>JACCDR010623567.1_pt1 | contig 11582 bp, 12 predicted proteins | sample 7446431 | NCBI WGS metagenome assembly JACCDR01 (sample SAMN15323443, study PRJNA562643) | freshwater metagenome | isolation source: river surface water | place: USA:Blue River Watershed | collected 2017-08-17
GTCACTTTTAATAATGTTTCTTTTTGCTTATAGAAAACAAACGAGATATATTCTTATGAGAATCAATAAAACATAGCATTGGAATTTCATGAGGATTGGTCGTGGCAAAATTTCATTATTTAAATGTAAAGAATGGCGATTGCTCAATTATAGAGCACAATTCTGGGCACGTCTCAGTCATAGATCTTTGTAATGCGCGACTTCCAGAGAATGTGAAAGAGATGGCTGATTGGGAACGGCTTATGCTTCAACAGGAATCGGAATCTCTGGCTCAACAGACCCAAGCTAGAAAAAATTACGGTCAAAAAGCGCATCCTGAAAATCCCATCGATTACATGAAAAGGCTGGGTCTCAATAGTGTATTTAGACTTGCTATTACTCACCCTGATATGGACCATATGGATGGTTTAGCAGACTTCTTCAAGTTTGCTATGCCCTTTAATTACTATGATACTAAGAATACAAAAGAGATGACGGATGGTTGGGAGGGGACTCAATACAGAGAAGAAGATTGGCTTCTCTACAAAAAATTGAGAGATAACCCTCAGGATGACAATCCAAAATGCCATAGAATCTATTCTGGTGATAATGGTATTCATCGTAGAAAAGACTGGAACGGAAACGCACCTGGAGATGCTTTCTTTACACTCGCCCCAACACCTGAACTTTTAGATCAGGCTAATGAAGCAGACGATCATAACGATGGATCATATGTTTTCATGTATTGGAGTCCTTCGGGTAAAATTATTTTGGGCGGGGACTCTCATGATGCGACATGGGAGCACATTTTATCAGCTCATGCTGATTTGGTAAAAGATGTCGATCTACTCATTGCGCCTCACCATGGAAGAAAATCAGATCGTTCATATGAATTTCTGGATGTCCTGAAACCAAAAATGACTTTTTTTGGAAATGCTCCATCAAAAGATCTTGCCTATTCAGCCTGGCGCTGTAGGGACTTGCCGTACATCACAAATAATATGGCGGGCAATATGGTTGTGGATTGTGATAACAGTATGCAGCTTTATGTTTCTAATGAATCTTATGCACGAGACGAAAACTCATTTACTTTTTACAAAGAAGATTACGGTTGGTACGTTAAGCAAATCGGTTCTAATACGAGCTCTGTGGGAATATCGTCTCTACTGCAAGGGCTATAAAAATGAAAGTAGAGATTTTTGATGTAGAGCACGGTCAGTGTGCAATGATTACTTGCCCTCCGAATGGTAAGAAGTTGATGATTGATGCTGGTCACAATACAGGAAAATGGTGGCCTTCATCTCATTTTAAGGGACAAAATATTGAGGAATTGGTGATTACAAACTTTGATGAAGATCACACAAGCGACGTCGAGAACGTACGAAAAAATTGTAACGTAAAAGCTATCGCACGAAATCCCTCTATTAATTCTTCAATTTTACGCCAGATGAAAGAATCCACTGGCGGTATGGGGAATGGAATAAAACATCTTCATGACTGGATGATCCAAGTAGAAAATGCAGCAGGAGGAATTCCAATTACAGTTGATCTCGGAGATGTTCTGGTTAACCAATATTGGATAAAATATCCCACCTTCAATGATGCCAATAACCTAAGTTTAGTCTCATTCGTAAGTTATGGTAGCTTTACAATACTCTTCCCCGGTGATCTAGAAATATGTGGTTGGAAAGAGATGCTAAAAAATGATGATTTTAAGAACGATGTACGCCGCACGACTGTTCTTGTAGCATCTCATCATGGTCGGGAAAATGGTTGCTGCGAAGAACTTTACAACGTGAATCCTCTTATTGGCTGGAAGCCGTGCGCTACCATTATTTCTGACGCTGGTAAAGAACATGCGACACAAGAAACGGTATCATGGTATGCAAATCGTACAGTCGGATGTAGATCTTTGCCAAATGGCACAGAAAGAAAAGTATTTACCACTCGTTCAGATGGAAAAATTACCATTGATGTTGAGGCTAATGGTACTTGGTATATTGGGACGGCCCGATCACAAACAATTTCGCGAGCGAGCCTTTTAGGTCTATAAATCCGCCATTATGCGCCAACCATTTCAGAACAGGTTCGTTTCGGGTTCCTTTCCCTCCGCCATATATACATTTAAAATCATCGGTAAAATTCAAGAAAAACAACATAAAGCCCAATAAATAGGCACTTTATAGTCTCACCCGATCCAGAGACGTTTCTTGCAATCCAATACAAACATGTATGTATTTGTGTATATAATTTGGACTGGATGGTTTTTATGCCCCTTACTGAACTACAGATTAAACTCCTCAAACCCCGTGACAAACTATATCGTGTCACAGATGGAGGTGGATTGGGTCTCGATATTACGCCAAATGGCAGCAAGCTCTGGAAGTTTCGCTATACCTGTTGAACACGTTATCGAAAAAAAACTTCACCAGAATGGATATGACGAATTCGGCCATCGGAAAGTTCGGCGCGCGCAGCGCCATCTGAATCCAACCCGCGGAACACGGCGCTGAATGTCTCTCGCGGCAACCGAACGGTCATTCCTTGATCTATCCCATGCGCACGTGACATCCATGCGACACAAATGGATGAAATACCTTCGCGGCGATAAGTTTCCACCCAGTATAAAAACCGATTCAGATATAAATCCAAAAGATGAGGTAACAATAAATCTGAATCTGCACGCGCATGATGGGCCAGACAGGTCCGGTCATCGGGAGCATAGGCCACGTTCACCCCCGTCCCAATTAACAACCAATCGGGTTCGGGGCGTTCGATTAAAATACCCGATATTTTTTTACCCCTCACCAAAACATCATTCGGCCATTTTATGGCAACATATTGCGGATCTTGGGTGATATTTGCCATGACATCTGCCCACGCAACCGCCACGATTAAACTGTAATCGCCGGGCTGATCATTTTTAGCCAAATGCCAAATCATGGTGGCAGCCAAGTTGCCGGGTGGAGTCTCCCACACGCGCCCCTGACGCCCTCGCCCCGATGTCTGGCGGTCAGCCAGGATCACCGTGCCGGATACTGAAATTGCAAAGCCGGAATCACGCAATACATCCAATGCGGCGTTTTGCGTGCTATCCACCACCGCGCGGTGATCAACAGTAAACCCAACAACAGCCATTTATTATTGCGCAACCCCATTCGGGATGGATGTCGGCATGGGGGGGTATTCATCTGTCGCTCCACCGGCCGCGGGCATAATCGATGCGGCAGCTGCCGCCAATGATTGTTCAACCCCCGATGTCAATCCATTCACGGCACGCGTTGCACCGCTGTAGACAACGCCCGGCGCAAACACAAACGCCAAAACGGCAACCACACAAACCAATGCCGATACCTGTTGCCCAATATCCAAATTTCCCCGCACACCCGTGTGAATAGGATCAAAGAACATCACGCGAATAACACGCAAATAATAATACGCGGCAATCACTGATGTTAAAACCCCGACGACCGCAATCGCGATGTATCCGGATGAGACCACCGCTTGAAACACTATCAACTTCCCAAAGAATCCCGCCAAGGGGGGAATCCCCGCCATCGAAAACATCATCACCGCCAACAAATACGCCGCAATCGGATGCGTGCGCGACAGTCCGGCAAAATCCGAAATCTCTTCGATCATGGAACCATCATCCTCGCGTCGCACGGCCAGCAATACCGCAAACACCCCAATCGTCATGATCATATAAATGCCGATATACATAAGCGCTGCCGACAACCCTTCGGGCGTGCCGGTCAACACGCCCATCAATGCGTATCCCATATTCCCAATCGATCCATAGGCAAGCAGACGTTTGATATTGCTTTGAGACACCGCCGCAAACGCCCCCCACACCATGGATGCCAACGCCAAGAACGCAACAATCTGAACCCAATCATCTGACAGCGCGGCAAACGGATACATCAATACACGTATCGTCAAGGCCAGCGCCGCGATTTTTGGGACAGACGCAAAAAACGCCGTGACCACGCCGGGCGACCCTTGATACACATCGGGGGTCCACATATGGAACGGCACAGCTGAAATTTTAAACGCGAGGCCCGCCAAGATAAAGGCCATGCCCACAATCGCGCCCATTGTCTGGGCTGGCGTTGCCGATACCATCACCGTATGAACAGCATCAAACGACAATGATCCCGTAAACCCATAAATCAACGACACACCGAATAACAACATTCCTGATGATAACGCCCCCAGGACGAAATATTTCATGCCGGCTTCCGATGATAACACCGAATCCCGCCGAAATGCGGCCAGCACGTATAACGCCAAGGCCGATAATTCAACGCCCATATACATGGTCAAGAAATGATTGCTGGATGCCATGATCATCATGCCGATCCCGGATATCATCACCAAAATCGGAAATTCAAACCGCGCCATCTGATCGGCACGTAACGCCCCGCCCATCATGATAAATAATAATGTCATCCCCGATAAACAAAAAATCTTGACGGTCGTTGCAAACGCATCAACAACGAACATGCCGTTAAACAAAACGGCGCGGTCCCAATAGGAAACGTTGGTGGCCAGTTCCGCAATCGTCAGCACACACGACACCGCGGCCAGGAACAAGACGAATGATAACGACCTATCCCCGCGTATCGCTCCCAAAATGGTTAAAACCAAAACCATCGCGGCACAAAAAATTTCAGGAGCCATCAAGGTCAAATCATGGGATAACATATCAATTACTTTCATACCAAAAGTTTCAAATAGAGTACGTCTGCTGCCGATAGACTCCCTCCCCCCTTGTGGGGGAGGGAGTCCTGGCGATAGCCAGGGCGGGAGAGGGGGTAATCCCAGCGCAAGCTGGGATCCAGAAAGGATAATAACTCAACCCTAACTTTCGTCGAGATTACATTCCCCTCTCCCGCCCCGCTTACGCGGGGCACCCTCTCCCACAAGGGGAGAGGGAAACCTTCGGCACCTTTATTCCTTCACCTTTATCATTATTTCCGATCTCTCGGAAATTTGAATACTTCCTTTATCTTGCGCCACAGATGTGGGCGCGGCGATCAACGCGCGAACCGTCGCCTCACTGGTCCGCAACACATGGCCCGGCATCACCCCGAACGAAATTGTCATAATCACAAACGGAATAAACATCGCAAATTCGCGGGGGCTTAAATCAGGCATGCCAATGGCATCCGCATTCACGCGCGGCCCAAATACAACCTCCCGGTACAATCGCAACATATACGCCGCGCCCAATACCACGCCCAATCCGGCCAGTGCCGCAACCCACGTGCTGTATTGAAACGCGCCCAGCAATGCCAAAAACTCGCCCACAAACCCCGATGTCCCGGGCAACCCAACGGACCCCAGCATCAGAATCATAAACACAACGGCATAACGCGGCATGTTACCGACAATCCCGCCATAGGCCTTGATCTCGCGCGTGTGACAACGGTCATACACCACCCCCACGCACAAAAACAGCGCCGCCGAGATAATGCCGTGGGATAACATTTGAAACATCGCGCCCTGAACGCCCGCGACAGTACCACTGAAAATCCCCATCGTCACAAAACCCATATGGGCAACGGATGAATAGGCGATCAATTTTTTCATATCGTCCTGAACCAACGCGATCAACGACGTATAAATAATCGCGATGATCGACAGGCCCATGATATACGGGGCGAAAAAGATCGACGCATCTGGAAACATCGGCAACGAAAACCGCAAAAATCCATACCCGCCCATTTTCAACAAAACACCGGCCAAGATCACCGACCCCGCGGTCGGGGCTTCGACGTGCGCATCGGGCAACCACGTATGCACGGGCCACATCGGCATTTTCACCGCAAATGACGCAAAGAACGCCAGGAACAACCAAAACTGAACCGACGGCGCAAAGTCATACGCGGCAAGCGTTGGGATATCGGTCGTGCCCGACACCGCATACATATAAAGTAACGCCACCAACATCAACACGGACCCGAGCAACGTATACAAGAAAAATTTAAACGATGCATAAATCCGGTTTTTGCCGCCCCATATCCCAATGATTAAGAACATCGGGATCAATACAGCTTCGAAAAACACATAAAATAGAACGGCATCGAGCGCACAGAACGTGCCGATCATAAAGGTTTCCAAAACCAAAAACGCGATCATATATTCTTTCACGCGGGTCTTCACCGCGCTCCACGCCGATATGACGCACACAGGTATCAAAAACGCGGACAAGACCACAAAATAAATCGACAGGCCGTCAACCCCCATATGGTAATTTAACGACAGGGCCGGGAACCACGTTGTCTTTTCAACAAATTGATATCCTGCATTCGTCGGCTCAAAATGTTTCAATGCCGATAACGACAACACAAACACCAATCCGGAAAACAGTAACGCCACCCACCGCGCATAATGATCGACCGTGTCTTGCGGCAAGCCGCGGATCATGGTGATCAGCAACGCGCCGATTAACGGCAAAAATGTCATCACGGACAAAATGGGGTAATCAATCATCGACATTTTTATACACCTATCCCAAAAACACAGGAATTAAATTCATTTTATACGCAATCCACGTGACCAGAACGATCATCGCCCCCATCATCAAAAACGCGTAATGAAAAACATACCCGGTCTGCACTTCGGATAATCCAGCGGCCATATACCGCGTCCACCCGGTCAAGGCGCGTGGACCGCCGCCATCAATCACCGTCTGATCGCCGACGCGCCAGAATACGCGACCCAACGCAGCGGCTGATCGTACGAACACAACGTCATAGATCTGATCAAAGAACCATTTATTGTAAAACAGCGTATGCAAGGGGCGGAACGCTCGGACAAACACCGCCGGCGCACCGGTGAAGACCAGGTAAAATAACAACCCAAACACCATCCCCAACGCGGCTATCCCTGTGGGAGTCCACTTCACCCAGGTGGGTACATTATGCGCCGCGGCCACACTGTCATGATCCGGCAACACGAATAACGCCTGGCCCCAATACCCAGCCCGGGTCCATTCGGTGAAATTCATAAAGGTCATGTCATGTAAATCTGGTGCAATATGATCGGGCTTATCATGTGACTCCGATTTATTTTTTTCATCACCTGCGGTGGGTTCAACGACCGCCGCGTGATGTTCTGTGCCATGATGCGCATATCCATCCACAAAGCCGCCATAGAAATACGCACCCGAAAACACCGCGCCAATGGATAAGATCAGCAACGGGAACTTCATCGACCACGGGCTTTCATGCACATGGTCATAGGTATGCGCATCGGCCCGCGTTTGCCCGTAAAATGTCATGCTCATCAACCGCCAAGAATAAAACGCGGTCATAAACGCCGCCAAAACCCCAATCCAATACACGGTTTGGCCCAACGTCCCGCCCGATGCCCACGTGGCCTCCAATATCGTGTCCTTCGAATAATACCCGGCAAAGTACGGCACACCGCAAAGTGCCAGCGTCCCCACCAACATCATCGCATGGGTAAACGGAATTTTGCGCCAAATGCCACCCATCTTGCGCATGTCTTGTTCTCCGTCCATGGCGTGAATGACCGACCCCGCGCCTAAGAACAATAATGCTTTGAAAAAGGCGTGCGTCACCAAATGGAACATCGCCGCGCCATAGGCCGACACGCCCAACGCAAAGAACATGTACCCCAGTTGCGACATCGTCGAATACGCAATCACACGCTTAATATCATATTGGGTCAGGCCAATGGTCGCCGCCACAAACGCGGTCGCCGCCCCCACAATCGCCACAACCATCAACGCATCGGGCGCATATTCAAACAGAGGTGAAAACCGCGCAACCAAAAACACACCCGCGGTCACCATCGTGGCCGCGTGGATCAACGCGGATACAGGCGTCGGCCCTTCCATCGCGTCGGGCAGCCAGGTATGCAGCCCCAACTGCGCCGACTTCCCACACGCGCCCACAAATAACAACAACGCAATTAACGTTAAGGCATGAACATCCAGGCCCAGGAAATGGAACATCGCATCCTTATGTGCCGGGACGGATGCAAAAATATCCGCAAAATTCACACTGCCAAACACCATGAAGGTGGCGAGAACCCCGAGCATCAGGCCCAGATCCCCCACGCGATTAACCACAAACGCCTTAACCGCCGCAGCGTTAGCCGTGTGTTTTTCATGCCAGAATCCAATCAACAGATATGACGCGAGGCCCACGCCTTCCCATCCAAAGAACACTTGGATCAAATTATCGGACGTCACCAACATCAACATCGCAAAGGTAAATAAAGACAAATACGACATAAAACGCGGCACCGATTTATCCTGCGACATATATCCAACTGAATAAATATGCACGCACGCCGACACGATGTTAATCACGCCCATCATGACAACGGATAACGAATCAAGCCGAATGGCCCAATTCACATGAAAATCAGCTGTTGAAATCCACGGCATCAACGTAATGACGCGGTCATTGCCGTTTAAAATAACATCCTGGAATAACGCAACCGATGACGCGGCCCCGGCGATCATTAACGCGCAGGTCACGACTTGGGAAAACCGATCCTCGAACACGCGGCCCCATAACCCCGTGATAATAAAACCAACAAGCGGCGCGAAAACAGCAACAAAGGGGAGATATTCAATCATGGAACCATCCAAGGACAATTTTTGAGATCACAATGTGATATTGAGGGGGAATAGAAAGTATCGAGGCAAAGGCCAAATACCGCCAGACTCCGGACCGTATAAATTTATACCCGAAATAGAAAACCATGACCACCAGAAAGATGAACAAAACACACAAGATCGTGGTCACAGGGCCCTCAAACAACCCATTCGCTATATAACGAATGGGGGCTTCGATCAAATACATCGGCGGCGCGCTGATCACCACGGCCCAATAGCCAGGGGAGACCCCATCTTCCAAAACAAAGCGGATCGACCCCAAAATCCCGATCGCACCATACAAAAGAATAAACCGCGTTATTTTGTAAAGCATTCTTTTCTCAATTTAGAAAATAGATGAGGTATTTCCTCCCCCTGAAGGGGGGAGGAGAATCTCTTAAATTTACAGACCATTACTCTTCATTATTTGATCTGGATGACCAACAACATACTCAATCTCATAATAATCCAGATAAGGCGGCGGGGAATGGGGTAAATCCAACGGAATCGGATCATTCAACATAACGGTAATTGTTTTGAACAACGACTCCCCAGAAATATCACAGGACAGTCGGGGCCGAAATGTCGGGGGGTGAACCGCCCGCACTGAAAGGTTATAAAGCCGTTTCAGATGTTCCGCCAACAGATCCAAATCTCTGGCCAAAGGTCGCCGATCAACCGGGCGCATTCACTCCCCTTATCATATAACATCACTTTCCAACTTGTCATCTTAGAACCCGCGCAGCGGGTATCCGGAACCTCCATCAGTTCCACTATTTGAACAAGATCCCGGATAATCGCGTTGCGATTTCCGGGATGACACCCTTGTGTCCCCTACCCCCGCAATTCTGACAACTCCTCAACCGCGATATTCCCTCGGTTCCTGAAAAATAACACCAGGATCGCCAGGCCAATCGCGGCCTCCGCCGCCGCAACGGTCAAGATAAACATGGTGAACACCTGGCCTGCCATATCGCCCATAAAGGCCGAAAAGGCCACAAAGTTGATATTCACGGCCAGCAACATCAATTCAATCGACATTAAAATAACGATCAAATTCTTGCGGTTCAGGAATATGCCAAATACGCCGAGCGTAAACATAATCGCCGCGACGGTTAAATAATGTAATAAACCAACATCAAACATTTTTATTCTCCCTTTATTGTCGCCCCAGCGGAGGCTGGGGCCTCAATGTCACTGGATTCCGGCTTTCGCCGGAATGACACCGTGGTTAAATATTTTGTACCCCTGCCCCGGATTCTACTTTTCGAATACCCAAAACATCTCGCGCACGAGTGGCATTTTGCGCCACAATCGATTGCCGCCGCACCCCAGGCCGTGTCCGGTGGGTCAGTACAATCGCCCCAATCATCGCGACAAACAACACGAAACCCGATATTTGAAAGGGCAACATATAATCGGTATAAAGAACACGCCCAAGGGCCTGGGTATTTTGGACCTGCTCCGTCCCCATCATAATCGGTGGCGCGGTGCGTGACGCAAATCCCCCCGCCGCATATAATGTAATCAATTCAACCATTAAAACACCGCCCAGGATGCCACCTATCCCAACATATTGCATCGCGCCCTTGCGCAAATCGGCAAATGACATATCAAGCATCATGACAACGAACAGGAACAAAACAGCCACCGCGCCCACATACACAATCACCAACAACATCGCGATAAATTCAGCACCCAACAACACGAACAACCCGGCGGCATTAAAAAATGCCAGAATCAAGAACAACACCGAGTGCACCGGGTGACGCGACATAATCACCCCCGCCCCGGCCAGGGTCAGGATAAAGGAGAAAAGATAAAAGGTAAGAGCAGTGATCATAATGTAAAAAAACCTCTAGAAGTTAGAGAGACTCCCCTCCCCCTATTAGGGGGAGGGTCAGGGTGGGGGTGACACGCGGGCGCTGACTTAAATCGGTTAATACAGAATCAATCCGCGCCCACACGCCATCACTATTCGACAAGATATCATTATTCCAAAATCGCAAGACATGATACCCCTTTTCCTTCAAATATGCATCCCGTTTAGCATCATCAACCCCACCATGTTGACCGCCATCAGCCTCGATCACGATCTACAATTCCGCACAGTAAAAATCGACAATATAGGGCGGGATCAAATGTTGACGACGAAATCTAAACCGACATTGAGGGCCGCGCAACACATCCCACAATTTCCATTCAGCATCCGTCATATTTTTACGAAGGTGCCGCGCCGATTGGATCAAATGTCGCGGTTATTTCATGCGTGTCACCCCCACCCTAACCCTCCCCCTAATAGGGGGAGGGTATTTCTCTCATTCAAATTGTATTCCTAATGATCAATTAATTATCCCTGTAAATCACCTTATAACAAATGCCGTGAATTTGGTATTAGCCACGCCATTTAGTTTTTTGCGCCCAGATATAAATTCCATGCAACATACCAGTTGGCAAAAAGAATATCCCAACAAATAACTTAATCCATTCATTTGTGCCAAAGCAGTAAAATATATGTGTCAACAAAGAGCCAATACACAACAGAGAAAATAAAAACCCAAGGAATTCTGGTATTCAGTCACTCCCTTACCGATACGGTGCATCCTTAACCAGGTTCGACGCGATTTGCGCTTCCCATCGGTCGCCATTGTCCAGCAATTTTTGTTTATTGTAAAATAATTCTTCGCGCGTTTCGGTCGCGTATTCAAAATTCGGCCCTTCGACAATCGCGTCCACCGGGCAAGCTTCCTGGCACAGGCCACAATAAATACATTTGGTCATATCAATGTCATATCGCGTGGTGCGGCGCGACCCGTCATCGCGCGGGGCGGCTTCGATTGTAATCGCCTGGGCCGGGCACACGGCTTCACATAATTTACACGCAATGCATCGTTCTTCGCCATTCGCATATCGGCGCAGGGCGTGTTCACCGCGAAAACGGGGCGATAAAGGCCCTTTTTCAAAC
>JACCDR011044641.1_pt1 | contig 11581 bp, 23 predicted proteins | sample 7446431 | NCBI WGS metagenome assembly JACCDR01 (sample SAMN15323443, study PRJNA562643) | freshwater metagenome | isolation source: river surface water | place: USA:Blue River Watershed | collected 2017-08-17
AACATAAGTATTGCCGCACATCATATAAATAAAACTTTGAAAACCAATTGAAAGTTTATACACACAAAAAAGTAGAATTTAAGTGGGGAGGCGGACTGGATATTTATATCTCCAGCCAATTTTTACCCCTTGAAAGAAAGCAATGTAATGGTGTTTTGTACTGGCAACTGGAAAAGGGAGTAAGGCTAAGTATTAATCAATTAAAAGAAATACTAAAACATGACACACTTAATAAATGACCACTACCATGTAGAGCTGCTGGAAGGGGCGGAACTTTATAGAATACACAAGTTGAAAACAAGCTGGCTATTGATTGAGGGTGCTGCCTTTGCGCCAATTCCTTTACCTGATGGCAGATGGGAAATTGCCTTCACCCGTGACACCCAAACAGAAGAAGGGTGGAAGGGAGTAGTGGATAAAAAAGAGACAATATATAAAGGCGACTGGTTTGTTGATTATAAAGATGAATTTGATTGTATTAAGCCTGCCGCCGCATCCGGTCACTCCCTTTTAGAAAGCAAGGGGATAGACCATAAATTAAATTTTGTAATAATTAAAAAGATTTAAAATGAAATACAGTAAAGAGGCCTTAGAGCTTGCTGATTTTATTGAAGCAAATCCAAACGTAAAATTTGATATAGACAATGATGTTTGGTACATTATGAAATCAGAAGAAAATTCAAATAATGATGATGGCGACCAGCTTAAAACAAGCAGGGATTTTGAATGGAAAACAGATTGGTATTCTCATAGTTCAAATTACGGAGCTGGCCTTGCGGAAGCTATGGTGATACTTCTTAACCGTAGAGGTTTTAATATTAAGTCGTCAGCAGTATAAACTAATTACCAATGAATAAAGAAGAACAACTACAGGAGGCGGCTGAAAAATTTGTAGAAGGAAATTTTACAAACTACGCTTTTGGGCAAGCATTAATAGGAGTGCTTAAAGACTTTGCTAAATCCGAAGCCGCTAAAGACTACTGGCAGGGGTATTGGAAAGAAAGGTGTTTATTGGCTGAAGATTGTTTAGAAAAAACACCTTGCGACCCAGACACTACACCGGAACAAATTGAGGCTCATAAAAAATACCACTCATTTTTTAAAAATCACCTCCTAAAACAGATAACCAATGATAAAACTTAAAGACTTGGCGCAATACCTGCCTTATGGTATAGAGGTGGAAATAACAAACGGCAATAAGCTAATAGCTGAATTTATGGGGAGGGTTGCAAATCCAAATGACGGAGGTATTACTTATACAGAGGGGCTTGTTTTTTATGATGAAAAAGGGGAAATGATAGGGGCAGATGGATTTTCAAACCCAATTTATAACAAGTCATGGGACTGGCTCATGCCTGTGGTTGAAAAAATAGAAAGCATTTGGATTGGGCATTCACAACCAAGATGTAAAATTGAAGGCACATATTGTCAAATAGCAGATGATGATGGCTATTATGCAAGAAACTCAAACCTTAATAAGGATAACCAATTAGGCGGGGAATACTTTGTCAATAATTATACAAAATTAGAAAACACTTATAGAATGGTTATTTATTTTATCAACTGGTATAACTCAAACAAATGACCCCAGAACAATTATTACGACCGAGATTTAAGGCAATAGCTGATTACCCACGCAGTCAGTGTAATGTTGGTGATATTTTAGAACACTTTGTCGGGGATGGTTTTATTTTAAATGGAGTTGGGTTAACAAGCGAATCTGACTTAAAAAAATACCCTCACCTATTCCGCCGCCTTGAATGGTGGGAAGAAAGAAAACCGGAGGATATGCCGGAGTATGTGAAAAGAAAATACATAACATATTCAACAACTGTATTTAAAATTGAAAGATGGGATGAAACAATGCAAATTGGTTTTTGTTCTGAACATTGCATAAATATATTGGTAGAAGATACTATACCCGCCACCCAAACCGAATACGATAACTACATAAATTCAAACAAATGACCCCAAAAGAAAAAGCAAAAGAGCTTTACGATAAAATGTATTTTGAAATAGAAGAAGCTACAGCAGGATTATTGAAAGATTATGTTAATTATGAACGCAGAAGAATAGTGGCTGCAAAGAAATGCGCTCATATAGCCATTGGTGAAATTTTAAAAATAATCCCCATGTATGAAGACGATGTTTTAAACCTTGATTACACTTATTTCCAAACCGTTAAAACCGAAATAGATAATTTATGACCCCCGAACAAAAACAAAAGCTAATAGAAGAAGCAGAGCAGCGGTATCCAAATATTGATGCTTACGGAAAAACATTTGCCAAAAGGGAAGCATGGGTAGCAGCCCGTACTCTTTCAATGGAGGAACTGAAGGCAGTTGTAAAAGATGTAATAACCGCCTGCGTCATTGGGTTCGAAGATTGGATAAAAGAATCTACAGTTATAAATATTAAAGGAACTGGTTTGCCGATGCCATTTACAGAGCTTTCTGTGTATGATAAGCATAAGGAATTAGCGCATTTTATAAAAATAGAGTTAGCTAAAAGAGATATTTTTTTAGACATTAAAAACAAAAACACATGATACCTAAAGACATAAAAGACAAGATAAACGATTACCGTAAACGCAGAACCAATAAAACTATGGTAAAAATAGATGTGGAATACGGCTATTCCCTTGCCCAAAAAGAACTGGAAGCCAAAGACAAAGAAATCGCCTCACTTAAATCTGTAATGATAGCAGCGGCAGAAGAAATTCAAGCGCACTGGCAAGCGCACTGTGATAGTAAAGGTTACGGCCCGACTGCATTAATGAACCGATTAGAGCAAGGCATACCCGCACAGTACGGTTATACAGCAGGGAGATTTGCCGAAATGAAAGCGGAACTGGAGGAAAAGGACAAAGTAATAGGGGAGCTGAAAAGCAAAGTTAGATAATCGGTAATATAATATTTTATTTCAGTTAAAAAAGTTTTCTTTTTGCTACCTTTTGTTACTTTTAATGAATGAAGGTTGCTGTAAAAAAACAAAAAAGAGAACTTAACGAAACTATTGACAAGCTAATAGTTGACGGGGTGATTAAAAACAGGGCGCAATTAGCCAAAGAATTAGGTTATTCAAAAGGGTTTCTCTCTATCACTCTAAACGAATCTAATCCCAAACAGGTAAGCAATGTATTCCTGCTTAAATTCAAAAGCCGATTTTTCACTAAAGAAGTAGAGACACAGGCGGGCGAGTTGGTTTTACTTAGTAAAAAAGTTTCAGTGCTAACCGACCTGATAACTCAAATACTTTATACCCAAACTGGAAAAAATATCCCTCAAATAAAATCAGAAATAGAGGATATGTTTAAGCGTCTTTAAATTCGGCCAGCAATTCTTCTATATTAATAAACATAGTAGCAACCGAGCAGGCGTTTCTAATGGCGTTTTTTACCACTTTGGCACTATCCAGTACTCCATCTTCCAAAAGGTTTCCCCAAGTACATGTTTTAGCGTTAAATCCATAGTTTTCCATATGCGCTAACTTGCTTTCTCCAAAGAACAGCTTGTGTAACCAACCTCTGTTTATTCTGTCTTTTTCTCCACAGCTTTTGAGTATCTGTTTATAGGGGGCTTTGAGGGCTTCTTTTAAAAGTCCATTTAAGCCCTTTGAGCATTTAAGGTAACTAATACCACCTCCGGCTAAATATCCTGTCTCTATTGCGCTCCTAACAGCTAATATCGCATCTTCCGCAAGGTCGTACTTATCGCCTTGTTCAATTTCTGTGGCTGCGCCTATTTTAAGTATGGCTACGCCCTGACTTAGTGAAGCTGCTCTGGCTCTTAAAATTTCCTTTTCAAAATCAGATGGGGCTTCTTCGATATTAGATTTTATTTCTTCCTGCCTTTGGATAATTTCTTCTTCTTTCCCATACCCATTTACTAATATAGTTCTGTTTCTGCCTATGATTGCTTTTTCACATTCTCCCAGCCAGCTTTCTTTAAAAGCGTCCTTCGTAATAGGCTTGCCTAAGTCGGGGCTGGCTACTTCGCCACCTGTGTAGGTTGCCATGTCTCTTAATAACTCAAGGCGTTTCATGCCTCCGTCGGGACATCTTACAATGCAGGCTCTTAGTTTGCCGTCTAAAACATTTTGGATTATTGAACCGAGGGCTTCCCCTTCTGCATCTGCACAGATAATTAAAATTGCTCTTTGGTTTTTATAAGCGTACTCTAAAGGAGGGAGAATGTCTTGTACTTGTGCTATTTTCTTGTCGTAATACAAGATTAAAGGCTTTTCAAGCACACATTCAACTTTCCTCTGGTCGGTTATAAAATAAGGGTTAATCATTCCCCTGTCGAAAGAATACCCCGGTATTAATTCTAAGTTAGTTTTTACATCATTGGATTTTTCTAAAATCACTATCCCATCCACCCCAATTGCTTTGTAGGATTCGTGTATATACCTGCCGATTTCTTCGGAGTTATTTGCCGATATGGTAGCAATTTGGCGTAATTTTTCTAAGTCGCCGTTAATTTTTATGGTGTTATCTTCTACCCACTTGATTGCCTTTTCGCATTCAGTTTCTATTTCTTTTCTTAATTGGAGGGAGTTTTTGCCTTTGTTCAGTTCTTCGTGAGCCAGATTAATTAATTCGGAAGATAAAATACAAGTTGTTGTTGTAGCGTCGCCAGCTTCATCTGACGTTCTTGTTGATGCTTCCATAATATACTTGGCACCAGCTTGCTCAAATGGGTCGGATAACTGTATCTCCCTGATTACTTTAATACCATCCTTCGTACTCCAGACTTGTCCGTTAATATGATTAGACACAACATTTTTGCCCTGTGGCCCTAATGTGGACTTAACTATGTTGTTTACTTTGTTTGCACCAGCTTTCAGGGCTTCCCTTGCTTCTCTACCAGATAAGGATTTTTGCACCATTTGTTATCTTTTGACAACAAAAGTAAACTAATTTTAGATTTTATCAAACTTAAATGTGGTTTCTTTTGAATTTTTTCAAATCATTGGCTATCACTTCATTAAGGTAGTATTTTGACATTTCATCAATTACCTTTTCTGCCTGTTGAATGTCAAAAGGCGTTATTTTTAGTTTACTTAGTGAGGAATAGTAAGTAATGCAAATTGCGTAATTATCTACCCATGAAGCAGTTAACGGATTTACTTCTTTAATTAGTTTAGATAACCTTTCTAAGTCCTTGTAAATCCATACTTTACCAATAAAATACGGTGGTGTTGTTGAGATAATGCCGGGAGCATTCGGCAGTTCGCATACTATAAACGGCGGGTTAGTCATATAAATTCAATTTTTACTTTTTTACCATAAGCGGTGGTTAATTTCTCCAGCATCCCGATGGTGATGTTTTGCTTTCCTTTCTCAATGGTGCATAGTGTGCCAGTGTTGATGCCGGTTATTTCTGCGGCCTGTCTTTGAGTTAGTTTTTTTGCTTTCCTTAAATCGGCTAAATTATACCCGACCTCCTCCTGCAAATCGGTGGTTTTGTACCTTTCCATGCTTAGTTATTTTTAGTTTGATTTTCTGCTGTCGGGTTTTATTGGGGCGTTATTGTTGTTAGGGTTGGCTGGTGGCTTTGTTGATTGTCCTTTCAATTATACTCATCCCCGCTTTTATTTCTGATATATTCAAGCCCTGATTGTGTTTAATATTTAAAGAAAAATTATTGTAAATATTTTGCAATGCCTCCAGCATATCAGGGGCGGCAGCTATTAGTTTTGCGTTCGCTTCGGCTTCGCTTCTGCTTTGGTTAGCCTCTAAATGCTGATACACATTTGCTAAAATCATTGAGTTGTTGATGTGGCGTATTTCAAGCCCTGTGGCTTTCCATTTCCCTTGTGTGTGCTTATTATTCATTTTTAAAGGTGTGTTTATAGTTTAGTTAATTAAGAGTAAGAAAGTTTAATATCTCGACTGTATTCATTATGCGTAAATATTTAATTTTGGAAATATGTTTTTTAGAGTATCAATTAAAAGCTTAAAATCAACGCCTTTTATTGATATAAAATCATTATCCTTGCTGGTGGTTTGATTGTCTTTAAGCCAGTAAAACGGGTGAAATTTATCCCCTTCAAACATTGGTCTTTCTATTTTTAAACCTGTTATATTCAGGTGCTTGTTATTTCTTATTGTTTCAGATAATTTTTTAGAGGCTCTTATTATCTTTGGTAACTGCGTTTTTGCGTTTTCGTATTCGGCAATATCGCCAGAACTTAATAAACTGTTATTGATTAACAATGTTTCTAAACAATCAAAACCAATGTTAAATACTTTCCCTGATTCGCTTCTTACTGTTGCTATGTTTGCAATAAGTTTAAAACAGTTATCGCAACATGTGCCAAAAAAACTTTCATCCAGTGGTATATATTTTTTGTCAATCAATCCGTACATCTCATTAAGTGGCAATGCTCTTTGTATTATTGCTTTCATAATTTACGCCCCTGTTTATACTTGTGGGCAGCAAGTTTTTTTGTGTTATAGAAACAAAGTGCTATTTTAGGTAAAATTTGGGAGGCTTTAAAGCTTTTGGCATTGCCTCCCAAATTGTGATTTGCTTCGCCCCGGTTCGCCGGGGTTTTTTATTTTGCCTTGTCCTTTAAAATCCTTGCTACCTGCCAAAAGTCTGTTTTAATTTCAGCTATTCCGTTACGGCTTAAAAGTCCTTTTATTGCGCTGGCCATTCGGTCGCTTTTTTCCTTGCCGGCAGCCTCACCTGCCCATTTTATAGCCTGTTTAAAGTCTTCATCTATTGTGATGCTGTCTGCTTCTTTCGGAACTTCAACGGATAGCCATGCTTTTCTTTTTTCATACTGGCGGGTAATCTCTGCCCTATGTTCTGCTTCTTTTCTGGCGGTTATTCTGGATAATGAAAGGTAACGTATAATTACTTCGGGGCTGCGTTCTAAACTGTCGGCCATATCTTGTATGGCATCATATTCGTTTTCAAACCAGCGTGGAGCATCCCAATTTTTTTCACTTATAAACCATTCGCAGCGTTCATAATAATATAAATCTGCATCCTCTGCGTTATCGAATGAAGTACCGGTGTATCGTGGATTGTTGCCATTTGCGCCCCACGTCCACACCTGCCATTCAATTACATTTCCTTCATCGTCCTGCACTTCTCTAATGTGCATCCTATCTCCTATGCCGTGCGGCGTTGTGGTTTCGTCCTTGCCGTATTCGCATAGATAATCACGGTAAGTAATTGGCTGAATAGTGTTTGTTTCAGATGAGAAAATAAAACCGTTTGTGTTTAATTTTTCGTTTGTCATAATTATTGCCGTTGGTGTAGGTGCGCTTACCTATTTTTTAATTTACTGGTGATTGAATAGAGGGTTAATTGTCGATTTTTTGAAACGGCAGGGAGTAATATTTTATAAGCATTTCAAAATCCTTTTCGATATACATATCGTAAACGGTTTTATTTTTAAACTGGCTTAACAGCGCAGTATTATACCCTACTCTTTTGTAACCGTTTACAGTTAGGCAATCATAAACCATTTTAAAGGCAGCCGCATTAAAGCGTCTTTTTACAAAATCTGCCTTGTCTTTTTCTGTTGTTGGGACTTCTTTATTCCAACAAATAGCGGGGTTGGTATAGTCCCCTATTGCAGTATATTCGCCACAGGTGGAAAACCAGCATTTTTCGCGTATGGAATTTTTCAGTAAAAAATCTGTCAGGCAAACGGGATTAACTTCCGATATATCAGTACATTCCACATCTGTTTTTGTGAGTGGCATTTGGGCTTGTACTTTTTCATAAACAGAATCCAGTGTGTTTATTAATAGCTCTTTCATTGCTTTAAATTTTAATCATTTCAAATATGGGGTTAATTTGTGTAATATCTTAGCCCGTCATAAGGGTTGATAAACCATTTTTTAATATCGCCCTTTTTATTTAGGGTTTCAGATAGCGCAACCGTTAGCCAGTGCGTCGCCCCTTCGCCGAATTTAATCTCTGCTTTTGTCGGCTCTCTGTGGGCTTCTATTGTTTGTTTATTCATTACCTTAAGGTTTTTGTACCCCTTCCATATTAGTTCCTTTAGCAGGTCTTGGTATTCGTTGTAATTGGCTTCTTTGGCTTCCTTTGCATAATCCTTATGGCATCCTGAATGCTGCCCTAAATGTGCATAACAAGTAAATACGTCGTTATATTGTTGGTGTTCGGGGTGGTGATAGTGTTCGTTTGGGAAGTATTCAAATAATTCATCTTGATTGATTAGAAATATTACCTGTATCATTTTTATAATTTTAGTGTTTAAAAATACCGGTTTTGGGCAGCTTTGCCGGTGGCTGGTAAAAATATTACATTCTTCTAAAAACAAAACCGGTTTTATCATCCATCCAATAATCATTTATAAATAAATCACGGGCAAAGGCTTCATAATCAAAGTAATAAGATAAATTACCCATCATTTTTTCAATATCATAACATTGTTCGATTAAATCCCTTGCAAAATCTTCCTCACTGCTCCAGTAGCCGCAATTAGCCTCTTCAAAATCGTTTTCGTCATAACCTGCACTAGCAAACGCCTCAAAGGCATTTTTCTCGTCATCGCTCATGCCTGCCATTTTTTCGGCGTACTCAAAATAATCGTCACTAATCCAAGATTTACTTATAAACCTTTCAGGGATGCTTTGCCAGTCCTGAAACATAAATTCGGGGTCTTCTTCGTCTGCGTGTATTTCGGCAGCTATTTCATAAAGCTCGTCTTTGCTGGTAATTTGTGTTAAATCAACCCATTTACCGGCAATACTGCCGTTATTGTATTTTGCATAAGTACCAATGTAAATGGCTGGCTGGTCTGTAATTTCTGTGTTTAATGCTTTGTTTGTTGTCATATAATCCCGTTTGTCTTGTGTCGGCTCAAGTTGTTTAAAATTAAAAATTGTAGTTGTTAAATCCTTTAAGTGAGAAGAAAGATTTTAAAGCCGTTTTAATTTTTGTCATTGTGTTCCCGTTTTATGTCCTGTATCGGCTCAGGGGGTTGGTTAATTATTGTATTTGTATTGTTTGCAAAATCTTGCGCCAAAAAGAAAATATGTTGATTTTTTAGATACCTCAATAACCGTAAAATAAGTTTTAACGTAAAGGCTATCTGTAGATATTATTTTGCTCAATTCCTTTTCCGTGTACAGTTCATTTTTTACAAGAATATCCGTTTTATTTATGTTTTTTATAACGTTGTCGGCGGATTCTTTAACCTTATAATACTTCATTTTTTACCCCGTTGTTTAAAGTGCTTTAGCGGCTGCACTGGTTTAATTGTTATTGATAGGACAAAGATAATATCAATGTTTAGATATATCCAAATAAAAAGAAAAGAATTTTAAAAATTTCGTAAATATTCAACTAATAGGTTAATTCATTAGATAAAATTCAGAAAAAGATGATAGATGTTAAATAGTTGAACGGAGCGTCGCCAATGAAGATTAATAGAATTGCTGCAGCTGGTGAACAAAAGAAAACTATTTTTTAGGATAACGCTTTTTAGGCTTTAATATCTTATCCTTACTCCTTGCCCTTAAACGGGAACGTTTCAACCCTTCCTCTAATTCATTAAGACGATTTAAACCTAATTGGGTAACCGTCCAATTAGCTGTTTTACCTTCTATATAACCAAGCTGTTTAAATTCCTCCAATATAGCATAGTAGCGATTGTAGCCTATTGAGCTTTGGCAATACCTTAGCATATTACATACTTGATAATCGTATGTTCTGAATCCAGTATTATTAAAATGCCTAAGGGCGTATAATACCTTTATATGGACTTTACTAACTAAGCCCGGAAGGGCAAGCTGATTAACAATGGCCTTAAAAACGATTATAGACTTGATACAATCCATGCAGTAAAGTTAACTAAGGTTTATCTAAGCTAATAATTTAAACCCGTTAAACAGGCTGTAATGATTAAAAACGCATTGTGTAAATTTAGGGAGGAACAGGGGGTAATCCCATCATTGCGTTCTCGTTCATAATCAATCAATTACACCACTTTTCACCCCTAAAATACCACCGTTTCACCCTGAAACGTACAATTTCCACTTAAGTACATTAACAATCAGTTAACAAAGTTCACCATTGCAGCCAGTTCAGTTATTGCAGTTTACCCTGCTTATACCGTTCTATAATATTAGTTATGTTAAATAGGATTTTCCCCTTGTTGTAAGTGTTTGATACATAGTCCCTCCCCTACCCTGCCGTGCTGCGGTTAGTTGTTGGTTGTAGTCGGTTTGTCCTGTGGTAAAAATATAGCAGGATAGGAGGAAAACGATATATTCCCCTGATTTTCAATTAGTAAAGACGACCCCACCCGGTTTGCAATTCTCGTTTCCCTTTTAAATTACAGCCCCTGCTTTTTACGTAATTACCCCCACATCACACCCACATATCAATATCCAGCCAAGTCAGGTTACTCCCGATTAATCATTTTACAATCAACTACCCCGTCCATTAGAAACCATTTGTGTTTTGTCGGGGCAGTGTTAGATAATTTCTAAAGAAAGTGCAGTTTTATTGAATAATTTCTAAGATTTGGGGTAAATCAAGTATAACCACAAGAAAAGCAGTTTAAAATTTTGACAAATAGTTATGTATGATTAACTTTGGTAAACACAATTTAGAATTATGGAAATATTCTTGGCGGAAGTTCTATTAAGAGAAAACTGGAATGGCGGGGGCTACCCCTATAATGTCGTAAGACTTGTTAAGGCTGATTCGGAAGATGAGGCTTACAAAAAAGTGATTCAATATTTTGAAGGTACGACTTATACGTTTGTGGAGGCGGTTATACACAGGACTATTGTATGATAGCTAACATGCCCCACTGGTTCCCTGATACCTACGAGGATGACTGTGAAGGTAATTTACAGGATGATGAATAAAATCTAAAACATGGCAAACAAGTACCGTAAAGTAACAATATCGTTAAGCAGCGATGAATTGAACGCTCTGGAAGATTTACTATTTACAGTAAATAGTAAAGTGGCAGAAAAGAAGCTGCTTAAGAAGCTAAAACCTGTTTATACAAGAATGGCAAGAGATTTAGAGAAAAAGTCAAATACATCAAATTTAAAAAAAATATTATCAGCTATACACCGTATTGATGCAAGACCGATAACCATTTCCGAATACATTTCAAAAAGCGACCTTAATTCAAGTAAATAAAATAAAGGCAAGGTTTGAGAAAATTAAAAACAAGAGAAATGAAAAACATTGATAGAATTAATTTTAAAGGGCTATTGTCCGAAATGCAAGAGTGGGTAGACGATCATTCAAAGAAACTTTTTAGGGATAAAGTAATTAGGATTTATACTAAATGTCTAACAAGGAACAAGATATTGCTTGCCACAAGAATTGCCGAAAAATACAGAAAAGAACTCACAACAGAATTGAGGTCTGATATGGCAATTGCAACTAATTACGCTTTGTTCGCTGATAAAGTTATATTAATGAAGTTTCTAAATACTTATAATGCAAAGTGAGGAAGAATTATTGTCAAACTATATCCGAGCGTGTGAACGCCGCCAAAGGCTCATTAATGGGTTCTGGAATTGGCTTACAAAAAACGACAAGTATCAATTATTGCCTGATAG
>JACCDR010191928.1_pt1 | contig 11580 bp, 11 predicted proteins | sample 7446431 | NCBI WGS metagenome assembly JACCDR01 (sample SAMN15323443, study PRJNA562643) | freshwater metagenome | isolation source: river surface water | place: USA:Blue River Watershed | collected 2017-08-17
ACATTGACACCGTGAGCACCACCACCACCACCCACGAATACCACCCCGGCATCCCGTGGCCCACGAACCAGCGCTTCAGCGGCATCAGGGGGCCACCTCACCACTCGACTGCGGCGAGCCAGAGGAGGACGGCGAGGACGCTGGAGAGGGAGAGGAGTCCGACGACGGTGCCGTAGGTGCCACGGTCAGGCCGGAGCGCAGCGCCACCAACTGGGCGATGCCCGGCACCCTGATCACCGCTGCGCCCACGATCACCAGGAATTCGCTGACCTGGGGCGGAGGGGCGAAGATGATGCCCGCCTGCTTGAAGATCAGGGCCCATCCCGCGAGGAAGGAGGCCGTGTCCCGAAGGACTACGATAAGCCCTGGCCGTGTGCTCACTCATGGTCCGCCGTTCTGCTCTACCTGCACTGCGTCAAGTAGATCATTCTCGTGGTGAATGGCCGATCGGGTGATCAGGCGCCGGCTCAGGTCTGAGCGTCCTCATCGTCCAACAGCTCCTGAAGGCTCGCCAGACGCTGATCGATGCTGGACAGGACCTCGGCATACTCGTCGTCGTCCGCGGTCACCTTTTTCAGGATCTCGTCCAAGGTGAGCTGGAGACCCTGAAGGTTCAGCCAGGCCGGCGCCCGCTGGTCCCCCGGACGCCGCGGGTAGCCGGAGTCGATCACGCCGCGCCCGACCGGCGAGCCGGACCCGCCCCCGTTCTTGTAGGGGACCTGCACGGTGAGCTTCGCGACCACCCGATCCGCGATCGCCTCGATGTCCTTGGAATCCACGTCGATCTCCTTGGGGGGATTCAGTTCCTGCGCCACCATGACCAGGAAGTCGTTCCACGGGAAATTCTTCCCGGGGTCCGTGTGGTCACTCTGCCCGAAGGCCTTCGAGATCTCCACATGCCCGCAGAAGCCCTTAAGGCCGGCCGCCACCTGCGCGGGGGACAGCTTGCGGACGGGGATCTTCCATCTCCTCACGTCCCGCGCGCACTGCCGCGCTGCACGGCGCAGCATCGCCTGGTGATAGGAGTCCCCCCACACCGCGCTTCCCGCCCGGGTGCACAGCTCGTGGTGGATTCCCCGCCAGTTTCCCTCCGCCCTGGCCGTGTGGGCGCGGTAGCGGGTCTCCACGCACTGGACGGTGGAGTCCGAGTCGTGGAAGTAGTGGGTGCTCGTGCCGTCCTCGCGGCGCTGGTCGTAGGCGGCGCCGTCTTCCGCGGAGGAGGGACGGGCACTGCCTTCGGTGGTGTGGATGACGATCACCTGCACCTCGCTGCGCAGGGCCCTCGTCCATGAACGCGGTGGGGCCCACGGCAGATCGGGGTACTCCGGGGACTGAGGCATGTCGATCTCCTAGCTCAGCGTCTTGGCCCACGACATATTCGCGGCGCTTTCAACCTTGTAGACGTTCGCCCAGGCCGGCTCAACGCTGCCGGGAACCGTAGCGGTGTAGGCGCCACTACCGGTGAGCGTAACGGCCAGGGCTGCGGCGACCGCGGACCCGCCGACCTGGAAATGCCAGGCGAGCGAGAAACCATGGTTGGTGCTCGCGGGAATGACCGGCCAGCGGGCGTTGCCTGAGATCAGGGTGCCCGCGGCGTTGGTCTTGCGGAGCTGGAACATCGGCGAGTTGCTGGCGACCGACACGCGGACCAGTCCGCCGATCTCCACCTTGTAGGCAGTGTCCGCTTCGTAGGTCATGCTGGGGACAGTCATCAGCAACAGTTCGGTGGTGCTCGATGTAGTGAGGTCCGAGGTCAGTGCAACGCCGTTCACCCACTTCACCCGGACAAGGTCGTCGAGATCTGTCAGGTAGGTAGGGTCCCCGATCGCGGTCATTGCTCACCTCTCCACGCCCACCTGCCGGCCTCGCGCACCTGCACCGGTGCGCCGGCGGTGCCCGTCTTGCTGCTCCCGTTCACCCCTCGGATCACCGTGGCGGTCTGGAGCCCCGTGGCCGTCACCTGGAAGTCGATGTTGTCGAAATAGGCCAAGGTCCCGTTGGGTGGAGATCCCGCCGCGGTCAGCCCGTAGGCCGCGTAACGGGCGTTGGCCGGAGCCGTCACGGTGGTGCTGAACGAGGTCCAGGTGTTCGCGGCGACCGCACTCCCGGCGAACGAGGTACTGAGGTAGTTCACGTCCGCGTCATACCAGTCGATGGAGACCCCTCCGCTGCTCAGTGCGGCGCTGGAGCGGATCCAGCCGGAGGGGCGGTAGGAGAAGCCGGGGTTCACGAGCGGGCTGTAGGTGGTGCCCGAGGTGCGAACGTAGGCCTGCGTTGGGGAGCCGGCCACTGTCAGCAGCAGCGACCGCGTACCACTCTGCGCCTGCGCGGTGGTGCTCGACCCGCTTCCCCCAGTGAAGCTCCATCCGGTGGTGGTCCCGGACTCCATGTCGCCGGCGACGATGGCGAGACTGCCGGCGGTCCCGCCGGAGGTGATCGAGGAGACGGTGATCCGCTCCCCCAGGATCATCACGTCATACGGGACCGCGGTGGTGGACCAGCGCTCGCGCCCGTCGCTGGTCCCGAAGATCAGGGTGGTGGCGGCAGAACTGCGCTCCGCCATGAGTACCACGTTCTTCGCAGCCCACCGACTGCTGGTGGGCTGCGAAGACGAACCCCACACCCCTGTCCGGTGAGGGGCGTAGGGGGCAGTGGCCGGCTGAATGGTCCTGGTGAAATTGGTAATCGTTTCCGTGTATCCCCGAACGTAGAGGTCCGCCGGATCCGGGCCGCCCCCGAAGAGCGGGAGGTTGACGATGGAAAACGCGGACCCCACATCCATCCGCTCCACCGCCCTGGCCAAGGAGGGGGCTTGGACGAACGGGGCACGGTGCAGATCCAGTTGAACCCCGGTGAAGCGCAGGGCCTCCACCGTCCGCCTGTCCACCTCGCGCTCCGCCAGCCCCACGAGGTGCCCGTCATCGCCTGCGTTCAGAGGGATGGACGTGTCCCGTACACCGGCCCTCACCGTCCCGTACCGCCCGGTGGTCTTCACCGCTCGCCCGAAGGATCCCTCGGGGCGGGTGACGGTGACGTCGTTGCTGATGTCCCGCGGCCGGCGAGGGGTGAGCTTCCCCGAGAAGACGGTGTCGGTGTAGTCCAGCTCCAACGGCTCCCGCCCCTGAAGGGAGTAGGACGACCGGATCATCAACCCGAACTTGTCCCGGGGGGTACACAACATCCCTCCGTCCACGTCGGCGATCTCCTGGAACAGGTCCACCGGGGCTCGCAACCCCTGCACCCCCATCGCCGCCGTCATGTCCTCGGCGTTGATGATCCGCGGCCCCACCCACCAGAAGGGGATCCCCAGCTCCGCAGCCAGGCGGAAAGCCCTGTCCCAGGCGTTCTCCCCGATGTAGCCGTTGGTGGACTGAGTAAAGGCGAACCCGTCGAACCCCAGATCGATACTGGCCAGCGCCACGTGGGTGAGGCGGAGGTCCCCTTTGCCCACGAACGGCCAGGAGATCCACGAGCGGGGGCGCCCGCACGTCCCGACGTAGGAGGTGGTGGTCCCCCAGTAGACCGAAGCCCCCACGGGGTACCAAGACAGGAAGGTGTCGACCGACCCCCCGTTCTGCCTCAGCAGCAACCGCATGGCGATCCACTGACCGGGGCCGGCATCCGTCCCGAAGGTGGTGTTGGAGGTAGCCAGCACCGTCCCGGAGGAGTTGATCAACTCCATCTTGTAGTTGGTGGGGCCCACGGAAAACTCCGCCCGGTAGGCGTCCCCGCCCACGAAGTAGGCATCGAAGATCGCCACCTCGGAAGCGGGTGCTGCTTCCAGGTAGAAGTAGAACAGGACGTAGGCCGTGCCCGTGTTCGCGCTCCCCACGACCGCATTAGCGGAGGCGTACCCGTCATCGTCGGTGAAAGCCAGGGCGCCTCCCGCGCCGGGGAGGCCGTCGGCGGACGAGAAGGATGCGCTCTTGAAGTAGCCGGTCTTGCCGATGTGGGCACCGATCGAGGTGGCCCCGAAGTCATCCTCCATCGGCCAGTACCCGTCCGTGGCGTACCGCGACAGGTTGCGGAAGATCGGGGAGCGGAGCGGCTTCTCCCCCGCGCGCAGGCGCTCCACGATGTCATAGGCGATCACCGGTGCGGTGACATCGGAACCGGTGACGTCCCAGTCCGAGGGAAACTCCGGGACCTCCCCCCAGAAGCGGTAGTCGGCATCGCTGATCTCAGCGCTCGCCGTCAAGGACCACGTGTTTCCCAACCCGTCACTCCACGAGGTGGCCCCCACGGCCTGCGCCGTGGCATCCATCCGCGCCACCACCGATCCCCCGATTCCCGAACGCACTTCGAGCCCGTAGAAGCGTCCGACGAAGGGGTCGGAATTCAGGTTGGTGGTGAAGATCCCCCGCCCGGTCACCGCGTCGTTGACGTTGCCCACCTCCAACGGGGCGGTCCCCGAATGGATGGAGGTGGTGGAGCTGCCCACCACCGGGGACCCGAGTTGTGTCCAGGATCCGGAGATGGTGTCGGCGGTGTAGAAGGTGACGGTGTACCCGCCACTCCCGTTGTTCACGTCCAGGGTGGCGCGCAAGGCCTGCCGGCCCGAGGTGGCTGCCTTCTCCGTCGCGCGGATGATCTGCCTGGCCGCGGAGGTGCCGTTGGTGGACCAGATGAGGTAGGGGTATCCGCGCTGGTCGGTGAAGAACGCCCACGAGCGCTGATCCCCGATCACCTGATATTTGCCGGCCAGGATGTGACCCATCCGCCCGCGCCAGTCGTCCGGCTCCACGTCCACCCGGACATCGATGTCCCCGGTGAGGTCGAGCGCCGCCTTGTCCGCCGTCCAGGCGCGCGCCCCGTCGTAGGTGGTGGTCCCCACCGTGGTCGCGTCCGTGAGCCGGAGGCTCTTCGTGTTCTCCACGATGGAGCACCGGTACTGCACCCCGGGGTCCAGCAGGCCGTAGAGCGGGGACAGCGGATTGGAGTCGGAGTAGCGCCCGTCGGGGTTCTTCAGCGCGAAGGAGGCAGTGTCGGCGGCCACCCCGCCGCTCTGCTCGCTGGATTCCCCGCGGGTGATGGTGACGTCATGGGAGGTGCCGCCTTTCGTCCCGTGGTCGCCGGAGGTGACGTCCTCCCACACCCCGTCGATCAACAGCTCCTGGCGGATGGGCTGGGTCATCCGGCCCGCCCGAATGCCGCCTGGACGGATCCCCCGAACCGGCGATCGATCATCTCGCGGGTGGGGTCCACCAGCTTCTCCGCCATGAGCCGGCCGTCCAGCAGGAACTGCACGACGATCGGGGTTCCGCCACCCCCGCCTCCGCTCGCCGCCATCCGGCGGGAGTCGCCGGCGGAATAGATCCGCGAGCCGGCGGGCAGGTCCGCCAGCTCCGGGCCGTGCTCGCCCACCCACGTCAAGCCGGAGCGGGCGCCTCCGCCGGCGGCCTGCCCCACCACCCCGCCGTGCGCCCTGCGCGCGAGGATGGCTCCGACGTCACCCACCGCGTTGCCCACGGTGGTGAACACCTGGCGGATCCGAATGGTGACCTCTACGTCGTCGATCCCGCGCAGTTCGCTGTTGACCTTCTCTTTGAATTCCTTGAACTGCTTCTGCCCGCGCTTCAGCTTGTCCCCGATTCCGGGGATCCACCCGAACGCTGCCGCCGCGGCGTCCACCACGGCACCGATGATCTCCATGATGGTGATGATCAGGCCGTTGTGGATGGTGCGCACCACCCGGTACATCCCGATGAAGACATCGATCAGCACGCCGACAACCCTGATCACCAACTGCACGCCGTTGAGGAAGTCGTTCCAGAAGACGTTGATGGTGTCCGCATTCTCGGAGATGTGGTCGAGCATCCTGGCGATGGCGTCCCCGATCCCCGGCAGCTCCCCTGCCAGCGTCTCGATCAGCGGGGCGGAATCCTCCGCCATGCGGAAGACCGAGGGAAGCAGGTTCTGAAGCATTCCGATGATGCCGTCACCGAGTGCGTCCGCCACCGGCTCCAATGCCCTGCCGAGGTCCTTGGCCAGGGGGGTGATCTGGTCCAGCACCCCTTCGAGGTTCTCGAAGAAATTCAGTACAGGGCTCTTGAAGTTCTGCCCGAAGGACTCCCAGAGCTTGCTTGCGCGGTCCTTGAAGGCCTTCGCCTCCGCCATGACCTGAGGGTCCTTGAAAGCTGCGCGGACACCGGCCGCGATGAAACCTCCGCCCACGGTCATCATGATCACGGTGCCGAGTGCCGCCCCGAAGGTGGGGAGCAGGACCGCCACCAGGGCGCCCACGGTCAAGGTCTTGGCGATGATCGAGATGAAGTCCCCGGAGAAGAACGAGGTGACCGCGGTGGACAGGGCCCCCTGAATCCGGGTGCCGATGTCCTTGCCCAGGTTCCCGAGCCGTTGCAGGATCGACTGCTTGTCCACATCAACGGTGACCCTGCCGTCCCCGCCGTCCCCGCCGTCTCCCCCGCGCCCGCCGTCCAGTCCGCCCGATCCGGCGCCGGAGATGAACCTCCCCCGCGCGTCACGCGCGCGCCCGCGCGACCCGTCCGTGGAGCGGTTGACGCTCTCGCGGACACGCTCGCTGATTCGCTCGGAGACGCGACGGCCGATCGCCTCCCCGATCTGGTCGCCGGAGCGGGCGTAGGCGCCCGCGGTCGCGCTCGCTTCGCGCTCCAACCTGCGCCCTGTCGAGGCGGTGATCTCGACGCCGACGTCATCACCGAGTTGGCGAGCCTCTCGCCGGATCGCATCGAACACGCGCTTCGTGTCGTTGCGCCCCTTCACCACGATGATGACCTCATTCGGCATCGGGGTGATCACCTCCTCTCGCGATGATGGCGAGCATCTTCAAGATCGTTGCATCCTCGGCGAGCAGGGCACTCGGCAGGCAGGAGTAGCGCTGGCAGAGCCGGTCGATCAGCTCTGCTTCGGCTAGTTCAGGGGGTTTGGCGACAACGGCTCCATCGGCATCGACTCCTCCGGGAACGGCTTTCCAGAGGTCGAGCTTTCGCCCAAAGGGGAAGGCACGCTCACCATCGAGTCGAACCACGTGAGCAGGATGTCCAGCACCCACTCAATGTCCTGGGACAGCAGGCCTTCCCGGGTGGGGGGGATGTCCTGCCCGTCCTCGTCGACCGCGTTCCAGGAGATCAGGGCACCCGTGAATTCGTCCACGAATTCACGGGCCGACGCCAGCCCGCCGCGCGCAGCGTCTATCGCATTCCCTGCGCGCAGGGCCTCCGCCTGGTCGGCGATGGCCAGGATCCGCCCGAACGAAACGGATCCGGCCCTGATCTCGAGACCGTGATGCTCGCTGTCCTTCTCGAAGGAGATGTTCAGGATCTTGCGCTTGACGGTGTGCTTCCCCATCGATGATCTTCCTAGCTCCAAGTCGGGACAGTGCCGTCCGCCAGCACCCCGGGGACGGTGGCGGTAAGCGAGCCGTCCTGGCCGCGGTTGAGTTGGTAATCCGTGTAGAGCACCTCGTTGGCCAGGGTCTGCCCGGAGATACCCAGGGTGGTGGTTCGCGGCACGCTGGTGCTGGGCACGGTCTTGAAGACGGAGTGGAACCTGTCCGCGGCGTCGTTGAAAGCCGGCGAGTTGAGCGTGATCGAGAAGTCCGCCAGCAGGAGCAGACGCTCCATGGCGAGCTTGTCGATACCGGTCACCTCCTGGACCGCTCGCGGCGTGGCGAACTGGAACGAGTTGACGTCGTTCTTGATGTCCTTGGCGGATCCGCTGGAATCGTCCACGGACAGCGTGGTCCATCCCAGCCCTGATTCTTTCGACATGGTCTACCCCCTTCGGTGTGCTTCGGCGATGCGTTCCTGGTGCTCCCCGAAGTCATCCCGCCAGTCCTCGGGGCGGGCGAATCGGCGCGGGAGGATCTGCAACGGGTTCCCCCGGAAGTCCCCTCCCCGGACGGAGAAGATCGGCGGACGCTCCAGCGAGATACGGTGCTCCCCGGCCCGGAAGCAGGGCTGTTCAGGGAAGAAGAGGAATTCCACTATGCCTGCGTCCTGCTTGACCTCAGTGAAGTGGCGCCCACTCCTGGCCCGGATGTACGCGGCCTGCATGGAGTCACCGGGGACGACGGTTTTCCAGCCGTTGATCCAGGCAGGGCATTCCACCTCCGCGCAGGTCGCGGGGCGGGTGTGCGTGGAGCGAGGTGCGTTGATCGCGTACGTCTTGTAGTGCTGCGCGGGCACCTGCGGAATTACGGAACGGTTGATCATCAGAAGCTCACCGCGGTCTGATTGCGGACGAACAGCACGACGAACTGCGCGCTGGTGAACGTCCCCGAGGTGACGGCCCGGACGTAGCGCCGGATGGTGCCGACGAAGGCGATGCGCTGCGCACCGCGCCCGGTCGCCGCGGTGAAGGCGGCGCCGGTGATGTTGGCCCACGACGAGTTGTCCGCCGAGTCCTGCAACGTGACGGTGACCGAAGTGCCGGTCACCCCCTCCACATGTAGGTAGGCCTGCCCCCCGAAGGTGGTGGCGCCCCCGCCGTCGTAGGAGGTGCCGTTGGTGGGGGTGGTGTCCGTGCGGGTGCCAGCGGTCAACTGCTCGCCCCACTCCAGCCCATACCCCTCACCCTGCGCACTGACGGCCAGGGTGAGCTGCCCGTCCTCGCCGCGGTTCGGGTCATAGTTGACCTGCTTCCCCAGCAGGGCGGCGCCCGCCTGGCCGACCCCCGCACCACGCAAGTAGAGCAGGTACCGGTTGGTGGTGGGCAGTGCGCTGAGCACCGGATGCGCCTGGCCGGCCGCATCGTTGAACCAGGCGGAGAATTCGATCCGGCCGTCGCGCAGCAGTCCGATGCGCTCGAAGGCGTACTTGTCGATGCCAGTCTGTTCGCCGGCGGCCGGCCCGCCACCGATGTTGCCCAGTGAGCCGATGTCCCCGGACAGCCTATATCCGTCCACGTAGAGCTGATCGCCAAGACCCGATTGCTTAGTCATCACGCCACCTGCGGAAATGCGTCATTGATCAGGAGCGGAACGGTGATGGTGAACACCCGAAACATCTTCTTGTCGATCTCCAGATATCCGGCCTCGCCGCCGAGTCCCTCAGAGTCCATCCCCAGCAGATCGATGCACCGGACCGACTCCATCCCGTCCAGGGTGAAGTCTGCCGAGAGGCTCCCGACCAGCTTCTCCACCGCGGTCATCAGGTTCGGATCGATCATGTCCTGGGGGTCGGTGAGCATGGACGTGTAGAGGCGCACGTTGAAGGTGAGCACCATCGTGGTGGAGGCCAGGCCGCCGGACTGGGTGGGGCGGAAGCCGGCGACCCAGATCGAGCAGGTGATGCCGTTGCCCGGCGCCGCCTTCGGTTCGTGCCCGTTCACCGCATCGAAAAGGCGCAGTCGCTCGGCATGCGACTGGATCACTTCGGTCGCGTCACGGAACAGGTTCTCGATCATCCGTTCAACACCCTGACCAGATCGGTGACCACGGGGTCCACGATGAACGCCACGTTGCGCGGGGTGTTCAGGAACTGAGTGGTCTTCCGGAAGTGGGAGTAGCCCTTGAAGCGGGTGGTCTTGTTCCGCGAACCGATACCTTCGAGCCACGGGCCGTAGATGATGTTCGAATCGTGGACCGCGTGGTGGGACCGCCACGGCTTGGCGACTGTCTTCGTCCAGTAGTAGGGGGTGGGGCGCTTGAAGTAGATACCCATCAACCCCACCACGTGCCGCTCCCCTTCGTCCGCCACCCGGCGCTCGATCAGGCGCACGGCAGCGTTGACGATGCTGTCCACGTTCGGGGAGAAGAACGGGCCGCGTACCTCTGCCATCACATCACCGCCCGTTGGCGGGAAGTGACACCGTGCCCATCGTAGGCCCGTTCCAGCGCGGCAACGCTGAGGTCCCCGGGGGTGGAGCGCTTGCTGTCCCCGGAACCGGAAGAGCCGGAGTAGCCCGCGCTCGCCTGCTGGCACTCGGCGATGGCTAGGGCGACGTTCGCCGCGGTGACCAGGGGTGGGGGGAAGTTGCGGTAGGCCGGCGCGCTCCCCGCGTGCGTGGCCGCCGTGGTCCCTGCGACGGCGCGGGTCACGGTCAGCCGGCGGGGGGCGTAGACCTCGGAGCCGGCCGTGTGCGCGAACAGGCCGGATCCCCCTTCCGCCCTGGTGACCACGAGGTCATCGCCGAGGATCGCCTCCACGAACATGCGCTCTGCTCCGACCTGGATCAGCTCCCCTTCTGCCAGGCCGGAGGGATCTGATACGGACAGCACGGCCACGCTCTTGGAGGCTGCGGCGTCCGCGGTGAGAGTGACCCCGGTGGAAATCATCGATCGATTCGTGACCACCATGCGCTCCGCGTCGATCCTGATCAGGTCGCCCACTCCCGCCATCTCCGATTCCTGGAGATCGATGGTGGTGGCGGAGTCGGAGATGGCGGAGGCGAGAGTGCCTGCCGGCAGCTCCGTGGCCGAACCTCCGTACGAGCCGGTGATCGCCACCGCCCGCTGGCTGGTGGGGCCGGCCGTCCAGTAGTTCCGCCCGGAGGTGTTGATCTCGATCCATCGATGCGGAGGGGACTGGGGATGCAAGATGAAGTCGTCGGTGGTGAAGGTGACCGCTCCGGAGACGATGGAGTCGGGAGCGGCGGCAAGCTCATCGGAGTAGAGCCACAACGTGTCACCGACAGGGACATCGAACGAGCGGGTAGCCAGTGTCGGGTAGAAGACCCGATGGAGAGTGCGCTCGATCTGGCGGGCGCCGGAGCGGATGGCGCGATCGACGCGAGCAGTGAGGCGCGCGGTAGCGGAGAAGTTCAGCTCCTGCTGAACCATCTCACGCGTGCAATACGCGATCTGGTCACTCATGCTCGCGACTGCTTTCTGCGCGATGGGTTCTGCTGTTGTAGTGGTGATCTTAGGGGAGAGACGCCCACCGGTCGATGGGGTAGGCCGGTGGGCGCTCCGCCCGATCCGGGGGGATCGGGACCAGGCTAGACCATGCGGTGGGCGGACGGGGGCATCCGCCCACCGCGCCCATTTGCTATAGTCTACGAATGCCCGAGCTGAAACCATGCGGGACCAACGGTGGATGGCATCGCCACCACTCCCGCGGAGAGATCAAGTGTCGTGCGTGCAGGAAGGCTCATACGGCCTACGTGATGCTTCAACGCAACCCCGACTGGAAGCCCCGCGTTCCGCCCCCCTCCGGCACCCCGCGCGCCTACCGTCGCCACCTGGAGCGAGGGGAGGTGGGTTGCCGCCCCTGCCTGGACGCGATGAATGCCTACAAGCGCGAGCGCGAGAAGGCTAGACCACGTGCCCACCGAACAAGCAGTGCCGCTCCCCTGCCGGCCCCGTTTGCAGGGGCCACCCATGAACGGGGCAATCCAGCGGATTGGTAGCCCGCTCCATGTTCCGCAGGTGATCGGCACGCGCCTCGTCGATCACCGCCTGCAACGTCCCCCACCCCCCACTCGAGACCGGGTCCGCCGCGGCCTGAGAGATCGAGGGGCCGCCCAGAGCCACCGGAACGGCCAGGGCGGCCGGCTCCATGATGAAGCTCGGGGGGAGGGTCTGAGAGATCGAGGGGGCACCCACCCCCACCGGAACAGCAATGCCGGTGGGGGTGGCCCCCTGGACCTGAGAGGCCG
>JACCDR012125422.1_pt1 | contig 11578 bp, 29 predicted proteins | sample 7446431 | NCBI WGS metagenome assembly JACCDR01 (sample SAMN15323443, study PRJNA562643) | freshwater metagenome | isolation source: river surface water | place: USA:Blue River Watershed | collected 2017-08-17
ATGCTACCAATTGGCTAGGGGCTGAATTTGAACCATTAGCAGCTATTTTAGTAACGGGTATAACGGTTTCACTGGGTGGTGGCACTGTCCAGCTTGTGCTATCTCTTTTGCAAAGCCTCAAGAAAACATCCGTCTAAAACGAACGCCCCTAGTGTGATGCTAGGGGCGTTTTTGATTCTTGCCTAAAGTCATAATCGATTTTCATAATCTTCGTTATCATCATAAGCGGCGCGGTTGCCATATTCCACCCCACGTCTAAACGCCGCATGGATAGCATCCTCGTAACTCAATATCATTTGCAAAACTTCCAAGCGTAGCGCATTCCACCAAGCCCGTTCCGCATCATTCCAAGTATCGTTTTCAAAGATTTGAAATTCCGCTTCTTTGATAAACTGACGGCCTGCATGGTCAATATGCGGATAGTCCTCGAAATTCACTTTTTCATCGATGCTTGGAAGTCTCATTTCTTGCCTAGCCTTTCTTCTATTTCTATCTCTTTTGCAAAGCGATTTTTTCTTTCCTCATAACTTGCCATCTTGAACAAATCGCGCCCATGCTTATTATCCGCTTGCTTGCTACTCTTTTGCAGCATGAGAAACAAGGCTAAGGCGCATGTGGTGAATGCGAGAATGTAAATGGTGATACGGTCTAGGGTTCTCATTCTTGTGAATCCTTTAGCTGATAGCGATGCTCCCAATTACCTTTTGCGCCCCATGACCACGATCGCTTAATTTGCCCCGCTTTTTCAAGCTCTTTCAATGCCCATATCATGACATTGTAGGAATACGTCATTGTCCCCGTTCCACCGCGCCCCTGCAAAATTGAGATAAGCATTGTTAAATCCTTGCGAGATAGCTTGTCTTTTGTATTAGATAAAATTTGCAAAATATCGCGCTTGGCACGAATACGATTATTGATAGTTTGTTGTCTGGTTTTCATGATTGCTTTTCCTCTTTGCTGTGCTTAATACAGGCTTTAGCTAATTTCCCAATTGTTTTGGGAATATCTAAAATTTTATCATGCCCCGATTCGACTACACTCACACCCCATCGCAAAGCAAGAAAGCGCAACGCTGTTTCTAGCTGTGTGCTGTTATCGCCATATTCTGCTAAAAGTTGCACAAGGAAAATATAGCGGCGGTAGGTATATGCTGTAACGGGCTTTCTGTGTTTAGTCATTCGCCCTCTCCATCATACGGGTCTGTGATGTACAGCAAATAGCCTAGCACATCTAAAATCAATTCTTTAATCGCTTTGAATAGTTTCATGGTTAATCCTCTCTATCAGGGCTAGTCATATCCCATAAAAAACGGAATACATCGGTAGCAAATTCTTTAAGTATTACATAAAAGAAAAAGCTAACTGTTACCCCAATAAACAAGCTTACGGTTTTGCCTACATGCTCAGGCCATGCGCTTAAAATCACTATCCACAATAGCGGCGCAAGAAACAGGCTTGCAAAGCGTAGTACATGGTACAAATTAATCGGCTTACGTTTTTGCTTTTCCATATCACTCCCCCTTACTGTAATTCAATCGCTTAAGTGTTTCCTTCAAGTTTGCAATGCCCTCAATCGCGGCGTTTGTAAACTGCGTTAATTCATTGAATGCGCTTTCATCAAAATCAGGATTAACGCCCGTAAGCGCCCAAACAGGCGAAACATCGTAAATTTCGCACATCTTGAGGAACATTGTTAAGTTGGGTTCTGAATCACGATAATCCCCCTCAATTTGCGATAAGCTGCTAGGGGCGCTGTAGCCTAAAAGTTTTGCTGCTTGCGTTTGCGATAACCCTGCGGCCTTACGTGCATCTATAAGACGGTCTAAGATTTGGCGTGCTGTAGTCATACTAATCCCCTTCAATCGAAAACAGGATAAAACGCGCATTATCGCGCTTGATGTAGTACTCCAGCCTATCCCCATTGAAACGCGCAAAAATCGGCTTTCTAAGGCTTATTTTGTGGTATTCCAAGAGTATCCTAGCCCTATCAAAAATAAGGCGCTTATCTGCTTTCTCAAATACGCGGTCTTGACCAATTAAGCGGTACATGGCCTAGCCCTCTGCTTTCTTGACTAATTTCCAATCGGCAGCTTTAGGCGTGTATTGCTTCATGCGCGTAAGCAGCAAATCTAAATCAGTTGTTACGGTTTCCTCATTGCCACGCTTGCTATAAGTACTCATCTTAAAAAAGAAATGCTTCCCACTTTCATAACCGATAACGGTACACTCGCTGTAATCGTAGCGCCCTACCGTCCCTTTAGTAGCTTTGAATGCACGGCCTTTGAATAACTGGTTAATTTTCTTCATGATAATAGTCCTTCAATGTTAGATAACTGGCGGTCAATTTCGTTTAGTACCTTAATTGCAAACTCATCACCTTTCAAAGCAGCATCTCGCAATGTGATAAGCGCGGCGAAAGATTGAAACTGTGCGGTTTCTACGCTTTGTTTTTTGCTTAGCTTATTAGTCTTAAACTTGAGAACGGCGCGATTCTCTTTACGCTTCTCTCGTTGCCAATGACTAACGCGGCAGCTATCGCTACAAAATTGAATGCGCTTTGTGCCGATGATAGGCTTTTTACATTTTTTGCATAATCGTTTAATCATGGTTTTAGCCTCTAATCCGCTAACGGTATTACGTAATCGCGTTTTGTAGCCCCGTTTCTCACTTCGTATACGCGCCCCAAAACGGGGCGCTTTTTAATTAGGCCAATGGTGTCCACAGTGTTTTTAGATAATCAAATCGCGTTTGTAACCATGCGCGAATGATAGGCTCATCGCTTTCTTGAACTTTGATTGTCTGTGCCGATGTATAACCCTTGCGCTGGTGGATGTAGCACAGGCGCAAAAGCTTTTCATCAGGCGCAAAGTCCCAAGTATCTAAGTAATCTTCTTTGTCCAAAAAGTCAAAACGGAATAGCAAGTTCATATCCATATCGGCATCGTCCCATTCGTCAATGAAATCTTGCCATGATTGGAAGTCCTCACCATCACCACTGCAATAATACGGATGTTCAGTTTCCCAAAGCTTTTGAGTGTTCATTCTTTAATTCTCCTTATTGGTTTATGGTTTCAATTTCACTTCGTATACGCCGCCCGTTTGATTGCGAGCAAGCGTTCAAACTCTTCTTCACTTACTTCACTAAAGCCCCGTCTGATGTAATTACTTGCCACTCTTTTGCCCATAACGCGGACTGATTGCCATTTGCCGTTACTTTGCTTGGCAACATAGCGGATACCCCTATTTTGTTCCTCTTTTGACGTTTCTTCGTTATTCATCGCTTGCGCTTTCTGTGCTATCTTGAACCAAGTAGCATAAATGCAATTTGGTGTATCCCTGATTTGCCGTATCGCCACGCCATTCGATAACACCAGCTTGTAAAAGCGCTTCTAGTACGCCTTCGTTTTCGCTGTAATTCTTGATTGCAACCATACCACTAGGCAATGTGTTACCAGTGTTGACCGTTGCCATTGCGTAGGGCGTGCCATCGGTTAAGTCGATAAGCTGAATAGACGCGTTATCTGTGCTGAGGTACTTGCTCATAACAATTCTGCATTCTACGCCGTTAAATGTTACTGTTGCCATCATTCCCCGTCCTTTTCTGTGCTATCTTGCGGCTCAAAAATCTCTCGAATACGTGCCAATAGCGCCTCAAATTCATCACCATTTACAGGGTATGCGTTAGCATAATTAATCATACCGTAAGCGTAATCCCCCAACCCTGCTAACTCTTTACGCAATCTTGCAATCTCCTCGCTTTGCGCCTGTAGCGCGGCGCGAAGGGTTGCGAGTTCATCATTCAAGTGGTCAATTTCACGCTTACGCGCTGCATTCAATTCTCGCAAGTCGCTATTATCCATACGTAAAGCTAAAATATCATTTTTACTCATAACATTCTCCTTAGTGGGGCATAGCGCCCCTATTCATCGTTACTTGATACTCTCAAAATATTCATTCATGCGCGTTTTGGCGGCCTCAAAACTGCCTTGCCACTCGGATAGCTTATTAACGCCTAAGCCCTTCAAAACGGTTTCATCGGCAACTTGCTTGGTGTTCGTCCAGTAATACCAAAACTTTTTCATCTCATCCTTATTCCACTTGTCATCCAAAATGTCGGTATGGTCATTTTTGGGCGCTTGCTTAGATTGCTGTTTTGCAGCAGACTTAGGTGCTTGTGGTGTATCGGCTAAGTATTCGCCCTCATCATCCCCTGCTGCCAATGTGCCAAAACCAGCATTTGCCAATGCGCGGCCTATTGCGGCGGTTTCTGCTTTTTCCACAATACGCCCAGCCCATGCGCGTTCTTTATCAGAAGCATCACGAACGGTAGCAGAACCACTTGCAAGGAAATTGCCTTCATTATCTGAAACGCTTGTCTTCGCAATCACCAATTCGCCCACCACGATAAAATCTGTATTGATTTGCCCATTGGGGAATGTTTCACGATACCACGCTACACGCGCCATAACAGGCAGGTAATCGCGGCCTTGCAATTTGGTCATGTGGTCTTTTGGGTTAAAATTTGCCATTTGCCTAATCCTTTGCTTAACGCTTGCAATTTAACTAAAACAAGTGTATCATAAATGCAAATAAATTGCAACAGAAAGGATAAAAATGCTAAATGGAAAAGAGTTTCGCGCATGGCGAATAGCGTCTAAGCTTTCATTACGAGAAGCGGCGGCGCTGGCAAACGTGGGGCATACGGTTATTTTTCGTTTTGAACGCGGTATGGAAATAGGGGCATCGTCTTATCAAAAGCTAGTCGATTTGGTAGGGAATGAGCAAAGCGCCGAAATGAGCAAGCAAGAACGCATCCAGTGGCATATCAAGCAACTAGAAATTTTAACGAAGGGGGAATAATGGGCAACGAAAAGCACATGCACTACTATCCTGAAGATGAGCAAGAACGCCGCCGCGCATACCAACGCGCATACAATCAAAAGAAGCGCGCAACCCAAGCGCCTAAACCAACACCCAAGCCAACGCCGCAACAATCGCCTGCTGTGCAAGTGGATTATGCCAAACAGGAAGCGCAGCAACAGCGCCTTATCCGTTTAAGCAATAAGCACCAAATGAGCATGGCAGAATATCAGGAATTACTAGAACGCGATAAGCAGGAACAGGCTGGGGGTTGGTATGATAGCAACGCGGAATTTTTTGCAAGATTGAAGGGGCAAGCATGAAAGGCGTAAAGCGCCCCGTCACATGGGTACACAGCGACAAGCGCGGCAAACAATCTTATGAGAGTGTCACGGCTTTAGCCGATGCAATGGGCTATACCTACCGCCGCGTTGCACGATACATCAAATTAGGGTACACGGGCGATGCGGATATAGGGGGAAAGCAGAAACAGCAGCGCCGCGAACGGTTTTATGCAAAATTTAAGGAACTGGGGATTGAGTGGGAGAATAAAGCATGAATGAAGCGCCAAAAGTTATTACATGGCAAGGTCAAGAAATCTATCTCGCAGAAATAAGCTATTTAGCTGAACTCGGTTGCCATCGCTATGAGTATGTCGATAGGGGCGGCAATGTCAAGATGATGCAATTTGAATGGGTCAAGCGTGATGGCAGTTCAAACCTAGACTGGGAACGGATTGCAACTGAGAATACAGAAGCGCCCAAACCTGATGATAAGCCTATGCCGATTGTCAGAGAACGGCTATCCAAGAAAATATATAGCGCATTGTGGTGGCGAGACAACAAAAACCGCTATCAGATTATCCGCAATGAGAACGGTAAACGAGTACGCCGCGTGATTGAAAGCGAACGGCGTAAATGAAAGCTAGTCACGATGCTGAGCTACTAAGGCTAGCGCTTATTCGTAGGCGCTATGCCAAGATTAAGCGCCAAGTACAAGAAGCATACAATGAGGGCGTGCGGTGTCTATCGCGTACTGATAAAAACGACATGGAAAGATATTGGTTAGTCGATAAGCAGGGGCGCATCTTAACGGGTGAATACGGGTGTCACGAGGAAGCTTGGTTAGCGTATGCAGATTGAGGAGAAATGAGAAATGGCAGAATGGCGAGAAGATGATAGCTTTACTAGCGCTTATATGCATTTACGCAATGGGCTATATCTTGAAGTTCGAGAACATAGCTTCAAATCGAATGAATGGCAGGCAACTATTTGGCTTAAACAGCCCGATAAGCGCATAGAGGTTATGTCATGGGAATACCCTGCATATAGCCTGTTTTGGGCGAAAAGCCATGCTATAAAACACTTTCGGCATTGGACAGAAGCTTTATCGAATTTAACAAGCGAGAAAGGGCAAGCAATGAAACCGAGCGACTTATACCCATTGTTTGATGACAGCGAATTGACGGAAGAAGAAATAAAACGGGCGCGGCGCATTGTGGCAAAAGTGGAATTACGAAAAGCGGCGCGTGATTACCACTTAAACATGCGAAATATTGATTACACTGTGCCTAGTGATAGCGGATACCGCAAGCGCCAAGATGAACTAGCAACGCGCATTTTAGAGCTAGTCTTGGAATTGTTCCCTGAAAAAGAATAGCGCTGTAATCCCAGCGCATCTAAGCCTTAGACAATTGCACAGCGCCGCAATTTCGCATATACTAGGATTGCGTGCTGTAACTCAAAGCGTTTGGCAGAACGTAAAACTGCCTGCTTTTCAAAATGGGGAATTTTTGATATAATGAATGAGTATCAGAAAGCAAAAACGCCCTTCGCGGGGGCGCTTGTAAATCGCAAAACTTGTGAGGGACAAGTGTCTTTTGCTATCTAAGAGTATAAACCATAAGGCCAAAAAACACAAGGATTAAGCTATGAGCGAATCAAATGCAAGCAAGATAGCGAGCTTATCACTAGATGAAAAGCTACTACTTATGGAGTATCTTGCAATGGATGTATGCGAGAAGTTGCCAGAAAGTATTATAGCGCCGCAAGTGCTATACAATATCCAATACCTACGGGGAACGGCGGAGCAAAAGGGTAAGCTGCACCGCCACGATAAAGGGATTAAGTAACCATGACTGATTACGTGATAGAAGAAAAAAACCGCGTGCTTATGGAACGCCCTGAGCCAAGTTTTTACGCCAAAATACCTAAAATGGCGCAGCTTGATTTAGACCCCTATGAGTTGGCGCTGTACACGAATTACAAGCAAACGGCAAGTGATAACCCAAACGGGGGCGCTTGGAAAAGCAATGAGACACTGGCGAAAGAATGCCATATGTCACCGCGCAAGATTACCCAAGTGCGACAAAGCTTAGTCGAAAAGGGCTATATCCATTGCCAGTATGAAACAAGCGAAAGCGGCAAGGAATATTCAGCAGCCATCGTTACAATTGTCGATGTTTGGGCAAAAAATCACGCACGTTTTTCAACTACCCCCATAGCACCACGTGCTAACGGGATAGCACCAGATGCTAACCCCCGTTCGCATGACGTGCTAACCCCCATAGCACCACGTGCTAACAAAGAAGAACTAAATAATAAGAACCAAAAAGAAGAAAAAGCTTTAGCGCCAGCACTTCAAGAAATGCTTGATACTGTAAAGCGTGAATTGAAGCAGTATGGCAAGCAAGCGGAGAATGTAGCAAAGCTTCTTTTAGGTGAATTGCCAAGCAAGCAAGCTGAAATGAACCTATCGAAACCGATTAACCCTGAAATGCTGATAGCGTTTTGTGTATGGTGGGATAAGAAGAAAGACCGTAATGGGCAAAGCTTAACACGCCCTCGAAACATGGGCAGTATCAAAAGCGCCGTAGAGGAATGGCAAAAGACGCTATCACCATTGAATTACCTTAAATCAGAAGCGCCCAAAACACTAGCACAGCGCAAAGCGCCAACTAACTTGGACTTATTGCAAACGGAGCGTAACAATGATTAGCACAGCCGAGAAAGTATTAAGCGCATGGTCAAGCTATAAACGCCAGCACGATGGTAGCTATCGCGGCGCTTGCCCATACCGTAGCGATAGCGATAGCAACGGTTTCGTATTGACCATTCATGACGGCGAACATGGTACTTGGATAGACCATACCAGAACGGAATCAGGCAGCTTATATGAACTAGCCGCAAAGTTAGGGATTGAAACGCCAAAAGAAGGTCGCGCCCAAGTCGAAAACAGTAAGCGCCCCTATGCCAATCTTGAGGACTATGCCACGCGCCATTATGCCACGCTAAAAGCTTTTCAAGATGCCGGTTGGCAAGATGGGGATTATTACGGCAAAAAGGCGCTCGTATACCAAACGACAAGCGGCAAGCGTATTCGTATTATTGAAGGCTCAGAGAGTGAATTGAAAAATCCCTACCGTTGGGAAAAGTCTGGGAGTGAAAATTGCTGGTATGGGCTGAACCGCGCTATTCCAATGGCAAACGGCAAAAACACCGCGCTTGTTTTCTGCAATGGTGAAGCGAGTACCGTAGTGGCACAAGCTTACGGCATCCCTGCTTTTTGCGGCGTGGGCGGTGAGGGCGCGGTATCCGAGGCCATGCTCTCAGAACTCAAAACCCGTTGGAAGGGGCAAGTTTACATCTGCCTAGATTGCGATGAAAAAGGGCGCTTAGCTGCACAGAGGGTTAAAGAGAAATTGGATAGCGCGATTATCATAGATTTAGGGCTATCGGATAAGGGTGATTTAGCCGATTTTTGCGGTTTGCATCAAGCCTATGCTTTAGATGCTTTGAAGCGTTTGGTAAAGGCTGAAAAACAGGCCGTAGAGGGCGAAATTGAGGATTTTATAGAGTTTGTGAGTGGTAATGAGCTTTTGTCGCAATTCAATCAATTTGTATGGGAACAGCCCGAATTATTTGGGCGCGTTATTGAAATGCCTTTTGCCAGCTTACGGCGTGCTGGCGGCTTTGCCGAGTACATGACAACCAAGAAAGTATGGCTTATCGGCAACGTTTCAGGTGGTGGTAAAACGATATGGTCTGAAACGCTTTGCGATGAATGGAACGCAATGGGTTACAATGTTTTTTATGTGGGCGATGAGTGGACACCGATGGAGCTAACAGCGCGGCGCATTGTCCGAGCCACACGCGGTAGTCAGCCTGTAAGTTATAGCGATTACTTAGCCTATGTTAGTGGCAAGCGTACCATTGCCGATAATGAGCTAGATGCTATCAGCCTTGCAATCCGCAATATCCGCGCTCGGCATGGGCAAACCTTTTATATGCAAACTAAAGACACAGCTAAGGGCGTGGTGTTTCTTGAGGACATTCTTGAGAGCATTACCAAGAAAGTCGAAATTCTACGGGCTAGTGGCACAAAAGTCGATATTGTCATATTAGATTATCTTAGCTTGTATGAATCGCGTGGCAAGGCGAACAATCTTGAGGAATACAAAGTGGGGATATTCAAAAGCTATTGTAAAAGCCTAGACGTTTTGGGTGTATCGACTGTGCAAGTCAATAAGGATGCAGAGGAACGGGTTAAGCATAAGGGCGGATTTTTAACCCAGCACGACTTGTACTATGTCAGGGCGGATAAGGGTAATTTGATTAGCACGATGAACCGCCTGTACAAAACACGCGGTGAAGTCGAAAGCTGGAGTGATTTGGATAAGTACGAAATAGGTAAACCTTACATCGATGAAAATGGGCAACCTGAACCCACGCCTAACTTTGCCGTGATTACGGTTAAGAATAGCGTGTCATCGCCTTACGAATATGCCTATTTCTACTTTGATTTTGTGCATATGCGTGTATGTGAGGGCATTCATCCTGATTACTATTTCGATAAGGGCATGAACCAAATCATGCCTAAAACATTGCAAGCTAACTTAGGGGACTTATAAGAAAGGATAATGCCATGTTAGTAGTATGCCCAGAATGTAAAGACGAAATAGGCAAACGGGAGCATTGCCTACGCTGTTGGGGAATGGGGGAATCGCCCCTAACGTATGAGGAAATGGCAAAAACACTACACGAGGCTTTGTATATCATTGCGGAATTAGAAGCAAGACTAGAAAATTTTGAACGCGATACTAACAGTAAAGGATAACGTCATGACTACCGACAAAGAGAGAATCACAAACCTGCTAACCGCGCTCGAAACGGCGCTAGATATTGCCAAGAGTAACGTTAAGCAAATGCCTAATTCTTGGGTGAAAACAAGAGATTTGGGCGCTATCGAAATAATGGAACAATTTGCCAAGTTTGAACGCGAAAAAGAAAGTGAGGCAAAATGACAGCGCAACAAATCAGCAAACTAGCGATATTGTACCAACTTTTGCACATGGGGCGTTTTAAGTATGCCGATGATGCCCCGTTCATTGAAGTACTAGCAGGTAAGCCCGATGATATACGCTTGAATTGCAATGAGGCGCGGCGCTTGAATAGCGTCTACTTGGATAACCTAAAGGCCGCGAAACGTTTAGAGAACCAGCAAATGGTGTAGGAGAGATTGAGATGTTATCAGAATTGCTAAAAAACGATGAAAAGTTTAATAAATTACTTGAGGAACAAACCGATGGGCAATCGCTTGATTACATACTTGTGCGTAAGGGTAATAAGCGCTGTGTGGTTATCATGGCAGGCAATCTTATCACGCCGCAAAGCTTGGCTAATGAATACGATTTGATGCTTATGGGCTGCGATTTAGAAGATATTGAAACTATCCAAAAGTTTTTGAAGGGGGAGTGATGGTAGAACTTAAGCTAGGATGGCATCGCCCTAATGAGGAACAATCAGCACGCGGCGTTATTGCTGTCCTCTATGAACCTTGCTATTGTGATGTAGAAGGTCTAGGCAAGGAAGGCGAACGGATACGGGTAGTCAATTACTACGGCGGATATACCGACAACAAAACAAAGCAGAAGATAGAACAAACGCTTGTATACGGCATTGAATACGATACCGAGCGCATGAATAGGCGGATAAAACAAGGCGGAAATCTCCCAAAATGGGTTATCCCAATTGCAAAAAACTGTGCTAGAATAATCTCGGATAGAACGCGCTTTGATGGACGTTTTACTATTCAGTGTGAAGCTGTAAAGCCCTGCTAATGCCTAGTAGGGCTTTTGTTTTGCAAAAAATCTAAAATTGCATTAGAATAGAGATTGTCTAAGTAAGGTTGGGGAGCAGGGGGAATTACTGATTGCAGTCAGTAATAACACAAATCTCTCTGCTCAACTTCAAAAGCTTCTAATAATATGCGCCCGTATGGGCGTTTTTTGCTGCTTGACAACTTTTGCAAGTTGCTTTAATCTATGACTAGCAATTAAGCAATTACATTTAGCAATTACATTTAGCAAGGGAGAATGATTATGCGGTCGGCGCTAAGAACGCCATAGTAGGAAAAAGAGTTCATACAATCACGAAATTATTTACAAGCGCTCCTGTAGGGGCGTTTTTTCGTTGTATGCAGAAAATTGATTTTGTGCTATACTAGTGGTATGTGAGAAACGCGCTTCGAACGCGGGGCGGCATCATCCTACCGCCCACTCTCGCAACCCATTTTAGGATGATAGCGAAGGATGATTCGCCATGAAGCAAAATTCGATGTTCCCTGAAGTTGTCCCTGACAAGCTTTTCAAAGTTAAGGACGAACGCCCTCTCCCCCTAATCATCGCTGAAATGTGGGATTTTCCACTTACCTATGTCGAC
>JACCDR012248770.1_pt1 | contig 11576 bp, 14 predicted proteins | sample 7446431 | NCBI WGS metagenome assembly JACCDR01 (sample SAMN15323443, study PRJNA562643) | freshwater metagenome | isolation source: river surface water | place: USA:Blue River Watershed | collected 2017-08-17
TGATTATTTCGATAAGGAATATCACGCTAGTATCCAATATGTTCATGACTATTCAGCAAAGTATAACGTAACTCCAACGCTAAACGACATTAGACACAATGCAGATTTTCAGTACAGCGAAACACCAGTACAAGAATTAAATCAGCAAGCAGTACTTGACAGTGTTGGTGAGTTTTGTCGTCACAAAGCTTTAGCACATGCAATTCAACAAGGCATGGAACTAGTTAACCAAAAACGTTATGGTGGTATCGAAGAACTAATTCGAGAAGCAATGCTTGTAACAGTACAGAATGATTTGGGGCTAGACATTTATGAAGATCCAGAAGCAGTAATTACTAAACTTGCCAATACACAAGGTAACTTTAAATCTGGATGGGAAACTCTTGATTATAAACTATTCGGTGGTTTCGGTCGTCAAGAACTTGAAATCTTTGCAGCAGCATCCGGTGGTGGTAAATCAGTAGTACTCCAAAATTTAGCAGTAAACTTTAGTAAAGCAGGTCTTAACGGTGCATACATTACACTAGAACTAGCATCTGAACTTGTTGCCGTTCGTATCTATGGTATGATGGTAAACACAGCACAGAACAAAGTTAAAGTTGATATTGATGAAACCGCAGCTAAAGTAAAAATTGAAGAACGTAGTAATGGTAAACTTCGTGTTCACCGTCTACCAGAATCTGTCAGTACTGTAAATGATATTGAAAGTTATATCCGTGAACTACAAATCAAAACTGGCGTTAAATTAGATTATGTTTGTGTTGACTACCTTGATCTGTTAACATCTGACCGTTGTGGTCCAAATGATAAATCGAATGCGTTCGTTAAAGATAAGTTCGTGTCTGAAGAATTACGTGCACTTGCAATGAAAATGGATTTAACTGTATTCACAGCATGTCAGTTCAACCGTAGTGGTGTGTCAGGTGAAGACGTTAAGAGTCAAGCACAAATCGCAGGTGGTATTTCTAAAATTTATACCGCAGATAACGTTATCTACATTGATGCACGTAAAGAACGTGGTGAAATGGTATTTGACTTCCAGAAAACCCGTAACAGTTCCGCAGTAGGTTCACGTCTAATTATGTCTTATGATATTGACTCTCTACGTGTTCTTGACCATCCACAAACGGTTCAGGAAATGGAAATCAATACTTCATTCAGACATAGTGGTAAAACGCTATTAGGTAAGGGAAATGTAATGGCAACACCTACATTACCTGGAAATACGGCTATGAGTGCATTGCAAAATAAACTCACTAATACTATTAAACCTAGTACACAAATTAAACAAAAAGATGACAGTACTGAATCGACAGATATAAATACACCAAAGACTGAGGATAAAGTTTCCCATATGCGAAACTTTTTGAATGGTAGGATGTAATTATGTCGAACAAAAAGCACAATCTTCTAGATAGTATAGTTAACTATACATCCGATAAAGAAAAACTTCAAAGTTTAGGAAATCGTGCGGATCATGCTATTAATTCGATTATTAATCTACTTGATAGTATCGATGAAGAATTTGAAGGAGAGGAAGCAGAAGATTTAAAACGTCGCCTGTTTCTTAGTATCAAAAACCGTGACTATCGAAAATTCGAAAAGGGGCTAGAGAATCTAGCTCAAAATGAGAAACGAAAGAATAAGGGTTCATGATATGAAAAAGAAAAAAGTAAATGAAAATGCTTCATCTGGTGCAACAAGTGCTGGAGGTATTGCCTCTGTAAGTGGTGGATTAAATTATCCTTTAATTACAAGAATGCCAAAAACAAATTTCTTTGGTTATAAAGAATATAAAGGTAAGAAAAAGGATTAATATGATTTCTTATACATTTTATACAATCAACACCGTTGTCGATATTGGTGATGGTAAAACACCACCAATTGTGAATAACGAATTCACAGGTGCAATGAATTTGTCAAGATTGGTTGAATGTGTTATGATGTTTGATCGTCCAATGATGGTAAGTGTTGTTAGTACTGAAGTTGATTTGAGTAAGAATAACAACGCTGCTTTTTACAATCTTCCTAGCGTGTGGGGTGAATGTACTGTGAGTACATTTAAATTCGCACTTCCTATGGATGTTGAACTAAAAGTTAACGGAGTACCTTTGGTACTACCAACTGAAGTAAATGGAACAAGACTAACAAAATTCAACAGTGTTACTTCCGAACGGAACATTAGCATTACAAAGCAAACCTTTTCTCGTACATGATAAATATCTTCATGTACAGAAAAGGTTTTTCTTTTTGGAGATAATATGGATATACAACAAACTGCACAGGAATTGCAAAAATTTGCTGATGCTAATGGCTTACAAATGGATGTTAGTGCAGCCCTAAACACAATGGATGCGGGTGATTTTATTGAAATCAATAATGCAATGGATAATTCCGACAATCGCACCATTATGCAAGTACTACAAAAATGTAAAGCTCAAATGAGTGAAAATTATCAGCTATTTCGTGGTAATAAAATTAATGAATCGTATGGTGTAAACTTTATGAATTCATTAACACCAACACAACTTGAAGAATTCTACAAAATACATTGTTCATTTGCGTTAACTGAAAACAGTCATTTAACATTAGCAGAAATGAAAACTCTAGCGTATGATGTAGTTAATGAAAAAGCTAAAGCTGGTGTGCTAGAAGAAGACCTTGCAAATACTTTGCGTTCAGGTCAAATAGCTAAACAAAATACTGCTACTCAACAAACACAAATTAATCCACAAACTGCTGCTAAATTAAAGCAAGCGGAACTACAGAAGAATGCAAGCAACGCAAACTTCAAAGTTACTGTACCTGGAAATACTACTGGTACTAGTGAGATTGAACCAGTTGTGGGTGTTGATGTTGGTCCAACTACTGATCAAACATTAGTAGTTACTAAAGATACTGAAAAACCTAACCAACTAAGTGTATTTGGATTAGGTGATGTTGAGCCAGTTAAAGAAGCAGAATTTGAAGAAAATGATTCTGAAGATACAATGGCTCCACCTGATGTTGTTCATCAAGAACAAACTGGTTCTCCATTTACACAAGAGAATCCAGGTATGGGTGAACTATCTCATGCTATTAGTAAGATTGAAACTGAAGATAGTTTAGATGGTGAAGAAAGTCCAGAAGGTAATGAAGGGATGCATAATGCTGATGAAGTACTTGCACAAATCATTGACTTCTGTTCAAGAATGAGAGGAAAATAATGAGATCGGTAGATACTAAAAATGGTTATAGTGTTATAGTGTCTAATGAAGAATACCGTCTTATTAAAAAGGTTGATGCGAATATTCAGGTTCCTGTTGAATCACTAAGTGAGTACTATCAAGAATTGGGTGAAAAACTTTATTCTCGTGGAGTATTAAATAAGGTAGAAAACGACGGAACCGAATATTTTGTATCAATGAAAAGGAGTAAGCAATGAGTGATGATTTCGGAGAATTTGAACAGCGTAAGCAGGGCATTGATTTAATGACTGATATTATGTCTGCATTTGATGACATTGAAGAAGGTCGTGCAGTAACTAAAAAACTTCCAGATGGAAGTACCTTTGTAGATGATTTTGCACAAATCAACCTTGCTGAAACTAAAAACCTTTTACATGCTCTACAGGAAGTAACTGGTGAGTACGGTACGCTTCTTCAAGAAGATAATGCGTATTATGATCAAGGTGGTTTTATGGATGACGGTTCAGAATTGGACAGCATCTATGGATATTACGAACCACAAGAAGGTGAGAACTTTATTCCTAACCCAACGGTTACGATGCGTAAAGTACAAGAACCTCAACAAACACAACAGAGAGCATTTGTTCAACCAGACCGCCCGTATGTTCCAGGAATGAACTGGACTATTGTAGAGGAATCGGTTCTCGGTATGAAGAATGCTATCATGTACAGTATTAAATGCAATGCTACTAATCAAATCGTACTGAATAATATTATGATGTATGAATCGGCATTAGCTTTGCGTAACATTCTAAATTCTGGTAAGTCCTTAACTGACACAAAAGTACTAGGAATTATTAGTTCAGGTATTCAATATACGAATGTTGTTCAAGAAGCAATTAAAGCTGCGAGAGAACGTCAGAATGTACTGAAAGAATCTCGTTACGATAAAGCTCAAGAACTTGACGGCGTGATTGCTGAACATAAAAAGAAAGCAAAAGAACTCAAACAACGTGTGTTAAACTTCTTGGAAGAAGAAGGATTCTTAGCTAAATAAGGATATAAATTTCATTTATAAGGAAATAAAAAATGTCAAAACAATTTTCAAAAATGATGGAATCCGCAAATCGTGTTGAAGCTTTAAATTTGATGCAACTAAACGAATCAAATATTGAAAAAGCTGAAATCGTACTAGCAGTTAAGGGTGAAATCGTAGATAAACTTCAACGTCAAGCTGAAGTAATTAACAACATGGGTGTTGACGTACTAGGTCCACTACTAGACCGTATTAAAGCAGAACATGGTGTTGAGGCAGCAGAAAGCTTCCGTAATAACATTAGTGGTCTTCTTGATCATGCTGTAAAAACTATCATGGACGTTAAAGATAAAATCAGTACTGAAACTCTAAAACTTACTGGTGATATTACAAGTTCTCCTGATGTTGCCGATCTAGGTGCAGATGCAGGAATGGATGATATTTCTATGGATGTTGATACCCCTGAAGGTGATTTTGATTTTGAAGATGATGCAGAACTAGGTGATGTAGCACTTCCAGAACCAACACCAATGGATCGTGAAATGAAAGAATCTGTGCAGACTAAACGTTTCGGTATCCAACTAGAAAGCGTTAAAGGAACTGTAGGTAATAAGTATTTCGATTCTAAAGCTGAGATGCAAACTTGGTTAAAAGAAAATGAAAACAAAATTGCAAAGGTTCTAAAGATCCTAAAATAACCGGAGGTGATAATGAGGTTTAGTCAAATAACCGAAGATGCACCAGGTAAAGACATTCGTAACATGATTAGTACTATTGCACTATCTTTAATTGCTACTGGCAGGGAACAAGTTAGTGTTCAATCATTGATTAATGAAATTAAAAAACGTACTAATATCGATGTTCCGTATAATGTTATGATGGACATTTTAAATGAGTTACCATTTGTTCAGGATGCTAATTCTGACGTTGTAACACTTCAGGGAAGTGACACTAATCCTAGTGGGGATAATGTTGAATCTTCTGAAGAACAAGTTACAGATATGGCAACTAAAGCAGCAGCAAATAATTTAAAGCAAGATATTTGAAACAATAAAAAAACATGTGCTATAATATAGGAGTACAGGATGTACATTCCACCTATCGTTAATAAGTACACGTATGCTGGTTATGAACGAATTGAAGGCGGCTCTGAGGGTCGCCTTTATTCTACCCCAAGTGGGAACCTACCATCCGTGACTACAATACTAAGTGCCACTTCTGATGATGAAGGATTGAGGAAATGGCGAGCAGCAGTTGGTGAACAAAAAGCAAAAGAAATAACATTAGAAGCAACTACAGTCGGTACGTTCATGCATGAAAATTTAGAACGTAGACTGAACGGTGATCCAGACCATAAAGGCGGGATGCCAATCAGAGTACTAGCCAGAAATATGGCAGACTGTATTCAAGCTAATGCATGGCCTCACATCAATGAAGTATGGGGTCAAGAAGTACCTTTATTTTATGAAGGACTTTGGGCTGGAACAACTGACTTAGTAGGTATGCATAATGGTATTCCTAGTATAATGGACTATAAAAACTCCCGTAAACCCAAAACTTGGGAATACATTGAAAATTATCGTCTTCAAATCGCAGCATACGCACTAGCACATAACCAAATGTTCGGCACGGATATTAAACGTGGCGTTATTTTTATTTGCGTTCGTAAAGACCCTGAGAATCTTGAATATCAAGAATTCGTTATTGAAGGTCAAGATTTTGATGACGCAATTGCAATGTGGATTGAAAGAGTAGAGCAATTCTATACTCAACGTGGAGATATGTAAAAATGGGAACAAGAGCAATGAAACAAGATTTATTCGCAATTAAGGCAGTAAAGGCAAAAGGATATGATATTCAAGATTTGATTAAACTTGAAGATAAAGACCTGGACGCACTACCATTGCCAGTAAAACTAATTCAAGCGGTAAAAGAATATAAACTACGTGGTGGCAAAACTTCTGCACAAATTGCTGAAGAAATTGCACAAATCATGGTAGATGAATCTCCAGTACTAGAAGATACTACTGTAGATCAAGCAGCAACCGAATATAAAACAAATACTGTTGAACAACAAGCAATCATTGAAGAAATTCAAAGTACTGTTGTAATTCCAGAAGATGAAGTTGAAATTATTCGTACTGAAAGTGCACAAGAAGATGTTGATATTATCGCAGCAGCACTAAAAGAAAAAGATTTTAAATCTTTTGCACCATTTCTAAAACACCTAAAGAGTGCTGTTCCAGCACAAATTCTTTCAGCAGTTGATGGTACAAAAGTAAATGAGTTGATTGAACAGCGTATTGCTGAAGTTAAAGCTCAGAGCGAAAGTACTAAATAATTCTATACTTTAATAGGAGATTTTAGTTATGGCTCAAAAAGAAATTGCATTGATGCAAGTTCGCATGGGTAAACAGCGTGACTTACCATTAGCTCTTGAAAAAGGTCAAATCGGATTTAGTACTGATGTAGGTCGTGCATTTATCGGCCTACCAAGTACATCTGACCCTGCTTCAATTGTTGCTGGAAGAACATGGGAAAATGCCCCAAATTCTGGTAAAGAAAACGTAGAAATTATTACAGAGTTTACACCCTGGGAAATCATCAATAGACTTGTTAACAAACCTTATAAAATCACTGTTCCGGCAAATGGTTCAACTACCATTAATATTCAAAGTACTTCACGTGCTTTCTTAGAATATATGGGTTATAGTAATACTTCTGGAAGTACTTTACTAGAATCAGGTTCAGTTCAATTGGTAGTTAATAATGGAACTGTGTTAATTACACAACAAAACAATACTAATAAATCAGATGGTCTAGCGGTTCTTGAATATCAAAACCCAGCATTTGATACAGGAACTAAGCGTATGGCGATTACTGTTAATAACAGTTCTGCACAAGCTTGTACTGTTGAATTCATACTTCGCGGGTGGGATGCATTTTAAGGCTCCCGCCTTTTTTCGCCCCTTATAAATATAAAACTACGAATTTTAAGAAAAACAAAAACAAGGATGTACGATGATTAACGTTACTAAACGTAATGGTGCAAAGGAAGCACTTGACCTAGATAAAATCCATCAGATTTTATTTTTTGCGTGTGAAGGTTTAACTGGTGTTTCAGTTTCCGAAATTGAAATGCGTTCACAACTTCAGTTCTTTGAAGGTATGAACACTCAGACCATTCATGACATTCTAATCAAAGCCGCTTCAGAACTCATTTCTGAAGAAACTCCTAATTACCAATACGTTGCTGGTAGATTGATTAACTATTCTCTACGTAAGCAAGTATATGGAAGTTATGAGCCAATCAAATTTATTGACCATGTGAATAAAGTAGTTCAGTTAGGTAAGTACGATCCTGAAGTACTTGAAAAATACACTACTCAAGAACTAGAAGAACTTGGTCGATACATCAAACATAAACGTGATGATAAATTTACTTTCGTTGCGATGAAACAATGGGAAGGTAAGTACCTAGTACAAAACCGTGCCAATGCTAAGAAAGGTATTGAGGGTAAAATCTTCGAAACACCACAAATGGCATATATGATGATTGCAGCAATTGTATTCATCAACTACAAAGAACATCGTATCCAGTGGGTCAAGAAGTTCTATGATGCAATCAGTAACTTTGATATTAGTCTACCTACCCCTATCATGGCGGGTCTACGTACTAACACACGCCAATTTAGTTCTTGTGTGGTTATGAACGTTGGTGATAGTCTTGATAGTATTAGTGCTGGTAATACCGCAATCATGAAGTACATTTCAAAGAAAGCTGGTCTAGGTGTTAACTACGGTCGTATTCGTGCTGTAGGTTCAGAAATCCGTGGTGGTGATGCAGTACATACTGGCTTGATTCCATTCCTACACGCAGTTGCTAAAACTGTTAAATCTTGTTCGCAAGGTGGTGTACGTGGTGGTGCAGCAACAGTTCACTTCCCATTGTGGCATTATGAGTTTGAAGATCTTGTAGTACTAAAGAACAACAAAGGTACTGAAGTATCTCGTGTTCGCCAGTTGGATTATTGTTTCCAAATTAACAAAACATTCTATCAACGTTTGATTGAAAGAAAAAATATTACTTTCTTCTCACCAAGCGATGTTCCAGGTCTTTATGAAGCATTCTGTTCAGACCAAGAAGAATTTGATAAACTATACTGTAAGTATGAAGCTGATTCAAGCATTCGTAAGAAAAGTATGCCAGCACTAGAAGTGTTTTCACAGCTTATGAATGAACGTTCTGAAACTGGTCGTATCTATATTCAGAATATCGATTTAGTTAATGAACACTCACCATTTGATCCTTCGGTAGCACCGATTGAACAAAGTAACCTATGTCAAGAAATTGCACTACCTTCAGTACCATTTGAAGATGCAAATTCTGGTGAAGATGGTCTAATCAGTCTATGTACTTTAGCTGCAATCAATTGGGGTAATTTCGATTCTCCAGAAGAAATGCAAGAAGCGTGTGAATTGTCAGTACGTGCATTAGATGCCTTACTAGACTATCAGGAGTACCCTGTAACCCACGCAGAACGAGCTACAAAGGCTTATCGTCCATTAGGTGTAGGTATCATCAACCTAGCTTACTTCCTAGCTAAACGTGGCCTACGTTACGATGATGGGGCATTAGCTACTATTAACGAGTGGTCAGAAGCATGGTCATATTATTTGATCAAAGCATCAGTACAACTCGCAAAAGAACAAGGTCGTTGTGAACAGTTTGAGAATCTTCGCTATGCGAAAGGTATTCTACCGATTGACAACTACAAGAAAAGTATTGATGCACTAGTCGGTACTGAATTGAAAATGGATTGGGAAGGTTTACGTGCTGAGATTGCAGAACACGGTATCCGTAATGCAACCACTATGGCATTGATGCCAGCAGAAACATCTGCACAGATTAGTAACAGTACTAACGGTATTGAACCACCACGTAACCTAGTTTCAATCAAAGCATCAAAAGATGGTATTTTGAAACAAGTTGTTCCTGAGATTGGAAAACTTAAAAACAAATATACTCTACTATGGGAACAAACTACAAATGATGGTTATATCAAAATTTGTGGTGTACTACAGAAGTACATTGACCAAAGTATAAGTGCGAACACTAGTTATAATCCTGAGAACTATCCTAATAAGAAGTTGTCTATGGAAGTATTACTAGGTGACATTCTAAAAGCTTATAAGTACGGTCTTAAAAATCTATACTACATGAACACCAACGATGGTTCAGGTGAAGTAGATTTGGATAAACTTGAAGGTGAGAAAAAAGAAAAAGGTATCGTAGTACTTCTTCCTCCAATGGAAGCAGATGATGAAGATTGCGATAGCTGTAAGATTTAATAATGATCCCGTCTATGACGGGATTTTTTATCAGGATTGTAAATGAAAGTAGATTATACAAAGCCAATGGATTTGGATTTCATCGAAGAATTTTGGGAAGATTTGGATATGAATCAGGTTGTTCAATACCAGAAACTTCCTCAAGATTTTATAGAAAAACATTTTCATAGATTAGAACCAAATGCGTTAGTTCGTTATCAGAAAATGACAATGAGCTTTATCAAAGAAAAATGGGAATGGTTCAATAAAAACGTAATTGCAGAATATGTTATAATGCCAATTGAATGGATCAAAGAGAAGTGGACTGATTTTCAATCAACTGCTATTGAAACAATTACGAAGTATCAAACTTTAACACAAGAATTTATACAAGAAAAATGGGATCAGATGATTGCATTCTCAGATAAAGTGGCTCAACAGATTAGTCGCTATCAGACAATGGCAGTTGATTTCATTAAAGAGAAATGGGAATATCTAGATAAGAATTACATTTCTAAGTACCAAAAGCTTACCGTTGACTTTATTAAAGAGAAATGGTCAGAGCTAAGTATTGCTGCTATTGCAACATATCAAATAATTGAAGATTCGGTTCGTGATTTGTTAGGTCTTCAACCACCAGCAAAAACAATCACAGGTGCACAAATTCTGGCACTAGACCCATGTGAGGATGGTATGGTACGTTATCATGCACATACTCCAAATGATAGTACTGTTCTGACTTGGAACCAACTATTAGAACTACACAATACTTCCAAAGATGGTCAGCGTGATATTCACTGGTTATCATGGAAACTTGGAAAAAAGATTAACACATAAGGATATATAATGTCAGTATTTAAAAAGAATGAAACCTCACATCTAATGAAAAATATGTTCTTAGATGAGTCGGTTGACATTCAACGTTATGACGCTGTAAAGTACTCACCATTCGAAAAAATGACTGAGAACCATCAAAGTTTCTTCTGGCGTCCACAAGAAGTTGACCTTTCAAAAGACCGTATTGATTTTAAAGGTTTACAAGATCATGAACGTCATATCTTTACTTCTAATTTAAAACGCCAAATTCTACTTGATTCAGTACAAGGCCGTGGTCCAAACTTAGCACTACTACCAATTGCATCTCTACCAGAGATCGAATCATTCATTGAAACCTGGGCGTTTTTCGAAAGTATTCACAGTCGTTCATATACACATATTATTCGTAACGTGTATCCAAACCCATCAGAAGTATTTGACACTATGTTAGATATTCCTGAGATTACCTCATGTGCTGAAGACATTGCGAAGTACTATGATGACCTAGATGATTATATTCTAAAATACCGTCTACTTGGTGAAGGTACTCATATCATCAATGGTGAAGAAGTTATTGTTGATATGTATGAGCTAAAGAAAAAACTATGGCTATGTATTAACAGTATCAACATTCTAGAAGGTATCCGCTTCTATGTATCATTTGCATGTTCCTGGAGTTTTGCAGAGAATGAGAAAATGGAAGGTAATGCAAAAATCATCCGTCTAATTTGCCGTGATGAAAACATTCACTTAGGTGCAACACAAATGATGCTACGCCTAATGAAAAAAGAAGATCCAGACTTTGCTAAAATTGCAGAAGAATGCCATGAAGAAGTACAAGAAATGTTTATGGATGCAATCAAGCAAGAAGAAGAATGGGCTGATTATCTTTTCAAAGATGGTTCTATCATTGGTCTAAACGCTACAATTCTAAAACAATATGTTCGTTGGATTGGATGCAAACGTATGAATGCAGTGGGCGTTAAATGTCCTTACAGCATCAGTCAAAATAACCCTCTACCGTGGACTGTAAGTTGGATTGCGAGTGCAGACGTACAAGTTGCACCACAAGAAACTGAAATCAGTTCTTACCTAATTGGTGGTGTAGAGAATGATATTTCTGAAGAATCATTCTTTGGATTTGAACTTTAATACAGGAGGCTTTGCCTCCTTTTTCATGGATGAAACAAAATGGCACCACAAACTGAAATTTTTACATTTGACCA
>JACCDR011698481.1_pt1 | contig 11575 bp, 10 predicted proteins | sample 7446431 | NCBI WGS metagenome assembly JACCDR01 (sample SAMN15323443, study PRJNA562643) | freshwater metagenome | isolation source: river surface water | place: USA:Blue River Watershed | collected 2017-08-17
GCGCAGGGTGTGGCGGTCTTCGCTTCGCTCAGACTGCCCTGCGCTGCTCGCCTTGAGGGCGCACGGCACAACTCGCTCCGTTCGCTTCGCTCACTGCGCTCGGACAGGTGCCGTGAGTCAGATGACGAAGCGCGCGGGTACGCGCGCCGCCCTCAAGCCTGCGCTGCTCGGCGCCCCACACAGCGCCGGCCACACACACCACCTGCCGCTCAACATCTGGGGTTGGCGTTCGGGCGAGAACCAACCCCGTTCCTGCAAAGGGCTGTGCGGGTGGGCGCTGCGGCGTGACCCTTGAAGCGCCGAGAAGCGCAGGGTTCATGGCCCGCGCGCGTACCCGCGCGCTTCGTCATCTGACCAGGCGCAACTGTTTGAGCGCAGTGAGCGAAGCGAACGAAGCGAGTTTTGCGCCTGGGCCATGGACCCGAGCATCGCAGGGCAGTCGGAGCGAAGCGACAGACCGCTTCAACTCACGCCGCAGCGCCCACCCGCACAGCCCTTTGCCGCGCGGTGCCCCGAGTGCAATGACGAACGACCGCCAAAGGCCGACAGCAGGCCGCCACCCGCGACAGCCGATCTCGCCGCCCGACACCGGCGCATCGAGGTGGTTGCCACCCACGGCCTTGGTGCGCGCGGCGAAATCCGAGGTTCATGGGTTGTTCCTGTTCAGGCCCGCGGCTGGCCGACGCCGGCCGCGCGCATCGTCCTGAGGATCTGCTGCGAGCCCGCGGCCATCAGGCGCGCGTCGGAGCTCACGGTCACGAAGTCGAAGCCCATCGCCACGCGCGCCGCCGCGCCCTCGGGCACGCCGTTGTGGATGCCCGCCTTCACGCCGTGCGCCCTGGCGCGCGCCAGGATGTGCGCGATGGCCTCGGTCACCGGCGGATCCACCTCGTCGAAGACCGGCCTGCAGCCGAGCGCCAGCGACAGGTCCGAGGGCCCGATGTAGACCGCGTCCAGGCCCTCGACCGACAGGATCTGGTCGAGGTGGTCCAGCGCCTGCGCGGTCTCGATCATCGCGAAGCGCACGATCGTGGCGTCGGCGTGCTGCGGGTAGTCGGGCCCGCCGTACAGCAGCCCGCGCACCGGGCCGAAGCTGCGCGTGCCGCGCGGCGCGTAGGTGGTGCAGGCCACGAACCGGGCGGCGTCGTCGCGCGTGTTCACCATCGGGCAGATCAGCCCGTAGGCGCCGGCGTCGAGCGTCTTCATCAGGATGCCGGGCTCGAGCCAGGGCACGCGCACCAGGGGCACGGTGGCCGTGGTGGAGATGGCCTGCAGCATGCCCACCATCGCGGGGTAGTCGACGACGCCGTGCTGCAGGTCGATGGTCAGCGTGTCCCAGCCCTGGTGGGCCATGGTCTCGGCGCTGAAGCTGCTGGCCACGGCCAGCCAGCCGTTGATGGCGGCGCGGCCCTCGGCCCACAGCTGGCGCAGCCGGTTCGGTCTCATGGGGATCTTCCTTCAGCGAACGAGGCAGGGCCTCTTGGGGTCGAAGCGCCAGCCGGGCAGCAGGTGCTGCATCGCGACGGCGTCGTCGCGCGCGCCCAGGCCGTGCTGGCGGTACAGCTGGTGCGCCTTCGCCACCTCGGCCCAGTCCAGCGTCACGCCCAGGCCCGGCGTCGTCGGCACCGCCACCCGGCCACCGCGGATGCGCAGCGGCTCGGTGGTGAGGCGCTGGCCGTCCTGCCAGATCCAGTGCGTGTCGATGGCGGTCACGCGGCCCGGCGCCGCCGCGCCCACGTGCGTGAACATCGCGAGGCTGACGTCGAAGTGGTTGTTGCTGTGCGAGCCCCAGGTCAGGCCCCAGTCGCGGCAGGTCTGCGCCACGCGCACGCTGCCGGCCATCGTCCAGAAGTGCGGGTCGGCCAGCGGGATGTCCACGCTCTGCAGGCTCAAGGCGTGCACCATCTGCCGCCAGTCGGTGGCGATCATGTTGGTGGCCGTGGGCAGGCCGGTGGCGCGGCGGAACTCGGCCATCACCTCGCGGCCGCTGAAGCCGCCTTCGGCACCGCAGGGGTCTTCGGCGTAGGCCAGCACGCCGTGCAGGTCGCGCAGCAGGCGCACGGCGTCCTTCAGCAGCCAGCCGCCGTTGGGGTCGAGCGTGACGCGGGCCTGCGGGAAGCGGGCGTGCAGCGCACGGATGGCCTCGACCTCGGCCTCGCCGGCCAGCACGCCGCCCTTCAGCTTGAAGTCGGCGAAGCCGTAGCGCGCGTGCGCGGCGTCGGCCAGGCGCACCACGGCCTCGGGCGTCAGCGCCGGCTCGTGGCGCAGGCGGCACCAGTCGTCGGCGTCGGGGGCCTCGTCGGACGGCGTGGCGTAGGGCAGGTCGGTCTTCGTGCGGTCGCCGACGAAGAACAGGTAGCCCAGCATCTCCACCTCGTCGCGCTGGCGGCCTTCGCCCAGCAGTTCGCACACCGGCAGCCCGAGGTGCTGGCCCAGCAGGTCGAGCATCGCGCTCCCCACCGCCGTCACGGCATGGCTGGTGGTGCGCAGGTCGAAGGTCTGCAGGCCGCGGCCGCCGGCGTCGCGGTCGGCGAAGCGCTCGCGCACCTCGCGCAGCACGGCCTGCACCGCGCCCACCGGCCGGCCCACCACCAGCGCCGCGGCGTCTTCCAGCGTCTGCCGGATCGCCTCGCCGCCGGGCACCTCGCCCACGCCGGTGCGGCCGGCGCTGTCGCTCAGCACCAGCAGGTTGCGCGTGAAGAACGGGGCGTGCGCGCCGCTCAGGTTGAGCAGCATGCCGTCGCGCCCGGCAACCGGAATCGCGCGCAGCGCGGTGACACGCGGCGTGTCGGAAGCGGCCATGGCGCGGGCCCTCAGTCGGCCGTGATCCTGCCGGCCGCGATGACCTGCCTCCAGCGCGCGAATTCCTTCGCCTGGAAGGCCGCGAACTGCTCCGGCGTGCTGGCCACGAGCTCGAAGCCGACATCGACGAAGCGCGCCTTCAGCGCCGGATCGTTGAGCGCCGCCACCACGGCCTCGTGCAGCGCCTTCTTCACCTCGGGCTTCAGGCCCCGGGGCGCGGCCACGGCCTGCCAGGAGTAGACGTCGGCACCGCGCACGCCGGTCTCCGCCATCGTGGGCACCTCGGGCAGCAGCGGCGAGCGCTTCTCGGCCGTGATGGCCAGCGCGCGCATCTTGCCGGCGCGGACGTGCTGGATCACGGCGTTGATGTTCTGGAAGCTGGCGTCGACCTGGCCGCCCAGGATGTCGGCGATGGCCGGGCCGCCACCCTTGTACGGCACGTGCACGCCGCTGGTGCCCGTGACCTGCCAGAACAGCTCGGCCGTCAGGTGGTCGGAGCTGCCGTTGCCCGAGGACGCGAAGCTCATCTTGCCGGGGTTGGCCTTGTGGAAGGCGATGACGTCGGCCATGGTCCGGTGCGGCGAGGCGGCGGGCACCACCAGCACGTTCGGCGCCTGAACCGCCACGGTGATGAAGTCGAAGTCCTTGCCGGCGTCGTAGGGCATGTTCTTCAGCAGGTGCGGCACGATGACGAAGGGGCCCAGCGAGGCCACCAGCACGGTGTGGCCGTCGGGTGCCGAGCGCACCACCTGGCCGGCGCCGATCGTTCCCGTGGCCCCGGCCTTGTTCTCCACCACCACGGGCTGGCCGAGCCGGGCCTGCATCGGCACCGCCAGCGCCCGCGCGAGCTGGTCGCTGGAGCCGCCGGGCGGGAAGGGCACCACCAGCGTGATGGGCTTTTCCGGAAACGCCCAGGCGGGCGCGTTCAGGGCGGCAGCAGCCAGGGCGAGGGCGGCCAGCAGGGCGCGCCGGGGTCGGAATGCGGTCATGGACTTGTCTCCAGCGAAGAGCGACGACGGGACGGACGGACCCAGGCTCTGACGAGCTCTAGTTGTTAGTCATCGTACAACGTGGGTCATGGCGACCGGCCTGGAGAAACCCTGGGTGGCCGCTGGCCGGCGCCGTGCGGGCGGCGATCAGGACGCGGCCGCGGCCGCCAGCCGACGCCGGCGTTCGCGGCTGTTGGCCAGGTGCGTGCGCATGGCCGCACGCGCGGCTTCGGCGTCGCCGGCGGCGATGGCGTCGAGGATGCTCTCGTGCTCGGTGTTCACGCGCCGCAGGTAGTCCTTCTGCTCGGCGCTGCGCTCCACCGTGCCGGCCAGCCGGGCGCGCGGGATGGCGCCCTGGCCGAGCGCGCCGATGAGATCGGCAAAGCGCGTGTTCTGCGTCGCGCGGGCGATGCCGGCGTGGAACTGGAAATCGGCGGCCACGGCGTCGCGGCCGGCCTCCACCGCATCGGCGAAGGCGGCCACCGCCGCGCGCAGCTGGGCCAGGTCGGCGTCGGTGCGGCGCTGCGCGGCCAGCGCGGCGGCTTCGGTCTCGATGGCGATGCGCAGCTCCAGCACCGCGATCACGTCCTGCAGCGTCGCCAGCTGCTCGGGCGCCACGCGGAAGGGTGCCGCCTGCCCGCCGGCCAGCACGAAGGTGCCGATGCCGTGGCGCGTCTCGACCAGGCCCGCGGCCTGAAGCTTGGACAGCGCCTCGCGCACCACGGTGCGGCTGACGCCGAACTCCTCCATGATGGCGGCCTCGGTGGGCAGCCGCTCGCCGTCGCCGTAGCGGCGGTCGCGGATGCGCGCGCCGAGCGTCTCCACCAGTTCCAGCGCCAGCGAGCGCGGCCGGCGGCGCATCGGTTCGGCAGGGGCGGCGGCTTCGTTCATGCTTCCGATGCTATCGGACATCAGACAAGGTGCCCGCGCCGCCAACTTCCCCCGGCGGCCAGCGCCAGCAGCCACGGCGCCCACGCCGGTGAGGCCCCGGATGTCGGTGCCGGTGTCGTTCTCGCTGTCGTGCGTCCAGCCCGGCAGGCCGGCGGCGCTGCCGCCGGCAGGCCGCTCGAACACGAAGTGGTCGCGGTCGACGGCGCCGCTCACGCGCCCGGTGGTGCCGCGCAGGGTGTTCTCGCCCGGCAGCAGCGTCAAGCCGGTGGGTGCAAGGCCGGTGCCGGAGCGGTTGCCGCTGGCGGCCTCGTCCCAGGCCGCCGCCGCCTGTGCCAGCGGGGCCGCGCCCGACAACAATGCCGCCGCCAGGGCGTGGCACCAGGCTTGCATCGGTGTCGCTCCATCGGCGAGGGCCGGCGCATGCCCGCGCTGCCGGCCGCGCCGGCCTTCCCCTCGAACCCGTGGAGAACCAACCCGTGAGCGCAGCTGCCCTCCGCCGCGTGCAGGCCCTCGATGCCGCCCTGATCGAAGGCCTCGCGGCCCTGACCGTCGACTGCGTCGACGGCGGCGCCTCCATCGGCTTCATGTGGCCGCTGCCCGAGGCCACCGCACGCGCCTTCTGGCAGCGCGTGGCCGCCGGCGTGGCCGCAGGCGAGCGCGCGCTGCTGGTGGCGGAAGACGCCGCCGGCGTCGTCGGCACCGTGCAGCTGATCCTGGCCCAGCCCGACAACCAGCCGCACCGCGCCGACCTGGCCAAGCTGCAGGTGCATCGCCGCGCGCGCCGCCAGGGCCTGGCCGAGGCGCTGATGCACGCGGCCGAGGCGCTGGCGCGCGACTGCGGCAAGTCGCTGCTGGTGCTGGACACCGTCACCGGCAGCGCCGCCGACCGCCTGTACACCCGCCTGGGCTGGCAGCGCGTGGGCGAGGTGCCGGGCTTCGCGCTGTGGCCGCGCGGGGGCGAGTGCCCGACGACCTTCTTCTGGAAGCGGGTCTGACCGGGGGCGGCGGCCCGCGGCGGGGCCCTAGCATCGGCGGCATGAGCAAACCCACCCCCGCCTGCCAGCGCCGCGCCGCGCCCGTGCTGATGGTTCCGCTGATGGTTCCGCTGATGGCCGCGCTGCTGCTGGCCGCCTGCACCACGCCCCCGGCCGAGGCGCCGCTGCCGCCGCCGGCCGCACTGCGCGTCGAGGGCGCGCCGCCGGTCACGCCCTCGGCCATCAAGGCCTTCGAGCGCTATGCCGACGTCGTCGGCCACGCCTTCGTCGACTGGCACCCCACGCAGCGCGAGATGCTGGTGTCGCACCGCGCGCCGGGCAGCAGCACGCCGCAGCTGTTCCGCCTGCGCTCGCCGCTGGGCGCGCTGGAGCCGCTGACCAGCGGCCCCGAGCGCGTGACCACCGCCGAGTGGGAGCCCGAGCGTGGCCGCTACATCGTGTTCGAGCGCGACATCGGCGGCAACGAGGCCGCGCAGCTGTACCGCCTCGACCCCGACACCCGGGCCACCACGCGCCTCACGCCCGACGGCGAGCGCCACGACCTCGCCGGCTGGCTGCGCAAGCAGGGCCGCGTGATCGTGGGCTCGGTGCCGCTGGACCGCACCGCGGCCGGCGGCCGCCGCGCCGAGGTGTCGACGAAGTTCACCGCCATCGACCCGCTGGCCCCCGACGCGCCCGGCGGCCGCCGCCTGCTGGCCGAGCTGCCCGGCCCGGGCTGGTTCGGCCTGACGGTGTCGCCCGACGAGCGCTCGGCCGCGATCACGCGCTACATCAGCGCCACCCATGCCGAGACCTGGCTGATCGACCTCACGCACCCCGAAGGCAAGGGCGAGCGCCGCCGCCTGCTGCCCGCGCCCGGCGAGACGCTGCGCGCCGCGCACTTCGCCACCGGCTGGTCGGGCGACGGCAAGCAGCTGCAGCTGCTGAGCGACCGCGCCAGCGAGTTCCGCGAGCTGATGCGGCTCGACGTCGCCAGCGGCACGCTCATCCGCATCACCAGCCACATCCCCTGGGACGTGTCGCGCGGCGACGGCGACCCCGCGCTGCCGCTGATGGCCGCCAGCATCAACGTCGATGGCCGCGACGAGCTGCGCCTCTTCGACCGCGACACCGGCGCCGAGCGGCCCGTGCCGGCCGCGCCACCCGGCAGCGTGGGCGCGCTGCGCTTCCACCGCGGCACCGGGGAGCTGGCCGTGGTGGCCGACAGCCCGCAGGGGCCGTCGCAGATCCACGTGCTCGACCCCAGGACCGGCCGGCTCGAGGCCTGGACGAAGCCGCTCACGCCGCCGGGCCTGGACCTGTCGCAGGTGCCCGAGCAGCAGGTGGTGCGCTGGAAGAGCTTCGACGGCCGCACGATCAGCGGCGTGCTGAGCCTGCCGCCGGCGCGCTTTGCCGGCAAGCGGCCGGTGCTGATGCTCATGCACGGCGGCCCCGAGGCGCAGGCCAAGCTGGGCTGGAACGGCCGCCTGAACCACCTGCTGCTGGAGCGCGGCGTGGCCATCCTCGAGCCCAACGTGCGCGGCTCCAGCGGCTACGGCAAGACCTTTCTCGACCTCGACAACGGCAAGCTGCGCGAAGACAGCGTCAAGGACATGGCCGCCGCCATCGACTGGACGGCCACGCACCCGCGGCTGGACGGCAGCAAGGTCATCGTCGCCGGCGGCAGCTACGGCGGCTACATGGCGCTGGCGGCGGCCACGCGGCTGGCCGACAAGATCGCCGGCGCCTACAGCAGCGTGGGCATCAGCCACTTCGTGAGCTTCCTCGAGAACACCGAGAGCTACCGCCGCGACCTGCGCCGCAGCGAGTACGGCGACGAGCGCGACCCGGCCATGCGCGAGTTCCTGAACGGCATCTCGCCGCTGACGAACGCCGACCAGGTGAAGAAGCCGCTGCTCATCACCCAGGGCAAGAACGACCCCCGCGTGCCCTGGACCGAGAGCGAGCAGATCGTGCGCAAGCTGCAGGCCCGCGGCGTGCCGGTGTGGTACCTGCTGGCCGAGAACGAGGGCCACGGCTTCGCGCGGCGCGAGAACGCCGACTACCAGTTCGCGACGCTGGTGCGGTTCGTGGAGGAGACGGTGCTGCGCTAGGGGCGGCGTCTGCGCCGGGGCCGTCGAGCTACATGCTGCGGGCGAGTGCCAGGTTGGGGCAGGCCGCGGCCTGCGGCATCGCCTGCACGTGGCGAAGCAGCTCATCGGCCGGGCGGCGGCGCGCCGCACGCACCACGGCGTCGTCGACGGTCATGAAGCGGCGGTGGTTCAGGCTGAGGGCCGACACCAGCGGTTCCGGCGTGAACAGCGGCACCACCACCACCGGCCCTGCCGGCACGGGGGCGTCGCGCACCCAGCAGACCAGCGTCCGCCGCGCGGCAGACGCCTGGCCGCGCGGCACGGCCCAGGCCTCCAGCACGAGATGCACCCCGCTCTCCGATTCCACCAGGCCCGCCGGCACGTGGCTGGCGTCGCCGGTCCACAGCAGGCGGAAGCCATCGCGAAAACGCACATCGAGCGACAGCCCGCGGACGATGAACAGGTTGCGCGTGAGCGAGCCCTGCAGTTGCTCGATCGACGAGGCCGCCGGCGGCACGTCGCGCCAGGCATGCCGGGTCTCGCGCCCGAACAGCAGGGCCAGCAGCGCCAGCAGCGCCGCGCCGCCCCACCACCACCGGCGCCAGGCCCTCATGCGCGCTTGCGGGCGCCGCGCACCGGGGCCCTGCGCAGCCGGCCAGCCCAAGCCGGCCCCGTCGTGCGGGCGGGGCATCGGGACATGGCGGTCGAATGGTGTGTCATGGCCGGATTCGGGCAAGGCCGCGGCATCGTACGCGCCTCGACCGGCCGCGACCACGCGCACGAGCCGCGCCCGGCGGCCGGCTCACCGCTTGCCGTTCACCCGTCCCCTACAGTCCACCCGGGTTCGCCGACGGCCACGAGTGCCTCGCGACGCGCGACCGAACGTTCCCCAGCCACCACCATGCCGATCCGTGAACTTGCGAAGAAGCTGCCCACGCCCCTGTATCGGCTGCTGCGGCACGTGCACCACCGCTGGCAGGGCGATCGCCCCGGCCCCGTGGTGTTCGCCGGGGGCATGCCCGGGCCCCTGCTGACGGACCACGGGCCGCGCCTGGGCTGGATCCCCGGCTGGTTCAAGCTGGACGACATGGCCCACTTCCAGCTGGTGCTGGCCACCCAGGCCGCGGCAGGGCTCGCCGGCGACCTGCTCGAGATCGGCTGCTACCACGGACGCAGCGCCGCGTTCCTGGCCATGCACCTGCAGCCGGGGGAGCGGCTGCACCTGTGCGATGCCTTCGGGCTGGCCGGCGGCGAGAGCTACGGCGACACGCCCACGCCGGAGGGCGTGCGCCGCAACCTGAGCCGGGCCGTTCCGGCGCTGGAGCCCGGCCGGATCACGATCCACCGCGGCCTGAGCCGCGACTTCACCCTGCCGCCGGACACGGCCCTGCGCTTCGCGCACGTCGACGGCAGCCATCGCCGCGAAGACGCCGCCAGCGACCTCGAGCTCTGTGCGGCCCACCTGCTGCCGGGCGGCGTGATCGCCGTGGACGACCACCACCATCCCGACCACCCGGGGGTGACCGAGGCGGCCCTCGCGTTCGTCGAGCGTCATCCCGAGTTCCACGTCCTGGCCGACCTCAACCGGGCCGGCGCGCTCGGGCGCAAGCTCTACCTCGGCAAGGTGGTGGCGCCCGGGTCGCAGCGACCGCCGCCGCGCACCGTGGCCGCAGGCTGAAGGCCGTCTGCGGCTGCCGTGCGGGGGCGCGCCGGGCCCGGCGCGTGCCGCGTCAGAACACCGCGTGCTGCCGCCGCTGGTCGGCCACCTCGCCGCGCAGCATGGCGGCGTAGTGCTCGCGCAGCGTGTCGCGGCCGTGCTCCGGCGTGGCCGCGGCGTCGTAGCGGCCCTGCGCGGCATCCCACACCAGCATCGACTCGCTGCCGTAGTAGCGGCCGATGCGCGCCAGTTCGGCCTTCGCGCGCAGCGGCGGCAGCAGTCGGCCCAGCAGCCCCAGCGTGCCGGCGATGCCGTCGAGCAGCGCCAGCGGCACGCGCTTCACCGCCACCTCGCGGCCCAGCAGCTGCGACAGCATCGCGGCCTGGTCCAGCGGCGTGATCGCCGGGCCCGGGCCGCCGATGGGCAGGATGCGGTCGTGGCGGGAAGGGTCGTCCAGGCAGCCGGCCAGGTAGTCGGCCAGGTCGCGGTCGCTGATGGGCTTGCAGGCCGTGAGCCGGCCGTCGCCGAACACCAGGAAGGGCTTGCCCGCCTGCACGCGTGCCAGCTGCCCCGACAGGCTCTTGAAGAAGGCCGTCGGCCGCACGATGCTGAAGCGCAGGCCCGAGGCCTGCAGCTCGGCCTCGAAGGCCAGCTTGGCGTGCTGGAAGGCCAGCCTCGGCTTCTGCACGCACAGTGCCGACAGCAGCACGGCGTGGCGCACCCCGTGGCCGCGCGCCAGCGCCAGCAGGTCGCGGTGCGCGCGGTGGTCCAGCGCCCAGGCGTCTTCGGGCACGCCGGTGCGCGAGGCCAGGCACGAGAGCCACGCGTCGAAGCGCTCGCCGCGGAAGGCGTCGCGCGCCAGCGAGGCGGCGTCGGTCACCTCGGCTTCGCGCAGCTCGGCCGCCGGCGGCAGCCCGGCCCTCGCGGCGCCGCCCGGCCGCACCACGGCCACCACCGCGTGGCCGCGCTGCAGCAGCGCCTGCGCGGTGGCACGGCCGATGGTGCCGGTGGCCCCGGTCAGCAGCACCCGTCGAGGTCCGCTCACGGCCGGGGCGCTCACACCACGCGGTCCGGCGTCACCGCGTGCCGCGGCCGGCCCTCGGCGGCAAAGGCGTCGAGGTTGGCGATGGTGGTCTCGGCGATGGCCGTCAGCGCCTCTTCGGTGAAGAAGCCCTGGTGGCCGGTGATGACGACGTTCGGGAAGGTCAGCAGCCGAGCGAACACGTCGTCGTGCAGCACCTCGCCGCTCAGGTCGCGGAAGAACAGGTCGCCCTCTTCCTCGTACACGTCCAGGCCCAGGCTGCCCAGGTGGCCGGTCTTGAGCGCGCGGATCACCGCGCGGGTGTCGATCACGCCACCGCGGCTGGTGTTGACGAGCATCGCGCCGCGCTTCATGCGCCACAGCGCGTCGGCGTCGATCAGGTGGCGGGTGTCGGGGGTGAGCGGGCAGTGCAGGCTCACGATGTCGCTGCCGGCCAGCAGCTCGGGCAGCGGCACGTAGCGCGCGCCCAGGGCCAGGCAGGCGGGCTCCTGCACCGGCGCATGCGCCAGCAGCCTGCAGCCGAAGCCGGCCATGATGCGCGCGAAGGCGGTGCCGATCTGGCCCGTGCCCACCACGCCCACCGTGCGGCCGACGAGGTCGAAGCCGAGCAGGCCGTCGAGGGCGAAGTTGCCCTCGCGCACGCGGGCGTAGGCCTTGTGGATCTTGCGGTTGAGCGCCAGCACCAGCGCCACGGTGTGCTCGGCCACCGCGTGCGGCGAGTACGCCGGCACGCGCCCCACCGCGATGCCGAGTCCGGCCGCCACCGCCAGGTCGACGTGGTTGAAGCCGGCCGAGCGCAGCACCACCAGCCGCACGCCGCGCGCGTGCAGCGCGCGCAGCACCTCGGCGTCGAGCCGGTCGTTCACGAAGGCGCAGACGGCATCGGCGGCGCCGGCAGCGGCCACGGTGGCGGGCTCCAGCCGCGCCTCGAGGAAGTCGAGCCGGTGGCGGCCCGCGGCGTTGGCACGCTCGAGGAACTCGCGGTCGTAGCGGCGGGTGCTGTAGACGGCAACGTGCATGGCGGCTTTCGGAGGCGACGGCCCGCACCGTAGCACGCCGCAGGTGCGGGGCTGCCGGCGGCGGACTGTCATGAGGCCGACACCGGGCCGTCACGAACGCACGCGAGC
>JACCDR010413066.1_pt1 | contig 11573 bp, 25 predicted proteins | sample 7446431 | NCBI WGS metagenome assembly JACCDR01 (sample SAMN15323443, study PRJNA562643) | freshwater metagenome | isolation source: river surface water | place: USA:Blue River Watershed | collected 2017-08-17
ATTGTTACGCATTGTAGTCGCGGATTGTAGTGACGCATTGTAGTTGGGGCTCCTGGTGACTCTTTGCAGTCGGGGCAAGTAGTGACGCTCTGCTACCGACGATAAAACCCCGGCGTTGTATCTGCGCGGCCTGCCAGATACAACACCGGGGTATAGAATACAACACGCAAGCAGAAAACCCAGGGCGCGAACCCTATTGTGTCCTACATGTCTTATGTAGCAAGGGTTTCCTTTGCTCAGGAGTGAAGCGTTGCACCCGTGTTGTATGAGCTATCGTCCATTGAGGACAGTTGAGCGATTCTTACCAGCACGCTCCGCGGCGACCACCCTGTCGTATTCGACATCGTCCACCTTGGACAGATAAGCATTCACCTCAGAAGCGTTGCGAGTACTCGGATCGAACTCAGCACCATCCACAGTGGACTCTTCACGAGCAGCCTTACGAGACTACTTAGTGAACAGACCATCAAGAGACGGGAGCAGGGTCCACGAATTCGAACCATCCTGAACGAGGTAGTCACCAGCGCGCACGTCCTGGTTACCAACACCAGTCAGATACACACCACCGGCGGTTTCCTCAGTAACCTCATGTACCTGTACAGCCGTGCCGTTCTCGTTGTAGTACTCAGTAGTTTCGCGAGTCATGTCACTCACCTTCCGGAAGTGCAGCCTGAATCTCATCAAGCTGCGTTTTTAGAGCATTGATTTTCCTGATAATCTGAACTTCCCGACCGCGCAGGTCAGCGGGAACGTTCTGATTGTCGGGGTACTCCTCCAGGCCGAACTCTAGACAGTGGGCAAACCATTCAAGACGTGCAGACATTTCTTCATCCTCTTTCTGTGGGGCGGGTGTGGGTTCAAACGGGTTGAGAATCCACGCATTGATGTAGTCGGTGCGAATAGACAGATGGAAGTGCTGGTCACTGTTGTTTGTTGCTTTCCAACCATTCTTCACGGAGTACTGCTTGCCCATGAAGTTGATGTATTTCACCCATGGGAACTCACCAGCTTTACATCGAGCAAGGAAGTCCCAACACCAGTCACCAGCCTCAATGTCACACGCAGTAACTACATAACCGGGCAGCGGAATCGGCCACGCTGTGTAACTAAACGGAGTGTGATCCTGAGGGTTGTTGCTTGTCAGGTGAGCTTCATTGCCAATAACTCCGAGGATTGCTAGTCCGCGCGAACGAGCGAAACCCACCATCATCGAGATAGGACGCGCTACGTCATACGGGCGACCCCGTGTATTCCACGTACGAAACTCTACGGTACTCATTTCACCTCACGTAGTATCGAGGGGTATCAGTGCAGGAATGATCTGAACCAACGTGGAGCCTGCACCATCGAAAATTGCCACTTCACCATTCGTTGAAAACAACAGTCGAGCTACTCCGTTTGCCACGTCACGACATTCAATCAACTGTGGGTGGTTCGGCCGGAACCCAACAGGTAGTGTCGTGACAACGGTGCCGTCCGCGAGTGTGCCTGGAATGATTTCGCCTACGATTTGAATTTGATTGCCGGCAACCTTGCGATACTGGAAATTGGCAAAAGCACCAACACGATTGGTCCACCCATTCACCAGTGTTGGTTTAACCCAAACGTCACCAACGTTTCCAGTAACAAGTAGGTCACTAAAAATAGAAATGGGCCCACCGAACACTTCAACGATACCTGTTAATTTTATATTTGTTGCATTCAATCTAATTACATCTGCTTGTATTTCAGCAGTGTTCAATCCTGTATCGTTAAAAGAATCCAAGACAATTTGTGCACGACCTACTCCGTCAATAGAGGGCCCTTCAAAAATGGTCAATACTCCAGCGGAAGTCAGAGTGCCGGTATAAATTCTACCGGGGCTGATAGTGTGAGCCGGAATATCGGCAGGGTTCAATACTATTACTGCACCATCACCAGGATTTTCGTCAAAGATTCGAACGTAGGAACCGTCGGGATCCTCGACAAGAATACCTTCGTTTGCATCGATAATTACTTGACCACCGCCGGGAGCCTGCAAAACCAACCTTCGTGGTGGATTAGTGAACGATCCGCCCCCACGCATTAGTAAATCCTTCTGTTTGGAAGCTTAATGGTTCCTTGAAAGGTAATTGTTGCAACCTGACCGACCGCGTTCGTTGCTCCTGTCCATTGAACAACCAACTTGTCTCCTACGCGTAGAGAAAGATTCGCTCCCGCTGCGGTATCACCTTCCCCCAGCTGTGTGTAGTCACGTTGTCGAGTGGGATCTACATACCCTTCATACACACGACAGACAGAACCGGTGCCGTTGGTGAGAGAGATGCTGTATCGCTCGATAGACCATTCTTCTAGATATCGCGACGGACCAATAGCGGTAGTGGTAGCAACCCCACTACCGTTCACCGTGGCCTGAGCAGCAACGTCTAATTCTAGCGTGGTCATACGTTCGGCAACGTTTCTGCGTACACAGACAACGTCTGCACAACAGCTGCTTGTGTTGAAGCGCCGAGGTCGACATTGGCATACACCGGGGTCTGTGCATCGACAGCACGTTCGGTATCAATCTTCAGTTCCCAACCGAAAGCAACGTTGGCACCTTCGGGAGTCTTATTGATGTAAACCGGATTCGGACCCTTGTTACGCAGCACCAGTGAAATACGACGTTCATCTAATCCAGCAACTTGAACTGGTTGCGGGTCCTGGTAGTCAACAGGCCAGTTCTGAACAGACCAGTCACGACGCTCACGTGCGTTACGATTAACCACATACACCGGTACCGGTTCAGGCTCCGGCTGTTCAGGTTCGTATTCAACAGCAATGGTGTCCCCGTATCCAGGTGTGGTTTTCGGCTTGTCCGGTGACTCCACGCCATGCTGTTCGATACCACGATAGGGGTTATTTTCGCCCGCGTACTGTTCCTGTTGTGGCTCGAGAGCCTTAAGGTCAGCGTCGCGGTTCTGTTGAAGGTTGAAAAGTGGGTTACGCATCTTCACTCCTTACGACAGTCTTCGGGTTACCTGGGCGGTTTCCTCGGAGTGCTGTTTCGTACACACAGACAAGAACGAACGAAACGATACCCGCCACTACCATCGGGACGATTGAACCGCTGAGAGAGCTTCCTATTGCCCCTACAGCGGTACACACAGCGATGGCTGCTACTTCACCTAGCCTGACATCGCCAACCATGTCTCCATCTACGTTGGGATCAGCCTTACGTACCTCAGACAGCCGAGGCAGAAAGAACTGAAACGACCCGATGGAAGTTGACAGCGCCATGGACGCAGGACCCACAATGTCGCTCAACTCTTCACCGCCTTCACTGCTTTGGCCGCTTGCGCGACTTTACCCATTGGAATATAACTAGCTACACCTGTTGCTTTGTTGACAGCGAACAATACGAGAATTAACCCACCGACAAACACTCCACACAACATCCAAAAATCCTTGCGAGACAACGGTGTTAGAAGTTTTTCGAGGCCTTCCAGCGCGCCTTGTCCTGGGAATCCTAGTTGTTGTACACCGCCGTATGACAGTGCCATACCTACTGATCCACCCTCTTCCAGCCACACATGCACGTGGTCAGTGTGTGGGTTACTGGTGCCGGTGTATCGTCGCCACCCTTCTGACGCGCGCGCTGCAGTCCAGATACGTGTATTCCAGATGACGTTGATAGGACGGATAGACGCGGCGTTTGCAACCACATAGTTTGCGAGAGCATCACCAACCGCCTTTCCATTGGGTAGATCATTAATCATGAAGTCTGCTGCGCGACCTGACGGATGTTCAGGTAACGTATCGGCCCGAAAACCATAGATGGTTTTAATGCCGAATCGAGTACCCAACTCCCGCACCGTCGCTGCAGCGGCAGGTTTCATACCAATCAGGTTGTACGCCACAATTAAACCCTAGGAACATACAACGGCAGTAGATTTCCACCAGCAAACGGGTCAGTAGTAAACGACGGAACCTTTCCACCAGAACCCTTACCGCCCGGTCCTGGAGTGATTGGTCCGAGCCACTTACCGGGATCATCGTCCGCATCGTAGATTTTCTTACCAGAACCCTTCTTTCCCAACGCCTCTAGCACAACATCTTGTGGCCACTTGTTCTTGACCGCGCTGTAGAGAAGCACCGCGCCAATCATGAACATGACGGTAGTTGTAGTGTCCAGGTTCATTTGACACCCCTGATCGCATTAGCAATCGGTTCTACATACAACAGCACCGCACCAATCAGTATCAGTGCACCGAACTGTGACGCTAGTTTGGGGTCGGCTTCGGAGAGAACGGCCAGTATTACTGCGCACACTCCGACACCAACCCAAATCTTCATGGTGACTTTCTTGTCTTTTAGCCACTGACCCAACGTCACGATTGCACCCGTCAAGACGATGGATGTTGTCGTATTCACAGCCCTACCGCCTTCCCGAGATTAGAACGAATAGCAAACATGACTAGCCCGAGGCCGGCAACAAACACACCCACCAGCATCCAAAAGTCTTTACGCCCCAACGTTTTTAGGACTTTCTCTGTTGCATCGAAAGTCTCTCCGATGTCACCAAAACCCAGCTGGGTTGTGTTACCCACACTGGCTCCTGTGCCACCTACAGAGGCAAGTAGCGCTTCGGCTTGTGCTTTGGCAGCGTCGTATCTGAGTGGGAACGCACTACGCTGTACCGCTTGAGCCAACTGACCAGCGGTTGAATAGTTGTTTTGAATAGGTGTGGCCTTAGACACAAATGAACGTGTCGCCGTTGGTACGTCCATCGGATTGGACCAACCCTGTGAGGCGCGCTGTTGCAAGAATCCTGCTGAGTCATCGGGTCCTCCAGTTAGGTTCTTGAAACCAGACTCGACAATGGCGGCCTCGAACAGCGCAAGCAACACTTTGGCGGATGCACCCGCTTGTATCGCTGTTGCATGCGCTGTTCGAACAACCGCCATGTCAGCCATGATTACCCACCGAACTTGGTAGCGAACATCTTGAACATTGGGTTTTTGCTCATGTTCTCGACAAAATCACGGACCATCTTTTCGGTACGCAATTGCGATTCTCGGACCTCTTCGGTCATTTTCTCGATAGCGTCAATCTGTTCAAGTGTACGAATCCGCTCCGCTTCGAATGCATCGAACTTGTTACCGTTGGTGTTGACTGTCATTGCTACTCCTTCAGGGGATAAGTACCAGCGCACCAACAGGCAACGGCTGGTCATAGTTTGCGATGAAACCCGGAGTGGAATCGTCGCGAATAATACCAACGCGGTTTGCGTTGTAAATCCGAACATAGTCTTTAGCGTTGCCATACCACTCTTGTGCTAGACCGTACAGTGTTTCATCAGAACCGGTGACGGTGTGGTATCGCAAAGCTGGGAGACGCTGTACCGGTAGCCCAGGGGGCATCTTGGCACGCCGAAAAGCTGTACCCACACTGGACGGAGGTTTGAGATCCATTTGCATCACCTAATTCGAACAGTGTTAGAAGGCGAATAGAACGCGTCCCCACCAGGAGGAGAGGTGTTGGCTTCATTCATCCAACCATAGAAATTGGCTTTCCGAATATCCAGCCCTGGATTCAATGCAAGTAGCTTGTCCTTAGTAAGGTTTACACCCAAATTCTGAGCGTTAACCGTCAAGAGCCAGGGCCCCAACGCTTCTCCACCTTCATAAGTAGCCGTCAACATTTCAGAACCCTCCTCCGGTGGCAAAGGTTGACCACCAGGCAAAGGACCAACTGCAACCAGAGCGAGAGCTATCAGTGTGTATTCCTGCGCGGAAAGCTTGACCCCAGTGACGTATTTGGACACCGCTTGCTGTGACATAGCCGACGGATACCCCATAGCAATCAACCACTGTGCAGCTTTCTGTGCCCATTCTTCATTGGTGGTGGGTGTTTTGTTAACCGGTGAGTCTGTAGTGGGAGGAGTCGTACCAACCCACTGTCCAGAACCACCAACACCCACACCCGGAGTACCGCTGGTGTCTTCTACGATGGTGGGTTCTTTCCCGGTATTCCTTGTGTACCAAGCAATTCCAAGTCCAACACCCACCACTGCAATCCACGCACCCAACGGCATTGGACCGATTTGCTTACCCAGGTCGATAGCCATTACAACCGCCACTTCCTACCCAGTGGAAGCTCAGGCGATATCATCTTGGCGTAAGGCAGCACGGGTTCGCCGTTGCCTGCTGGCATGTCGATAACGTCCGAGTCCCAAGGGATGGGTTCCTGTCGGTACGTGTTACGCCGTGACGTTACCGGTGCCATACCAAGGACCTCGTAGTTTCTACGGTGATCCGCCATGGAGAAATGCAGTCCATTGAACGTACGCGCGTATCCAGTATCGAACGGACGCACGAATGACCACGAACTTGGAGACAACAGTTGAGTCCGTCGTGTCTCCGGCTGAGGCGTAGAACGAGGATTAGGAGCCCAACGCCGATCAGACGCAGTTACTCCTTTAACTTCATCGCGACCATCAGCATCAAGTTCTACAACCGATTCACGTGCCCGTGTATCAGCATCCCTTTTTCCGTACCAATCCTCCGGAGCTTGTTCCGGAGGATTCCTGAACGTGAGTAGCATGTTGACGTTAGTGCGCTGGATAGAAGGAACATCCGTCGTCGACGGTGGGCGCATCTTCTGTCCGACGCCCCAACCAAATTCATCGTTATATGCGTCACCGGCGTTGATACTAGGTACCGCATAGGAACCGTGTTGCGGAACAGCATATTCGGGCACCATAGAAACTGGAGTGGATGCCAGACGTGGATCAGACTCCACCTCTTGTGCCCTATTGGTAAACGGATTCCACACCATAGTTACCGCCCCAAGGCAGCGCGAATTGAACCGCTGAAAGCCTCGCCCATGGCACGAATTACTGTCGCGCTGGTAGGCCGAGACACAATCGTAGTGACAAGTGCAACAGTCACAATCGCACCCATCACATTGAACAATTGGTCACCCATGTCAAACCCTTTCCTAGCAACCTAAATCGTTGCGAAGTGTGTGAATTGCCAGTGCTACACGCACACCAACCGGACTGGATGGTGTGCTCGATTGATACGCATCATCCATCGTGATTAACAACGAACACCATTTACGGTCATTCTTTTCGTTGTCTCTGTCAGACTCTTGATCCACCTTGTGGGTGTATCCGAGTGATAACCCCAACCCTAGGGAGAAACTGATAACGATGCCAAGAAATGCGCGCCACATATCAGTTTCCCCCTAGGCATCGGATGATGATTCCGAAGAGCGCTGATCCTGCGAGTGAACAGGTTCCAGTGATTCGGATGATGTTGTATCGCTGCCACCACTGTGCGCGCGTAGCGAGATCGCCCCAAGAGCGGCTGGAAAGAGCACTAGCGGAATACACAGAAGAGCCCTTTCCAAGTTCATTTCGTCTCGGATAAAGATTTCGTTGATTAAGCCCCCGGTACCGATGGAACTCACCACCGTATCCCTTACTAGGGCCTGTAATCGCTCGTAACGCACGCACGTTCCCTGCCTTTACTTCGGCGCGTTTCGAGTCTGGTAGACACCCCAGACTGTGCCGACAAAAGCTGCAAGAGTTGTAAGGATGCCGCTTACCTCGTTCAGGTCAATAGCGTCATCACCAACAAAAATAGAGAGTGCAGTAGCGGCAGTTACTACAGCTGTACCAACGGTACCAATTGCAGAAACTACCGCCTTGGTTCCCTTAACGGGAACACTAGTCGGAGTACTCATGTCACCCTTCCTTACGCCTGAACCGTGGGCTTACCACGATTCATTAGACCCATGACCCACGGGATCACGAAGTAGGCAATGAGCATGCCCACAATGACACTTTTCAGATCGATACCAAAAGGCAGATTCATCTCATCATCCAATCGAGGCAGAGCCGACACCGGGAATGCCTACGCCACGGAACCCACGACGCAGGATAATCAGCGCGATGAGACAACCGATGACGATTGCCCCCGTGGCGCGTTCAGTGGTGAAACCAGTATCTTTCACCGGATTTTCGTTTGCAGGTAGCATGGGTTACCTCACATGAAAACGGAGCCAGCAATGGCCACGTCATTGGTGAGAACGGTTAGGGAACCTGCGTTGGCGAAGTTGCCCTGCAGTTCAAGACGAGTAGAACCCAGCGTAGGCAGCCACAGGTCGCGAAGTTCGCGACCGAGAGTGCCATCAAATTCGTGCATGAAGTCATACACCCGAACACCATTGTCGAGCGCACCCGCCAGATCGGCTAGCGGAGCAATCTGAGCAGATGCTGAAGCGTACTGAGCACCAAAACCAGTACGTTCGTACATCTGATGCTTCCAGTTGTTGTTTTCGATAATGTCCAGTGGACGCGTGTCCAGGTACAGAGTTGTCGGATCAGCCCAGTCAGCTTCACCGTTCGCACGCGAGGTACCAGCCCGACGCAGAATAAAAATCATGTTACGCAGGTAGTTACCAACGCGCGTGAGACGGATGGTGTTCTGTCCGGCCAGAACGGTGTACGTCTGTCCCGTCCAGAACTGCGTTGTATTGAGGGCCGGGGGCATGGTCTGGTTGGTAGCACCCGCCGTTGACTGCTCAGGCTGATCCCAACATTCCGCGAACACACGCACGCGAACAGTCGGAAGAGTTGTCGGCAGAGTACCGGCAGCAATGTCCGCCACCTTAGCCAGCGTCAGACGCAGCTTGAACGTGGCACCAGCATTCTGGTTAGGAAGCGAACCGAGTGCATCACGCAGGTTCATTTCCACGGGAATCGATGTCATGTACTGGTAGCTGGCAAAAATCGCTGCAGGCATCGTGAACGTAGGCGAGGCACGGAAGTCTGAACCGATACTGTCACGGTACCCACCCCACTTGTTGGCAAGGTGCAACTCGTATCCGGAGTTGAACTGAGAGAGCACAGCCCCGTTCGGTTCGGTCAGAGCAATGTTTTTCAACGTGGTATGCGGCGAGTCCTCCGGGAATGTGGCAGCCGGTGAACCACCAGTACCACCAGAAGCGGTTACGAGGATGACAAGTCGACGCACGTAACCATAGGCCGGCACATCGAACACACCGAGGTCCTGATCGGCGGTAGTTAGCTGACGGCTAACATCAATACCAGCAGGCTCACGGTGTTCCGCGCTAGCGCGAATGAACGGCACAACGGCAACAACAGGAGCATTGTTACCGCGACCTTTGGTGCTTTGGGCGGTACCGCCCATGGTTGCCGAGGTAGGCATTTACAGTGTCCTTTCTAGACAATATTTACAGAACAACAGCCATTGCTTCACCAATAGGCGAGCCACGTTCCGCGAGTTTCGCAGCGAGCATCCTCCACAGGAAAGAGAAGATGATGACGCTAAACCCAATGATAAGAACGTTCAAAGCTGACGGCGTAACCAAGGTGTTTCACCTCCCATCGGTGCGAACTCGGGTGCGGGACATCTAGTGCGTAGCATTTCACCGGTGCGCGTGTTGACATACAACACCTGGTGTATTTCCAGGTTCGCCACGATGTGGCGTATTAGTCGCGCACTTCGCCATGAAATACCACTGATTCGTTTGAGGTTAGATTCATCGTTGTCACGCCAGAACATGAGGTGTGTTGACTGGTCATACACTTCTAGCGGAACGTTTGCTGGTCTTTGTGTTGCACTAAGAAGTGAAATTCCGAGGGACCGAGCTTGGAGAAGATAGAGCTTAATGTCTCCCCCGAGTTTGAGGACATTCGCGAAATACCAGAGCTCATCGACAGCAACCGTCCATCCGCCTTCACGGTAGATGGAGGCCAAAGCATGTTCGAAGACTCGGCGTTGATGCGGAACGCTGTCGATCCTGCGCGCGTCCGGCCAAAGTACCCTACGCGGTGACTGTCGAGCATCCTGTGAATACCATCGTTCCATTTTGGCGTAGCCGTGGGAAATGAGCTGATCCATGGTGTCGTCTTTTGGCTTGGTGGCCAATACGACAACGTACGGATGTAGCTCTAGAAGGTTCAGCAGCATCGTGGTTTTACCTTGACCGGTAGGACCGATCAGGGTGAAGTGTTCGCCATGACGCCACTGGAGACGCTGAAGAAAGAAATCCCACGGAACGCGAGGCGCCATGTTGGCTATAGCCGCAAGCTCAGCATTCCTACGCGCAAGCAATACGTTGCCTTGGGCGTTGGGTTCTACCGCGTCGAAATCAAACATCGGTGTCTTTTTCGGCTTCCTTACGAAGCATGTCTTCCATCGCTGCAGCTGGGTTGAATCGCTTCTCTAGCTCGGTTCCCTGGATACCAGCCATGAAGATAGGTGCGTGTGCGATGAACAGAGCCCCGTAGACTCCGATAGTTGTGAAAGTCTTCAGTGCGCGTCGAATTGACTCGTTCTTTTGGGCCGCTTCATCCCACGCGATCGCACAGTTTTCAGCAACAGTTCGGGTGTCGTCTTCTCTCGCGGGAGTCATGATGGTCATTGCCACCGCCGGTTTGAACGGCATCAGCGCGATAGCGACCGTATTGTAAAAATCAGTGAGTGGCTCAACGAACTGTCCAGGCTTATTTTCTGGCGGCGGGCCCTTCGGCGCCTTAGCGCGCTTCTCGCCGGGCCTAGTAGCACGAAGAATAGAACCCGTGCGAGTGGGTCCACTTTTGTGGCCATTCTGCGCAACAGGAACTTCGTATGGGTCTTTGGACGCTGTGTGATCCGGGACAATGGGAGTGTCTTCTGGTTGCATCCATTCCGGTGTCAGGTCGGTCATTTCTTAGCACCCCCACCGCGTGCGCCACCAAACCACCACTCGACAAATGTCTTTTTCCCTGGGGTTTCTTGCTTGGTTTCCTGTTTGATTTCCTGCTTGGTTTCTTCCTTCGTGGGCGGCTGTTGCTGTGTCGGCTTGGGATTCCGTTCCGCGAGAATATTCGCGAGCTTTTCCGGCAAAGCATCAAGCGCGTTAATCATCGCTTGGATGTTCGGGGAGTTGCTTGATGACGGATTCTGTTGGGTCTGTTGGGTCTGCTGTGACTGCGGTGGAGTGTGAGTTTCTGTAGGCTGATTCTGTTGCGTAGCAACGGATGTACCAGTGTTCTGTGTGGACTGCTCAGCGTCGGTCATTCGTCCGGCTCCCTTTCGTGATCTTGGGCTGGTGGGGTATGATGAGCACCCCGGGACCTCTCGGCCCGGGGCACAGGTCACCTACCGTCCACAGTAGAGAAAGACCTCATGTGGACGCGAACCCGGAAAGGGGATTGAGCATGGCTCAATCAGCCACCAAGACAGCCACAAAAGCAACCACTGCTGTGGCGACCCGACGGCCAATTGATGACATCGTTCCTGAACTAATCGGAGGTGCAGACAACTTTACGGCCGATGAACTGAGGGAAGCGCAGTCTTTTGAAGACTTTGCCTCTCTCGCGGCTCGCGAACACGGCGCGTTGATTGATGGAAGTGACGTACTCGGTGATGGTTTCACCGTTCTGGAAGACAAAAACGAACTCGTTGACAAGCCAATGCTTGTGATGGGTTGGGTCTTTCGGGACGGTGATTTTTCATCCAAGTATGTGTCGATGCGTGTCGTAGCGAACATGCCCGGTGGTGGTTTGCTGAAGTGCATCGTGAACGACGGTGGACAGG
>JACCDR010473081.1_pt1 | contig 11573 bp, 12 predicted proteins | sample 7446431 | NCBI WGS metagenome assembly JACCDR01 (sample SAMN15323443, study PRJNA562643) | freshwater metagenome | isolation source: river surface water | place: USA:Blue River Watershed | collected 2017-08-17
ATTCGTACTCGGCGATCGACGCCGGCTCGAAGCAGCCCAGCGCCGCATGCTGCGCCAGCGTGCTCGGGCAGATGTAGAGGTTCTGCGCCAGGCGCTCCACCGGTGCGATCAGCGCCTCGGGCTCGAAGCAGGCCAGCGCCGCGTGCTGGGCCAGCGTGCTGGGGCAGATGTAGAGGTTCTGCGCCAGCCGCTCCACCGGCGCCACCAGGGCCGGCGGCAGCACCAGCCAGCCCAGGCGCCAGCCGGTCATGCCGAAGTACTTGCTGAAGCTGTTGATGCTGACGAGGCTGTCGCGCAGGCCGGCGTCGGTGCCGTTGCCGGCCAGCGCCAGCGCCGTGCGCTCGAAGCGCGGGTCGTAGCTGAGGCCGAGGGAGATCTCGTCGACCAGCGTCACGCCACCGCGCGCGGCCACGGCGCGCGCGATGTCGGCCATCGCCTCGGGGGCGATCGAGGTGCCCGTGGGGTTGCCGGGGCTGGCCAGCAGCACGCCGCGGGTGGCCGGCGTCCAGGCCGCGCGCACGCTGGCGGCATCGGGCTGGAAGCGCTGCGCCGGCCCGGCCGGCAGCAGCCGGGCCGTGGCCCCGGTGGCCGCGACGAAGTGGCGGTTGCAGGGGTAGCTGGGGTCGGCCATCAGCACCTCGTCGCCCGGCTCGAACAGCGCCAGGCAGACCAGCTGCAGGGCCGCCGAGGCCCCGGCCGTGACGACGATGCAGTCCGCATCCACCTCGACGCCGAAGCGCTGCCCATACCAGCGCGCGATGCGCTCGCGCAGCGGCCGCAGGCCCAGCGCGTCGGTGTACTGCGTGCGGCCCTCGGCCAGCGCCCGCGCGGCGGCGTCGCGCACCGGCGCGGCGGCGGTGAAGTCGGGCTCGCCGATGTTCAGGAACACCATCGGCTCGCCGCCCCGGGCGGGGTCGCAGGCGGCGGACGCCGCCACCCGGCCCGCGGCCTTGGCCAGCTCCATCACGTAGAAGGGCTCGATGTGGTCGAGCCGGCGGGCCAGGCGCACGGTGCTCAGGCCCGCCGGGCCCGCGGTGGGGCCATGGGCGCGGCGGTGCTCATGGCGCCCGGCGCGGTGGCCGCGCCGCGCCGGCTTCGTCGGGCCGCAGCTGCGTGGCGCACTTGTCGAGCACGCCGTTCACGTACTTGTGGCCGTCGGTGCCGCCGAAGGCCTTGGCCAGCTCGACCGCCTCGTTGATGGCCACGCGGTAGGGGATCTCCACGCAGCGGGCGAGCTCGAAGCAGCCGATCAGCAGCGCCGCGTGTTCCACCGGCGACAGCATCGAGGTCTTGCGGTCGACGTGGCGGGCCAGCACCGCGTCCAGCGTGGCGGCCTCCTCGATGCAGCCGTGCAGCAGCGCGTCGAAGTGCGCACGGTCGCACTTGTCGAAGTGCTCCAGCATCTCGAGGTTGGCCTCGACGTCCTTGGCCGAGGCGCCGGCCACCAGCCACTGGTACAGGCCCTGCAGCGCGAACTCGCGCGAGCGGCGGCGCGCCGACTTCGGGGCGCTGCGCCGTGCCGGCGCGGCCGGTGTCTCGGTGCCGCTCACGACAGGTCTTCCAGCAGGTTGGCCATCTCCACCGCCACGCGGGCGGCGTCGCGGCCCTTCTCCTCGGCGCGGGCCCAGGCCTGCGCTTCGTTTTCCACCGTGAGGATGGCGTTGGCCACCGGCAGGCCGTGGTCGAGCGCGACGCGCGTGACGCCGGCGCCGCTTTCGTTGCACACGAGCTCGAAGTGGTAGGTCTCGCCGCGGATCACGCAGCCCAGCGCGATCAGCGCGTCGTAGTCGCCGCTGTCGGCCATGGCGCGCAGCACCACCGGGATCTCGAGCGCGCCGGGCACGCTGACGTGGCGGATGTCGCCGTCGTCGACCTCCAGCCGCTCGAGCTCGGCCAGGCAGGCCTCGGCCAGCTTGCGGGTGATGGCGTCGTTGAAGCGGGCCCGCACGATGCCGATGCGCAGGCCTTCGCCGACGAGCGCGGCGCCCTCGGCCTGGCCGTGGTCAGCGCCCTGCATGGCCGCGGTGCCGGCGCGCGCCGGAGGTGGTGGTGATGGGAGTCATCGGGAGGAAACCTTCAGGTGCCGGCGGCGACGAAGCCGGTGATCTCGAGGCCGTAGCCCGTCATGCTGGGCATGCGGCGCGGGCTGCCGAGGAGCCGCATGCGGCGCACGCCCAGCTCGCGCAGGATCTGTGCGCCGACGCCGTAGGTGCGGAGGTCCATCTGCGGCTTGGCCGGCGCGGCGGCCGGGGCATCGCCCAGCAGCGTGGGCAGCAGCGTCCGCACGTCGCCACTGGCGTTGAGCAGCACGGCCACGCCCGCCGGCGCGCGCTGCAGCGCCTGCAGCGCCTGGGCCAGCGGCCACGAGTGCCGGCCGCCCTGGGCATCGAGCAGGTCGAGCGCGGTGAACGGCTCGTGCACGCGCACCAGCACCTCGTCGGCCGGCTGCCAGCGGCCATGGCGCAGCGCCAGGTGCAGGCCGCCGCCCTTGTCGCGGTAGGCCCGGCATTCGAACTCGCCCTGCGGCGTGAGCAGCGGGCGCGAGCCGACCTGCTCGATCAGCGTCTCGTTGCGGCTGCGGTGGCCGATGAGGTCGGCGATGGTGCCGATCTTCAGGCCGTGCTGTCGTGCGAAGACCTCGAGGTCGGGCAGGCGCGCCATCGTGCCGTCTTCGTTCATCACCTCGCAGACCACCGCGGCCGGCGACAGGCCCGCCATCGCGGCGAGGTCGCAGCCGGCCTCGGTGTGGCCGGCGCGCATGAGGACGCCGCCGTCCTGCGCCTGCAGCGGGAAGATGTGCCCGGGCTGCACGAGGTCGGCCGGCTGCGCGTCTCGGGCCACGGCCGCCTGCACCGTGCGCGCGCGATCGGCGGCGCTGATGCCGGTGGTCACGCCGGTGGCTGCCTCGATCGACACGGTGAACGCCGTGCCGTGCTGGGTGCCGTTGCGGGTGGTCATCGGCGGCAGGCGCAGCCGCTCGCAGCGCTCGCGGGTCAGCGTCAGGCAGATCAGCCCGCGCGCGTGGCGCGCCATGAAGTTGATGGCCTCGGGCGTGACGTGATCGGCGGCGAGCACGAGGTCGCCTTCGTTTTCGCGGTCTTCCTCGTCGACGAGGATGACCATGCGGCCGGCCGCCAGTTCGGCGACCAGCTCGGGGACGGGAGCAATGGGCATGCGGGATTCTAGGCGGCGACCCAAAAGCACCACGGCGGCCCGAGGGCCGCCGTGGTGGACAGGGGGTGCCGAAGCGGCCGTCAGGCGCGACGACGCATCAGGGCCAGGCCGGCGAGCGCCGTGCCGAGCAGCGCCAGGGTGCCCGGAGCGGGTACGGGCGTCGGGTTTCCGCTGTCTTCGGCGCCGACCACCGTGAAGCTGTCGAAGGCGAAGATGTCCGTCGCCACTCGGCCGCTGACGTTGGGGTCGAGTACGGCGCGGAAGCGCACGCCGTTGAAGTACTCGTTCGCGGAGCTGGCCTGCAGGCCGATGTAGCGGACCGAGCCGTTGTAAAGGCCGTAGGGGTCGCATGCGGTATCGGTCACATCGCAGTCGATCTGCAGGTCGCCCGCGATCTCGTCATCGATGGTCGCCCGCACCATGCTGTTGCTCGCCGAGCCCGTCAGCAGATCCAGTTCCAGCGTGCCGCCGAAGTCGCCCACGTCGATGCCAAAAAAGCCAAAAGCCTCGACCGCGCGTGCGCTACCGTCTTCGTTGGTGAACCAGATCTCGAAGGTGGAAGCTGCCGAGTCGGTGGCCGTGATTTGCCAGAAGTTCGAACCGCCGACGACGCTGTAACGACCCTGCTGTGCAGCCGGCTCGCCGGGCAGGCGTGTGACGAGGCCGTTGCCTGCACTGCTCAGCAGCCGAGCTGTGACTTGCCGGTTGCTGTTGGCGCCGAAGACCAAGTCAGTGCGGCCGTTGACAGGTTGCGGGCTGGTCTCGAAGTCTTCGACTCGCGGCGTGGGGATGTTGCTGCCCGAGAGACTGCTGAAGAATTCGTCCCTGGCCAGCAACGCTTCGCCGATGTTGGGGGCGGGGGGCGCATTGACCCCGCGAGCCGTCTCCCCGTAGAAAACCGAATACGCGCCTGCCGTGCCCGATGCCAGCGTGCCCAATCCGGCTAGCAAGATCGATGCCGAAATCTTTCTCATGTCTGTATGCTCCATGCGCCCGAACCTGGTGATTGGTATCTAACGGTGAGAACCAAGCCTTTGCAATGAAGCAAGCACTTACCGTGCCATCGCCTCCCAGGCTGGGCTAACCGATTGATCTTCTAGGGATTCTCCAGGCTTGGTGGTTCTGGCTCCATCCCCTCAGCCCGGGGTGCTGTAAGCCCAGTCGACAGCCCGCTGGCACCGCGCGGCCGCAGGGTCAGCCGCACGTCGTCATCCAACTGCAGCAAGTCATGCAGCTTCCACGCAGCCATTCCTGCCAGAGGATCGACTGCCTCAAGGCCCGAGGCGAGTGCGCGGCCTTCGCCGATCAGGCGAGGCGCTACGTAAACCACAAGTTCATCAACCCAGTGGCCCGAGAGGAAAGCGCCGTTCAGTGTGGCGCCAGCTTCGACGTGGACTTCGTTGATGCCGAGTCGAGCGAGCGCCTGAAGCAGGCTGGCAGGGTCTGGCCGACCATCCGCAGCGCTCCCAATCTCTACCCGGCGAATGCCGGCGGCGTCGAGGGCGCAGGCCCGAGCGACTGCCTCTGCGGTGGCCGGCGCGCAGCCCATGACCCAGGCCTCGCCTGGAGCTCGTAGAAGCCTCGCTTCAGTCGGTGTTCGCCACTGCGAGTCCAGTACTCCCCGGATCGGCGAGGCGGGGCGTGATGCCAACCGGGCATCGAGCCGAGGGTCGTCGCTGATCACGGTGCCTACGCCCGTCAGCACCATGCTCGCGCGGCGGCGCCACTCGTGGCCGTCTGCTCTTGCCGATGGTCCGGTGATCCACTGGCTGCGCCCGTCAGGAGTGGCGGTCCGGCCGTCCAGTGACACGGCCACCTTCAGCCGCACCCATGGGCGGCCTCTTTCGAAACGCGATAGGAATCCGATGTTCAGTTCCCGGCAGGCCTGAGCCTCTGCACGAGCTGCAAAGGCGACGTCGATCCCCGCCATGCGAAGGCGCTCGGCCCCTCGGCCGTTGACCTGTGGAAATGGATCCGGGATGCCAATGACCACGCGACGAATGCCCGATGCGATGAGGCTGTCGCAGCAGGGCGGGGTGCGCCCATGGTGAGCGCAGGGCTCCAGAGTCACCCAGGCGGTGGCTCCGCGGACGTCGTACCCTGCCGCCTGCGCGTCGCGCAAAGCCATCACTTCGGCATGAGGGCCACCAACGACCTGCGTACTGCCTCGGCCCAAGACGCGCCCGTCTTCGAGCCCAATGACGCAGCCGACGCGGGGGTTGGGCTCGCAGCGCCCTACGGCCGTCTCTGCCTCGGAAAGGGCATCGCGCATGCGCTCGCCGTCAAGCAGTTCGCTCACGGAGGCAAATGCACGTGAGTATTGCTCTGGACCAACGTAGATGTGTTCTCGGTGGGACAGGTGAAGATCGCTGAACCGTTGCCTGCACGGATGATCAGGAAATTCTTGTCCGTCAGCGGTCCGTTGACGCCGACATAGCGCCACGGGTGGCGCGCGTTGTAGAACGTAGGTGTCTCGGTGGTCGGTACTGCGGTCAGGTTGCGGCTGTCAGGCGTGTAGCGGCACACCCTGCGCAGTCCGCTGCCGGTGTCAGTCTCCAAGGTGGACAGCGTGGGGCTGGTCGAGGAGAAGATCACGTAGCCGCTCCACTGTCCGATCGCGTTGCTGGGAACCGCGCAGAAGTAGTTGACGCGCGTCGCCAGCGTCTCGGTGAAACAGCTGATGATGTTGGTGGCGCTGAGGCGAACACGGATCGTCAGGGCGAACGCCGGCTCCGACGGCAACTCCGCCTCCAGCGACCCTGGCTGTGAGGCGGCCGTCGCGAACGCGACGGTGCCGCTGAGCAGAAGCCATGCGTTCTCGGGCGTCTCGCAGCTCGAAGCGGTGCACTGACTGATGATCCGCGCGGAAGCGTTGTCAAAAAGCCAGTAGGAGCCGTCTGCCGCGCCAGGAGGCGTGAACCGGCTTTGAGCGCCGCCGCTCACGTCGGTGGCCATGCGCGGCACTGCAGCATTGCGCCCACGCGGTTGCTGCAGCGGGCCGCGGTCGCTTCGCAGCGAAGACAGCGAGCCCAGCTGCGGCGGCATACCGGCTACCAAGCTGCGCAACTCGACGGCTTGCGCGAGGCCGGCACGGTCCTGCCAAGTGACCCGGACGCTGAAGTGGCGGACCAGGGGGTCACCCGACTCCGGCGGGTCCACGATGACCTGCCGGAAAAACTCTGTGTTCGAATGATCGGTGGGGACCGATGCCGCTGGCGCCGACGCGATCGCGTCGAACGCCGTCTGTCCGAGATCCGGATCGACGTCCGCAGTTGCCAGCGCGCTGAAGTTGCGGATGCGTTCAACTTCGGCCTGCGCAATGCGCACTGCCTCTGCGCGCTGCCTGGACAGGTCGGCGTTGGAACGAAGGGTCGACTGCATCCCGACGACCCCCAGCATGCCGATGGCCATGACCGCCATGGCGACCAACGCTTCAATGAGCGACACGCCGCGGTTCTTGAATTTGTGCATGGCTGCGGTCCCTACCAGTCCCGCCAAGATCCAGGTACGCGGGCGAAGCTGCCCGCGTTGGCCTTCACCGCCGACAGCACGTCGCCGTCATACTCGATCTGCACGCTGCCGCTGCCTCCGACACTGCCGTCCACCACGGCAGCACCCACGATGCGTCCGTTACCTGTGGGCTGCCAGCCAGTGACCACGTTGGCGGGCCGGACCATCACAAGGCCGAAGATCGTCGGCGGCGGCACGGCCGACGCCGGGAACGTGAGACTGCCGTTGACCACGAGCAGCACGGGCGCGGTGGCGGTTCCGAGGTCGTCCGAATCGTTTAGCGCCAGATTGCCATCGATCCAGATCGGTGCCGAAGGATTCAGTTCGATCGCATCCAGGACATCGTCGGTGTCGCATCCCGATGCGCAGTTCAGACGCACCCGCGAGGGCTGCTGAACCCAGGTGCCCGGCATCAGGTTGAACATCGCGGCGAAGAAGCGGTCACGCTCGGTGAACAACGTCCCGATGGCCGGCAGGCTGAGCGTCGTGTCGCTGGCGACCGTGGAACCCGACAAGGCGTTGCCCGCCAAGGTGGTGAGAGTGAGGCCAGGCGGCGTGGTGTCGATAGTGCCGCTCGCGTGTACCGTGATTCCGCCATCGGCGACGCGCGCGTTGGCGATGCTCATCTGTGTGGCGGTGACGCTGCCGCGGGCCGTCAAAGCCGCACGTGGCAAGGCCATGCTCTGCGATCCCATGAACACCAGACTGCTGACGACCGCCCGTCCTTCGTTGTCCAGCCCCAGTCCCGCGCGTACCAGACAGGCGGTTTGGAGCCTGGTGCAGCCCACCGACTCGACCCGGATGTAGCCCGGCGCACCAGAGAACGCCAGGAACCGCACACGAAAGGCGGGTGCCGCCATGTCCGCCGGTGTCGTGAGGGTGGGCGCGGCATCTGAGGGACACTGGCATATCCACCGTCCCTCATCCGTGTCGAAGTAGCAGGTCGGAGTGAGGACGACGCCTGAGGTCGGCCCAAGACGCCGTGTGACGACGCCAGAAGTGCCGTTGATGCTCAAGTAGCGCTGGCGGAATGTGTCATCCGACACGTCCGTGCTTGCAACGCAGTTCTCATCGATGCGTCCGGAGTTGAGCAGCATCACCGCCCACTCAAGCCCCGCTTCAGCAGCCTCCAAAGCCTGGGTGGCGCGGTAGAGGTTGCTGCCGGTCTTCTGCTCGAAAATGACACTGCGGCTTGTGTAGGCGGCAACCATCGATACGACAAAGAAGAGCAGCATCACGACGATCAGCGTCGCTGCTCCCTGCTGACGGGTGGCTCGAGGGAGGTGACAGGGCTGTGTCACGGCGGGCATACCTTGCGTCCTGGTGCGTCATGGAACTCGAAGAAGTCGTTGCGCACCCGCACCTGAGAACGGTGGGTGCGGACGACCTCTGGGGCAAGGCGAGACACCGCCGTGATGCTGACCTCCAGCGCACGGATGCGGATCTTTGGCCAGCACGCCGTGGGATCGGAGCCTGCGCACGTCTTGTTGCAGGGGATCCGGTGAACTGCATCGCGAAGCCGGGTGACGGTGAAACCCGTGACCCGCAGCGTATTGGGGTCGGTCAAATCCTGCCAGCCTCCCGCCACGAGCCGGGTCTCAATGGCACCCGTCAGGGCATTGAGGCGAAAGCCAAATGAAGGGTCTCCCTCGGTACCGGGTGCGCCAGGCAGGTAGTTGAAGTCAGCCTGGGTGCCAGACAAGGGCAAATCGTCTGGGTCAGCCGGGTCGGGAGTGTCGGGGGTCAGCAAAGAGTACGGTGTTGGCTCAGGATCGACGACCGAACCCGGCACCCACAGCTGACTGAGCATGGCAGCGTCGAAGCCAAAGGCACCGCTGCGGCGAAGCTCGCGCGTAATGATGTCGGCCGTTGCCCGCAGGTCCTGCTGAACCTGGGCCTCCGCGACGAGCCGCCGGTTCTCGGTGAGTTGCCCGCTGGCCATCACTGCGGCTGCAGCCGTGATGATCAGACCGATGGTCAGGCCCACCATCAACTCCACCAGAGACAGGCCGGCCTGTCGCCGGCGTGCCAGGCCCGCACCCGTGCGCGTCAGGCTGGGCATCCCAGGCCTCCGAGTCGAGAGCCGGTCGGCGTGCAGATCTGGGGCCGTCCGGAGCCCTTCACGATCGCTCGCAAGCTGCGGGTGGCATCGGCCGCGGTATCGATCCGGATCCCCGTGGCCTCGACGATGGCCTCGTCTGATGTGGCGACCTTCAAGCCACCCGAACGAGGATCGAAGCTCAACTTGTCATCGGTCAGGTCGGGATCGATCCGGATGTTCACCCTGAGCTGATTCGGCATCGAGACGGTGCGCAGTTCGTTGGCTGCGGGTTCAAGCGCACAGGCCGTTCCCGCTGGCGCCAGGCAGTCACAGTTGACGTTGTCGGTCGATGCCGGCTGGGGCCGGGAGTAAATCACGTAGCAGGACGCCCCGTCCGGGCCGGTGCTGTAACTGAACCGGACCGTTACGAAGCTGTTTTTGCTGATGGCCTCGGACCGAGCGAACTGCAGGTCGGTGATGAGCTGCGCGTGCACGCTCCGGACGCGCTGGGTGACGATGTAGTCGGAAAAAGAAGGTGCTGCCAAGCCCAGCAGGATGGCCACCATGGCGACAACGACCATCAACTCGATGAGCGACACGCCACGCCGTCGCGAGCGGCCGCCCGCCATCGGTAGCCGGAGGCTCATCGGGCCCAGCATGCGTTGCTCACGGAGAAGTCGCTCGACACAAGGCTGCAGCTCGCACAGCCTGCGTAGGTGATCTGCGCGCCCGCCATCCGCAAGGCCAGCTTCCGGCAGTTGCCGTCGGAGGCCTGCGAGGTGCCGGTGACAGCTTCCGCAGAGACCGTGTAGCCGGTCGCGCTGACGCCGCTCAGCGAGATGCTGTACCGGCCGCTCGGTGTCGTCGAAGTCAGTCCCAAACCAGGGGGATCAGCGCTAGGAAGCGCCGTCAGGTTGCTGCTGAAACTTGAGCTGTTGCTCCGGTGCCGCTCCTGCGCCTGCTGCACGGCAGCGATTGCGGTGAACGCTTCGGTGCGCCGACTCTTGCGTATCGAGTCGAGGAAGGTCGGCAGCGCGACCACTGCAAGCACCGAGACGATCGCCACCGCGATCATCAGCTCGATGAGCGTGAAGCCCAAAAGTCGGCCGCGCGGGGATTGAGCGTTCACCATGGCCTGATTGTGCAGGTCGGGTCGGCTGCGACCGCATCCCCCACTTGCCGTTTGTCGACGCGTGGCCGCCGCTCGTCCCGCGATCACTCAAGTGCGGGGAGGAAACGATCCGAGGGCTCAGCAGGCGGGGTGCGGGCTCACCCGGCCACCTGGCGAACAGGTACGGACGCGACCCATGATGTTGACCACGTGATGAACGGCGCGACCGTCTTGGGTCGTCACCCTCAGCGTGCCAGTGGGCGACACGGTGCCCCGGTCGGTATCGAACAGCATGGTGCTTGAGCTGCTTGACAAGCGCAGCAGTCCATCGCCAGGGAGCGCTGCTGTGCGCAACGGCAAGGCATCGTCAGTGCAGCGGGCCTCGCCGCCGTGGTTGCAGGAACATGCGCTCGCAGGTCCCGAAAAGATCACGTAGCAGGCCTCGCCGGCATTCACCCGCAGGCGCACGGGCCGGCCCTGCGACACGGCCAGGCTGCGGGCCAGGTGCAGGTCGGTCACCAGCTGGGCCGAGGCCGCGTCGAGAGTGCGCCGCTCGCGCGCCTGCTGCCAGCCCGGCAGCACGCTGCTGGCCAGGATGCCGGCGACGGCGACCACGATGCTGGCCTCGATCAGGCTGGCGCCGAGCTGGCGGTGGCGGGCAGGGGCTTGGTTCATGGCGGCGGACTCCGTGAGCGGGCTGGAATGGCCGCCACTCTAGGAACCGCCCCGTCTCGCCGCGTCCCCATCGCGCGGGCCCGTGCCGGGGGCCCCCGCAGGCATCCCCCGGCGGGGGGCGCGGAGGGGGTGCTCAGATGTCGCGGATCAGCTGCCGGAACTCGTCCACGTCCTCGAACTGCCGGTACACCGACGCAAAGCGCACGTAGGCGACCTTGTCGATGCGCTTGAGCTCTCGCATGACCAGCTCGCCCAGGCGCGCGCTGGGGGTCTCGCGCGCGCCGCTGGCCAGCAGCTTGTCCTGGATGCGCTCGATGGCCGCCTCGACCTGTTCCACGCTCACCGGCCGCTTGCGCAGCGCCAGGCTCATGCTGGCGCGCAGCTTGGCAGGGTCGAACTCGACGCGCGTGCCGTCCTTCTTGACGACGGCCGGCATCGCGATCTCGCTGCGCTCGTAGGTGGTGAAGCGCTTCTCGCAGTGCAGGCAGCGGCGGCGGCGCCGCACCACGTCGCCCTCGTCGGACTCGCGGGTCTCGACGACCTGCGTGTCCTCGTGGGCGCAGAAGGGGCAGCGCACGGCGGCGGCGTCAGCGGTACACCGGGAAGTCGCGCGTCAGCGCCGCCACCTTGGCGCGCACGGCGGCGATGTTCGCGGCGTCGTGCGGCTGGTCCAGCACGTCGGCGATCAGGTGTGCCGTCTGGCGCGCCTGCTCCTCCTTGAAGCCGCGCGTCGTCATCGCCGGCGTGCCCAGGCGGATGCCGCTGGTCACCATCGGCTTCTGCGGGTCGTTCGGGATGCCGTTCTTGTTGCAGGTCATGTGGGCCTCGCCGAGGATGGCCTCGGCTTCCTTGCCCGTCAGGCCCTTGGGGCGCAGGTCGACCAGCATCACGTGGCTTTCGGTGCGGCCGCTGACGATGCGCAGGCCGCGTTCGGTCAACGTCTCGGCCATCACCGCGGCATTCTTCACCACCTGCTGCTGGTAGGCCTTGAAGGCCGGCTGCAGCGCTTCTTGGAAGGCCACGGCCTTGCCGGCGATGACGTGCATCAGCGGCCCGCCCTGG
>JACCDR012650506.1_pt1 | contig 11573 bp, 16 predicted proteins | sample 7446431 | NCBI WGS metagenome assembly JACCDR01 (sample SAMN15323443, study PRJNA562643) | freshwater metagenome | isolation source: river surface water | place: USA:Blue River Watershed | collected 2017-08-17
AAAACTCCGAAGCCGCCAGTGTCGAGTCGAGCCACTGGGTCCCGGTCAAGGCGGCCGTCTTTTGGCTGTTCAGCGTCGCGTCCGAGGCAGGCTCCGCGATCGTGCCCGCCGCAACCGACAGCGCGCCGCCTGCTGAGCCGCGATTGGGCAGCGTCGCCAGGTTGCCGCCGGACAAAGTGTACGTGTCCGCCCGATACCAGTGGCGCGGCGCCAGACCGGCCACTACGCCGTCCGCGATCGCGCCGCTCATCGACCCGTACTTCTTCGACCGAAACGCCCAGGTGCCGCGCGGGGGCCGCAGCCCGAACTCGGTGGGCTTCTTCTCGCCCACGACTCAGGCCTTCCGGATGGGCTTGATCACCAGGGTGCCGCTACCGGTGACCGTCTTCACCACCAGGCGCGTGTACTGAGCCAACACCTGCTGCTCCTCGATGACGGTCGCCCCGATGGGCTTGGCCACCAAAGCGGTCAGCGAGGCGGCCTGTGCGCCGGTGACCAGGGTCGTGGACGTGCTAGTCGGCTGCGTCCAGCAAAACTGGATGTCCTGCTCGTTGCAGACGAGCTCCACCACGTAGCCCTTGAACAGCGACAGGTCGACGCCCTGCGCCGACGACGTGATTGCGATGTTCGCTCCGCCCGGTAGACCCTGCTTGGATGCCATAGCTCACAGGGTAGCAGCTTCGTAGGCCGACCTCGGGATGCCCCGGCACCGGCACGATACCGCCTGGCCCGGGTTGTTCTCGCCCTCGCGGCGCCCGGTGTTCGGCGGCTTGGAGTACCGCTGCACGGTGCCGTCCAGCCGCGCGTGGCCGGGGCGCACGCGCTCGTCCTTCGAGGTCACCCAGATGTACTCATCGTCTCCGCCGCGCAGGGCCCAGTCCTCGTTCAGCGCGCCGAACAGCTTGTTCGCCTGATCGCGCGCGATCAGCCGCCCGCGCCAGGTGGCGTTCTCCCCGGCGGCGAGGTCGTCGGCCAGCCGGCGGAACAGCGCCATGTTGCGGTCGACGAACAGCTCGCGCAGGGCGTCGTCCCGGGCGTCGCGCGAGGGTAGGGCGACCCCGAGCAGGCGCGTTGCCTCCCTGCGGGACTGGGCGTCGATGCGCTTGAACGCGGCGCGCACGCTGCGCTCGATGGCCCGCGTCATAGCGCGGAGCTCGGCTGCGGAGGCGCCTCGTGCGGCTGCTGCGGCCATCCGCTGCGCCAGCCGGTCGGCGATCGCCTGGTAGCGCCGGATGGCTTCATCGGGGTGCCTGGGCGCCAGGGCCTCGCGCTTCGCCTGGTCGAGCCGCACCCGCGCGCGGCGGCGCGCAGGCGCCACAGCTTTGGTTGCGGCGAATCGTTCGGCGAGCGTGGGGCGGCGCGGCATTTAGTCCTCCTCGTCGAGGATGTTGTCAAGTTCGGCCCAGTACAGAAATCTGCTGTTTCGCCACTCGCGTACCTTGGCTAGCTTGGCTTCGGCGGCCTCGGCGCGCTGCCTAAGGCGGTTGTTCTCTCCACATGACCAGCCGTGCTCGTGGTCTGGCACGTCCGCGAGCGCGATGTACGCCTCGCGGGTGGTCATTCGCTGGGGGTTAGTGAGCGCCATGTTACGCCGCCTTCCGCACGCGCGTGCCGCCGCCCCCACCGCCCGGCGGGTTGTAGGGCTCCACAACCGCGGTGGCGGGCCACGGAACAACCGTGTGATACGGCTGCTTGTCGAACGACAGCGGCGCCGACCACCCTTCAGGTGTCAGCGTCACCGGCGCGGACGGGTAGAACGCGGTGCCGACGTTCACCCAGAACAGCACCCCGCGGTAGCGCTCGGGGATGCCCTGGACGACGTCGTCGCGGTTGTCGATGAGTATGCGCGCGGCCCCGGTGCGCAGTTGGCGCTTCATCCGCGCCTCGGCCATGAACAGCAGTTGACCCATGCAGCCATCCTACGGCCGCCTGGCGGCGTTCGTCTACCTAAATCAGACCTGCCGCTTGGCTGCCTTCGACTTCGTGGATCGCGCGCCGGCCTTCGGCTTGTCGCGGGCCGCGGGGGCGGGCGCGGGCTTAGCCTTGGCGACTTCCACGGCCTTGGTGGTCTCGAGCTTGGCCTGGGCCTCCTCCTGGGCCATGCCGACCTCGCGAGCCTCGACCTCCGCCAGGCCGTCCTTCAGCGCCTTGCGGCGTGACTCAGTGTCGATGCGCACGCCCATGGTCGGCGCCACACGCGCGATGTTCAGCGCCGCCTCCTCGGGCAGCAGGATCTGCGCCGCCACGGCGGCGACCAGTGCGTCCATGTTCATCTTTTCGGCCGTGGCGACGTCCACCGGCTTCGGGCGCGCGAGCTCCGGCCACTTGATGCGCCAGTCGTCGACCTCGCTGTCGCCGAGGGTGCGCGCGATGATCTTAACCAGCCGTAGGAAGTTCGGCTCGAGGTCGTCCATGCGGAAGATGTCGACATTGTTGTAGTAAAGGATGAGGTCGGACTCGCCGGTGGCGTCCATCCCCGCCGGCGCCATGCCCAGCAGCACCGTCAGCGGCATGCGCGCGGCGGTCGCCAGGCGCACCATGTACATCTGGATCACGCCGTCCAGCGTCCCCAGGGTCGTGCGCTCCACCACTTCGAAGGACTCGGGGTCCTCGCCGGCGGTCTTGTTGCCGGCGTCCAGCATGATCGCCTTGGCCGTCGACCGCACCAGGTCCATGAACGCCAGGCGGGTCTGGACGTCGTCGCGGCCGTCGCCGTCGGACTCCGCCAGGGACTGGATGAGCCCCTGCATCTTGAACACGGCCTGGCTCGCGTCGGCGAACATGTTGTCGACCGAGCCCCACATGCTGTCGAACGACGACAGCACCTCGTACACGCGCTGCAGGACCGACAGGTCCCAGCCTTGGTTCTGCTTCTTGCGGCGCACAGTCGTGCGCGCGCCGCCGAACAGCAGCACGCGCGAGGCGTGCACGACCATCGGCATGCGCGCCACGTTGCCCACGGGCGTCGGCTGCCACATGTAGGTCTGCACATCGCCGGACTCGAAGTACGTCAGCGGCATCATGTCCTGGCGGTCGAACGGCAGGATGTCCACGATCTTGGTGATCTTCGTGTCGTCAAGGGCCGACTGGGGCGGCCCGGCGCCCTCCACGACCAGCACCACGCCGCCGCCGCCGAACAGGCGGCCCCAGGTGACGGCGTCCTTGAGCTTCTTGCGAGCGCCGAGGCGCTCGAGCTCGAGCTGGATGGCGCGCGCGTCTGCCTCGTCGTCCTCGTCGACCTGCTCGCAGCGCTCCACGCAGAACCAGGCGCGCAGAGCGTCGTCCACGGGCTTCGTAACGATTGTGTAAGCCAGGTCATTGTTAGCGAACAAGGCTTCGAGCGTGCCCGGGTCGAGGGGCGGCGGGTCGAGGTAGAACGCCCCGCGCGTCTTGTCGCGCGACGTGCCGATCCCGGTGTTGAGGTTCGCCACGGCGTCGACCGTCTGCTGCAGGCGGGCGATCTTTCCGTGGCGCTTGATCGCGGCGGCTACAATCGGGTCGTGCGTGTTCGGCATCACCCCTAGCCTAGCGCAGCATGGCGCGGATCGCTGCCGCGGCCTTCCGGTTGCGCGTGCCCCGCGCGCGCCCGGACGCCCGGAGCAGGTACTGGGTCTCGCAGTCGACGGTGTCGTCGTTCGATCCAACGGGGAAAGTGACGTGCTCCTCGATGAAGTGGTCCTTCCACGGCGCTAGGCGCTTCGGGGGCAGGAACACGTTCCCGGCCGCCCACAGCGGCGACACCGCCTCGGCGCGGGCCCGCTTGCCGCCCTCCGGCGAAACCGCCACGACGCCGGGGTACCGCCGGCGCAGCACGTCGATGATCGCGGTGCCGTTCGCCTTGTCCTCGATCAGCAGCTCGCGCACACCCGCGTGCTTCTCGTACATGCGGGCAACCATGTTCACCTGGTCCAGGAAGCCTACGCGCGCCCGCAGCTGGTCGAGGCAGTAGTACTTGACGGCCGACACCGCCGCCCAGCACTGCACGACCGTGTAGTCCTTGCCGGCGCCCTCCTTGAGCGACGAGTCCACCGAGATCGACAGCCGCGACCCGCGCGGGGCGATGCCCTCGTGCTCGAGCAGGAACCAGTCGCGCATGAACACCGCGCCCTGCTCGGGGCTCGGCCGCTGCTGGTACTGCGCCGCCCAGTCGCGCGCGGGGGTGATGGTCTTCCGCAGGTCGATGACCTTCGGGGGGAACCGCCGGGGCGCCAGGAGCTCGCCGTCCTCGGTCCTCCAGTCGCAACCCCACGCCGAGGCGTAGGCGTCCGCCGGCTCGAACTCCATCGGCAGGCGCAAGTGTAGGGCGCCCTGCTTGATGGCGTGCCCCGAGAGGTCCTCCATGTGGAGGCGCTGCGCGATGATGATCCGGCAGAACGTCGCCGCATCCGCCGAGCGGTTCGAGAAGATCGCGTCCCAGCGGTAGTGGGTCTTCTCGAGGGACTCCTTCGCCGAGTCGCCGCCGAGCTTCAGGTCGTCCGGCTTCACCGGGTCGTCCGACAGCAGGAAGTGCGCGTGCCGGCCGGTGGGTCGGCCGCCCATGGGGGTCGAGAACCGCGACCCGAACCGCGAGTTCACGTAGTAGCCCATCGACGCGCGTTCGCCGCCCTCGATGTCGACCTCCACGTTCGACCACTCGGTCTGCAGGTTCAGCCACCGGCCGCGGTACCACTCCGACACCATCAGCTCGAAGGACCGTCGCGCGTCGCGCAGCGCCAAGTCTTCGCCGTACGAGGTCGTGATGAACTTCGCCTGCGGGCACCACGTCCAGACCCACGCCGGGAAGAACACCATGCACAGGAGCGACTTCGAGAACCCGGGCGGGATCGCGATGACCAGGTAGTCGATGCCGCCGGGGGCCTCGGCGCCGGTGATGGGGTCGGGCTTCCAGATCCAATGCGACCAGGCTTGCGCCTCCCAGTCGATGCGGAACGACTGGCTGCCGTAGTACGCGCAGGCCTCGAGGTGCCGGCAGATGACCTCCATGTGCGGCTCCTCGATCAGGTCGCACGACTCGACCAGGTGCCAGGACCGCCGGACGAACTCCAGCAAACCCTTACGCCTTACCATCTCCACGTCTGTTGACGGGCTAGCCATCTAACACCCACTTCCCTTGCCGCCACACCTTACGCGGCTGCCCGTACCCATCTGACACCTTACCAGTCACATCGAACACGCGCCGCTTGCGGCGCCAGCCGCCCGACATCAGCACGTCCGCCAGCAGCGCCTGGTCGCCCGACCGCGCCGCCGCGAGCTTGTCCCGGGCCCACTGGTCCTGCCGATCGCGGATCGCCTGCGCCTTGCGGCGCGCCGTGTAGGCCTGCGGGGTCTCGCGCGGGCGGTTGCGGTGCTCGATCAGCTTCGCGATGGTCTCGGGGGTGTGTTTGCGCCCACGCAGCGCCGCGGCGATCTTCGCCTTGGTGGCCGGCGACCTGGGGCCTCGGGCCTTGATGGCCTTGGCGATCTTCGCCTTGGTCTCGGCGGTGTGCGGCAGGCGCGGGAAGGTCATTTGCCTAGCGCACGCCGCTGGGCCGCGGCCTCCAGCATCGCCTCGTAGCGGTCCTTCAGGGCGAGCTCCTCGTCCGTGAGCCCGCGCAGGTCTTCCCCTGCGGTTTTCTTGGTCACAGTAATGTCGACCTTCTTCTGCGTACCGCGATCGTACTCGTCAGGGAACTGCGCTTTCATTTCGATCGCGAGCGCCTTCCACTCCGCCTTACACTGGAGGCGCCAGTCTTCCCTGAGTCCGCCGCGGTATTCGTTCCGCGCTGCGGCACACGCCTGAGTGAAAGACACCAGCGCCGCGTCCTTACAGTCAGGAGACGACCCTTCCTCGAGCCACGAGCCCAGCAGCTTCGGCGTGGTCGACAGGAACACAGCGACCTCGGCGATCGAACACCCGCGCTTGAAGGCCTGCACCGCGGGCGTTGTCATCCAAGGCGCAAGTTGTCGGAGGTAGGCCATGCACGAAGGTGGCACGCCGCCCCCGGCACGCGCAAGGCGCCAACCAACCACCTCGTTTTGCGGGCATTCGCGCGCGCGTCCTTCATAACGGGGGCTTGGCGGCGTGCCGACCGCCTACGAGCCGTTTTCGTCGCTGGCACGGTCTGTGCCTGCGTTAGGTGGTTGGTTTGCGCAGGCCGAAGGTGGGCGTTGTCGGCCCGGGACGAGCAGCCGGTGCTCGTCCTGGACGGTGATCTCGCCCGGCAGCCGAGGGCGCTCCTGCAGCGTGCTCAGGCAGGTCTCCGTGTACGCTCGATGGGCCTGCAGCAGCCGGCGCAGCTCCTGTGGGTCCCGCAGCAGGCGCGCCTTGGTTCTCCGCGCCTCGAGCGACGAGGGGAAGTAGTGCCGGCCGTACAAGCCCTCCATCCGAACCGTCAACCACCACACGTCGATTTCCCGGTACTTTCCCACAGATAGCGGCATACTCCCTCCACACGACATCACGAGCCGCCCGCGCTTCGTGCACGGTGGCGAAGGACCGGTCGAACACGCACGCCTTGTCGACGTGGAACCGCACGCGCCAGCGCAGGAGCTTGCGACCTCTACGCCTGGTGATGCCCTTGTTCAACGCGTGCCGTCTACCCATGCCCTGGCCAGGGTCGCACTGGCCGCCGGAGGCCGTCAACTGGCAAAACCCGTGCGCCGACGGCAGTTTGCCGAAATCCCTAGGCCGCTGCTGCAGTTACGGCGCAAGTTGGCCCAGTGGCGCCAAATGGACCCAAACGGCGAGTTGGCCCAATCCCAAATCATGAGTTGGCCCAATGGCGCGGTTTGGACGAACGCGGATTGACCCAATCCGGTTTCGCCGATTCACTAGGCGTCTGTTGCAGTTACATCTCGAGTTGGCCCAATCGACTTCGCGCGTACGCGCGCGGCCCAAGACAGCAAACCAGCGTCTGCTGCATCAAGGTTCTAAGGTCTTAGAAGATTCTTGTTGGCCGTGCGCGTATGCGCGAGCGCCCGCGCGACCCGGGGTTTGAACAATCTCGAATGACCTGGTCCGCGACCTGCGGCCTGACGCCCACCACCAACGATTCTCAGCCGATCCCCTTCCTTTAGTTGCCCGATGTTTTAGGACCCTCCGCAGCGGCTTCCTCTTGTGGCCCAAACTTGCGCACTTGCGGCCCGCAGGCCCGCGCCCATGCGGGCTTCCGCGCCGCACGGCCGTGCGGCGCCCCTGGCAGGCCGTCTACGGCCGTCGCCAGCGCCGGCGCTACCCGCCTAGCGCCCCCGCCCCCAGCGGGCCGCCTGCGCCCGCTCAGGCGGCAAGCCGGCACGATGGCGCATACGGTCGGCGACCCAGCGCCCGCAGCCCGCACACGCCCGCGCACGTGGGCGCGTGTAGTAAGCACCGGCCAGCGCCGCCAAGCCTGCCACGCCGGCTAAGGGCCCGATTTCCTGAAAATTTTTTGCAGCGCCCGGCAGGGCAGCCCGCACCCACAAACACCTACAGCAGGGTACCCCGCCCCCATGTGCGCACATACGCCCACGCAAGCGCAGTAGGTGTCGCAGAACGAGTATTATGTTCCCTTGGCATGCCAAAGCAGACAGATGTCCACGCTGTAGGACATTAGCCTGCGTAGGGCAGGTGTAGCTGGCATGGGCTGGGGTGCGTAGGCCATGCCAAGGTAGGCAGGTTTGGGGCTCGGAAGCTGACAGGCGAGGCAACCCTAAGCGGCACTCAGCGGGCGCAATCGACCTATACGGCAGCCCTGTCCTAGGGTGCCGAGGACAACCCTAAGCGGCACTCGGCAGCCGATTGTGCCTACACGCTGCCCGTAGCCCAGTCCAGGGGCAACGAGTGACAACATCCATGCACAAGTAGCGTAAGTGCCAGGGTTTCGTCCCCGGGGGCGTCACCTCGTGCGGCAGCGGGTGTTACCGCCGCTGTCTGTCCTGCAGTCGACTCGTCTGACCGGCTTCCCTGCCTTGTCTCGACTTACGCAGACCGTATTGCCGCCTGAATCCTTCCGACACGTCGTCGTATCCGCTTGCGCTGGCGTAGCAAACGCCAGCCACAGGCCTATTATCGTCCAGCGCGGGTATTGTCTTCCCATAGTACCTACCTCCGATTGCTTGACCGCTTGACCGCTTGACCGCTTGGGCTTTGTCGCCCGACCGCATGTCTATAGTCGCCGAAATCGGTCTTGCAGTGGTATGCGTTTGCGCATGCTTGTAAGTGGGCATCGCCAAAGCCCTACAACGCAGCCCAAGTTGTGGACAGGCCTGTGCCCGACGCGCCAAACGCCGAAAGCCCGCCGGGGTTAGGGCGGGCTTCCTGGTCATGGGGCAGCGAGGCGTCAACGGCGATCACGGATAGCTTCGGCGCACCGATGACGCTGCAAGATGGTTCCGCGGCACGCCTCGATTGCGGTGGACTGCCGCGCTCGCCTGGCCGCAGTGGGGTCGCCCTGCGGGGTTGGTTCAGCGACCGTACACGCTACTGCCAGCAGCATGGCGGCAATCGCCACGGCGAACATGGCACACACTGCCGCGGGTGATTCGCCGTCATACCTGTGCATCTACAGCCTCCGCTAGCAGCGCGGTAACCTTCGCGTACACAGCGTCCCAACCTGCGGCCTCGCTGCTGGGGTCGACACGTGCCTGCACAGCCGTGCCCGAGGGCAGGATGGCGGACAGCTGGTACTTGCCGTTGGGCAGGATGCAAGCGCCGAAGCGGACGCCGGCGGCGACGAGGGCAGTGCGTGTCATGTGTTGTCCTCGGCGACGACCTCGAACGCAGACCCATGGTCCTCAACGCCGCCTGCACTGCGCTGCGTACAAACGAACACGTAGCCCGTTCCCGCAACGTTCGCACCGCCACGCCAGCGGCCACCCCAGCCCCATTTTTCCGCGAACGCGCGGGCCGCGGCCAGGTGATTCTGTTGGACGTCCAGTGCGTGGTCCCATGCGACCGTGAGGCGGCCAGCCTGTGCGCGAACGATGATACGAGCGTCGCGGTGATCGGTCGGGCCGGCGTACTTGGTTTCGATTGCTTGACGCATGTTGTGCTCCTGTAGTGCAGTCTTGTGGGTCAGCCGGTTACGATGCGATATTCGACGTCACGAGTAAGCTTGCAGGCGACCATCGTACGGTAGTACGACGGCGAAGTGTCGATCTTGTGCGTAACCCTCGCCATTAGTTCGGCGACGAGGGCAGGCGCGTCAGGCGACGTAGTGTCCACGAAATCTTCTACCGCGGCCTCACCCGCGCCAGCGTCATCGGTGGCATCAAGGAAGCCATCAAGCGGGTGTGCGAGCACGTAGCATCGGCGCGGACTGCCTTCGCGGTCCTTGCCTGCGTCAAGCTTGATCACGATCAAGTCACTTACTTTGTACGTTTGCATTGGGCATGTCCTGTGTAGTGATAGCGATTGCGAGGCGGTGGTAAAAGGTGTGCAGCTGCTCATGTTCGATGCGCACGCCCATGGTCGGCGCCGCAGTCGCTGCGAACATGTGCGCCGTGGCGCGCTTGCGTATGGCCTCGGGCTTCACTGGGCAATGTCCCGCGCGAGTTCGGCTTCCGCCATGGCGATTTCGATGCGGGTGAGGACAACCCGGGCAACCTTGCGGCCTGCCTCGGTCTTGCACGGCCTCAAGGCCAGCAGTAGCGCGATTTCCTCGTTCGACTTGTAGTACGGCTTCGACATGTTACGGCTCCTATGGTGCCTGTCGGCGTTTCGTTCGCCTGACTTAGATATCATCGCCTGGTTTGGCGGCGCTTGGCAAGCACTATTCACCGCGGGCAAAGCGAAGCAAGTCAGCGCGGGACATGTCGCCTGTGCCCACCACAGTCCACTCCCACGATGCAAGGTAGCCGGACTCAGTGTAGGTGAGGTCCGCGCAAGCGCGATCCATGATTTCGTCCTCGTCTTCAGTGTCTCCGCCTTCCGCAGCGATTTCGTTGATTGCATCCTGTAGGTCGGGCTTGTGGAAGTAGCCAGGCGCGACATCAGCCAGGCAAGCTGCGGCGTCCTCGAGTGCCTCACACATCCCGTCGCCGTGACCCCAGGAAGGACGCCCAACAGCTACGTAGGTGTCGCCGTAGGCCCCGAACGCGAACACGTAGAAACGCTCCGCAGGAGCCTCGCCGCACAGGTGCACCTTGCGAGGCGTACGCAGGGTAGCGCCGCGCTGGGCAAGCGGGCCATCAGCGATGTCAGCGAGCTCCGCCTCAAAGTCCGACCACTCGCGTCCCTCGCGCTGCTCATCAGTTTCCCAGAATCCGAAGCAAGCGCCGTCACCCTCGGTAGAGCCGAAGTAGTAGCCCTCCGGAGCGGCATAGTTAAGCGCTTCCACCAGCTCGCCGATCCAATCAAAGTCGGGCTCAGCGGACTCAGCGTCCGACAGGGTCGGGTAGATCGTCGCTTCGCCTCGCACTAGGTATGACTCGGGCTCCATGGTCTGCAGTAGGGACAGGAACGGCTCGTAAAGGTCTTCCGAACGCAGGGTTCCGCTGGACACGACGTAGCAGTGGTAGACTTCGAGGGCTTTGATGATTTCGTTGCGCATTTGATGAGCTCCTGTGGTGCGTGTGTTGTTGTTACGGTAAGCGATGCTTAGGCGTAGTGTCAAGCAAGCCCGAGCATGCGGCGCGCCTGGCCGCGGTCATCTTCCTGTGCTCGTGCGTGCGCGACCTTCGCGCGCTCCACGTAGGCCATCATGAGGCCGCGGTCGCCACGCTCGAATGCGCGCTGGGCATTGGCCATGTATCCGCAGGCAAGCGCGTACTGGCGGTTGCCAACGGCGCGGGACATGTCCTCGAGGGTCTGGACAGACAGCTTCTGAAGCGAGGCGAGCGACTGAATGCGAATCTGAATCATGGTTGGCTCCTATGGTGCCGCTGGCAGCGAGGACCTTCGCTGCACACCCTTATATTCGACCGAACAGCGTCAGACCTGTATTCAAAAGCGACGATTCGGTTTGCTGATGCACGCACAACGCGAATGTTCGCCTGACGCGCCGATTTCGGTGGAAGGTTTGGGCTCGGTCAGGCGATGATTGGAATGTCAGCGGCGCTTAGGCCGCACGCACCACAGGAGCCAGACACATGTCAGAAATCAAGTTCGAGAACGGTTGTTCGAGGTACGGCGCGGACATGGGTCGTCGCGACCTACACAGCGACGGGTTCTCGGGCAAGCTGCAGCTGCAGCGTGTCTGCCTAGTTGACGGCGACTACGATAACGGCGGAGCTTATTGGGGCGCCGGCAGGCCGCTCTACGTTGCCCAGTCTGCCAACCTTGAGGTTCGCATGTTCATGCGCGCGGACTCTCGCGAGGACGCAAAGGCCCGTATCCGAGCCAGGTACCCGCAGGCGCGATTCTTCCGCTGACGCACAGGCATCCGGCCACCTACCTGTCGGCGCGCACATGTGCGCCTAGGCTGCGCACCCCACCGCACCCCACCGCACCCCACCGCACCCCACCACGCGCGCGGGGCCGCCGGCGGGCGTGCCGCCCGGCCCGCGGACTGCGCGCGCCTGTCCGCGGGAGCTCTTAGCGGGAGCTCTTAGCGGGAGCTCTTAGCGGGAGCTCTTAGCGGGAGCTCTTGGTGTTTCCGATCGCGGGGGCTCTTACT
>JACCDR010723998.1_pt1 | contig 11570 bp, 10 predicted proteins | sample 7446431 | NCBI WGS metagenome assembly JACCDR01 (sample SAMN15323443, study PRJNA562643) | freshwater metagenome | isolation source: river surface water | place: USA:Blue River Watershed | collected 2017-08-17
TGTTAGACGGGCGCCAAAGTTTTTGACACTCAAACTACACCAAGACTGGGTCGATGAAACATTTACATCCACACTCAGATCATGAGCAAGGCTCGCACCTGTTTCCCTTGACGCTCAGGCCAGCCACTGACTAAAAGCTGTCACGCACTTGTGAAGGAGCCTCTCGAATGAAAAAGTCCATGCCGAAAAAATTCTCAAAGCCCTCTCACCCTGCAAAGCCCTTTAAGGGGCCAGCTGGAGGTGGAAAACCATCGGGAGGGAAAAAATTTGCGGCACCTAAGCAGCCACAAAATCATCAAAGAGCTCCTCGCCCCACGCAGTTTGAGATCCCGAAGGGCTTTCGAATTAGCATTGGTGTGCATGCTGTGACTGAGGCGCTCAAAGTGAGGCCATCAGAAGTGGAAAAAGTGTTCATTCGAGAAGACGCTACTGATCACTCTGAAATCGTGGAAATGTGTCGAAGGCTCTCAGTTTAAGTTGAAAATGTTCCTGAGTCATTTTTGTCAGCTTTTGTTCGCCAACATCAAAATATAGGAGCCATGATTAAAGGTGAGCCTGAGTTTGAGATGAGCTCTCTTTATGAACTCGACGAGAGCAAGATTTTAATTCTAGATGGTGTTGAAGATCCTCAGAACCTCGGAGCTATCATGCGAACAGCTTGGCTTATGGGAGTTCAAGTGCTTGTTTTGCCAGAGTTCAGATCGGTATCGGTCACTCCTGTGGTTCATAAAGTCGCGAGTGGTGGGGTTGAACATGTACCAGTTCTTGTTGTGGGAAGTTTTGAGCCATTGCTCAGAGAACTTAAAGAGATGGGATATTGGGTCTTTGGACTTTCACACAAGAGCACTCAAAATCTACTACAAATGAAGCTTCCGCCAAAGACAGTTTGGATTTTGGGTTCAGAAGACAAAGGTCTTCGAGTGACTACAGAGCGACTTTGTGATGAGCTCGTAAGCATCCCTCAATTGAGCGCAGAAGCCAGTTATAACGTGTCTGTTGCTGCCGGAATGGCCCTTTTTGAAACTGAAAGGCAGTTGAAGGCTGCAAAGTCGGGCAGTTCAGCGAAGTCTAAGTAGACTTTGTTAAAAACGTTTGACACTCAGGCCTCCTATTCTCTAGAAATTTACGTTCGTGTATTGAAGGCTGGTTTAGCTCAATTGGTAGAGCAGCTGATTTGTAATCAGCAGGTTGCGGGTTCAAGTCCCATAACCAGCTCCAGATTTTTTAAAAGTCTGGAGGGGTGCCCGAGTGGCTAAAGGGGGCAGACTGTAAATCTGCTGGCGCAAGTCTACGAAGGTTCGAATCCTTCCCCCTCCACCAATATGACGAAACTCTGGCGAAAGCCCGAGGCAGCAGAATGGTTTTTAGATTTTAGGGCGGGAGTAGCTCAATTGGCTAGAGTATCAGCCTTCCAAGCTGAGGGTTGCGGGTTCGAGACCCGTCTCCCGCTCCATTTAGTCTAAAAATTGTTGGTCACGCTCCCACCGAAGAGGCCCGCGTAGCTCAGTGGTAGAGCGCACCCTTGGTAAGGGTGAGGTCGTCGGTTCGGCTCCGATCGCGGGCTCCAGTTGTAGAGTTTTTAGGTTTGGGCGCTCTGCAACGTAAAGGTCTCTAAAAGTGTCCAACTTCAAACTAAGGTTGAAAAACTCGTGAAACGGTTTATAAAACTATGGTTTGTTTGATTTTTAAAATTAAAGTTAATTAATTCTTTAAGCTCTTGAGGAGGAAGTAAGATGTCTAAAGAGAAGTTTAATCGCAGTAAACCCCACGTCAACATAGGTACTATTGGTCACGTCGATCATGGTAAAACGACTTTGACAGCAGCAATCACGACAACATTGTCCCTTGAGGGCGGTGGTAAGGCGATGGCTTATGACCAAATCGATAAAGCTCCAGAAGAGCGAGAGCGTGGTATTACAATTTCTACTTCACACGTTGAGTACGAAACAAAAAATCGTCACTATGCTCACGTTGATTGCCCAGGGCACGCCGATTATGTAAAAAACATGATCACTGGTGCTGCGCAAATGGATGGAGCAATTCTAGTGGTTTCAGCTGCAGACGGTCCAATGCCTCAAACTCGAGAGCACATTCTTTTGGCTCGTCAGGTTGGAGTTCCATCTCTTGTTGTTTTCTTGAACAAAGTTGACATGGTTGATGATAAGGAACTTTTAGATCTCGTTGAGCTTGAAGTTCGAGAGCTTCTTTCTAAGTACGATTACCCAGGTGACAAGATTCCAATAGTTAAAGGATCTGCACTTAAAGCTCTTGAAGGTGATACTTCAGAACTTGGCCGTCCTTCGATTCAAGCTTTGATGGCAGCTGTTGATTCTTACATCCCAGCTCCAGCTCGTGCGACAGAAAAACCTTTCTTAATGCCAGTTGAGGATGTGTTCTCAATCTCTGGTCGTGGAACTGTTGTTACTGGAAGAATTGAACGTGGAATTATCAAGATCAATGAAGAGATCGAAATCATCGGTATCCGTCCAACTCAAAAAACAGTTGTAACTGGTATTGAAATGTTCAGAAAGCTTCTTGATGAAGGTCAAGCTGGAGATAACTGTGGTTGCCTCTTGCGTGGTACTAAGAAAGAAGATGTTGAGCGTGGTCAAGTCCTTGCGAAACCAGGAAGTGTTAAGCCTCACAAAAAGTTCAAAGGGGAAGCTTACATTTTGACTAAAGAAGAAGGTGGTCGTCATACTCCATTCTTTACTAATTACAGACCTCAGTTTTACTTCAGAACAACTGACGTAACTGGTGTTGTGACTCTTAAAGCTGGAACTGAAATGGTTATGCCAGGTGATAGAGTTGAAGTGAGTGTTGAGTTGATTGCTCCTATTGCGATGGAAAAAGAATTACGCTTTGCAATCCGAGAAGGTGGAAGAACCGTCGGTGCAGGTGTTGTTACTGAAATCGTAGAGTAGGCAATCTTTAGTTTGAGTGGTTTTGACACAAATTTAGGGTCAAAAATGCATTTAGGGGCGAAAGCCCCTAAATTTGTTTAGGGTTCTGATGTAGGGCTGTAGCTCTAATTGGTAGAGCGAAGGACTCCAAATCCTTAGGTTGTCGGTTCGAATCCGACCGGCCCTGCCAAATTTAAGTATCCGCCCAAAGCGAGCGAGGAGTTAAGTGATGGATAAGACAACTTCAAAAATTGTAACGGTCTGTTTTGTACTATTTTCTGCAATTATTGGTTTTACTCTTCAGAAATTAATTATTATTTCGGCTTCGATCTCGAGTGTTATGGCTCGTGCCGCAGATACAGATATCGTTCGACATCTTCTCCCTGCAGCTGTTGGGATCGGTCTTTTTTTCTATCTTCAGTTCAATAAGCAAATTCTTGAATGGGCCAACGAAGTTGTGAGTGAGATTCGTAAAGTGGTCTGGCCTACTGGCAAAGACACATCTGTTTCCACTGTTGTCGTTCTTGTTATGTGTTTGATCTCAAGTTTGATTGTTTTGCTCTTTGATTTTTTATCTGGAGGAGGGATCACTCAAGTTGTGTCCTTTCTAGCAAAGTCTTAAGGTGATGGTGAATTCTATGGAAAATGTAAAAAAGTGGTACATTGTAAACGTTCAGACTGGTTGTGAAAATACTGCAAAGTCAGCTATTGAAGAGCGAGTTCGAACTCAAAAAATGGAAAGCCATTTTGGTGAGATATTGATTCCAGCTGAGTCCGTTGTTCAGCTGGTCAAGGGTCAAAAACAGACCAAGTCGCGTAAGTTTTTTCCAGGTTACATCTTTGTAAATATGTTCCTCAACGATCAGACCTGGCACCTTGTTAGAAATTCTTCAAAAGTATCAGGTTTTGTCGGTGGAAAGACAAAACCACCGGAGGTCCCTGAGAATGAAGTTCTCAGAGTAACTCAACAAATGGCTGTAGGAGCTGAAAAACCTAAAGCTAAGATTAATTTCTCTACCGGTGAAAGTGTTGTCGTGGTAGACGGACCTTTCAGTAACTTTAATGGAACTGTAGAGGACATTAATGAAGAAAAAGGGAAGGTTAAAGTCCTTGTCTCTATCTTCGGTAGACCAACTCCAGTTGAGTTGGATTTTGTTCAAGTAGAAAAAGCTTAAGACATTTCGTCTAAAGCATAGTTAACAGTCTTCGGACTTAAAATGCAGGAGTGGGAAAATGGCAAAAAAAGTCACAGGGATGATTAAATTGCAAATTCCGGCAGGGAAGGCAAATCCAGCGCCTCCCGTTGGACCGGCACTCGGGCAACATGGTGTGAACATCATGGAGTTTTGTAAACAGTTTAATGCTCGAACTCAGAGCCTAGGTGATGCGGTTGTACCGATCATCATTACTGTTTTTCAAGATCGCTCCTTCACGTTCATTACCAAAACCCCGCCAGTGTCATTTTTAATCAAGAAAGCTACGAAGCTTACGAGCGGTTCGAAGCAGCCTCAAAAGGACAAGGTTGGAAAAATCAAAATGGCAGATGTGAAAACCATCGCTACGACTAAGCTTCCGGATTTAAACTGTTTAAAGGTTGAATCTGCGATGTCTCAAGTTGTTGGCACGGCAAAAAGCATGGGCATTGAGCTTCAGGATTAAGGTGAATATATGAAAATGGCTAAAAGATTTAAAAAAGCTTCTGAAGTTGTTGATAGTTCGAAAAAGTTATTGGCTGCTGAGGGCTTTAAGACTGTTGTAAAGACGGCTCTTTGCAAGTTTGATGAAACGATTGATGTTGCAATCAGACTTGGTGTTGATCCAAAACAATCAGATCAGCAGGTTCGAGGGGCTATCGCTCTTCCTCACGGTCTGGGAAAAAATGTTAGAGTTGTGGTTTTCGCTAAAGGTCCTAAAGAGGCTGAAGCAAAAAATGCAGGTGCTGACTACGTTGGTTCCGATGATCTCGTTGCAAAAATTAATGGGGGTTGGCTTGAGTTTGATAAAGCAATTGCAACTCCAGACATGATGGCAACGGTTTCTAAAGTTGCAAAGGTGTTAGGTCCTCGTGGTCTTATGCCAAATCCTAAAGTTGGAACAGTCACTATGAATGTTGGTGATGCTGTGACTGCAGAGAAAAAAGGTAAGCTTGATTTTCGAGTTGATAAAGCGGGAATTGTTCACGCAGGGATTGGCAAAAAATCTATGGGTGAGCAAAAGCTTCTTGAAAACTTTGAGGCTCTCATGGGCCAAGTGATCAAGGCTAAGCCTGCAACTTCAAAGGGTATTTATATTAAGACAATCACTTTGTCGTCGACAATGGGTCCAGGAATTAAGCTGGATGCAAACGAGATGATGAATAGAAAGTCTGCAGATTAATTTAATTAACTAGCGGTCGAAGAAACCTGGTGCTCTCCGTGTGGAGAGCTTAAATACAAGTGCCAGCGGAGACGGGCGAGATTCTTGAGTGTAACTTTTTTCGAAAAGCCAAACTCCTCCTCCCCAAAGACAGTGATCGCAACTGATGAAAGGAGGTCGGGTGTTAAATACTCGAGCTGAAAAAGAGAGTGAAGTTAAAGTCCTCTCGGATAAATTCACAAAAGCAAAAGGTGCTTTTGTCATTGATTTCAAAGGTATGAAAGTGGGGCAAGTGACTAACTTGCGAAAAAAACTTCATGCCACTGAGTCAGAAATGAAAGTCGTAAGAAACACTTTGGTGCGAAAAGCCCTGAGTGGCCATGAAGCGGCATCAACGGCACTCACTCCGTCTCTTAAGGGAACAAATGCAATTGTTTTCTCTTATGGAGAAGTGAATGCAACTGCAAAAGCTCTTTCAGATTTTGCAAAAGAAGTTGAAGTTTTGCAGATCAAAACTGGATTAATGGACGGCGAGGCGCTTAATGAATCAAAAATTAAGTACTTGGCATCTCTTCCAGGTAAAGATGCATTGCGATCCATGCTTCTTTCTACATTCTTAGCTCCAGGAAACAAACTTGCTCGTGTTCTTGATGCTTATGTAAAAAAGATGAATGGTGATTCTGGTTCTGAAGTTAAAACTGAAGCGTAAACAATAAATTAAATTTAAATATAGGAGTTAATAAATATGTCACTTACAAACGAACAACTAGTAGAAGCTCTTTCTAAAAAAACAGTTCTTGAGATCGCAGATCTTGTGAAAACTCTTGAAGAGAAATGGGGAGTTTCTGCCGCGGCCCCTGTAGCAATGATGGCTGGTGGAGCTGCTGGTGCGGCTGCTGCTGAAGAGAAGACAACTTTTGATGTTATCTTGAAAGAAGTTCCAGCTGACAAAAAGATCAATGCAATTAAAGAAGTGAGAGCTCTTACAGGTTTAGGTCTTGCTGAAGCGAAAGCTCTTGTTGAAAGTGCGCCAAAAGCAATGAAAGAAGGCGTTACTAAAGAGGAAGCTGCTAAGATGAAAGACGCTCTAGAAAAAGCTGGAGCAAAAGTAGAAATTAAGTAGTTTTATTTTATCTGGGAGGCTTGGCACGACGCCAAGTCATCCTGGTGTTCTTATTCAAAAAAAAGTGGGGTCTTCTCGAGCTTCCTCCTCTCAAAGAGCTTGAATATTTTGACTTAATTTGAAGCCTAATGGTTTCAAAATTGTTTTTTTAATAGAGAGGTATTTAATGGAAACCACGCCTAACAAAAGCCCGGTAGTCGCATCAAATTTAAGATTGAGACGATCTTTTTCTCAAAATCGTCAAGTGATCGATATTCCCAATCTTATCGAGCTTCAAAAGAAATCTTACGAAGCGTTTCTTCAAAAAGACACTGATACAGATCGAAGATCAGACACTGGTATTCAGGGAGTCTTTAAATCAGTTTTTCCGATTTCAGATTTTAATAACACAGCTCAATTAGAGTTCGTTTCTTACACGTTAGAACCAGCTAAATACGATGTCGAAGAGTGCCGTCAGCGTGGGATGACTTTCGCATCTCCAATCAAGGTCACACTGAGACTCATTGTTTTTGATGTTGATGAAGAGACTCAGTCTCGAAGCATCCGCGATGTTAAAGAACAAGAAGTTTACTTGGGTGAGATTCCTTTGATGACTGCTAATGGTTCTTTCATCATTAACGGTACAGAGCGAGTTGTGGTTTCTCAGTTACATCGATCTCCAGGTGTCTTTTTTGATCACGACGGTGGAAAAAACAACGCAAGTGGAAAGCTCATTTACTCAGCTCGAGTGATTCCATACCGTGGTTCGTGGCTTGACTTTGAATTCGATCAAAAAGATTTGATCCACGTCCGCATCGATAGACGAAGAAAGTTCCCAGTGACGATTCTTTTAAAATCTCTCGGCTTCACTGCTGAACAGCTTTTAAATGAGTTCTATGATCTTGATGAAATTAAACTCAAAGGTAAAAAGCTTTTTAGAACTCTTGATATCGAGAAGCTCTCTGGCCAAAGAGCTATTGCAGACATCGTTGATCCTAAATCAGGAGAAGTGATCGTTAAAGTTGGACGAAGAATTACCCGTGCCATTGTTAAAAAAGTTCAAGCACTCGATCTCAGAGAAATTGAAATTTCTCAGGCTGATCTTGAAGGAAAAGTTTTAGCAAAACCTCTGATTGATGAATCTACAGGAGAAATCATTGCAGACGTGAATGCTGAGCTCACAAAGTCTGACATTAAAAAAGCTCTTGATGCTGGAATCGAAAGCTTTTTCGTTATCTTTTTTGACGGATTAACTGTTGGTCCTTACCTCAGAAACACACTCTTAGTTGATAAAGTTAACAATAAAGATGAGTCTTTGTTAAAAATTTACCAGCACTTGCGTCCTGGTGAGCCTCCAACAATGGAAGCGGCAACTAATTTCTTTAATCGATTATTTTTTGACCCTGAGACATATGATCTTTCTGAAGTGGGTCGTATTAAAATCAACCATAAGTTCAAAATTCCAATGGAAGAGTGCCCTCCAACTTTCAGGGTTTTGACAAATAAAGATATTCTTCAAACGGTTAAGACACTTGTTGATTTAAAAAATGGAAAAGGGATCGTTGATGACATCGATCACCTTGGAAATCGTCGAGTTCGATCAGTCGGTGAGTTGTTAGAAAATCAGTATCGAGTTGGCCTCGTTCGAATGGAGCGAGCAATTAGAGAAAGAATGAGTCTTCAGGATCTTGAAACAATGATGCCGCATGATTTAGTTAACGCTAAACCTGTGAATGCTGTTGTAAAAGAGTTCTTTGGAGCTTCTCAGCTTTCTCAGTTTATGGATCAAACAAATCCTCTTTCTGAAATCACCCACAAGCGAAGACTTTCAGCTCTAGGGCCTGGTGGTCTCACTCGTGACCGAGCGGGATTTGAAGTTCGTGACGTGCATCCAACGCACTACGGACGTATTTGTCCAATTGAAACTCCAGAGGGACCAAACATCGGTTTGATTGCCTCTCTTGCAACTTACGCTCGAATCAACCACTACGGATTTATTGAAACTCCTTACAGAAAAGTTGACGACGCTAAAGTTTCTACAGAAATTACTTATATGTCTGCTCTCGAAGAAGCTGGGCACAGAATTGCTCCTGCTGATCGAAAAGCTCAGAAAGTCGTCTCTGTTGACAGTCTCGTTTGTCGAGTGAACGGCGAGTATGAGATCACTCCAAAGGAGCAAGTGACACTGATGGACGTGTCTCCTTCGCAGCTCGTTTCAATTGCAGCCAGCCTTGTTCCGTTTTTGGAACATGATGATGCTAACCGAGCCCTCATGGGATCGAACATGCAACGTCAGGCAGTGCCTCTCTTGAGGTCAAAGGCTCCCCTTGTTGGAACTGGCGTTGAAAGACTTGTTGCTCGTGATTCTGGAACTTCAGTCGTTGCAACTAACGATGGTGTCGTCGAAGAAGTTGATGCTTCTCGAGTGGTTGTTCGCCGTATCGCAAAAGCGGGTGAGCTCGGAGCTAACGTCGACATTTATAATTTAACAAAATATCAAAGAACAAATCAGAACACTTGCTTTAATCAAAAGCCAATCGTCAAAGTTGGTGAGAGAATTAAAAAGGGTGATGTGATTGCTGACGGTCCTTCAACGGAACTTGGTGAGTTGGCTTTAGGTCAAAACATCTTGGTCGCCTTCACTCCTTGGATGGGTTACAACTTCGAGGATTCAATTTTGATTTCTGAGCGTCTTCTAAAAGATGACACTTATACCTCAGTTCACATTGAAGAGTTTGAGTGTATTGCTCGAGACACTAAGCTTGGTAAAGAAGAGATCACTCGAGATATCGCCAACGTCGGTGAAGAAGCACTTAAAGATCTTGATGCCTCTGGAATCATCCGAATTGGTGCAGAAGTAAAACCAGGAACTATCCTAGTTGGAAAAGTCACTCCTAAAGGAGAGACACAGCTTTCTCCTGAAGAAAAGCTTTTACGAGCTATCTTCGGTGAAAAAGCAGGAGACGTCAGAGACACCTCTCTCAGAGTTCCATCTGGAGTTTCTGGAACCGTTATCGATGCTCAAGTCTACAGCCGAGAAGGCGCAGACCGAGACGAGCGATTGTCGTTAATTATCGACGAGAAGCGCAAAAAGTTAGAAAAAGATCTTTCAGTTGAGCAAAACGTTATTAAAAATAACGCTCTTTCTAAACTTAAAGATATCCTTCTTGGTAAAAAAACTGTGGGAGTTCTTCTCAGTGAAGATGGATCTGAAAAGTTATTGAGTAAAGGACAAGAGATCACTAATGCTGAATTGGAATCAATTCCATTTGAACTTTTGAAGTACATCCCTCTTGATCAGGATCTTGAATTCCAAGTGACCAAAATCCTTGATGGCGCGGACAACCAACTTGATGCCGTGAAAATGGTTTTCAATGAGAAAATTGATCGCCTCAAAAAAGGTGACGAGCTCCCTCCTGGAGTGATCAAAATGGTTAAAGTTTACGTTGCGATTAAGCGTAAACTTCAAGTCGGTGATAAGTTCGCAGGACGCCACGGTAATAAAGGGGTTATCTCAAAAGTGTTACCTGTTGAAGACATGCCTTATTTGGCAGATGGATCTCCAGTTGACATGGTTCTTAACCCACTCGGGGTTCCTTCGCGAATGAACATCGGACAAATTCTTGAGGTTCACTTAGGTTGGGCAGCTCATGAGCTAGGAAAGCAGCTTTCACAGCAGCTGGAATCTTGGAATGAGAATGAGGCTCGAAACAAACTTAAAGATGTATTTAATGATCCAGATCTCAATGATCGTATTGCGACCGCTGACGGTGAGTCACTCAAGCGCATGTACAACACGTTGAAAAATGGAATTCACGTTGCAACTCCAGTGTTTGAAGGTGCTAGAGAGTCTGATGTGAAGGACATGCTTGCAAAAGCAAACCTTCCTTCAAGAGCTCAAACAGTGCTGTTCGACGGTCGATCAGGTGTTCCATTTGAGAACCCAGTGACTGTTGGAATCATGTACATGTTGAAACTTCATCACCTTGTTGAAGAAAAGATCCACGCTCGTTCGATTGGACCTTACTCTCTCGTTTCTCAGCAGCCTCTGGGTGGAAAAGCTCAGTTTGGTGGTCAGCGTCTGGGAGAGATGGAAGTTTGGGCCATCGAAGCGTACGGAGCTTCTTACTCTCTGCAAGAATTCTTAACTGTGAAGTCTGATGACGTCGCGGGAAGAACTCGAATGTACGAAAGTATTGTGAAAGGTGAAAATGTCCTTGAGCCAGGATTACCTGAGTCATTTAACGTTCTTGTGAAAGAGCTTCAATCTCTTGCACTTGATGTGAATTTGATTGAGTCGGACATTCTGACTGATGACCAAGATTTTGAAGAGGAAACCCCAGTAGAGGAAGAACCTTCAAAAACAGGTCCAACGGAAACTCATTAATAATTTTTAAATAAAAGAGGTGTTGCTTGAGAGATTTATTAAATTTTTTCGATAAACCAAAAGATCCACTTTCGTTTGATGCCGTCAAAATTGGACTCGCGTCTCCTGAAATGATTCGAGATTGGTCCTTTGGCGAAGTAAAAAAGCCAGAAACAATTAACTACCGAACATTCAAACCTGAGCGTGATGGTTTGTTCTGTGCAAAGATATTTGGTCCAATTAAGGATTACGAGTGCCTTTGCGGTAAGTACAAAAGAATGAAGTATCGCGGAGTGATCTGTGAGAAGTGCGGCGTTGAGGTGACTCAATCAAAAGTTCGCCGTGAACGATTAGGGCACATTGAGCTTGCAACGCCAGTGGCTCACATTTGGTTTTTGAGATCTCTCCCTTCCAGAATTGCAAATCTTTTAAATCTGACTTTGAAAGAAGTTGAAAAGGTTCTCTACTGTGAAGCTTACATTGTCATTGATCCAATGGAGACCTCTCTTCTTGAAGCACAAGTTCTGACTGAGGAAGCTTATCAAAATGCACTTAATGAATTTGGTCCTAACTTCAAAGCCGGAATGGGTGGAGAAGCGGTTCGAGATCTTTTAAGAAAAGTGGATGTTGAGTATTTATCTCGAAAACTCAGACTTGAAGTGAAAGAAACAAAATCTGAAGCTCAAATCAAAAAACTTTCTAAAAGACTTAAGGTTGTTGAGGCTTTCAAAGGTTCTTCTAACAAACCTGAGTGGATGATGCTTGAAGCTCTCCCAGTTCTTCCGCCTGATTTGCGACCGCTTGTCCCTCTTGATGGTGGGCGATTTGCAACTTCAGATTTGAA
>JACCDR011127057.1_pt1 | contig 11570 bp, 9 predicted proteins | sample 7446431 | NCBI WGS metagenome assembly JACCDR01 (sample SAMN15323443, study PRJNA562643) | freshwater metagenome | isolation source: river surface water | place: USA:Blue River Watershed | collected 2017-08-17
CGGCGGCCCCCAGGCCGGCGGCGGCGGCCGCGGCCGCCAGCAGCTACGCCGCGGCGCTGGTGGTCGACCTCGGGCAGGTCGTGCGCACGGTGCCGGCCGAGCTCTTCGGCATGAACGTCGAGTGGATCTTCGACGGCCAGGGCCTGTGGGACAGCAAGAACCAGCGCGTGGATCCTCGCGCCAAGCGGCTGACGCGCGAACTCGGCACGACGCTGCTGCGCTGGCCAGGCGGCGTGTTCTCCGACACCTACCGCTGGCGCGATGGCATCGGCCCCCAGGCCCAGCGCCCGACCACGCAGCACCACCCCAAGGGCCCGAGCTCGCGCCACAGCTTCGGCACCCCCGAGGTGGCCGAACTGGCGCAGGCGGCCGGGGCCGGTCTGCTGATCACGGTGAACGCCGGCCACGGCACCGCGGCCGAGGCCGCCGACTGGGTGCGCCACATGAACCGCGGCCCCGGGCCGCCGGTGCGCTGGTGGGAGGTGGGCAACGAGCTCTACATGAAGGACGACCTCTCGGGCGCCCACGTGTCGGCCGAGGCCTACGCCCGCCGCTTCCTGGAGTTCGCGGCCGCGATGCGCGCGGTCGACCCCAGCATCCGCGTCGGCGCGATCGGCGGCCTGAACTACGGGCCCTATGCGTTCGTGGCCGACGCCCGCTGGACCGAGAAGCTGCTGCAGGCCGCGGCGCCGCGCATCGACTTCCTGGCTGTCCACAACGCCTACGCGCCCGTGGTGATGGGTGCCGCGCGCGGCACCGATGCACGCGCCGCCTACCGGGCGATGCTGGCTGCGCCGGTGAACATCGAGGCCAACCTGCGCGACCTCGACGCGCTGCTCGCGCGCCACGACCGCCCCGATCACCGCATCGCGCTGGCCATCACCGAGTGGGGCCCGTTCTGGCACGTGCTGCCCGACAGCCCCTGGGTCGACCACGTCAAGACCTGGGGCTCGGCGCTGTTCACGGCCTCGACGCTGCACACCTTCCTGCGACAGCCTCGCGTGGAGATGGCCAACGCCTTCAAGCTGGCCGACCAGGGCTTCATGGGCTGGCTGGGCCGCCGCGACGGCGACTGGGTCGCGACGCCGTCGGCCCAGGTCTTCGCGATGTACACGCGGCTCACGGGCCACCAGGTGCTCGGCACGCGCATCGACACGCCCGGCTTCGACACGCCCACGCTGGGCGTGGTCCAGGCGGTGAAGAACGCACCCTGGCTCGAGGCCGTGGCGCTGTCGTCGCCCGACGGCCGGCAGCTGACGCTGATGCTGGTGAACCGCCACGAGACAGCCGCGGCGGATCTGCGCGTCGAGCTGCCCGGCCTGCGCGGCTGGCGCAGCGGCCAGCAGGACACGCTCGTCGGCACCGCGCTCGACGCGCACCTCGGCACCCAGCTGCCGCGGATCCCGGGCCTGCGCTGGGCCGAGCAGACGACGCTGGCGCGTTTCGACCAGGGCGGGCCGGACGAGGTCCGCCGCGCCAGCGAGGTGCTGCCCGCCGCGAGCAGCCGCACGCTGCACAGGCGCCTGCCACCGCTGTCGGTGACGGCGATCACATTGCGCGACATCCAGCGCTGAGAGCTTGTGAAGCATTCCGCCACGCCCGCTCATGCGCCCGGAACGGCGCCGCTCGGCGTTGCAAATGCTCGCCGTAGCTCGAGCTACGGCTGCGCTTTGCGCCTTGATCGCCACCATTCCGGACGCCTGCTCGGACGCGTCGGAATGCTTCACAAGCGCTGAACCCGGCCGCCCATGAACGCGCCCACGCTGCACCTGGCCGACGGGGCCTTCGTGGTCACGGCGGGCGGCGAGCGCCTGCTCGATCTGGTCAACGGCTACGGCGCCGTGTTCCTGGGGCACGGCGCCGCGCCGGTGCGCGATGCCGTGCACGCGCAGGTCGATCGCCTCTGGGGCGCCGGGCGGGCGCCGACCGCGGCGCTGGACGAGGCACTCGCGGCCGCCGCGGCCGTGTTGCCCCGCGGGCTGCGCATGGCCGGGCTCTACTCCACCGGCATGGAAGGCATGGAGTTCGCGTTGCGCGTGGCGGCGCGCTGCACCGGCCGCCCGGGCGTGGTGGCCTTTGGCCGCAGCATGCACGGCAAGTCGGCGCTGACCGCGGGCCTGGCGTGGCCCCAGGCGGCGATGCGGCCCGCCGGCGTGCAGACGCTGCCTTTCGTCGACGTCGAGCCGCCTGCACGGGTGCTGGAGCGCCTGGCGCAGGCCCTGAAGGCGGGCGACGTCGGCGCGGTCGTCGTGGAGCCGGTGCAGGGCAGCAACGGGGGCCATGCCGTCGACACCGCCTGGCTGGCCGAGGCGCGGCGCCTTTGCCGGGCAGAGGGCGCGCTGCTGGTGGCCGACGAGATCCTCACCGGCCTGTTCCGCACCGGGCCGGCCTTCGTGACCGCGGCGCTCGACGAGCCGCCGGACCTGCTGGTGTTCGGCAAGTGCATGGCCAACGGCCTGCCGGTCTCGGGCGTGGCGCTGGCCGATCCGCTGCAGGTGCCCGCCGCGGCCTTGCCCGGCAGCACGTTTGCCGGCAACCCGGTGGTGGCCGCGGCCGCCGCGGCCACGCTGCGCGGCCTGGCCGCGCCGGGCACGCCCGCCGCCGTCGGGGCCCTGGAGGCCGCGTGGCGCGACGCGCTGGCGCCCTGGGCTGCGGGCGGCCCGACGGTGCGGGGGCGTGGCGCACTGCTGCTGGTGGAGTGGGCCGACGAACCGCGGGCCCGCGCCGCCGAGGCCGCGTTGCTGCGCCAGGGCGTGTGGATGGGTGGCAGCGGCCGCTGGACGCGCCTGCTGCCGTCGCTGGCCTGCACACCGGCGCAGCTGCACGACGCCTGCCGGCGGCTCGTGCGCCACGCCGCGGAGGCGCCCTGATGGCCACCCGCCGCGCAACGCCGATCCGCCGCGCCCCGGCGCGGCGGCGGCCGCTGTGGATCTTCGGCCTGGGCAACTTCGCCGAGATGGCGCACCACCTCTTCGCCACCGGCAGCGAGTACGAGGTGAAGGGCTTCGTCGTCGACGGCGCCTTCCTCGACCGCGACAGCTTCCGCGGCCTGCCGGCCGTGGCCTGGGAGGACTTCGCCGCGCGCCACGACCCGGCCGATGTGTCGCTGTTCGTCGCCATCGGCGTGGGCCGCATCAACACGCTGCGCGCGGCCCGCGTGGAGCAGCTGCTGGCCGAAGGCTGGCACCTGGCGCACTTCGTCAGCCCCACGGCCAGCGTCTGCGACGACCTCGAGCTCGGCCCCAACACGATGATCATGGACCAGGTCAACGTGCACCCGATGGTGCGCATCGGCCACGACACCATCGTCTGGAGCAACTCGCGCATCGCGCTGAAGGTCGTGATCGCGCCGCACGTGTGGATCACCTCGGCCGTCATCGGCGAGTCGGCGCACATCGGCGAGTGCAGCTTCATCGGCCTGAACGCGACCGTGGCGCCCTTCGTGCGCGTGGCCTCGCACAACCTGATCGGGGCCGCGGCACTGATCGCGCAGGACACGCGCGACCACGAGGTCTATCGCGGGCCGCGCAGCCGGGCCTCGCAGGTGTCGAGCCTGCGGCTGCGCAACCTGCAGATCATCCGCTGAGCAGCTGCGCCGCCGTCTGGCCGCTGGCCAGCCCGCGCGCGGCCTCGGCCATCGGCGCGTGCATGGCCTGGGCCTGGGCCTCCAGGGCCTCGGTCGTCAGGGGCTGATCGGGGCCCACGAGCGGCGGCTGCCAACCGGCGTAGAAGCAGCGCGGCCCGGCCTGCACCATGGCCGGCAGCATGCGCTCGACATGCCCGGCCCCCAGGAAGAACACCGGCCGGCCGTCGAGCACCCGGAAGGCGATGGAGAACGAGTAGCGGTTCCAGAAGAACGCATAGCGCGCCGCGCGCAGGGCGGCCAGGTAGCGCGACAGCGGCAGCGTCTCGCAGAGCTCGCAGCGCGCCAGCTCGGTGGCGCTCAGGCTGCCACGCAGGGCATCGATCAGCGCCGCGGGCGCCACCAGCAGCACCCGGGCGCCGCTGTCGAGCGCCTGGCGCAGCCGCGCCGCGACGGTGTCGACGAAGGGTGGCCCGGCCTCCAGCCGCAGCACGTCGTGGTCGATGCGCGCCAGCACGAACATCCACAGCGCGTCCTGCAGCGGCGGTGTCGCCGGCAGCGTGGCGGCGTAGTGCGCCCAGTGCAGCCCGGGTGGCGGCGACACGGGGTCGATCGACACCGGGTACAGGTGCCGGCAGCGGCGCAGCATCGGCACCAGGGCCCACAGGCGCCACGACAGCGCGCGCGCGACCAGCTCCACGCGCCACGGTGGTGGCGTCGGGCCCAGGTGCGCGCGCACCAGCGGGGCCAGGCGCAGGCTCCACGGCGTGCGCAGCAGGGTCAGGAACGGGTCGCTGGTGTCGACGCGCGCGCCGGCCCGCGCGAAGTGCCGCATCAGGCGACGGATGCCCAGCAGGCCCAGGCCCGGCGCGATGCCCAGCAGCAGGTAGGCCGACAGGCAGACCACGTGCTGCGCCCGCAGCTCGTCGAAGCAGCGCTCGATGTCGGCGCGGCTCGTGTAGCGGGCCCAGCGCAGGCCCGGCATCGCGACGTCGGGCTCGGGCAGGTTCGGCGGCAGCAGCACCACGCCCTCGAAGCCCGGGCCGAGCCCGGCGAGCAGGCCGACCGCGCTGCCGAGCTCGCCGAAGTCGCGCGTCACCACCACGAGCAGGCGGCGTGGCGCGGTGGCGGTGGGCGGGGCGGCGTGCGGCATCGTGGCAGAGGGTGGCGGTGCGGGCTCAGCGGCCGGCCGCCATGCGGTCGATGAGGTCGTCCATCTCGCCGACGAAGCGCTGCCAGGTGTAGCGCTGCACGCGCTCGGCACCGGCGCGGCCCATCGCGCGCAGGCGCTCGGGGTCGGCCACGAGCTGCGCCATCGCCTCGGCAAAGGCCTGCGGCTCGGCCGGCGCGCGCAGGCCCGTCACGCCGTGGGCGACGATCTCGCGCGGCCCGCCGGCATCCACCGCCACCACCGGCTTGCCCTTGGCCATGGCCTCCATCGGCGTGAGGCCGAGGTCCTCGTTGAAGGGCGTGAACAGCATCGCCGAGCAGCGCTCGTAGTAGCCCGCCATCTCGGCGTCGGAGGGGCCGATGTGGAAGCGGATCGACGGGTCGTCGCCCACCATCGCCTGCAGCCGGGCGTGGTACTCGGCGCTCTTGGCGTCGACCATGCCGGCGATCACCAGCTGCCAGGGGCCGCCCTGGGCTCGCCGGAAGCGCTGGAAGGCCTCGATGCCGAGCTCGATGTTCTTCGTCCACATGATGCGGCCGGGCAGGAAGAAGAACGGCTCGAACACGTCCGAGGGGCGGATCGATTCGGCGTGGATGCCCGGGTAGTACACCGGCAGCCGGTCGGCCGGCCACAGGCCGCCGTCGACGACCCGCTCCTTGACGGCGTCGGAGATGCACACCACCTCGTCGTAGCGCTTCCAGAGCCAGCGGTCGACGAGGCGGAAGCCGGCCTCCATCAGCAGGGCCAGCGGGCGCTTCGCGCCCTGGCGCTCGAGGTGGCGGCGCCGGTACTCGGCGTCGTAGACGGCGCGCAGCGGCGTGAAGCACAGGTTCAGCAGCGGGCGCTTGGCGTTGCGCAGCGTCACGAAGCTGCCCACGCCCTCGCAGCAGACCACCACCACCGCGGCGCCGTCGTCCGGCAGCCGGGTGCGGGCGATGCGCGCCGAGGCGCCGAGCACGGCGCCGTAGTTGCGCTTCACCGAGACGCGGTCGATCTCGACCACGCGCTGCTGCTTCAGCCCGGGGTAGGTGCCGTCGGCGTCGCCGTGGCTGGTGTAGAGCGTCCACTCGTGCCGGCTCAGGCGCGCCAGTTCGAGCACGGTGCGCTCGAGGCCGCTCTTCAGGTAGATCCAGGGGTGGAACAGGGCGACCTTCATCGGCTTCGGCTCGTGGGTTTCAAGGCAGGGCAGGGCGGGGCTGCGAGCCGCCGCGGGCCGCGACGGCCTGGTGCAGCAGGCGGTCGAGCGCCTCGGTGTGGCGGTCCCAGCCGTAGGCCTGGGCGGCGCGGGCGTTGGCCTCGCCGCAGCGGCGGCGGTGCTCGTCGTCGGCCAGCAGCCGGGCCAGGGCGGCCAGCACGGCCGGCGGGTCGGTGGGGTCGACGCGCTCGCCGGCGAAGTCCAGCGGCGCCGACGACACCACGGCACAGCCGGCCGCCATGGCCTCGACGACGGCGATGCCGAAGGTCTCGGCCAGCGAGGGGAACAGGAACACCTTCGCGCCGCCGAGCACCTCGCCCAGCGCGGCATGGCCGCTGAACGGCAGCACGCGCAGGTTCGGCGGGGCGCGGCGCTGCAGCGCGTCGAGATCGCCGTCCCAGGTGACCATCGTGAACGGCACGCCCGGGTGCGCCGCCGCGGCGGCCAGCACGATCTCGACGCCCTTGCGCACGTCGAGCTTGCCGCAGAAGGCCACGCCCTCGCGCTCGGCCCGCGGCTTGAAGTGCTGCAGCTCCACCCCGGGCGGCAGCAGCACGTCTCCCGGCTGGGCCGGGCCCTGCGTGGCCGCCAGCGCCTGCGACGGCGCGCTCAGGAACAGGCGGCCGTCGGCCGGCAGGTTGGTCCAGCGCCGCTCCAGCGCGCGGTGCAGGCGCCCGCGCAGCGGCCCGCGCATCGTGAGCCAGGCGTCGCCGAACAGCGCCAGCATGTGGAACAGCACCGGGCGCCCGTGGCGCCGCGCCGCCCGCCAGGCCGGGGCCAGGCCGAAGTAGGTGCAGCCGATGACCACGTCGGCCTCGGCGGCCGCGGCGTCGACGCGAGCCTGCGCCAGCAGCAGCCGGGCGCGGCCCAGGCGGCCCGGCGGCAGGCGTTCCGTGGGCACGCCGGCATGCGCCGTGATGGCGGGATCGCCCACCGTCAGCACGCGCACCTCGTGCCCGATGCCGATGAGGCCCTGGGTCTCGCGCAGCAGCACGTACTCTGCGCCGCCGCGGTAGTCGGGCGGGAAGACATCGTGGACGTAGAGCACGCGCATCGGTCGGCGGCCTTCAGAGGAGCAGGCAGCGCGCGCGCAGCGAGCCGCTGACCAGGCCCCACCACGCGAAGGCGCCGCGGGGTACGCCCATCAGGATGCGGGCCGCCCGCGCCAGCGGCGAGCCGCCCAGGTGCGCGCCGGTGCGCCAGCGCGCCACCGCATAGGCGGCCAGCACGGCCACCGAGGCCGCGCGGCTGGCCGGCCACAGCAGCAGCGCCAGCACCAGCCAATGGAACAGGAAGGTGTCGACGCTCAGGAACCAGCGGCGGTACAGGCAGTCGCGCAGCCCCGGGTGCTTGCGCACCAGCGCCGGCAGCTTGGCGTAGCGCAGCGGCTCGCTCAGCCACTGCCAGAACGTGATGGTGAACACCTCGTGCCGCACCACCACGTCGTCGGCGAACCGCGTCGGCCGGCCGCTTTCGCGCAGCTTCCAGCCGAGGTCGGTGTCCTCGCCGCCCCAGGTGTGCAGGTACTCGGCCGAGAAGCCGCCCACCGCCAGGTAGGCGTCGCGGGCATAGAAGATGTTGCAGGTCTCGAACCAGGGGCTGAAGCCGTCGATGGTGATGGCGCGGTAGGGGAAGCGCGGCGGGTGCTCGGTGAGCGCCCGCGTGCGGCCCTGCAGCAGCCCCAGCGGCTCGCCACCGGCGGCCGCGGTGTCGAAGTGCGCGAGGCCGCGCTCCAGCCAGTCGGGTGCGGCGACGCAGTCGTCGTCGATGAAGGCCAGCACCGGCGCCCGCGCCTCGCGCGCGCCCTGGTCGCGCGAGCCGGCCGGGCCGCGGAACGCGCAGCGGCGGTAGTTCGCGGCGAAGGGCTGGCGGGCGCACCAGGCCTGCGCCGCGGCCTCGGTGCCGTCGTCGGTGTGGTTGTGCATGACCCACACCTCGAAGGCCTCGGCAGGCAGGGTCTGGGCCTCGAGCGACGCCAGCAGGCGCAGCAGCCGCTCGCGCCGCGCATGCGTGGGCACGATCACGCTCACGCGCAAGGCGCCGCCCGGGCTCATGCGGCGTCCTCGGCCATCGCCATGTAGCGCGGTGCCAGGGCACGCCAGGCGAAGGCCTGTGCGCGCTCGATGCAGGCCGCTCGCCGCGCTGGCGGCTTGCCGCCGGCCAGCACCGCCTCGATCGCGGCGACGAGCCCGTCGAGGTTGTCGGCCGCGCGGCCGGTGCTGCCGGGATCGAACAGCGCCCCGAGTGCGGGCTGGGCGGGGTCGACGATGTCGGTGATGCCGGCGTGGGCGGCGCCCACCACCGGCGTGCCGGCGGCGAGCGACTCGAGCAGCACCAGGCCGAAGGCCTCCCAGACCGCGGGCAGCAGGGTCACCGAGGCCTGGGCGTACAGCGCGGGCAGGTCGTCGACGCGGCCCAGGCCCAGGAAGGTGGGCCGTGCGCCATCGAGCCCCGGCGTGGCGGCCAGGCGCTCGCGCGTGGCGTCTGAGGCCGGCCCGGAGAACACGAGCGCCAGGCCGGGATGGCGCTGGCGCAGGCGCGCCCAGGCGGCACAGGCCAGGGCGGCGCCCTTGCGCGGCTCGTCGGCATCGCCCACGAACAGCAGCGTCGGCGTGGTGCCGGCGGCTGTGTCGGGTGCCTGGAACGAAGCGTCGCCGACGATCCCCGGCAGCACCTCCGCGCCGATGCCGAACTCGGCCTGCAGCCGCTGCTGGGCGAACCGGGAGAGCACCAGCCGGCGATCGGCGCCGCGCAGGGCGCTGCGCATGAACCAGGCGTCGATGGGGACGGCGCGGAAGTACGCGCGCACCGGGATGCCCATCGAGTGGTAGATGACGCGGTGGCGGGCGCCGAGCCCGCGCGCGCGCACGGCCGCCCAGGCGTCGAAGTGGCTGAGACACCAGACCACGTCGGCGCCGGCCGTGGCCAGCCGCGGCGCCAGCGCCCAGGCGAAAGCGTGGCAGACGTTGAGCTGGCGCCGGCCGAGCAGCGGCCGCTGCGGCAGCAGTTCGTAGTCGACCGCGCCGCGCCGCTCATGCCCCGGCTCGGGCGCGCTGGCGAACACCGTGACGCGGTGGCCGCGTGCGGCCAGGCCCTCGGACATCAGCTGCAGCATGCGCTCGGAGCCGCGGCGCACCCAGGGCCAGCAGAACGGGTTGGCCAGCGCCACGTGCAGCGGGCGGGGCGCGGTGTCAGACACGGTCGTCGGGCCGCGGGGCCGCGGCGGCGGGCACGGTGCCCAGGGCCACCGCGGGCCCGGTGCCGCCCTCGCGGCGGCGGCGTCCGCCCAGGGGCGAGGGCGGCAGCCAGCGCCCGCCGGCATCGGCAAACACCTGCGCGTCGCTGCAGCGACGCTGGGCCTGTGTCTGCCGCCGCAGCCGCCAGGTGGCCGGCAGCTCGCGCAGGTTCCAGGCCAGCGCGCGCAGGCGTGCGCCGCGTTGGCCCCGCAGCAGCAGGTCGGCCGCCGAGAAGGCCAGGTAGGCCGCCAGCCGCCAGGGCAGCGTGGTGGCCGAGGCGTTGCGCAGCAGCGAGGCGAGCCGGTTCTTCGAGGCGTGGAAGGTGATCTGCGGATGCGCCGTGCCGACGCCGGCGTCGACGTGGTGCAGCACGCGCAGCTCGGGCACCACCGTCACGCGGTGGCCGGCCAGCCGCAGCCGCCAGCCGAGGTCGGTGTCCTCGTAGCCGTAGAAGAAGCGTTCGTCGAAGCCGCCGACGGCGCGCACGGCGTCGCTGCGCGCGAGCATCGCGGAGCAGTTGATCCACACGCGCCTGGCCGGCGCGAGCGTGGCGTCGAGCGGCCGGCCTTCCAGCGCGTCCCAGGCCAGCCCGAAGGCGCCGAGCTCGCCGCCGTAGGCGTTGATGCGTTGCGGATCGAAGGCATAGAGCACGAGGCCGCCGAGCGCGGCCAGGTCGGGCTCCGCCTCGGCGCGGGCCAGGGCCAGGGCCATCCAGTCGGCCGGCAGCTCGACGTCGCTGTCGATGAACAGCACGTAGGGCGTGGTGGCCTGCTCGAGGCCGCGGTTGCGGGCCACGGCGGGGCCCTCGGGCGCCTTGCGCAGGTACACGAGGCGGCCGCCCCACGACGGCAGCAGCGCCGCGACGCGCTCTGCCGTGTCGTCGGTGGAGGCGTTGTCGACGACGATGACACGCGGCACGCCGACCGTCTGCCGCTGCAGGGCCGCCAGCGTGCGCACGAGATCGGCGCCACGGTTGAAGGTCGGGATGACGACCGTGGCGAGTTCGGCGGCGTTCACAGCACCAGCGACCGGAACCGCAGGCTGGCCAGCACCAGCGTGGCCAGCATCACCGACATGCGGGCCACCTGCAGCGGGATGTTGACCAGGAAGCGCCCGATGACGCGCGGCGACAGGCTGCGCTTGCGCCAGGCCCCGGCCACCACCGCCAGGCCCAGCGTGGCGGGCACGAGCACGGGCCAGTGCCAGGCGGCGACGAGCCACGCGAGCGCGCCGCCCGACAGCAGCCAGGCGCGCGGATAGAAGAAGGTGCCGCCGCGCAGCAGCCGCTCGCGCAGCTCGGGGTGCCTGCGCACCAGCTCGGGGAGCGGGAACAGCCGCGTGCCCTCGAGCAGCCACAGGTGCAGGGCCTGGTGCTCGATGGAGTGGTAGACGACCGCGCTGTCGACGAAGCGCTTGCCCACGCCCTGCTTGATGATGCGCCAGGCGAGATCGGTGTCGGCGCACTCGACGGCGCGGCCCAGCGGATCCTTGAAGCTGAGCTCGGTGTTGAAGCAGCCGGCGCCGATGAACAGGGCGCGCCGCACCATCAGGTTCGCGGTCGGGTAGGTGGGATGCTCGACGTCGGTGCGGAACGTGAGCTTGGACGTGAGGTGGATCTGGTGCTCGGGCTTGGCCCGCACCGGGCCGGCAACCAGGCCCACGGACGCGTCGCCGTCGAACACCGCCAGCCCGTCGGCCAGCCATTGCGGCGACGGGCGGCAGTCGCTGTCGGTGAAGGCGATGATGGCGCCGCGCGCCTCGGCCACGCCCAGGTTGCGGGCCGGCGCGGGGCCGCCGTCACGCGTGGTGCGCAGGGTCTTCAGCCGCAGGCCGAACGCCGTGCGCGCCTGCTCGAAGGCCGGGGCCAGGTCGACGCTCGAGCAGTTGTCGATGACCACGACCTCGAAGCGATCGCGGGGCAGCGTCTGCCGCCCCAGGGCCTGCAGGCAGTCGGTCAGGTCGTCGAGGCGGTTCTGCACCGAGATCACCACCGAGACCTCGGGGGCGGCAGCCGCCGCAGCGTCCGGATGGTCGTTCAAGGGCATCTCTCGGGGTGACATGGGCGAAGTGTGCGTCCCTCCGCGAGGGGCTCAGCCCCGAGGGACGCAACTCGTGTGCCAGAGTTGACGGGCCCGACGCTGCGCTACAGCACGTCCGACGCGTAGTCCGCGAGTCGCGAGCGCTCGCCGCGCGCCAACGTCACGTGGCCGCCGTGTGGCCAGCCCTTGAAGCGGTCCACCGCGTAGGTGAGGCCGCTGGAGCCCTCGGTGAGGTAGGGCGTGTCGATCTGCGCCAGGTTGCCCAGGCAGACGATCTTGGTGCCCGGGCCGGCGCGTGTGATCAGCGTCTTCATCTGCTTGGGCGTGAGGTTCTGCGCCTCGTCGA
>JACCDR010810208.1_pt1 | contig 11569 bp, 12 predicted proteins | sample 7446431 | NCBI WGS metagenome assembly JACCDR01 (sample SAMN15323443, study PRJNA562643) | freshwater metagenome | isolation source: river surface water | place: USA:Blue River Watershed | collected 2017-08-17
CCCGCCGCTTTTCTTATCTCGTCACCTTATCCTGCATCAATATGACGTGCGCTGGCAATTTTCCCCCAAAAAGGTAGTGTTATGGTGTGGCAATAAAACTCAAATCAGCAGAAGATATCGCAATTTTACGAGAGGGTGGCAAACGCCATGCTTTTATATTAAACGAGCTTGTTAAGGCTGTAGCTCCTGGTGTCTCAACTAAGGATATTGATGATCTCGCCTCAAAACTTGTCACAGAAGGTGGTGATAAGGCAGCTTTTCTTAACTACAAACCTTACGGGGCTAAAAGGCCTTTTCCTGCATCTCTTTGTGTCTCGGTAAACGACGCTGTGGTTCACGGTATACCCAATGAGAAGCCGTATATCCTCCAAGAAGGCGACATAGTAACCCTAGACCTCGGATTGGTCCATAAAGGCCTTATAACCGATATGGCGATCACTGTACCAGTAGGCAAGATAGATAAAGAAGCTACGAAACTTTTGAAAGCGACCAAAGAAGCGCTCGCCCTCGGTATTAAACAAGCAAAGCCAGGAAATACCACTGGACACATCGGTGAAGCCATTGAATCACACGTGGCTCCACAGGGTTTTGGTATTGTTGAAGAGCTTGCGGGGCACGGTGTTGGATACAAAGTGCATGAAGATCCATATGTGCCTAATTATGGTGTGGCAGGAGAGGGTGCAGATCTCGTGCCAGGTCTCGTTATAGCTATCGAACCTATCGTAAACGAAGGAACTCACGAGATAGTTCTCGATAAAGACGGCTATACCTATCGCACCAAAGACGGCAAACGCAGTGCTCATTTTGAACATACTATTGTTATTACAGAGAAGGGCTGTGAAGTCTTGACGGCGCTCTAGCTGATTGACGGTCTTTCCTTTGGGCTCGATAATATAGGCATGTCATTTGAATCGTCTATTTTAGAGGCGGAGCCAGAGCATGTGCCCGATAATGATGAAAAAACTCGGTTTAAAATGAGTGAGTTTTCTGATGTGAGGAATTCTGTGGCGGATCAAATTCGAGGCTACGCAGAGCATGTTCGAAAAGAGGTAGAGAGAACCGGCAAAACTGAAAAAGAGATTGTTGCACAAGAACGTGAAGAGATAAGGAAACATGGGGGAATAGCTAACTTTCTTAAAAATAAATAACAGCGCATGAAACTCAAAGGATTTGAACACGTTGGAGTGGACGATGCAGGGGTAGTTCAAGTGGACACTGAAGCTGTTCAGGCTGAGAAGGCTGCTGCAGCCGAAGCCGAAGCTAGAATTAAGTCTGGGAAAGCGTCACCAGGAGTAAAAGTCGATAGACGCGCAAAGCTTGCACCAAAGCCTAAAATGGAAGCAGGGCCTGGTGATGTAGAGCTTACCGAAGAACATATCGAGGAAGCTCGAGAAGAGCTTTGGGTTGAAGGTAATCAGAATCCTTCAGAAGCGCAGATCAAGGAGCGTGCTCGAATGGGAGTTTTTTCAACTATGCCCGAAGAGAAGCTCGCGGATAATATTATTGATGCCGTGCTTGCAGATACGGATTCACGTCAAAAAATAATTGAAAAAGTTAATCAGGGTTTAAAAACTGAATCTGTAATCCAGGCTCGACGTGAAGCTGTGGAACGTGAGAAGGCCGTTAAAGAAGAGGTTTCTAGAAGGACTGCCGAGGTGATACGGCTCGCAAAGGAGAAATCTGCTCACACTTCAGGCAAGGAAAGAATCCAGCTCGCTAACGAACTTAAAGTTGTGGGTGGTGAGAAGAGGGATGTGAATCAACCGGTGGAGAATGTTGTAGGTAGTGCTCCTGTTGAAATCGTGGAGAATCTCCCTAGTGATGTGAAAAGAGTGGAGGCTGTTTCCGCTGCAAAACCAATTCTTAGTATAGAAAATGGTCAGCCTACCCAAAGTGGTAAGGATTCTGTTAATGAAGAGAGGTCGTCTGCATTTGCAGATAGGAAGTATGAGGTTGAACAGAGGCGAAAGTGGCAGGAGGTTGACCGCGTCGAGGCTCTCGAGCAGGATCGCAAGCGCGAGGAAGTTCTGCGAGTTGAGGCTATAGAACAGGAGCGTAAACGTGAAGAGGTGGAGCGTGTGGCAGCTTTAGAACAAAAGCTCAAAGATGAAAAAGCCGCTGTTTTGCCGGCAGCACCAGAAGTTTTAGAAGAACCACAAAAAGAGAGTCTCCGAACTGTTCTCCGAAGAATGATATTGGGTAAGAAATAAGCATAAGGCCGCCGTAAGGCGGCTTTTGAGTAGTAATGTGCGGAGGCCCTCATATGTCTCTCTTAATGGTTTGCTATACTTAAAGGTATATTAGTCCTAACAAGCAGCATGGAAACATTTTCTCCACATACACCTACACAGAGGTTCGAAACTCCTGAACAGGAACTCGCATATCTTCGAGAGCAGATTGCCCTTAAAGAAAAAATGCTTGTCGAAAAGGGCGAGAATGCGAGCCGTGAAAAAATCGCTGCGCAGACAATAGGCGCATACGCCGAAAAGAATCCATCAGAAGTGATTCATCCAAAGCTCGAGATGTCGAAAAAGGAATCTGATGCTATCGTGCTCGACCTTGCCCCAGAGCCACATGATTCGAAAATAGAAGAGCTTATTGGTCTTATGCAGGAAAAGGGAATTGCGAACGTTCTTGCGGTACTCGATAAATTCAATGATCCGCATCTCTATGACGATTTTCATCGTTTTCTCGTTCAGTATCTTAAATCTGGGCTCGAAATCGGTGGCTTAAAAGAAAAGTCTCCTTTGTGGAGGTCTCTTAATATGACGCTCTACGAAATCGCTTTACCGGAGGCGGACAAAGAAGCTGCGAAGAGATCTCTCAAAGAACTTGTTTCATCGATGGAGCAGTTTTATGCGGGTATGATGTCGATCGCAGAAAAGAAAGACAATCAAAATACCTTTACGCTTGAACTTGCTGTTGCAAACGGAAGCGATGAGTTCATTTTTTACTGCGGGGTTCCAAACGAGAAGAGGAATCTCTTTGAAAAGCAGATTCTTTCGATTTTTCCCGATGCGCATATAAAGGAAAAGAAAGACGATTACAATATTTTTGCAGATAAAGGTGCGTCTGTTGCTTCGTATGCAAAGCAGTCCAAGAACCCAATATTTGCTCTCAAAACATACGAGAAGTTTGATTTTGATCCGCTTAATGTACTGCTCAACAGTTTTTCAAAGATAGATAAAGATGGAGAGGGTGCTGCAATACAAGTAGTATTTAAGCCAGTGGGAGAAAGTTATGTATCTCGATATAAAAAAGCGCTCGAGAAAATCCATAAAGGTAAAAAGCTAAAGGAGGCCATCGATGATTCTTTAGGAGGAGCATTTGTTCGCGAAGTACAAGGTTTCTTTAAGACGTCAAAGAAGAAAGAGGAGAAGGATGAGGAACCGAAGGCTGCTCGTCCAGAAGATAAGCTCGCTATTGAATCAATCGAGCGGAAAGTATCTGCTCCGATTATGGAAACTAATATTCGCATCGTGGCTTCTTCGGCGACAGAATCGGAGGCGGAGGCAATTCTCTCTGACCTCGAATCGTCTTTTAATCAATTTCAAGATACTCACGGCAACTCTTTTGCATGGGAGAGGCTCAAGAAGGGTAATCTTCGAAAAGCCCTTGAAGCTTTTTCGTATAGAGATTTTTCTAAGGAATACACACTTCCTCTTTCTTTGACCGAGCTTACAACTCTCATGCATTTGCCTTCTACCGGCAAAGCGTCGACATCTCAGGTTAAAATTTCTAAAGCTGGAACCGCCCCTGCTCCAATGGATCTTCCTCAGGAAGGAGTCTTCCTCGGTACTAACACCGATCGTGGCCGAGAAACGAAAGTGTTTGTTACACCAGAAGATCGCCTCCGTCATTTCTATGTGATTGGTCAGACAGGAACAGGAAAGACAACGCTTTTGAAGAATATGATTGTTCAGGATATTAAAGAGGGCCGAGGACTTTGCTTTATCGATCCACACGGCTCTGATGTACAAGATATCCTTGCACAGATCCCGCAGCACCGTATGAAGGATGTGGTCTATTTTGATCCAGCGTACGTTGATCGTCCGATGGCTCTCAACATGCTCGAGTACGATATCCGTTTCCCAGAGCAAAAGACGTTCGTTGTAAACGAAATGCTCTCTATCTTTAACAAGCTTTTCGATATGAAGACTGCTGGCGGTCCAATGTTCGAACAGTACTTCCGAAATGCTGTGCTTCTCACCATCGATCATCCTGAATCAGGTTCGACTCTTGTTGATGTGTCGCGAGTTCTCTCGAATAAGACATTCCGTGATTTGAAGCTTTCAAAATGTACGAATCCTCTTGTAACTCAGTTCTGGACAGAGGTTGCTTCAAAAGCAGGAGGGGAAGCATCGCTTGCAAACATCGTTCCATATATCGTTTCTAAATTCGATAACTTCCTCGCTAACGACATAATGAGGCCTGTTATCGCTCAGGAAAAATCGTCTTTTAATTTCCGTGAGCTCATGGATTCAAAGAAGATTCTTCTCGTGAATCTCTCGAAGGGTCGCCTCGGGGATATCAACGCAAATCTCATAGGTCTTATCCTTGTGGGTAAAATCCTCATGGCAGCACTTTCTCGCGTCGATTCTATCGGCAAAGATCTTCCACCGTTTTATCTCTATATTGATGAGTTCCAGAACATCACCACTGATTCGATTGCCACTATTCTTTCTGAGGCGCGAAAGTACAAACTTTCTCTTAATATTGCGCATCAGTTCATTGCCCAGCTTGATGACAAAACTAAGAATGCTGTTTTCGGTAACGTGGGCTCATTGGCAGTGTTCCGTGTCGGCGCAGAAGACGCTGAGTATTTGGAAAAGCAGCTTTCTCCAGTGTTTACTGCAAAAGACATCATGAACATCGATAATTATAATGCGTACGTAAAGATGCTTGCTAAAGGTTTGCCGCAGAAGCCATTCAATATTCGTATTCCGGCTCCGGAAAAGGGTAGGGCTGAAATAGTTGAGAAACTAAAGGAGCTTTCATATCTTTCATTTGGTCGAGCTCGTGCTGATGTGGAAGCCGAGATAATGGCTAAGTATAAGAAGGAAGAACCAAAACCTATTGCACCTTCTGCTATACTTAAAGGGTAACTAATACTACATATACTTTTATGGCAAACGAACCGGTAGGCGCAAAAGAAGGGGCTGAAATTGTGGAGAAAATAGAAAAAGCCGGATTTGATTCGGTTGCCGCATTTAATACAGAGGGGTTTGCTGAATTTCTTGCAGAATATGATGATGCGGAGAATTTCGACCCGGCGAGCGAGGAAGGTCTTCTAGAGACTCGTTTTAATGCTTTTAAGAACACTAAAGAAGCTGCAAGGGGTTTATCAGATGTATTTGCACGAGAACTTGATCAGCAGGGCCTCGGTATTCGTTTCGAAGATGAAATGCTTGCAAAGCATATAGGTGAGCGAGTTGAAGGTCTTGCCCATGAAAACCCAGGGAAAGTAAATGAAATTTTCGAGCAGGTTACAGAGTTTAACCAACTCTTAGAGGAAATAGAAGCGGCAGAAGAAGAGATCGCAAAGTATGAAAGCAAGGGGGATCTCGAGTCTGCGCTTGAGGAACTCAATAAGAAAAAAGAGATTCTTGAAAAGGCTGCCGATACAACCGGTATGTTGGGTGGCCTCGTAACAAAACTTGCGGCAGCGTACGAGGGTTTTGCTTTTAAGGACAGTGTTGAATTTGCAGAAAACTGGCTCGCAAATAATGAAGGGGATTCTCCAGTTGAATCAAGAAAAGATATAGAAGCTTTTGTCGCTGAGCGTTCATCGGCAAGAGCAAAGCACGATGCTCGATTAGCGCTTAAGGGTTATTCTATTAAACCTAAGGCTGAGAATGTGGAAGCTGCGCTTGAGCAGACTGAAAAGGAAATTGCCCTTACAACTCAAAAAATTGAAGCTTTGGATAAGCTTGAAGAAAAGGGTAAGCTTGCAACAAAGCGTTTCACTGAAATCCGCGAAGCTCTCCTTATGGGAGTTGGTACAAATAAAGCTTTGAAAGAGGTTGCTATGGAAAAAGCAATAGATAGACTTGATGACCTCTTAAACTCAAATCCCGACGAAGCTCAACTTTATTTTGAAAAAATGAAGCAGGTCAGTGAGTCTAATGGCTTGGGGATAGATTACTTCAATGGAAAGGCAGAGGAGGCGCAGAAGGAAGTTGAGAAAAGAATCGACGCTCGTCTTGCTGAGGATATGAAAAAAGCTATTGAAAAGAGCCAGTTTGGCAGCAAGGCATATGATAATATGACTAAATCATTGGAGGTTTTTGTTAAAAAGAACAAGATAGGAACGAAAGAGGGCGACGCTGCTCGAGCGTTTGTATTTGATACTCTCAAATCTATCGCGAAAGTAATCAGTCCGAATGATAAAGCTCGAGGTCTATTACTAAGATTCATGATCGTTAAACTTCAAGGTGCTGCTGCATAAAATATATGAAAGATTTTGATCAAAAAAAGTTAAATGCTCTCTTGGCGGAGAATCGTCTCAGTGAGGCAAAAGAATATATTACTGCATCACTTACTGCTACAGATCCGAACGTAAAAGCGGATGCTGCGATTGAATATACTCTTGCTTACATAAAAGCTGCGAATGCAATTAATGCAGACTACCTCAAATCGCTCAAAGAAACGGTGGAGTTATTCAAAAAGGTTAAACGCTCTGAAGGAAAGGTAGGGGACAGCATAAAGCTTGCTAAGCTTAAATCGGAATTGAATATTGGGTAAATTTTCCGAATAAATAATCTTGAAGGCAAATTTTGGGGCTGGAGATGTCATCATGATAGAATGAGTTGTAACTCTCATTATTACTGCGCTATTTCAGAAAAAAGTCATGAAAATTCCACACCTTAAAGAAGAACGAACGCTTGCGATTATAAAACCCGACGGAATACAGCGAAGTCTTGTTGGTGAAATGATTGGCCGATTCGAAAAAATCGGTCTTAAAATTGTTGGTATGAAGATGTTTGTACCGTCGCCTGAGCTCATCGAGAAACATTACACACTCGACCCACAGTGGAGACAGAGGACGGGAGAAAAAACCATAAAAGGATATCTTGATAAAGGTATGACTCCGCCTATTACCGATCCTCTTAAAGTTACCGAGCAGCTCCTCGGAAGACTTAAGAAGTATATGACTTCGGGTCCAGTCATCGCTTTCGTTCTCGAAGGCGCTCATGCTGTTGCTATCGTGCGAAAGATTACAGGAGGTACCGAGCCACTCACATCTGATGTGGGAACAATACGAGGTGACTTTATGCTCGATTCATATCAAATGTCAGATCGAGATAACAGGTCAGTGAGGAATCTTATTCACACTTCTGGTTCTGTAAAAGAGGCCACGGAAGAGATTGAGCTCTGGTTTGATAAGAAGGAAATAATTGATTACCGCCACATCCAGGAGGGAATACTCTATGATGTGAATTTGGATGGAAAGAGGGAGTAATCCCCAAAGCTATAACAGCTTTTACCCAAGCTTTATACAGGATATCCACAGAGTTATCCCCAAATATACAAATGTAAGCTCAAAACACTTAGTTTTCTAAGCAGTTTGAGTTACTGTCGGAAATAAAAAGCCAGCCGTTTTAAGGGCTGGCTTGCGGATCGGAACCAAAAAGACGATTACTGCTAGCTTCTTGATCTGTTAGCAGTTGCCGCTGAAGTTCCCGCACGTGATACGTGGGGCAGTGGAGGTGGTCGCGATTCTGGAGCCGGTGACGACTTTGATGCCGGGTGTGCCTGGATCGTGACAGTTGCCGATGCGGACGTTGATGGAGGGAGTATTCATGCGTGGCGGTGTTTCTGGGTTGGAGATAGCTCCTTACATTTTTTGGGAACTGCAAAGAGCGAGACAAACTAAATATACTCCTAAATATATTTATTTCAATGAAACTTGTCCCCACAGATAAACGTATCTGTTTACCGTTGATTTATTTTGTATCGCAATCAAGGTTGGGGATTGCGGGGGAGTGGTAGAGGTCTATAATGACTGAGGGTTATTCGAAAGATTAACTCTATAACATTTTTTTAGGGAGACTTATATCGCCTCGGACCCCGGTCCGCCGCTGCGGTCACCCACCTAGTTTATACTAGGGACAATCTTTCAATAACCCCCGGAAAACTCGACCGTAAGGTCGAGTTTTGCGTTCCTTCCTTATTAAGCGGACTTCATCATACGCTCGAAATGCCTTGGTAGGCGCGACGGCGCCGTACAGAGGAAATTTTTAGCAAAAAATTTCCGTGCATTTCGAGCGTATGAGGGAGGAGAGCTTAATGCTATACTTTTTCCATGTTCTGGAACAGATTTTTCAAGCCCTCGTTTCTTTTGATGCTTATTATTACCGCTCTCCATTGGATCGGATCTATTTACAGTTTTTATTACATTCTCGACTGGTTTGATATAGTTATGCATTTTCTCGGAGGGGCATGGGTCGTGCTCTTTTCTTTGTGGGTACTTAATACCCAATATGCTGGCTCACTCTCACGTTTCACTTCGTTTTTTCACCTCATTGCTATCGTGATTGTAGTTGGGGTTTTGTGGGAGGTCCTAGAGATATATATGGGTTTTACATCCTTTGCTGATGCGCGATATTGGTTTGATACTCCCATGGATCTAGTCATGGATGTTTTGGGTGGCGGATACGGGGCATTTCTTTATAGGAAAAAACTTAGGAATTAATTAATGAAAGGATATAGCCTCACAGGATGCGGCGGAGTAGGGTCGGCAACTGGCGCGAACTTTCTTGTTCGCACGCCAGATATCCAGTTTCTTGTCGATTGCGGACTTGTACAGGGTTCTAAATTTGCTACAGAGGAGAACAGGTCGGAATTTCCTTACAAACCGCAAGAAGTGGCATTCCTTTTCGTTACACACGCTCATATGGATCATGTGGGACGCATACCAAAGCTCGTTAAAGAAGGATTTAACGGTGTTATATATTCGACAGCCGAAACAAAAGAACTTGCTGCGCTTATGCTCGATGATGCGCAAAATCTATTGGCTCGCGAGGCACAGGAAGCAGGCCTTGAACCTCTCTATGAGAAAGGGGATATTAATCACGCAATGTCTTTGTGGAAGACTGTTGCATATCATGAAACACTATCAGCATCAGATGATGTGAGTGCTTATTTTCTCGACGCAGGACATATTCTGGGTTCGTCTATCATTGAGATAACTTTGAAAGGAATAAACAAAAAGATTGCCTTCACCGGTGATTTGGGTAATTCTCCGACACCGCTCTTGAGAGATACCGAGCTCGTTACAGATGCTGATTATATGGTTATAGAATCGGTGTATGGAGATCGTAATCACGAACCAAAGGATGAGCGAGACATGAGGCTCGAGGAGATTTTGCGAGATACATTACAAAATAACGGAACTGTTGTCATCCCAGCTTTTTCACTCGAAAGAACTCAGGTTATTTTGTATGCGATCAATAATCTCATCGAGGCGCACAAGATTCCTCAAGTGCCGGTATTTCTCGACTCACCGCTTGCTATAAAAGTGACGCAGGTATACAAGAGATTTGTAACAGATTTTAATACAAAGATTCAGGAACAGATCGCTAAAGGCGACGACATCTTCGATTTTCCAGGTCTTCGAATCGTCAAAGATCACATGGAATCAAATGGCATCCATTCGATTAAAGGCGCAAAAATAATCATCGCCGGTTCCGGAATGTCTGTGGGAGGACGAGTCCTGTCCCACGAAGCTTTTTATCTCGAAGACCCGCAAGCGACAGTTCTTCTTGTTGGCTACCAGGTCCCAGGAAGTCTCGGTCGTCGAATAGAAGAGAAGTCAAAGAAGCTTCAGATCAGTGGAAAGCCAATCTCTGTTCGTGCACGAATTGAAAAAATCAGCGGTTACTCGTCTCATAAAGATTCGAATAATCTCGTCGAGTTTGTTTCGCACGCAGCGAAAACTCTTAAAACATGTTTTGTGGCGATGGGGGAGAATAAGTCGTCTGCATTTCTTGCGCAGAGAATTAATTCTGAGCTGGGTGTTGATGCAGTGATGCAAGAGAAGAATGTTGAATACCCGCTCAAATGAAAAAGGTATTTTTTGTCCGACATGGTGAGAGCGAGGGAAATATAGGAGAAATACAGCAAACGCCAGAAACACCTTTAACAAGCAGGGGTTTTGCTCAGGCTGACATCATAGGGAAAAGAGTGTCGCGTATTGATTTTGATGTACTTATTTCAAGTTCTTATGTGCGAGCACTTCAGACGGCAGGCAGGATTTCGTCAATCACTGGAAAAGCAATAATTCAAAATGAGTTATTTGTAGAAAGGGTTAGACCGAGCGAACAGGTGGGAAATAAGAAGGCGCTCAACGCAGAGTCTGAAAAATTATATTTAGAAGCATGGATAAAAGGAGAGAAATATAAGGATGGGGAGAGTTTCAAAGACCTTGTTGATAGAGCTAAAGCTGCGCTTGAATTTTTGGAATCAATACCCGAAGAGGTGGGGGTTGTAGTAACTCACGGTATCTTTTTAAGGGTTATATTATCTGTGGTTCTTCTCGGGGAATATGTGACACCTCAAACATGCGATAGATTCATCTGGCTTCTAAAGACTCAAAATACCGGGATAACTGAGATCGAAAAAACTAATGGTACTTGGCGTGTCGTAACTTGGAATGATCACGCACATTTGGGATAGACAGAAAGTGTAACTGCGGGTGAGGCATTTTTTTGGGAGTAAAAAACCCTCTTCGGTGGAAGAGGGTTAAGGGTTAAACTCGGGCGGGTTCCCGGAAAGGAAGTATAAGACTTGGGCGACCTGATGACAGGTTGCTCTGTGGGGTAAGGCGGAAAGTAAAGTCAGGGTGAGCTTTAACGAATTTAACGATTTCCTCTTTCGCGCCTTCGACTCGGGCAATCGCGTGAGCGATGGTAACAACACTGATTTTTGCTTCTCTCAACTTATCCAAGTGAGTGGCAAGGATGGTGCCGGTTTTTCTTTGTAGGATATATTGGGATTTCATGGGGTACCTCTGGAATAACTGTAACTTCTCCTTCTGTATTGTCAATTAAAAAAACCGGCGAGTGCCGGTTTTTTCTTACTTTGCTTTCTCTACAATTCGGTCAAACGTCTCTGGATTGTTGTGAGCGATATCTGCGAGAATCTTTCGATCTACGAGAATATTCTTCTTTTTCATCGAACCCATGAACTTTGAGTAGGAGAGACCCTTTGCGTCGAGAGCTGCATTGATCTTGATGATGTTAAGAGATCGTCGATCGCTCTTCTTGTCTCGGCGATGTACGAATGCGTATGCACCAGCGTGAGAGATCGCTTCGTAAGCAGCTCGCTCGTTGGTTGATCTTCGGAATCGGTATCCTTTTACCTGCTTGAGGATATTTCGCCTTGTCTTAAGCGCATTTACTCCTTTTTTTACTCGTGCCATGGGGGTTTAGAAAGTTATTAAAATGAATTTATCTGAGACCTACTAGGAATCGCGACTTTTCTTTGTTCGACATATGGAACTCCTGCGTGCCGCTCTTAGAAATCTGAGATCGACCATATTCCTTTGCGTTTAAATGGTTCTGACCAG
>JACCDR011908054.1_pt1 | contig 11565 bp, 19 predicted proteins | sample 7446431 | NCBI WGS metagenome assembly JACCDR01 (sample SAMN15323443, study PRJNA562643) | freshwater metagenome | isolation source: river surface water | place: USA:Blue River Watershed | collected 2017-08-17
ACACATGGTTTCTATTAATTGATCACGACTCATTGGGGCTACAACGCTTACATTTGGAAGTAAATCCTTGTACTTTTGAATTTCCGGATTTGGGTGCATTGGGAAAACGAACTCAATATTTGGATTCTCTTTGGCTATCTTATTTATTTCTTTGAACCATTCAGGAATTAGAGGAATATTCTCCCTACGATGCATAGTACATAATATCTTGGTCTTTTCCTTTTTTACTGGATGTATTGAGTCTAAGACCGTGTTTCCAACTACATAGATATTTCCATGTAGATTGTCAGAGTAGCAATTGTCTCCTGACTTTTCTGTTGGACATAGATGAACATCTGCTATTAAACTAATGGCTCTACGATTGAACTCTTCAGGGTAGGGAGTCTTTTGATAAGTCCTTAATCCAGCCTCCAAATGAATTACTTTAATTTGACGATGGAATGCTGCTAGAGCAACAGCGAATGCGGTAGTAGTATCACCTTGGACCATTACATGGGTAATGTCCTTAAGATCACCATCTAGATGACCAAGTATTGAGCAAACGATACTATCTAGTCTATTCGACGCTAAATATGGCGACACTGTGATACACTTAGGTCTATACCCTTTTAGATCAACCAAGTCAGTATGCTGACCGGTGTACAAAAGTTGGTACGGAATTTTTCCGTGAATCTCATCAATTATTGGGCGAACTTTGATCCACTCTGGACGAGTTCCGAATGCGATTAAGAGCATATAAGCTTCCATCCTCTATTTACATACTGCTGTAAGCAGTGATTACGTTGTGCGAAAAATTTACCATGATCTATTACAGAGTCTGTGGTTGAGTCAATTCCGAGTTCATATCCAAATAGCGAACTAGACATCTCTTTATCACTTACTGGATGAGGTGGAACGTAGGTATTAACTCCAGCATACTTCTGACAAACATAAGACAGGTGCATATCCTCGGCGGTTTCGTAAGTAACTGGCTCCTCTCTCCAAACCAAATTGAGATAGTCCTTTTTAACGAACCATGCATGACCAACCAAATCTACCTGTTCGATCTTCTCGTTATTTGAGGGCCATCCATATCGAGTATGACTCATGTACTCAACTTCATTATGCTGTCTCAGCCCAACTCCTCCGATGAGGCCGCTTGTCTTCTCGAAAGTATCTAGGCAGTTTTCAAACCATTTAGAACCGGGAATAGTATCATCATCAAAGAATGCAACAAAGTCAGTCTTGGCTAATAATCCAAATGCAAATCTTCCGAAGTATTTCCAGTTGTGGTTTGAGTCACACACTTTATCTACAGGTAAAGAAGAAAGATCAAGGTTGAAATCAGGGTGGTAATTACGCCAAACCCAAATCTCGTCTGGTTTGACCGTCTGTCTTTTCAGAGACTCTATTTGAGCTTCTATTGTGTGTGGTCGTCTGTATGCATTAAGAATTGCTGTTATAGACATTCAATCTCTTTCCAAAAGTTGCTTGCGGCGTTTATACACTTGTCTGCGAATCCATCGCGGTCTTCATAAAACATTCTGGCCGCTCCCACATTCGAGTAATCGCCCAATAGCTCAGCTCCGCACATTAGTGCTTCACCAACAGCACGACAGAACGGCTCATTACAGACAGGACTGTAGTACAGATATTCTATACTTGAGTAGAAGTCGGGCATCTGCTCAAATGGGATCTTTCCACGGAAATCCACGTTTTTTAAGGACTTGAGTTTTGATTCATATTTATCATCTCCCCATGCCGCTACGACAAACTCTTTATCTGGGTGAGCTTCAACATATTCAATGAAGTTATCAGTGCCCTTTAGGTAGTGCATGAATCCAACATAGCCAATTCCGCTCCTAGTTCTCCAGTTGTATATTGGCTTAAATGAACTATCTATTGGATCTGGCACTATACAAACATTCGGAAAAATATCGCCAAAAGACTCAACGAAGAATTCATAATGAAATTTTGTCAGAAAGAACGACTTTCTGCAAGATTGCCAAAAATACTTTCGAAAACTTTGATCCCAGTAGAGATTAGAGTCATGTTCAAGTCTTATATGATTTGGGACTCTTGGAATGCTTGATACTAGAGCCGGGTTAGTTTGACTTATTACTTCGAGGTTAGAAGAGATGATCCAGTCATAGTTATCATTTAGGACACTTACATTACTATCGTAGTGATAAACTGATATAGCATGACCTCTAGATATCCCTTCTCTTATTATGATGTCGTTGCTTCTTTGGGCACCGCCAGGAGTATGATGTAGCCCAAAGTCTGAAATTAATAATATCTTCATATGTTTTTCAATTTCTTAATTGTTTGTTTAACCGCCATCCACATGTCTAGATACTTATATGTAGCTAGTCTTCCAAGAAAAATTGTTTTTGTGTTTATGTTTCTATATTTCATGAATCTTTTTGTATTTTCGCCAAAATTCATTGGATAGCACGAAACTCCATTTTCTTCTGGCGTTTCGTATACTTTTATTGACATATTGGGACTGTTAGATTCGTGTAAAAATGAGTAATCGCACACTCTTAGATGTTTGGACGTTAATCTATTTTGGTTTTCAGCAAACCACCTCTGTGATTCACTGATGGGCGAAACGCTTTTAGTAAATGATATATTTCTATAGTCAAGTGCTTCGTAGCAATAGTCATAATACTCATCTATTTTTCCAGTATATATTAATAAGTCACAGTCGTATCTATTCCAAATCTTTGGTTTACAGTCAAGATGAACAGTAACTCCGTCAAGCATGGACTCGAACATACTAGTGTAGCCATTAAGGGGTAAGCACTGATACTTTGTATCTCCAAACCATGTTGGATTATATTCGTCAGATCTGAACTTTATTCTGGAGATGATTGAGTTTGGAAGGTTTTCTAACTTTATTCCCCATTTTTTTTCTGAGTAACCCCTAAAGATGATCTCTCTTATTTCGAGATCAGATAAGCTCCTACCTATTTGCTCCTCAGTCTTTTTGCAAAATGGTAATTGTATATAGCCAATATCTGTATTTCCAACTGGTCTGTACGAAAAATCCTTCCATTTAGTATGTTCGCTTAGAAGGTTAAACACCTCCTCGTCATTTGTGTTAAAAATATGTGGTCCATATGAATGGACTTGACATCCAAATAACTTGTAATCATGACAGTTACCTCCAATATGATTTCTTGTTTCGAAAATCTCTACAGAGTTTCCTTTTTTCTTAAGATGATTAGCCGCAGTTATGCCGGAAATTCCACACCCGATTATATGTATCTTCATCTACTATAATCATCCTCTATTCTTTCGATGTCTTCCTCTTCGCAAATACCCTGTTGTACTTCGAATATTACGAGTTCATGATCTTTTGATAAATTTTCAACTCTATGGACTGCCTCAATTGGAATATTTATGGAAGTCCCTCCAGAGACCTTGTATATATCATCGTTGAGTGTTATTTTGCAAAATCCTCGTTCTACATACCAGATTTCACTTCTCTTTTCGTGTTTCTGTAGAGAGATCCTACATTCAGGATTTATCACGATCCTTTTGAAAACAAGATTTTCTTCCCTTTTGATATCCTCGTAATATCCCCAAGGCTTTTTAACAATATTTTCCATTTTTTCCCTTACTAGACAGAGCTTCGCTCACCAGACAGTGTGTTATTGAACAACCGTCTTTTCTTAAGAATATCTCTACGCTAAACTCGTTCGTTCGGCGATCAGTAAAAAGGGAAGGTTAGCACAGAATGTTCGTTGATGAACACTTGTATATATGATTAGCTTTCCCTTTTACCTGAAAATCGCAAGCCTATCTGTCCACGAAGAACAAGAGAGTTTACTTTAAAAGATAAAACTTAAGAGTAAATACATGGAGTCGCTACGGGCACCGAATTTTTTTCAAAAAACGGTACACCATTTTGACTCGAATCTCTGGGTTATCAGACAATCATTACCCGACTACTCGGAACCGTTAGGAAACTGCTGACGTTGGAACCCCTCTGCGTACACACCTATAGCTACGCCCAGAGATCGCTCTATTTCAATTTGCCGAACATTGGCTGTAACCGGGAAACAGAGAATCCGGTACTACATTGTAGACACTGCGTCAGAAATTCTGAAAACTTTTCGAAAAGATTTATCATCTCGGTCGCCTTTCGGTCTAAGATGATGTGTGTCCAAAATCAAACTCAAACAAAAGGAAAAGCAATGACACAAGATAAGTTTTTGAATTCGTTCGCTCAAGTGGCTCGTAATGTAAATTGGAATTACGAAAAAAACCGCTTTACAAGTCAGACACCTGATGGTAAAATGAACCCAGTGACTTTTCTCGCCAAGAGCATGACCGGGAAAGTTTACCCAGCAACCAAGCGTGGAACACTGAGGGCGGCAAGGTCGATTGGTGTGACCCAAGAACTTGCCTCTGCTATCTATTGTAGCTCAAATCGAGGTCACGCACAGATCATTCGTGGAAAAATTTCAAAACTTCTTTCGGGAGAGTAATTTATGGCAATGAACAACGAGCTTCGTCTTATCGGTAATATCGTCAAAGACCCAGAAGTAAAAGAATCTGAGTCTGGTGGATGGGCGATCATTCGAGTAGCCGCCAATACTGGCAAAAAGGATAAGGAAGACACCCTATTTATGGATGTTAAGTTATTTACAAGTGCTTATCGTGATTTTGAGTACCATAAGCTAGTTAAGGGCGATAAGGTTATTACTAGCGGACAGCTTAAACAGTCTGACTATGAAGACAAAGAGGGAAATAAAAGAACCTCATACGCACTTTACGCTGACTATGTACTGAAAGTAAGTAAGCAAGATAAGGAATCTTCGTTTTGAAAGATCAAAAAATAACAATTTGCCTTGAGGGATCAAGAGAGGTTGTCGTCTTTCTCACATACTTGAGTGCTAGGGAGTTGATGGATCAAATCTATTCTATCTTCTCTGGTGAGTTTGACGATAACTGTTTAGAGGTAGTTAGCACAAATGAGGGGTCAAAAGAGACATTGCTCATTAGGGCTGATCAGATCAAGTTTTGTAGATCGCAGGATTTCGATGAGTAAACAAAAAAGACAATTCGCTAAGAAGAAGGCTAGAGAAACTCAGTCTCATGAGAGGGTTCTTAAAAAGAGAGTAAGGATAAGAGAAGAAGCTAAGTTAAAAGCCGAACTTGAGAAGCTAAAGTTTGAGCAAATGATTCTTGAGAATACTGAGCAGGTCTCTACTGAAATGGAAATTAGTAATACATCAACAACAGGAATATAAATGAGCAATAAGAACGAATTTTATGGATTTACACTAACTGAACTTCTTGCTATAGTATTTATACTCACATCGATATTCTGCATTATTCTCGCAGCACTTAAAGGATAACAGTGAAGCTAAATCTAAACTGCCCAATCAATCAGACCTCTTATGGATACGTCTCATCGTACTTCATGAGAGGTCTTTCTAATTTGAAATGGGATATACGGCACATCCCAATTGGACCTAATCAGCCCGACTCAAACTTTAATATGTCCGCAAACACACTAATTGATCGTGACGCGGGATGTCTAAGGATTTGGCATCAGCACGACCTCTTCCCTTTTTATGGGAAAGGCTTACAAATTGGAATGCCTATCTTCGAGCTAGAGTCTTTCAGTAAAAGAGAAAGGCACTCTCTGTTAAATCCGGATCACCTGTTCGTTTGTTCAGAGTGGGCCAAAAAGGTAGTACTGAACAATATTCCACGCAATGAGGATGAGGTTCACGTAATTCCTCTTGGATTCGATCCAAGTATTTTCTATCCTAAGACTCTGAAACATGCAACTACTATTTTCGGAAATTTTGGAAAATTCGAAGTAAGAAAAGGTCATGATGTTCTTGTCGACATCTTTAACTTAGCCTTTAGTCAAAAAGATGATGTTGCACTTGTTATGATGCCGCATAATTTCTTCCTAAATCAGGAGGAAACTGACTGGTGGGTCAATAAATACAAGAGCAGCAAGCTCGGAAATAAGATAGAATTGATTGGACGGCTTCCAACACAGACTGATGTTGCTCATGTAATGAGTCAGATCGACTGCGGAATCTTCCCGTCGAGAGCGGAAGGGTGGAACCTAGAGGCGTTGGAGTTGCTCGCTATGGGTAAACACCTTATTGTAACGGATTGTACGGCTCACACTGAATACTGCAACGATAAAAACTCAATGCTAGTAGAGATGTCATCTGGCTATGAAAAAGCGGCAGATAATAAATTCTTCAGTGGTGAACATAAATGGAGATCAATAGGAAAAAACGAAATAGATCAAATGGTTGAGTATATGCGTAGAATACATAGACTAAACCAAGAAGGCAATCTAGGCGAGAACAAATTAGGAATAGAGTCTGTACAGAAGTACACCTGGGATTCAGTTTCAAAGATAATGAGTGACAAACTATGTTCCTTGTTATGAGATTTTTAAATTACGACGACGGGATATTCATTCTTCTTGAGAACGGTGAACTTCCCAGAATAGAAATTGCTGGAGATTTAGATAGATCGGCACTTCTTAAAATAGAGAGTTTGCTAGTTGGAGATCCAAGCCAAATATGGCTATCCAAATCGTTTTCCTCAATATCAAGCTCTGAAATCCATTTCAATTTCTGGTGTCCAAGTAAAAAGGCTAAGTCTGGCATATTTGTGCCATATAACGAGAAATCCATAGAACTTCAAAGATACATAAATCATAGAAAGATCTAGATGAAAAATTGGCTAAAAATAGGATATGAAGATAATCAGGTGTTTTTTGAACACAACTATGAAGACGCTGAAGCATTTAAAATTCTAATATTTTCCATTTTCTCTAGTTCTACTGCCGGGCTGGTGTTGGACCAGTTTAGGCTTGGTCTAGAAAAAGAAGAATCAGATAGTATAGCAGACGCGTTTTTCGCTTTGGATAGATCAGCACCAATTATTAAGCCGGGAGATTGGAAATGAATAAGATAGCTTGGGAAAAACTTGGAAATCCAGACAATGTAATTGATTTACAGCACGAAATTTCTCAGATGATCAATTCCGAAATGGAAGATGAGGACGGAGAGATCATGGGGGCTTCTCCTATGATATACATTGAAAACGAAAAGATAAAAACGCCATTCGGAGAGTACTACGAGGATGATCCGCTATCTCCGTACAATCGTTTTGATTGCTGGATTGGGAATACCAACTTCCCTATAACTCAAAAAGAATTTGATATTCTTAATAATGTGGCGGGTGTTGGTGCTTTGAAGGTTCTCTCTAGATATAGCTTCTGTATTGGAATCGAAAAGCTGTTCCAGTTCACTACCGTACGTGCTAATATCCACGGATTACTATGCGGCAGTGGAGATGAAACATTTGAAGCTATGAGAAAATTTGACGAAACACTTTATAAGGTAAAGAATTACGACAAGTGGGCTATCTTCATTGGTAATGACAACTCTATATTCTCAATCAATAGTGAGCATGACGAAGATTTTGACGAGCAGCTCGAAATATTAAAAGAGAGAAAAGACGGAAAGATCATAACTTGTCACAAATGTTAGTGGAGTATATAATATTGGACACGGAAAAATATCTTTAGGACAAAAGGACGGGTCGTAAAAGCTGGAGAAAATAATGGCTTTACTACCAAATACAATAATTTACGGAGCAACTGGCTCAAGCTCCTCACCAACTGAAAAGAAGAATGGTGGAACTGCCGTTGGTATTACATCAACGACAAGTACAGCTAATGGTCAACCAATCACGAGAACCTTTCCTCTAACATCCAATGCTATTGAGGGTGCAGTAAGAAAGCCAGTTCCTGTTGCCGCTTCTGGTGCTGGACACGCTTTCTCAACCCAAAAGGCTTATACTAGCGGAACTTTTGCCTATACTCAGTCGCAGTTTATGGTAATTGGTCTTGCTACAAAAATTAATAACGTAGCTAACACCGAACTCCTTATGGGAGCAAGCGTTACACGTCCTAAGACTTTGATTAGCAACAAGATGAAGGGTGCTAAGAGTTCTACGGCTCATCGTGCGGGATACTGGCGTCCAACTGGTATTTCTGGTCAAAGAACTAACTGGTCAACTGCTCCATCAACAGCAAGTGCCGCTTATGTTCTTCCGACGAACAATGGATCGGATGCTGATGATCAGGCTCAGTTTGTAACATACAGAACGGTTCCCGGTGAACTTGTGTACATGTATGGTACTATAGATCCTAAACTTAAGGATTACGCCGGTCACTAATTAGAACCACCAGCCCCAAGGAAGTAATTCTAAGGGGCTTTATGTATAGATTGCATTGATATGGCACCTAGAAAAATTCCGGATCAAATTTGGAAGTCTATGTGCGAAGACGCTAGGCATCCAATGGTAATAATTGATGCCTCTAGTAATAAGTTCTTATGGGTAAATTCCGCATATGAACAGCTAACTGGATATGGCGAGGCTGAGCTATTAGCTAAAACATGGATTGATATTACTGAACAAAGCAGTGTCGGAGGAGACCTCGCTTGTATAAAAAGTATTGTAGATAACAAGTCGTCCCAATACGAAATGGACAAAGAGTATGTTCACAAAAAGGGACATACGGTTCCAGTTACAATCGTTGTAAGAAAGTATCCAGAAAATGATGACGTACTCTTATTTCGTGTCGAGGCTATAGTGTCAACAGCAACTCAGCTAGAACTACATACTACTAGAATAGATCTTTTGGGAAGAATAGACAATCTGTCGCAAAAGTTGCAAGAACTAAGTAATAATAACTCTGGAAAGTCTTTTCCTCAAAATACCGATCCCGTAAAAGCTAAGTATCTATTTTTTGGATTTGTCGTTTTCGCATCGTTGATGATGTATATTTTTTACTGCTTGGTAATGTTTGGACTTCATAGAGAGCCTGTATCCCCTCCTAATACACCAAATGTAAAGTACGAGGTACAAAAGTGAATATAGTCTCTTCGTACATAAATAAAACATCGTTCTCAGTTGAAGACTCAACTGTTTCTATTTCAGATTCAAACACCCTAACGTCTTCGTATACATATGGTAGTGGAACTGACCAAGTAACAAATTGCGTTTCAGTGACTGGAGTTCTGTCGTCTGGTCTTTCTTCTCTGATTGACCTTACTGCCGTAAGGCAGAAAACGATAGGCTCCACCCAAAACATAGCATTCACAGGAATAAAACACCTATCAGTCTATAACAAGTCTGAAACTAATGGGTACAATTTTACTGTCTGTGCTACTGGAACAAACGCCTTTACGAATGTGTTCAATGGCGGAAGTGGAAATTTAATGGTGAAACCACTTTCTTCATTTTCAATAAATTCGCCAGTTGATGCCATTCCGGTAAGTGGTACTCAAAAATACTTATTCCTAAAGGACACCGGATCAGGAACCTCTTACAAAATCGTAATTTTTGGTCTAACCTAAAGGTGAAAAAATGGAATCAAAAGCTTTCTCTCTAAACTCAAAAGATGTCGTGAATCTAGGAAAAAATGCACTCCTAGTTGGGATCGGTGCTGCCGTCGCATATCTTGGTCAAAATGTATCACATATTGACCTTGGTGCTGCCTCCGCATTTATAGTTCCCGTAATTACTATCGCTCTCGATGCTGTAATCAAATGGACAAAAGACAATACAAAGGCGTAACATGCAAAATCTCATAGGAATCGCACTACTTGCATTTGCTGGATGGGTTTACTCTAAGGGGTCGTTTGATATCAGAGAGTACGCCCAGATGGGAATTGGCTCACTTGGAGGATTGTACGTTCTCATATCTGAGAATCTAGAGAGACTAAAGAGTCTCATTAAGAATCTATCAACTAAGAAGCTTCCATCTCTTCCTGATCTAAGAGATCAAGTAAAAGAAGAAGTTAAGACAGAAGAAGTCGCCCCGAATGTTTTGAGATATCCAGTAACAACTCGGGACTATATTTCCCTTTGTCATATCAGAGACGCCTGCCTAAATGGTGGGTCCGCTGAGGGTGCAGCTTTGGCCGCACAGATAAGCGACATTCTCTTTAGAATGGAAATCAAGGATAAAAATGGAAACTAAAAACCTACTACTTATTGGAATCGCTCTATTTGTTGGATACTCCGCTCAGTTCACGCCTAGGGTTGAACCAGAAATAAGACCTGTAGCGGCAGTTTTTTCCGATGAAAATTTACAGACCAACGCAAAGGAGAGAGTAAGATCTGAATTCAAGAAGATTGAATCTAAAGAAGATCGCATTCTTATTCATAAGCTATTCTCTGGGGCGTCCGACTATCTAAAAAACTGTAAGTCTCTATCACAAACTGGGCAATTTGATCCAATTCTTGGCCGTGTACAAAACTCATATGGCTGGGAAAGAGAGAAATATCCCAAGTTCACAGATGAGGTATCTAACTACCTAAAGGCTGTAGGTTTTGAAACTCCCAAGACACTAGACAATGAAGAATCCCGCAAAGAATTCCAGAAAATCTTCGAAGGATTAGCAGAGGCTACCCATGAGTGACCTTTCTCATTTAGGTGGATGGATTGATGATCCCAAGGGCGTTGCGGCGTCTATGGAGAAATTGCCATATCCGGTGTTTTCTGATATCTGGTCCTCTATTAAGGGCAGTGGTAAAGGTAAGAAAATGCTTACCTATGAAATAGTCACTAAAGTTGCTGGATACTTCCCTCTTAGAAAACAGGAAGATTCTGACTGTGTTTCTATGGGTGCGGCAGGTGCTGTCGATTTGATTAAATGTGTAGATATTCACATAAACAAAGACTTTGAGATGTGGGTCGCAGAAACATCCACTGAAGATATCTATACTGGTAGTAGAAATATTATTGGTAAGGGCAGACTGGGTAATGGTGGTGGCTCTCTAGGAGTTTGGGCCGCTGAATACATTAATAAGTACGGAGCTTTGGCTCGTGGTAAATACGGCAGTGTAGACCTATCAAAATATGATGTCAGTAAAGTAAGAAGCTGGGCAAGACCAGGATTTGTACTTCCAGATGATATCTTAAATGCGGCTAAGCAACATCCTGTGCTTACAATATCTCAGGTTAATTCTTGGGAAGAAGTTAGAGACTTGATCGTAAATGGTTACGCAGTAACTATCGCTAGTAATCAAGGCTTTTCATCAAGACGAGACTCTGAGGGATTTGCTAGACCTGAAGGCTCATGGGCACATCAGATGTACCTATGTGCAGTCGATGATGAATACAAGAGACCCGGAGCATTAGTGATGAACTCTTGGGGAGTTTGGAACTCCGGTCCTAAAAGACATAATCAACCGGATGGATCGTTTTGGGTTGATGCTGAAGAGTTAGAGCGGAGAGTGTTGAAAACTGGGGATTGTTGGGCTATATCTGGATACGAGGGGTTTAAGCCTCAAAAACTAAACACTAGGATCATTTAAATGAAAAGCTATATAATCATATTCCTTCTATTGGCGATAACTTTCTTACCTTCTACAAGTGAAAAGACTGACTACGGAAATATATATGCTAATGAGGGATATGTAGCTTTCGTAGTTAATGAGGCTTCTTCGAAACCATTAGACAAAGATAAAGAAGAAACAAAGTGTGAATGCGGTGGAACTGGAGTAATAACCCAC
>JACCDR011146540.1_pt1 | contig 11564 bp, 20 predicted proteins | sample 7446431 | NCBI WGS metagenome assembly JACCDR01 (sample SAMN15323443, study PRJNA562643) | freshwater metagenome | isolation source: river surface water | place: USA:Blue River Watershed | collected 2017-08-17
AAATATATAGAAGATCCTCACCACGCTTCTAACTAATCAAAAAGACTAAAGGCAATAAATTGCCTCGCTCGTTTCCCTCTCAGGTCTGAAGACACTGAGTTTCCCACTTACCGTATTATTTTTATGAAACATGGCTAACTGCTAACCCTAAGATGATGGCAGACAATAATAGATGGAAGCATTTTATTGAGGCGCATCCTGATATTGGCGATCGCCAATGGGAAGAATTTTCAAACCACTACCAAAGAATCCATTTCCCTGAACTCTGGAAGATCCAATCAACAAAAACACCTATTCTCTTTACCGAAAATCAAGCACTCCGCAAAAATAGCCGCCGTTAACATTTGCCTTAGTATTCTCCTTTCGTAGAACGTGCAACCATGTCAAAACAAGCAATTTTAAATTACGCAAAAGCTGCTATTGAAACCCAAAACAATAGCGATCGCCTAGCAGCTTTTTTAGAAATGAACAAGCCCAAAAAATTTTCTAAACGAGAGCTAAGTGTGGCTTTAAATTTACCTATTCCCGCGATCGCTTTAGCCTTAAAAGATCAGCCTAGTATCTCAACTAGTGGAGACAATCCACTTAAATATTTTTGGGGTTTGAAGCTAGAAGCGAGCAGGGTAGAAAGTTTAGTTGTTAGTAATCCGCTATGCCCTGAATGTGGCGGCGACTCGGTTAGGCGTGGCAAAAGCCATGTCAATAAATTTAGATATCGCTGCAAGGTTTGCAAAACTGGCTTTAATATCGATACAGCTTTGAATCCAATTGCTGAACATGATCAAGCTGAATATAAAAAACTTTTAGACCTTTGCCGACGCAAAACATTTTATGCAGTTCGTGAGTTTCGCAAAGGTGTAATTTCTGAATCTACTGCCAAGAAAATAGCCAAGAAAGCTTTTCCTGATATTAGCGTTTTGCCTACCACGCGATCGCTTGTTCAGAATGCCAGATTGCTTAGAGTTAAGGTTTGCCGCGCTGCCCTGTCGGTTGATGACGCTTCGATTACTGAGGCGATCGCGCACCTAATATCGTATCTCGCGTTCCCAGATGGTGAGGACTGACTAATGCTTAATTTCACTTTTGGCGATTTGTTTTGCGGCGCTGGTGGAACTAGTCGAGGTGCTACCCGCGCGGGTGGGCGATCGCAGTTTGCCTATGACCTTAATCAAGTTCAATCTGAAGTCTACAAAACGAATTTTGGTCATTGTACTAACAAATCTATTCAGGATGTCAGTGTCAAAGAAATACTAGCACTACCAGATATTAATTTGCTGTGCGCTAGCCCCCCATGCCAACAGTGGTCTAGGGCAAGGAATAAAAATTTACGCGATCGCCGCGACAAAGATGTAGGTATTGATATTCTGCCTTTTATAGCAATTAAAAAGCCTGAATTTATATTTTTAGAGAACGTTCAAGACTACGCCGAATCTCCAGTGTTTAAATCGATTTGCCAAATTCTAAGAGAGGATCTTGGCTATTTTGTGGAATTTAAAATTTGTAATTTAGCGGATTGGGGAGTTCCGCAAAGTCGCGTTCGGGCAATTATGCTCGCAACAAACCAAGGCGAGTTTCAATTCCCATTCCGCAATGAAAAAACTATCGGCTGGGGTGATGTAGTCAGTGCTGAGGCGATCGCCCGTTGCCAGAAAGTAGAATTTACCAAGCATCAGCAGGCGAGATTACCCGCTAATTTACGCCCGTACAGCCTGATAGAACGTGTTGGAGCGCGTAGCGACAGGAATATTCAGTGCAGATACTTTCATGAGCCTAGTTTCACTATTAAAGCGTTAGGACACGATCGCCACTGGAGACAAGCGGACATTTGGACAGGCTCGCAACTTTATGGAGTTTCAGTTGAAGTTTGCCGAAAGTTGCAGACTTTTCCAGATGAGCATTTACTGCCTGTAGATAATGTCCATGCTTGGTACGGTATTGGCAATTCTGTTCCACCTTTGTTTGTCGAAAAGCTGCTCTCTGACTTTATTTCCCTTTTTGCTTGACGTTTTACGTTAGGCGATCGTATACTGTAAAACGTAAGACAGATGTAAGACGAAACATGAAACCAATCAGGAGCGTAATCGTCTCGGCACGGTTTACTTTGGAAGAAGAAGAGATTTTAAAAGATCTCGCAGACGGCAGTGGCAAGGATAAATCAGACATCCTCCGACAGCCTGTTATTGACGAGTTAAATCGTCGCAAACGTCGCAGAAAAGGAGCGATCGCATGACAGTTACACTCAATCAAAACAGAGCAGATTTTGAGCAATGGCTTAAATCTTTACCGCCAGAAGAATACGCGATCGCTGACGATCAATGTCATTGCTGGTTAGCCGCATGGTTTGAATCGCAAGGTTTTTATGTCTGGGGCGTATTTCCACGATACGCAGAAAACTCTGTAGTCGGGAGCGTCAATCAGGAAGTATTTCTTGATAACCCAGAATACGAAGATGAATTTGATGAATCTAGTCGAATTGATTTAGAAGATTGGGCTAGCGAATTTGGTAGTGAACTTGATGAGCAATATCACCAATCACTGACAACTACTTTTGTAACTAGAGATCAAGCATTAGAAACATTGGGAGCGATCGCAAACTCAGCCTATTGCAACGTGCAGAGCGATTAGCAGAAACCTTTAAAAACTAAATAAGCGATCGCATGTCACGCGATCGCTTATAAATAACCCGTTCAGTAACTTGGAGAAATTCTATCATGACAAATTCCGAAAGACTACTAGCACTTAGAAAAGAACTAAGTGCGCTGCATTCAAAAATTTCTGATATTGAATACGAGATGTCTGAAATAGCTCTAGCTATTCAAAAAGATGAACAAATGATTGCCTTAAGAACTTTGAATTGTAGCTGCGATAATATAGAGCATGATTCAAGCAATGCATTGCAGGTTAGCCAAACGTCAAAAGCCACTGATTCTGACTACACTGTTTTTCAAGAAATCTGGAACAGCGATCGCCCTAGTCATTGGGCAAGGTGTGAAAGCCTAAACAAAAAGCGGATTGCTGAATTGAAAAAGTTTACTCGCGAAAATGGCGATCGCAGTTTGGAGATTTTTCAATTAGCACTTGAGTATGCGCGATCAGATGATTGGTGTAACAAGCCGAACGTTAAGTTCACGATTGACAACTTCATGACCAATAACAAGCCTGTCTCTTGGGCTGAAAAACAAAGAAGTTGTTCAACTTTTGATCGCCAGTCTGAAGTTAATCGCCTCATGGATTTAGTAGGAGCATAATCATGATCAATCCCAAGGTTTTTGCCGAAGAAATGATTGAATTGCAAGTGCATTTTGATCGAAAACTATCTGATACCAGCTTTAAAAGATACTTGGCTATTTTGACTCAAGAGCTAACAACCGATGAGTTCAAAAAAGGTGTTATTTGGGCTTATCGAAACCTTAAGCCGCACCCTAGTTTCTTTCCATCGCCTCAAGAAATCATTGCGGCAACACAAGGTTCCATCGAAGATCGCGCCTTGATTGATTGGACAAACGCTGTTTCTAATACTGAGAGCCTATCTATGATTGGGCGCAAAGCTCTACAGGCGATCGGCGGGTCTAGTACGGTTCGATATAGCGAAAATCCTAGCTTCCTAAAAAAGGATTTTATTGCGGTTTACAAAGCATTTGCTGTAAATGCTGCTCCTGAAGAACTGCGATCGCAGGAACCTCAAAAACTAAAGCAGTCAGAGCCATCTCTAGAGCTAGTCACTTCATCCATTCCGCAACATCTCAAGGAAGTCGTATATGAGAGGCGATCGGCATGACGCAATTATCAATTCTTGATTTACCTCCAAATTCTACGATCGCCGATCTACCAACAGCAATTATCAAGCCTAAAGATTGGTATGTAGTTGAGGAAAAGCCAACAGCGATCGCCCCAAGAGCATCCCCTAAGTTTGTAATTGGTGAAATTGTCCAAAGTTCCAAGTATTTCAAAAAGTTAACTGGCGAAATAATTGGCTTTGAACAATATGGTGATATTGACTTCGCGGTCGTTCGTTATCACTGGCATGGCTCTGTGATTGATTATCCCGCGATCGCCACTAGCCTCACTCCAGTAGAAACCCATCTATCAAATGTGAGTTTAGTAGCAGCAGAAGATTCCGCCTTTCGTACAGTCAATGACGTTCAAATAGAAGAAGATTTACTGAAGATAGGTGATCGCGTGAAAGTTATCAAACATCAATTTATGGGCGATCGCATTGGAGTAATCCAAAATCTTGAAGGCAAAATGGCGACAGTCTATTTTGGAGCTACGGAAAATATTTGGTGTATTTACACTGGGAGGTTACAACGTGTCTGACTTACCGATTGAAAAACAGTTTACTCACATGATGTTTTGTCAGCAGATCCAATCTCTGGATATTGAAACAGCAAGACAACTATTGACCGAATTGCATTTACTTTACCTTGGGCAGCAAGCCGTCATGGTCAAGATTGCTAAGCAGGAATTTCTCGGAATCCTTCCAACTACGGAGCTTAAAAAAGATGAGCAATAAATTGATTGAACTATGCGATCGCCAAGACGCTCTATCTACCCAAATGCAAGAAGATTACCAAAATCAAAATCTTGATGGCAGAGCTTTAAGGGCAAGGCTTGTTATTTATCAAAAGCTTTTGATTAAAAGCACTCTCGCTTTTCGTGAAGCGATCGCTGCCAATAGTGAAGATACTTTACCTATGGAGATAACGACATGATCGCAACAACTGGTCTATCTGGACATGTTGGCAATATCTGGAAAATGATGTGTCGAGCCAATTGTGAAGACGGTATTTTGTCTGATTGCGCCAAATCGCGATCGCTGCAAGATTTATCGCAAGAAGTTATGGAGGAAATGGAAGGCGATCGCCGCCCAAACTACCCCAACTATTACCGAGAGTATGGCAAGGCGATCGCGATCGTGCGGATTAACTACGAGATCCCTATTGACGGTATTGCGGGGCTAAAGGCTGAAGACGTTCAAGATATCGAATCAGGCTATCTTTACCCAACTTCTCTACCATTGGCTTGCTATGCCAGATCTCTAGGGTTGAGCCTCGATTCTTTTCTTGACAAGGTTGCCGCGAATGTTGATGTCCTGAAAGCTATGGAGGCGATCGCCTAATGTTTGGGCTAGAAATTATTACGTCTTCAGAGTATGAAGAATTGGTTTCTGCTAGAGAGACGTTAGGCGATCGCGTCCGACATCTTGAAAGCAAGCTCAGTAATGCTGACAATACATTAAAAGCCGTTGAGAAGAAGTTGCAGGATGCTTTATTGGAGTCAAGCCGACATGAAGCTGCTCTGCTAAGCAGCCGAGAACATAACGCCAATCATATTGAGGAACTTCAAGAAAAGATTGAGCGATCGCAGGAAGCTAACACAACCTTGGAGCAAAACCTTGATCAAGCTCTGGAGTCAGTTGCCAATTTACAAAAGGCGATTGCCGAAGTAAAACGACAACTTTCTGATTCTCAAGTATGGGCAAAGCAGCTTGAGGAGCAAAATCAAAACCATATCAACACGATCGCCACGTTCGTCAAGCAATGTGATGAAGCCGAAAAAGAACGCAACGAACTGATTGTTGAAAAAGGTATTTTGCGAGCTAGCTTTGAAAACTATCAAAGATCTGTGGCGATCGCTGCTGACAATTTTCTAATCGAAGTCCAAAAGCTGTCATCCGTTGAGGTTAGCCATGAATAGAGCGCAACGGCGATCGCTTCAAAGCGAATGGGATAGAACCCTAGATCGTGAGGCTAAAAAAGTAATCAAAAATAGTCTTAGCGATCGCTGGACTGACTGGGAAAAATGCCCAAACGACGATACGCCTTTCCTTTGGGCATGGAAGAACAATAAATACGTGGTTATGGGATGTATGCCCATCAAGACTGAAATCGGATACCTTCAACGAGCTATTATTCGCCACAATACTGGCAATCCTATTCATTCTTGGCGCGATATTCAGCGCATTAAAAATGAAATCTTTGGCGAAGAAGCTCATGCTGTTGAGTACTACCCAAAACAATCCGAATTGATTGACGATAAAAATATTTATCATCTCTGGGTTCTTGAATCTGACTACAAAGCTCCGTTCAGTTTTGGATACAAATTTGAGGAAAGTCATGAGTCTTAAAGATATTGTTGCTAAGATCCGCGATCGCCTAATCAATAACGATCAAGAGCCAATTGTCACAACAGAGGCAATTTATATCGAAGTTATGGAATTAGTCACAGATCCTCCTGCTGTGCGATCGTGCCAAAACTGCAAATACCACAATCCTTTGCTGTGCGCGGTAAACCCAAAGCGCAATCTCAACTATTTCGCGCCTAACAATTGTCCTCACTGGGAGCCTTATGACACAAGTAACACCGCCCGTCTATGAAGCTTTTGAGCTAATCAAAAAAGACTTTAAGCCTGATGAATCGCTATGGCTTTTGCAAGAAATCCAAGAGCAAATAAAAGAGGAAGAGTTTAACGGCTTGTATACATACGCAGATGTTGACCATGCTATTACAAGATTGAGTGCATCGGACAGGCTACAGCTTTTAAAAATCTTGGAAGACTATATTACTGTCTGGATTAAGGGTAATTACGATAAAGCTAAAAAATCATTAAAAAGGAAATCATGAAATCACTAATTATTTATCATCAAGTCAAACAAGGAACCGATTGCCCTGACGGGATTACCGCAGCTTGGGTTGCATCTAAAGCGATCACTGATGCCGCCACTCTTGGGTGTGTTTATGGCGATGTTCCAGATGTTTCTGATTACGAGCGAATTGTAATTGTTGATTTTTCTTTTCCTGTACCAATTATTGAAAATTGGGTTTCTCAAGGGAAATTAATCACAGTTATCGATCACCATAAAACTGCTTGGGAAAACTTTCAAAATTTATCAAGCCAAGTATTCCTCAACTTCGACATAAGTGAGTGTGGCGCAACGCTTACATGGAAGCATTTCTTCCCAGATCAGCCGATGCCCATATTTTTGCAGTACATCCGCGATCGCGACTTGTGGAATCATGAGCTTGAATTTACTGAAGAAATTCACGAAGCCAGTGCAAGTATTGGACGCACATTTGAGTTTTTCAGCAAGATTGCGCCCATGACTAAAAATGAACTATTTGCTTATCTAGTCCCAATTGGAAGTGAAGCTTTAAAGCCTAAGCGCGAAGCGGTTGCTAGAGCTTCTAACCGAGTTAAATTTGGGACTGTAGCTGGCTGGGGCAACATTCCGTATGTCGAAACAACTAAAGATGAAGATCGCCTTGTTAGCGATATTTGTTCAAGGCTTTACAGGAAGTTTAAAAATGCTCCGTTTGTAGCTTGTTTTACCTCTGATGGTAAATGGTCTTTGCGATCAAATAAAGATGGTAATGACACTGATGTTGGCGCGATCGCTAAAAGTATGGGCGGAGGCGGACATAGGAACGCCGCAGGATTTACCCCCTAGTCAATCAAGTCCACTAATCTAAATAATTACAGGTGAAAACAATGCTTATCAGCCAATACGCAAATCTCCCAGAAAATTGCGATGGATTTTGGGTTGAGAAACTTCACAACAAAACCCACGGATGCTCTTTTCTTGTCTACCATCGTGGACTCACCGAATTTTGCGATTCAATTTCTAAAGCTAAAAAGGCTTTACGCGATCGCAGGGCTAGTTTAACAAACGGAGCGAAATTCCCCTTCCTCGCCGCCCCCGAAAGCAGGGAGGGGATGAAAGCGACCAAAACATAAATTGAGCGACAGCGAATCAATAGAAGTTATCTATGCTATAATTAGCTTATCAGTATTCAGTAATCTTGATAAATGTATAAGGCATACAAATATAGAATCTATCCCACAAGTGAGCAAGAAGCTTTGCTTGCAAAGTCTTTTGGCTGTGCGAGATGGTTCTGGAACTACGCCTTAAACCTATGTCAAGAAACCTATAAAAATACTGGTAAGGGACTAACTAGAGGGTACATACAAGGCTTACTCCCTGCGCTCAAGAAAGAATATGAATGGCTGAAAGAGCCGTATTCTCAATGCTTGCAAGTAGTCGCTTTGAACCTATCCACTGCCTACAAAAACTTCTTTGATAAACGGGCAATGTTGCCTAAGTTCAAATCTAAGCATGGTAGGCAGTCAATTAGTTATCCCCAAAACGTCAAATTTGATGGTGACAGAATCAATCTACCCAAGATTGGTTTTGTTCATTGTCAGCGCCATCGCGACTTTGAAGGAGATATCAAAACTGTTACTGTTTCTCGCAATCCCGATGGTAAACACTTTGTATCCGTCTTGGTTGATGATGGTAAAGCTAATCCTGAATTAGTGCCAGTGGACAAAGCTATTGGCATCGATGTGGGATTAACCCATTTTGCGATTACCAGTGACGGATCTAAGTTTGATAACCCTAGATTTTTTATCAAACATCAGCGCAACTTAAAGCGCAAACAACAAAAGCTATCCAAGAAAAAGAAGGGTAGCCAAAACCGTAAAAAGGCAAGATTGGCAGTGGCAAAAGTTCACTCCAAAATTGCCAGATGTCGCGAAGATTTCCTGCACAAGCTATCCCGCAAGATAGTAAACGAAAACCAAGTTATTGCAGTGGAAAATCTCAACATCAAGGGTATGGTCAAAAACCATAATCTAGCCAAAGCAATTAGCGATGTTGGCTGGGGTATGTTCTGCACAATGCTCAAGTACAAAGCTGAAGGCGAAGGAAAGCAATATATCGAAATTGATCGATGGTTCCCTAGCTCTAAGACTTGCCATGTATGCCTAAACCGAGTTGATAATCTCAGTCTTGAGGTTAGAGCATGGACTTGCAAACATTGTGGTACTCACCATGACCGTGATGTAAATGCAGCGATAAATATTAGAAATGAAGCCTTGCGGATTATCTCGTTAGGAGCTAGCGAGTCTGCCTGTGGAGGGGATGTAAGTCGCTCTGGCAAAACTTCGGTTTTGTTGGACGCTATCCCCGTTGAATCAGGAAGCCCCACCCTCGCCTATGGCAGGGTGGGGTAGTTCACATAGCCTAACCGTTGAAATCAATGTCACGTATCCAGATGGTTTTCTTGACCAACTGGCAGAACTTGGTAGAAATCGCAGGCTTTTTCCCTAAACACACTTTTAATAGAACAGTTTTTATGCAAATTTTCCCTTTATCCCAGTCTGAAGAGTTCTCCAAATTGTTCACTGATGCTATCTACTTGAAAGCCGGTGATTTGATGGACGATCGCACGTATATCGAATGGCGATCGCTGCGAATGATCGAAATTTTTAACTCCCTAGAATCCGATATCAAAAACGAAGTCATGCATTACATTCATAGCCTTGCAATTGGACAACATTTTGCACCTCAACAACCCGACAATCAAACCATTGGTAATTTACAGGCGATCGCCGAAATCAAAGCCGCGATCGCATCAGCGCACCATAAAAATCCAGAAGCGGCTCGCGCTGTAATTGAGGATTTTCTTCTCAATCTAAAGTCCGTGGCGATCGCAAAACCTGTATTGGTCAAGAAATGAAAACAGTGACCAGCGTATCAGGTGGCAAGACTTCAGCGATGATGGCTTTAGAATTTCCTACCGATCATTACATCTTTGCTGTAGTTCTCACAGATCACCAATTGTCAGCGCCAAAGGATAAGGGGCTGTTAAGGGAGTGCCAGAATCGCATCCCTTGGTTTGTTGCTAGCCATGAGGCTGATCTAACTTTGCTTAATATGCTGCGATTAGAGCAAGAGCTAGGTAGGCGTATTGACTGGGTAGCGAGTGAATACGCTTTAGATCGGTATCTTGCCAAAGATACCGATCTAGTAGGATATCGCTCTCACGGTAAGTTTATGCTCCCAAATGCACAGCATAGATTTTGCACAGAAGAAACAAAATTAAAACCAATGTTTTGGCATTGCTACCTAAATTATTTTGATGGCGAAACGCCTCTATTAATGAATGTTGGCTTTCGATGGGATGAACCTAAGCGAGTAGAGGGATGGACTTGCGATAAAGATAAGTTTAAGTTTCCAAAATCATGTTCGACTGGTCTATCAGAGGATCTAAAATCTTGCTCTTTATTTTTGCGAGAGAGACAAAAATGGTCTGAAATTGAGTGGCGCGTTACTCAATTTCCAATGTATGAGCATGGCATCTCTAAACTTGATGTGGCTAAGTATTGGCTCGATAAAGGTTGGCAGTTTCCAGAAATTTCTAATTGCCGCTTTTGTTTTCATCATCGTGATATTGAACAGCAACGCCAAGCCGAGTTAGAGCCTGATAATTTGCAATGGTGGCTAGAGCAAGAAGAGAAGACAGGTCACACCTTTGGTAAGCGTCCATTAAAAAACATTATTGCTCAACCATTGCTAGATGTTTACGGCGATCGCGAGCCTTGCCACTGTACGGATTAAAAAAATAACCATGCTCCCAACTAGAATTGAAACCTTACCTGATCGCGAAACTTGCAAACTTGGTAAATGAAAAATAACCTTGTATGGGTATCAAACTCCCCTCAAGAGCCTAATGATTCAGATCTGTCTGGGCTTTGCACTATTGAGGAATACCATCAATGGGTAAGCCAGTTTATCGAAGGCGAACCAAAAGAAACTTAGGTGTATTCTGTCGCTGAGTTGAAAGAACTCGGCTACATATGGCTTTATGGGAAGGAAGCGTAAAACCCGCGCCCTTTAGGCGGGGGATATAAGCGCAGTCTGAATAAATTCAGACGCAAAAGAAGTGTAATAACCTCTATTTTATGTTATACTAACGTACATAAGATTAAATAAATCCATGTTAGTTCTTGAAGCAAAATTAAAAGGTAAAACAGAGCAGTACGGACTCATTGATGAAGCTATCCGTACTGCTCTGTTTTGTCGTAATAAGGCTTTGAGGTATTGGGTAGATAATCGTGGCACTGGTAGATACGACCTCAATAAGTTCATGGCTGTACTTGCCAAAGACTTTGATTTTGCAAATAAATTAAACTCGCAAGCAAGGCAATCAAGCGCTGAAAGAGCATGGTCTGGTATTGCTAGATTCTTTGATAACTGCAAAAAGAAAGTATCAGGCAAAAAAGGATATCCAAAATTCAAAAAGCGTGGTCATTCTGTTGAGTATAAAACCTCTGGATGGAAACTTTCTGAAGATCGTAAATATCTAACTTTGACTGATGGTTTTAAGATTGGCAGACTCAAATTAGTTGGTAGTCGCGACCTTAACTTCTATCAGATAGAGCAGATTAAACGAGTCAGACTGGTAAAACGGGCTGATGGTTACTATGCTCAGTTTTGTGTTGATGTTGACCGTAGAGAAGATTCAGAGCCATCTAAAACCACTGTAGGCTTAGATGTCGGGCTTAATCATTTCTATACCGACAGCAATGGTCAAACCGTAGAAAACCCTAGATATCTTAGAAAGTCAGAGCGTCAACTAAAGAAGTTGCAGCGCAAAGTTTCTAAGCGTAAAAAAGGATCGGCTAATCGTAGGAAAGCAATTAAGCGGTTAGCCAAAAAGCATTTGCAAGTATCAAGGCAGCGTAAAGACTTTGCGGTTAAGACTGCAAGGTGCGTAGTTCG
>JACCDR011385473.1_pt1 | contig 11564 bp, 23 predicted proteins | sample 7446431 | NCBI WGS metagenome assembly JACCDR01 (sample SAMN15323443, study PRJNA562643) | freshwater metagenome | isolation source: river surface water | place: USA:Blue River Watershed | collected 2017-08-17
ACGCTCTTGTCGGTGCGGATGTAGCGCCCGCGCTCGTTGGGCACGGCCACGAAGACAAAGCCGCCCTGGCGGTCCTCAAAGGCCACGAGGCTGATGCGTGGGGTGACGCTCATGCGGCGGCCCTCATATCGTCAGGTTTGTTGGAAGAAGCCGGCTCGCCTAGCAAGCACGACAAACGCTGCTGCAGCTTGGAGCGCCACAACGCCGTTACCGCATGCCTTGAGGCGTGCCGCCCGCTGGTCGAAGTCCAGCCCATCGGCCAGCCCATCAGCCACTCCACGAAGTAGGGGTTCAGCCGCCTCGAAAGCGGCGGCGGCGTGCTGCTCTTCGATGCTGAGGGCTGGGGCGAGCCAGGGAGATGCGCCGATGATTCCTGCCCAGGCCGGGTCGGCAGGCCCGGGTGCGAAAAGTGGTGCTCCACGAAATTGACGAGTTGCTCCCCACCCGTATGCGTCCGGCTCTCCTGGCTCTCCTGGCTGTTCGGCGTGCGGTAGTCGCGGGCCGCTGGCGTGGGCCATGCCGCACTCTCCACAGTCAGCGGCATGCCCGCGCCGTTGCCGTTCTTCGCGCTGAGCTTGAGCCGATCCGCCCGGGCCTGCCACTGAGCCGGGTCTTCCCCGTCGTTCGTCAGCGATGCAGTCGGCGTGGGCCAATGCTCGGCCATTGTCTGTAGCGGCAAGCCGCCTGCACCTGCCGCAGTCCTGCGTGCCGCCACCTGCTCCGGCGGCTCGGTCCCGCGCCTCGATGTGTCGGGCGTTGCCCAATGCGTCGCCTGCTTGGCGAACTCGCCGCCCGCGCCAAGGCGCCCTGTCGCCGCTTCTTGACCAGCCATCCCGTGAGGGGTCAGCCAGTTGTCGCCATGCGAAGCAGAACCATCGCGCGCGGCCATGGCTGGCGCCCACATCGGACGCTGAAAGAGTGAGCCACTCCGCATTGCCCCCGCGGTCGGCCAGTTCTCCCAGGACTCGGGAGGCCGCGCGCTCGTCGAGCTCGCCTTCGGCCGCGTCCACAACGGAGGCGGTGGCAGAAGCGATGCCTGCGACGTTCTCCAGAAAGAGCCCTCGCGCACCGCAAGCATCGGCAACGTCAAGCACGGTGAAGAAGAGCCCCGACCGCTTGCCGTCAAGCCCGGCCCGCCTGCCGGCGACGCTGAGATCCTGGCAGGGGAAGCCGGCAACGACGAAATCCACTCGGCCGCGGAACGCTCCAGCGTCGAAGGTGGTGACGTCGGACCAGACAGGAGCCGCATCCAGGCTGCCGTCTTGCATCCGCGCGACCAGGATGCTGGCTGCGTGAGCTTCCCGCTCAACGTGGCAGACGGTGCGATGCGGGACGCCCAAGTAGGCGAGCCCGGCTCGCAGTCCCTCGTCGAGCATGCCGGCCCCGCTGAAGAGGCTGATGGAATGAATAGCCATGTCACGCCACCACCTCCACCGGCTTGGTGGTCTCTTCCGGCTTGCCGGCGAGGCGCACCATCTCATCTGTGCCCTCTTCGTCTCGAATCGGCTTGAGCTGGCTGTCAAGCGTGCGGAAGACCGTGCCGGCGGGGTAGTCATCCATGGGGCCATCGGGGCCGTTCATGGTCAGCGCCCAGGTCTGCAAGGTGGTGCAGGTCCAGCCTGGGCCAGTGAGGCCAGCGGCCGGGTGGTTGACCTTGCACAATCGGCCGTAGTTTTCGGGGTCAAGGCCCATCGCCATATCGCCTTCCTTGCAGTTCATCCGGTTACCTCGTTTTTGCTCTGGATTGAGTTGCTGCCGTATCAGTCTTTTGTGTCTTCTGGCGATTCGCCGAGGGACTGCTCGCCCAGCGGAGTCACTGCCTCCTTGAGCTGCGCCGCAACGAGGCGCGAGCGCGTCTCTGCTTGATAGAGCTCAGCAGTGATTGCTGCGGCCTTGAGAGCGAGTCGGCCGCGCTTCTCATCGACCTTCCCACTGATGGCCCCAGCGAACACCTCTGCGCACTGAGCCCGCAACTGCCCCATCGTCTTTGCAACCTTCATTTCAGATTCCTCTCTTCACTAAGTTGCCGCTGCATGCGGCGGATGTCCTGCACAAGCCGAACTGCCTGCGCAGATTGCTTCGTCAACACGCGGATCTGCGCCGCGCGGAAATCAGGAACGAACTGGCGCCCTTCTCGAATGGCTTCGACTTCTGCCTCTGCGTAGCCAGGGCCTTCAAACGAGCGGCTACCGAGCCAAACGCCTGCGCGATAGCCAAACAGAGCCCCAGCCCCCTTCGGGTACAAGAATCCGGCTTGAGCGACTGCATTTGCTGCTGCGCCCGGGTTGCGCTGCCACTTGCTCGCGGCCTTTCTGGCAATGGCCAGCGCCTCGTCAGCACTGAGCGTGCGTTCGCGTGAAACCCGCGCGAGCAGCCTGCGGATGCGCACATCAACGCGAGGCCCTTCACGCCATAGCCCGGTTGAGCAGTCGAAGCGCATGCTCAGATTCCAGCGATGCCACACTGCGGCACCGCCTCCCACAACCGTCCGCCGCTGGTCCCATGCCCACGCTCACGCGGCAGGCCGGCGCGCAGACACCGAATCAGGCCCTTGCGAGCCAAGCCGCTGTAGACCGAGCCATAGGCGCGGGCGTCATGCGGCACGAACCAGTGCGCGATGGCCTTTGCGGTGAGTTGCTCGCCGCTCGAGGGTCCGTGCTGTACGAGGTACGCGTGGATGAAGTTAGCGGCGCCAGCGGCGTCGAAATCAGCGGCTCGCTCTGCCTTCCCGGTGCAGAGGTCGCCGAGACGGCGGCCACGCTTGCGGGCTCGCTCCATGGGGATGCTCATTTGCTGCACACAACCGCCTGATGAGTTGAGGCCCACTCGGCGGTGTCATCCATCGCGGCCGCTGCCGAGTCAGCAGCGTCGAAGAAAGACACGAGGCGCACCTCCATGCCCAATTCGGCGGCGATGTGGCGTTCAAGCCGTGCGCCCTTGCTGTTCTCCCATCCCGGGAGCAGCGCGATGCAACTGCACTTCAAGAGCGCTGGAATGTCTGCACGCATGCAGTCAGCCCATTTGGCGTTCTGATCCGAGTTGATCTCGGCCGGGTTGATGACCAAATGCCCAGCGCTTCGGAGCTTCGCCGCTGCCGCGTGGAACGCGGGAAAGTTCAACTCAGGCAGGCCCGTCATCGGCCCCGCCAGATAGATCGATTTCATCGCTCACCCTTTCCGATGTGTTGCTCAATAAGCTGTTGGAGCCGCGAGTCGGACTTCTCCTGCTGCCCGCGAGTAGCGAGGTACTGCCGCAGCAGGTCTGCAAGTTCGTCCTTGGGCTCAATGGGTTGTGGCTCTGCGTAGCTCAGTGACTGAGCCAGGTACTGCATCACCGCATGGCACCCGCGCTTGCGGCCCATACGCAAGATCAGTTCGATTTCTTCGGGGCCAAGCTTCTCGTTGCGCTCGGAGTTCAAGCAGGCCAAGAGCTGGCGCTGCGCAGGCTCTACACCCTTTGCGGGCCAGATCGCCACGCCCACCGCCTTACTGCCACCGCAAGCCACCACGGTTTCAATCAGCGCTTCGTTGAGTGAGTCAGCCATTCCAAACGACTCCGAAAGTTCTTTGCCAGTCAGACGGCAACGGCCGTTTTTTGGAAACCGGTGGAAGACTTCGCAGGCCCAACCAGCGACAGTTGAGGCATGTCAAAACGCAAAGCGAAGTCGAACGACGAATGGGCCCAGGAAGCGGTGCGGCTGCTGCTGTGGCGGGCACTGACCTGCATCTCTGCGCAGTACCGGCTGATGGCGGAAGAGTGGCTGCGGTGAGTGGCCATGTCAGACCCCTTGCGCTGCTTTGGCCGCTGGTCGCTTTGCCAACTCGGGCCAGATTTCTTGCCAGTCATCGGGCCGGAGGTCTTGAAGACGTGCGGCCGGGTCGATCTGGTGAAAGCGACGGGCCAACGCTGGGGAGGCTGTTTTGAGCCCCCTCAAAACTTGGTAGAGGTATTGCTCGTCAATCCCCAATGCATCGGCCACCTCACGGCGCCGGTCTGGGGAATAGTTCGGTAGTGCCATGCAGCTATTTTCTAGCCCATGGCTAGCTTTTGTCAAGCTGGCGGCTCGGTTTTTTTATAGCCAGGGGGTGAAATGTGCTGATGCACCCGAATGACACCTGGATAGCTAACCTCCGCGCGCTGGTAGAAGCGCACCTCCCGCCAGGAGCAAAGACCAAGGCGGCGGGATACGAAGCCGTGGCCGCGGCAACCGGGATCAATAAGGACTACATCTACCAACTCTGCACCGGCAAGAAGCGGAAGATGGGGCTGGATGCTGCGGACAAGATCCGAAGGGCATTTGCCTATGGCCGTGACCCCTCATGGCTTGAGCAACCGCCAGAACCTGTCAACCCCTCCAAAGACCCCGCCGAACCGGCCGCCCGGCTGTCAGTAGCTCAAAACGTGATCCACCTCTTCCCTACCGTTGTTGCACCGACAATCGGATGGGGAGAAATCAAGGTGGAGAGCGTGCCTAAAAGCTTTACCCTGGTGCTGCGAGATGGGGCCCTGGGCGATGATTTCCCGCGCGGAGCGGTGGGCTACTTTGAGAAGTACGAGCCTGGAGTGGTTGAGCCGATCGAGGGGAAAGGTGTGCTTTTTGTTGACCGCGAGGGTGCTCCATTCGTGCGCCTCTACGAGGTACAGCGAGGATCAACCTGGCGAGCTGTTGCCGCCGCCAAGGGCTACGCGCCGATGGATTCGGAGCAAGACGGTCTAACCCTGCTTGCGGTGATGCTGGGCGGTTTCTGGCGGCCCCCGACTCGTTAGCCCCTATCCGCGGGGGTGATGCCGGGCCCGGCGTGCCGGAAGATCGACGGACAACACAGGAGGCCCCGAAGATGAAGCACAAACCCGCAGCCATCGCAGCTCTTGCCGGGCTGGCCCTGCTGACAGCATGCGCCGCCAAGCGGCCGGATCCGCCGGAAGTTCTCGAGCTTGCCAACCGCCCCTTGGTCTGCAAGGGCGCCGAAGAGTGCGGTCTCTACTGGCGCCGAGCCCAGTTCTGGGTGGCCAACTTCACCGGCTACAAGGTGCAGGTGTCGAATGAGTCTTCCATCAGCACTTTCAACCCGCCGAACTACTCTCGTTCGTGGGGCGCGCATGTGACCCGCGAGCCGCTGGCGGCCGACTCCGACCGCATCTGGATTCGAGTCAGCTGCGGCCCGGCGCCGCTTTGCTCGGAGTCCGAAAGCCTGGTCACTGCGCACTTCAAGCGCTACGTGATGGGCGGGGCAGCAACTCCTGCAGCTGCGCCCTCTCCTGCCGCCTCTCAAACCTCCGCTGCGCCCTTTCTGATGTACGTCAGCTCGAACTAGCTGGCGAGGCTACCCGCATTGCTGAATCGCAGTGCCGGCCGCGGGCGTCAGCGGAGACCTCTTCGTGGGATCGCCACGAGAAAGAGAGCTGTCATGAAGATCGCTGTTCATGTTGATACCAATGAACATCTCAATGTCGCTTGGCCAGATGGGGTTCCGTTGCCAAACGCGGGCGATCAAGTAGTGATGAAGGTTAGCCAGTCGGGGTCAATAGGGTTCGTAGTCGAACATCGCTTCTATGGCATTGGCGTCGATCCCCAAGATGGCTCACCGATGACGACTATCCACATCAAAGGTCGTTCATTACCTCGGGACGCTGCCGCAGAAGGGCCATGACAAAACCTGCCCGCGTGAGGCGATGCGCAACAGGCACCGCATGGAAGTCAGGGGTCATCAGCAGCGTTCCGAACGGGATACGCACCAACGCGCCATCCACGTCTTTACCTTCGATGCGGATCAGTCTGGAGCCAGAACTTGCCTGGTTCACCACCTCGGCAGAGGTAGTCTGAGAAAGCTCTTGACGGTTCATCTCAACCCTTTCCGGCCCTTCGGCCTGTAAGACACAAAGCCCGCCCAGTGCGGGCTTTTTCTTGCCTGAAAGAAAATTGTAACAGTCTAGCTGGGGGCTTGCTGTTTTTCTAGCCCGGGGCTAGGATATCTCCACCGACGCAGCAATCCCGCAGCGGCAAAGGAGTGGAGAGATGGACAACAACGAACTGATCGCCCAGCACGCCGAAATGCTGGCGGTGCTGAAAGAGGTTCTGGCCGCCAACGACGCCGCAGCCGCGGAACTCGCAGAGCTGGGCGTAGTGCCCGAGGGTGAGAAGTTCGATCAGACCGAGAAGGTCCGCGCCCTGATCGCCAAGGTCGAAGCCTCGAAGGCCTGAGCCGATGAACACCGCCGGCATGGAGCGCACAGAACTCCGGGCAGCACAAGCCGCGCATGAGCGGCTGTGCAGCGGAGTCAGAAGCGCAGTTCAGCAACCGCGCCGCAGAAGTCCTTCGGACTCTGCCCGCCCGCGATGTACTGGACGAACTCTATGACGTGCAAGACCAGCTGCAGATTGCGATCCGCCGCGGTGACGCCGAGTTGATCGGCCGCATCGTCCTCGCAGTCCGCTCCAACTACGCCGAGCGTGTGGCCTCAGACCTCTACGAGACCCGCCCTCAACTCCCAACCGCCCAACAAGTGGCAATCCTTCAACTTGCAGGAGCGTCCCATGAATGACTTGCTTTGGTTCATCGAAGAGAGCTTCACCGCTCAAGTGATCCGCAACAACCCGGGGAAGTTTGCCCTGGTGTTTGTGGTGGCTGTGGCTCTGGTGGTGTTGGCATGAGCGCGGCCCGCTTCGGAAACGCCATCCAGTCAGCGCACGTTGAGTTCTGCGCGTGCCGGTGGGGCGGTGGCGCAGAGCCTGGGAAGTGGCATGTCTTCTCAATCGCTTCGCACAGCAGCGACTGGGACGCTGGCTTTCTCGCGATCTCGCAATCAGCCGTGATCGATGACTTCGGCAACCTCGTAAGGGTGCCGCAATGAGCCGCTCGTGGCGCGATGGCGGCCCAGCCTATCCCGTCCCAGGGTTCGGACACATTGATGATTTTCGCGGCATGAGCCTGCGCGACTACTTCGCGGCGAAAGCGATGCAGTCCTGCATGCAGGGCGCTTCGCTTGGCGGCATGCCAGGGGTTGACCCAACCGCCACCGCGCTGATCGACCAAGTAGCGCAGGCCTCGTATGCCATCGCTGACGCGATGCTGAAAGCGAGGCAGCAATGACCGCCGCCGCAGTCCTGCAAATGCTCGAAGAGCAAGTCCACGGCGGCCCGGCGCCTCTTGTGCTTACCGAGTTCATGGACGCCGCCTACAGCGCACAAAAGCCGTTGTGGGGAGGCTGGATCACGCCCGCAGTGAGCCTGCCCGCCTACGTCACTTTCCCCGCCTCGAACTCGCTGGAGTTCACCCGCCAGGCCAGAGAGGCAGCCCGTGTGCGCTTTCCTGGTCAGCCATTCACTACCTCTCATGGGAGACAGCTTTGAAGCTCCACAGCGTTCTTTTTGGGATAGCACTCGCTGGGGTGCTTGTGAGCCTGCTGGACATGACGACAAAGGGCCCTACAACTCCCGCCCTGATCGGCCTCGCCCTCAACCTCGCGCTCGCAGTGCATTGGGCGCATCAATCCTCAAAGGACTGACATGCCAAACCGTGACCACATGCTGGGCCTCGCCGCCCATGGCCTCGTCGAGCAACTGCCGCAAGTGAGCCGGCGCACGCCGCTGCGCGCTGCTATCGACTACACCGAAGCGGCCGAGCTTGACGAAGTGCTGATGCACCGCAACCGCTTCGGGGTGTCGCGGTGAGCGCGCTCTGGTGGTTCATCGACGAGAGCGTGACGGCGCGCGTGGTGCGCCGGCATCCCTTCAACTCTGCGCTGCTGTTCGTAGCGGCTGCGGCTTCGATCGCGGTGTTGGCATGAGCCTGCTGCCCGCCCTCTTCCGCCGCGGCGAGCGCCTGCAGCCGCTTGGCACCGCGCGGCCCCGGAACCAATCGGCGCCAAGCTCCACCGCTACCCCCGATTGGACTCGTGCCACCGCGTCCGACAAGCCGCCGAAGAAGGTGCGCTTGCGCCTCACGGACTGGGCCGAGGGCCAAGCGGCTGATTTCCTGCGGCTCTATGACACTGGCAACTGCTCCTGCCACATCATCCCGCCCTGCGGGTCCTGCACACATCCAGGCAATCCCCACAACCTCGATGCGGACGACGAGGCGTGGGTGATGGGCTACGAGCAGGAAGGCGGTGCGCAATGAGCACGCACCTGATCCTGCCCCGCGAGGCCTTCGAGGCCTGCGCAACCGAGGGCCTTGGCCAGCCAGAGCGCGCCGGCTTCAACCCATTGGAGCCCGTCAACGCACCGGCCAACAAGCGGCACCGCGTGTGGGATGCCGACAGCGAAGACCTCCCTGCGCTGGCATGGCACATCGCGCTGATGGTGCTGGGCCTGTACTTCGCCATCTGGGCCGGCTTCTTCGCCTTCCGCATGGCCCTCAAGGCCCTGGTGTCGCCATGAAGCGCCTGTTGATCTGGTGGGCCCGCTGGCGCATGCGCTGCGCATCCGAAGCGCTGCACGAAGCCATGGCGCTGCCCTTCCCCGGCGAGAAGTTCGTGCAGGACCGCCACACCGACCTCATCAACTACGAGCGGCGCATCGCTGCTCTGGAAGCCTGACCATGAGCATCCAACTCGCAACCGAGCAAGAGCACGCCGATGTGCTCGAACTCGAAGCCGCACCGGCCCGCCCACTGGCGACCACGCAGCAAAGCGGCGTTGCGCCGCGCGCCGAAGTCGTCGACGCCGCGGCGAGCATCCTGCAGGTGATCGCCTCCGCTGCGCGCGATCCATCCGTCGACATCGAAAAGATGGAGCGCCTGATGGCCATGCATGAGCGCATGACCGCTCGCTCGGCAGAAGCCGCATTCAACGATGCGATGAGCCTCGCGCAGGCGGAAATGACGCCGATCTCGCGCGATGCCGTCAACCCACAAACGAAGAGCCGCTACGCCAGCTACGCCCAGCTGGACGCCGCGCTGCGGCCGATCTACACGAAGCACGGTTTCTCGATCAGCTTCAACAGCGGCACCGATGCGCCGGCCGGCCACCTCCGGTTGCTGGCTCTTGTAGGCCGTGGCGGCTACACGCGGACCTACATGCTCGACATGCCATCGGACGGCAAGGGCGCCAAGGGTGGCGATGTCATGACGAAGACGCACGCCACCGGCGCGGCCAGCACCTACGGTCAGCGCTACTTGTTGAAGCTCATCTTCAACGTAGCGGTTGGCGAGCTCGACAACGACGGCAACGGCATGACGCGCGAGCAGTGGCTCGCATCGTGGCTCAACAGCATCGCCAAGGCTCGCACCGTCGGCGAGTTGCGCAAGGTCATGGCCCAAGCGATCGAAGAAGCCAAGTTGGAGAACGACCAGGACGCAGAAGACCGCTTCCTCGTCGCGCAAGCCGACAAGATGGCCAAGGCCAAGCGCCCACCGCCTGCCGCAGCGCCAGCTACGCGCGCCTCAACGAAATCAAGCACCGCCGCCCAGCACCCGGGCGACGACCTCGACGGCGACATCCCCTACTGAACGGAGTCAACCATGACGACAGACCTTGCCGATGACGTCGGCTTTGAAGACGACGCGTCCACAGACGCAACCGCGGCACCCGAGCAGTCACCTGCCATCAGCGAGCAGACCGGCACTGCGCTTGTTGTGCAAAAGAACCTCTCTCGCATCAAGACGGCCCTGGCCGACCTCGACCGGATCGAATCCGAGTTGCCGCAGGTCGAATCTCAGTTCCCGAAGGATGTGGTCTACGAGATCACAACGACGAAGGGAATGAAGGCTGCGATCGAGCACCGAGCCGCGTGGCGCGACCGCCGCATCACCGTCGAAAAGGCGCGCACGATGGCCAAGGCGCCGATCCTGGAGCTTGGCCGCACCATCGATGCGCGTGCAAAGCGCCTCACCGAACAACTGCGCTCCGGCGAAGAACCGATCGACCAGTTGATCAAGGCCGAGGAACAGCGCAAGGAAGACGAGCGGCAGGCCCGCGTCAACGCAGAAGCCGGCCGAGTGCTGGCCATCCAGGAAGCTCTGGCCGAGATCGGCCAGGATGTGCAGATCGCCTGCGGCAAGTCCTCGGCTGACATCCAGGCACTGCTGGAGCGCATGCGCACGACCGAGCCCGACAAGCTGGTTTTCCAGGAAATGATCGAGAACGCGCGGGCCGCCTGGGCCGCAGGCATCGACAAGCTGGAAACGGCCCTCAAGGCGAAGCTGTGGGACGAAGAGCAGGAAGCCCAGCGCGCCGCAGCAGAAGCCGAGCGCGTGCGCCGCCTGGCCGAAGAGGATGCGCAACGCGCCCGGATCGCCGCGGAGCAAGCCGCCGAAGCCGCGCGCCTGGCTGCCCAGCAGCAGGCGCTGGAGATCGGCCAGCGTGCGATGGCGATGATGCGCAAGCCGGCCGCCGAGATCCGCGCGCATATCGACCGGCTGAACCAAACTGTCTATGCCGATGGCACGGCCGAGATCGTCCACCAAGCCCACGCGCAAGCCTTGTCGAGCCTGACCAGCATGCTCTACATGGCGCGGCAGGCCGAGGCGCTTGCGGCCGCGCAAGCAGCGGAAGAAATGCCAGCCCCACCGGTGGCCCCGGTGGCAGACGGAAGCCAGGACTCCGACGACGCCGCGGCAATTCCCGGCGCCAAAGCTGGACAGGTCACACCCGAGGGGGATCAACCGTGCTTTGAGCACGGGCGTGAAGGCATGGCGCCGGAAGCGTGCGAGAGCGCTGCCGGCCGAGGCGAAAACGTCGCGCCCGCTCTCGCCACGCTCCCCCACCACGAGAGCCCGGGCGTCGGCCCTATGGGCATTGGGCAACCCGCCGACGCGGGCCCCGCTGGCGGCTTGGAAGCCGGCATCTATTTCCCGCAGAACCACCCGAATCCACTCGTTGGCGCGGACGCGGAGGAATACCTGGCGCGCATGGCCCTGAATGCGCAAGGTGGCGGCTCAATCGAAACCAGCGAGCGCGAAGCCATCGAGCCTCTCGGCTTGCCCGGGCAGCTCATTGCGATTGCCGGTGGCGCGCAGACCTTCGTGGCGCCGAAGTCCGACGAAGTGACTCTGCTGCTACGCGATGTGCTCGTGCTCATTGAGTACCTCGGCACCCCGTTCGAGGGCCGCTTTCCGACACACCCGAAGCCTGACAGCTTCTGGTGGGCCGGCCTGCGCGTGCAGCTCGAAAGCATCAAGCCCCGTGTGCAGTACGCGGTCGGCATCCCTGCAGGAGAGCAAGCATGATCAGCCAAGCAACAGCCGCGGCCATCTGGCAAGCCTATCGGGAGATTGAGGCGGGCGAAAAGCTCCTGGCCGACATGAAGCTGGAGCGCGAACGCATGCAGGCAGACAAGCATGCCCCGACGCTGCGCGACGCCTTCGGGCGCCTTCGCCAACTCTCACTCGGCATCCCCAGCGGAGAGAACTCGCATCGTCTGCTGGATGTGTCTCCGGTTCTGGCCGAGTCCGTCATCAGGGCGCACATCGAAAACAAGCGCGCCGAGTTGGCAGAGGTCAACGAAAAGGCCCGCATCGAACTGGGGGCCGCATGAGCCGCCGCGCCCGCTCCCGCCCCTCCAAGTGGGACACCACGCTCGAACTCGCCCGGGCCTTCGGCCACGGCACGCCGATGCCGGGCGA
>JACCDR012308344.1_pt1 | contig 11563 bp, 8 predicted proteins | sample 7446431 | NCBI WGS metagenome assembly JACCDR01 (sample SAMN15323443, study PRJNA562643) | freshwater metagenome | isolation source: river surface water | place: USA:Blue River Watershed | collected 2017-08-17
CGGCGGTTGTGGTGGCTGCTCCCCCTGCACCCCCGGGCAACCACCCTTTACCAGCGCCTCCGCCCCCGCCCCCAGCTCCGCCATACGCTCCTTCCGTGACCCCCCCTGCTCCGCCCCAGCCGCCTCCGCCACCAGAAGCGCCATTAGTTGCTGTACCGCCAGCGCCGCCGGAAAAAGCCCCTCCGTCGGTAACAGAAGCATGTTTAGACGCTGTCCCCCCGTTACCGCCTGTTGCGTTACTGGCATTCGCTCCGGGGTTCGCTGTGAGATACGTCGTGGCACCAATAACCACTGTGGCGACCCCGGCGCTGATGGTACAAACAACCGTGTCCGCTGGATTTACTGCGATCGTTCCGTAAGCGCAACCGCCCCCGCCACCGCCTCCGGAGTAGTTTGCAGCTCCGGTCCTCCCAGCCCCATTTCCGCCCGCACCGAACGCGTACGACCGAATCTCGACAATATCGTCAGGAACGACGAAGTTCTGCGTTGACGTAATTACTGTGTATCGCGAGAACGGCGCGGCATTCGATGCGTTTTCAAGGTCTGTAACGCGAAACTCAAGCGACGTCGGGTCCGCGCTGCCGGTGACGCCTACCTTCGCCTCAAGCGCCTCAATGGCATCGTTCGCGTTCGCGTGCTGTTCGTCGTGATAAACGCCGGCAGAATCGAGGTCGTCGTCTGCGGTAGGGTTCTGGAACGTGTCAAGCGATGTCGGGTAGTTCGTCGCCATCAGGTGCGCTCCACTTCCATATGTATTTTCTCGATCCGGCCTTTACTGTCGCGCTGGACAGTGGCCGTTACCGACTTGTAGTTCTGCTTGGCGAACTCGTGCCGCAGGGCGGCGATGAAGGCGTCGTTCGCTTTGCTCATCTGCTCCAGAGTTGCCGTCTGGGCTTCGAGCGTTTTCTGCATCATCTCGTGATGCTTACCCTCCGGCTTCTCAACCAGAGGTTCCATCGCCTTGGGCGGGACGAGCGTCAGCGGTGCCGGCGGGGCTTCCGGTTTCTTCCTTTCCTTCAGAATCGCCATATCACCCCTCCAAGCACTGCTTGAACTGCTCAAGCGCGGTCAGGTCGGATTGTATATCCTCCAACGCCTTTAGGGCAGACATCTCCTGCGGCACCCACTTTTTCTCCTCGGCGTCCCAGACCCGGTGCTCCACCATGATGCCGTCGAGGCGCTCGCGCTCTTTCGGATCCCGGAGCATGGCGGCGGCTCGCTGGCGTTTGTCGGCTGGCTTCTCGAACGCGGAGGCGCGGAGTGCCCCTCTTGCCGCTTTGTTGAAGTCCTCGCCGGACTCCAGCCGCCGCTTGAAGTCAGCTTTCTGGTGCGGTTTCAGCGTGTCGTATGGGCGCGTCTCAGCAACGTCGCTGCCGGCTTCCCACGCGTTGGCTATCGCTTCTTCGTCCCAGACTTCCGCTTGGTTGCTTTCTCCGGCAACTTCTTGCCCTTGGGTGTTTCCTTGCTCCACCGCGCCGCCATCTTCGGCTCGTTGGCGTACATCCACTTCCTCTGCGACCGACTCTTGAACGGCATCGGGAACCTCCGTGGGTTTAACAGGCTTCACCCCAAACATCGAAGCAAAGTCGGTTTTCGGAACGGCAGTAGCGGCAGCTTTCGCTTGCTTGATCGTCGGCGCACCCTCTACTTTTTGGGCGGGCGCTTGTGCTTTTTGCAAGCCATAGGTATCTCCTTTGTCGGCCAGTTTCTTGGCGAGCGCGGGGATACCCTTCCGTAACACCGTCTTCGGGTTTACTTTCGGGTCCAGCTTCGCCAGCGCCTCTGCCATCGCCTTCGGCTCCGGCAGTTCGTTCAACCACTCGTCGGGTTTGTCCTTGCGCAGCGCAGCGACCTGCTGCGCCAGCGCCTTCGGCTCGGTTACTTGAACTTCGGCATTTTCGGAGGCTTGGGGGCCTTCGGTGCGCGCGGGGGCTTCGGCATTTTGGGGGCCTTGGGCGACTTCGGGGCTTTCGGGCCTTTGGACATCATCTTGGGGAACGACGGACGGTTCATCATTGCGAGTCTCCTGAGTGGGTTCCGGCGCGGGCTGCGCCTGTTTGCTAAGTCTTTCGGTTTCGGCAGCGCGAGCGGCTTCGCTCTCGGCCTTCAAACGTGCGAGCGTTTCCTCACGACGGGCCTGCTCCGCCGCGCGATTGGCTTCGACCTGAGCTTGAATCTCCTGCATACGCTGCTGAAGAACATCGTCCGGTACGACAGGAGCCTTGGGGGCGATAGCTTGCGCAGCGGTGTCCGGGGTCGGTAGCTCGTCGACAAGGTCGGGGGCAGGCTGTATGTCGTTGAGCAGCGCTTGCACAGGATCGAGCTTCGCTTGCCGCGCAGCTTGAGTAACGCCGCCCTTCGGGCCGAACATCGCCAGTGACGCTGCGTCACCTGACGGCGGAGCAGGGGTGTAACCGAACGGATCAGTTTCAAACGGAAGTGCGGGTCCGCCGGATTCCGACACGAGATTGAACGGAGCCTGCGGAGGGGTTCTCGCTGCGAGTGCCGTCAACTGTTCGTCTTGGGCGTCTCCGAACAACGAGCCCTGCGGACCGCGAATGTCGTCCGTAATCGGAGGTTGCGTGAAAACATTTCCTTCTGGGGAGCCGAGAAGTACGTCGAACCCGCTGCGCGGCTCAAGGTCCAGCTCAGGCTGCTTGGCTCTGAACAAACGCTCCCGCGCAGCCGCTTCTCTCAAAGCTGCATCGTAGTCGGTGTCCGTAACAGGAGCCGTGACCGTACCCCCGCCGCCGAACAGATCGAACTGCCCGGCATCGTCTGCGGTAAACGTAGGTTCCTGCGCACTCTGGGCTTCGACTTCCTTCGCAGCCAGATCGTCTTTCAACGCCTTGAGAGCGTCCGCGCGACGGTTCTGGTACATCTGCATACCGCCGCCGAGAAGACCGGCACCGACAAACACGTTAGGCGCGTTGCTTAGGGTCTCCATCATTCCGCGCGTGAGCGCTTCTGAGGACAAACCCTCCATGCCGCGACCACCCCACTGCTCGAACGGCATCTGGAGCAGTTCCTCGACGTTCTCGACCGCCCCCTGCTTGACGAATTCCTTACCGACACCCTTCCAGCCGAGGTTCTTGATCGCATCCGGGGCGCTGCGGGCAGCCGTTTCCAATCCTTCTTTGCCGACGTATGCGGCGAGCCGTGCTGCCGCGCGTTCTGGGCCGAGTACGGTTTCGATAGCCGCTGATGGAATTGCAGCAAGTGCTGCTCGCCCACGGGCTGTTTCCCCGTGTCTTTCCTGTTCCTGACGGGAGCCTGCGTAAGACTGGGCAAGTGCACTCAACCCCATCACTGCCGGGGCGACAATAGGCGCCGCAGGGCCGGACAAGGCGCCGGCCGCAAGACCGAGACCTACACTGCCGAGCCCTTGGCCGAGGACGTGCTCAACACCTTCCCGACTGAAGCCCTCGGTTGTAGGGCGGTTTTCTTCAACCCCGCGAGAGGCTCGATCGACAATCGCTTTACCGAGCTGCTCCAACCCGGCGGCGCGCATGACGTCCCCGCCTGCGTAGAGGGTGTTCCACCCCATGCCTTGGAGAGCATCGACAATTCCGCTGCCGACGCCGGGGGAGTCCCCGGACGCCTTGGGCATTACAGGGTCCCTGAGTGTAGACGGGTCTACGTCAATCCAGCCTTCCGCCGACAAAACGCGCATCGCTTACCTCGCTGGCACTATGACGCCCTGCCCATCGGGCAGCACCTTAATTACTGCTTGTTGAGAGCGGAGTAGGTTAAGCTCGGCTGGTGACGGGACTCGCCCCAGTTTTTGCTTCTGTTCTTGCCCCCAGTCAGTCGCCAAGAACGTCTCGTAGTTGCTCGCATCTATTGGCTTGCCGTCTCCCATACCCGCTTGTCTGGCATCGCCGGCCGCTTTCGCCGCGTCGTACTGGGCCTTGAGCTTCAACATCTGCGCCTGCCAGTCGCGGTTTGCGTTAGCGATATCCGCCCGCTGACCAGCCTCTGCTGCAAACCTGCGAGCCGTATTCATTTCTCCGACATTCATCGCCGCTGCCGCGTTCTGCGCGTCGTTTTCGCTCTTCCTGAAGTTTGTATTCAGCTCATCTAGACGGTTGCGCTCCTTGGCGGTGAGCATCCCCTGCTCGGCCTTTTTGACCAAGAAGTTGAACTCTTGCAGGCCGCGCGCATCCTTGCGGGAGACGTCGGAGCCTTGTGCAGTCACGTACTGGCCGGCGCGGGCCAATTCGCGTTCGTAGTCCTTCTCGTTACGGGTATCCATCTTCTGACGGGTGGCGTCCATTGCCTTCCCGAAAGACAGCCCAGCGGTTGCCATCGTCTCTGGGAGTCGACCTTTTCTCGCGGCTCCCATACTCGTCAGGAGGTCGAAAAACGCCCGGAGCTTGTCCTCTTGATCAACGTCAGCGAGTTTGGTCGGCCCTTTGCGCTTCGCGTCAGCCTCAGCGTACGACTTTTGCAGGGCCTCCAGCATGCTGAACTTCTCGGCCTCCGGCATCCCCATCTCTTGCAGCCGTTTGTCTGCTGCGACCAGCCGCGCATCTGCCCCACTGAAATCAGCGGCGAACGGCGTGCGCGTGTGTTCCTTCGGCGTGTACCCAGCACCGCGAACGGTTCCTACCCCGCGCAAGGAAGCGAGGGGGTCGGGGAGGGTAGGTTGTTGCACCCCGTCCTGCGTACTAGGTAGCAACGGCTCCTTGGGTGTTTCGCGGTCGCGCCCCGGAGTGCTGTTGGCAAGCAGAGCGGCCATACCACCTTCACCAAGTTCAGGGTGCTTCGGAACAAAGCCAGCCGGCAAGCCCTTCACAACTTGCCAAGGTACTCCTTGTCCTGCAACACCGGAAGCGGATTCTCCTGCCGTTAGCGGGGCACCTCTCGCCGAAGCAAGCATTCGCGATTCCAACGGCGACAGCCGGTGTTGCGGCGGGGACATCTCGACCCCCTCGCCTTTGCGACGGTCGTAGTGAACCCCTCCGAGCGACACCCCTTTCGGCCCATACCCGGTGCTAAACAGCGCGCTAGGATCAACGTATGTATTGTTGAGGTCATCGATCTTTTCTCCCGCCCACGCACCAAGGCGCGAACCGGGGCTCATCAACTCCGCTCTGGAGAAGTAAGCGTTCCGGTACTCCGGTGAATTCGGGTCCGCTGTAGCTAGAGTACGTTCAAGTGCTGCAAGCTGTTCTTCGTATGCTGCCATCTCGCTCTCCTACACCGTCTTGAACGTATTGTACAGGTTGCCGATCGTCCCGGCGATGCCGAGGGCCGTTCCGATCTTTGACGCTCCGGGCTCGGTAATCGTCTTGGCGCTTTCGGTGCCGGCGGTCTGCTGGCTCTGCTGTGATGTGTTGCTCCAGTTCTGGCCGAGGGCGGTGCCTGCGCTGGTCTGGTCGGAAGTCGTGGCTTGCCCGGTAACCCCGGTCGTACCCGTTGTCCTGTCAGCAACGCCTGCGATACCCGACAGCGCCGGGGTGTAGGCACTGAGGAGGTCTTTCCCACCCTCTTGGAACTTCGTCCAGTCGGCCACGTTACGATTCGCGTCCCCGGACATTTGATCAAGAGCCCCTTTGTATGCCTGCGAACGGATGTTCGCCTCGTTCTCGTTCCAAGCACGGCCTGCGAGGTAGTCCTTGTACTGGTCCTCGATCATCGCCCGCGAGCCGCCGAAGGCGCCGCGCATCACTGCGTTAGCATCCCGTTGGTTGGACTCCTGCGCACGCCGTTCTTGGTCGATCTGGCGCATCGGGTCGAGCACCCGCTCAAGGTACGGATTTTCGTAAGTGCCAAGCGCTCCGGACTCCAGCATCCCGCCGACAGTGCCCTCAGTCTTGTCGATCCGAGCGTAGGGGTTCAGCCCACGGGCGTAGCTGAGAAGGTCTTGCCCCGCCTGTTTTGCCCAATCTTCGACCCCTGTTGTCGATAGGGTGTCCTGCGTCCCGAGCGAAGAAGTCCCGCCGGTAGTCCGGTTGGTCGTCTCCGACGAAGTACCCCCCGTCGTTGCCGAGTTTGACGACCCTACAGTATCCGTCAGACCGGTTTCGGAGATTTTGGTCTGGACATCCCCCTCGTCGAGAAGGTTTGACAAAAGCCCGCCGATCCCGGCAAGCGCGGCCGCGCCCCCCAGACCACTGAGATTGAGTCCGCCTGAACCTGACGTGCCAGAGCTTGAGCCGCCCGCCCCCGACGTTCCGCCTGTGGGGGGAGTAACAACGGTTGTGTTTGTGCCCGGAATGGTAGCCGTAGCCGGGCCGTTGCTGCCCGGAGTCAGAACCGCCGTCGAGGTCACGGTCTGGTTTGTGTCTGGACGAGTCGCGTCTAGCGTAGGCCCGGTTACTACGGAGTTATTACCGAGCCCTGTCACTTCCGAGGTGTCCAACCCAGATTCTGGTGCAGTTGGCCCCGCGTTGGTCGGCAAGCCTGCCCCCGGAATCGGCGTGATCCCAGAACCCGACGGGGCCACTAAATCCGACAACGACGGGATAGGGCTCGTACCCAAGCTATCTAGCGCCGGGTCACTGATGTCTGAACCGAGCTGGTCATATAGGCTTGCTAAATCGTTCGCCGATAGCCCGCTGAGAAAGCTATCGAGCCCGGAGGTGTCGAAATTTCCGGAGCTATCCAAGGAGAATAGTTGATTAAGGTCGAACCCCCCAAACAGATCCTCTCCTGTATCCGGGTTAGTGTTCCAGTCTATAGGCCCCCCGGTTTCAGAAGCCACGATGTTGTCTACTGTTTCGTCCATGTTTAGGCTCCTTGGGACCGCCTACGGGCGATCGCCTGCGCTAACTGTTGCCGCTGTTGCGGGTTGAGGGATTGTACGTTAAAACCGGAGGTTCTTGACGGCAGACCGGTTTGCGTAGTATTTACGAGCGCGCGTGCAGCCGGGGCGAATACAGGGCCGACTTGACTGCCGAGCGCACTTCCTGTACCACTTACCAGCCCGGACGTAGAGGCTTCTTCGAGAGACTGCCCGCTGGCGAGCCCGCCCAAAGTGGTTGCGATGCCTTGATTTACCGCTTGGTTGTCCGTACCGAGAGCGTTCGCAGCAGACCCCACAAGAGCCCCTGTAGCCGCGTTAGTTGCAGCCTGCCCCGCGTCGCCGCCGGTAAGTGACGCTGTCGTTGCCGCAGCAGTGGCGTTCTTCAAAACATTGTCCGCGAGGGTGTTGCCGGTACTCACCGTAGGCTGTGTCGGACCCGCGTTGGAAGTTGTCGACTGCGCTGCGTTAAGCGCCCCGCCAACCCCCCCTGCAATGGCCGATTGCCCGATTTCTTCCGAGTTCCCCCCAGTGATCGCAGTAGTCGCCGCAGAATTCCCGGCGCCTGTGATTGCGTTGCCCACAACAGGATTATCGGAAACCGCCGAACCGTAATTACCCAACCCGCTGAGGGCTCCAGACACGAGGCCCCGCCCACCAGAGCGCATATAATCGTCACTGTTCATGGAGTCGCCGGGGCCTTGCCGCACTGCCTGCCCTATCATACCCCCAAGGGCTCCCGTAATCGGCCCGCCGGAAGACCACGCACCTTGGATGATCGCTGGAACGACCACGCTGGCTACGTCACCGACGCCTTCATTCATGAACTTCGCGGAATGGGAAGCAGGGCGTCCGTGTTGTAGGTCCCACCCGGCGGTCGCCACCTCGCTCTTCGCACGCAGGTAATTCTCCGCAGCGGCCCGCTGCTCATCAGGGGTCTTAGCCGCGTTAAAGGCGTCCCTTGCAGAAGCCAGCGCGTCATACGCCCCGGCTGCCCGGTCATACGCTTGGTAATTCCAGTCGACGTCTGGGGCAGCAGCCGGAACCATCTCGGGGGCTCCGCCTTCCATCGAACTCTGCTGCTCGACCGTTGGGGCGTTGGTCTGGTAATCCAACATGGACTGGTCGTCGCGCGTTCGCGCAGAAGAAATACGCTCGCGGCGTGCTTGCAGCTCCTCATCAGTTACGAACGCCGGGTTCGCTACGAACCTATCAAGTTCCGCATTTCTCCGAGCTTCGGCTGCGTTTGAACGTCGTTGTCCTGCTCCGGGCATATCACACCACCTGTTCGTGCCAATGGAACGCCGCGCGAACGTCGGCGTTGCCGGCTACCGGAGTAGCCGCAAAAGTGATCGGGACCTGCGTAGCTGTCAGGGCATCGATCTGGGAAAGGACAAGCGCCCCGCGAGTGTCGGCGTTACCCCCAGACACCCCGGAATTCGAGCCCGCACCTGACACGGTGTACCCCGCAAGGATCGTCACCCCGCCGGTAATGGAGGTGTGATTGACCGAATACTCGGTGACGGAATCGGTGCCGACCGACGCCCAGGTGCCCCCGGACAACGTTCCGCCGATCACAACTTCCCAGTAGATGTCGTTTGTCTTGGCTGTGCTTGAGACTTCGGCGAGTTCGATGTGCGCTCGGTTTGTGCGCCCGTTGTATGTCGCCGCCGGTCGGATAGACAGGACCGGCAAACGCGCATTGACAGCCACCGCCGTTACGCCGTTCCCGATAGCTCGCGGGAACCCGCGCGCCTCCGCCCCGCCCTCGGACTGAACTGACCCACAGACAAAATAGCAAGTTCCGCCGGGAGTAGCGCGCGAACTGGACAAGAAAACTCCGTTCGCGCTGTCGAAATAACCAACGCGGAACGACGTGCTTCCACCAGAGGTCTCGCCTTCGAAGCGCAGCGGCAGATTGAAGTGCTGGGTGTATGGGACAACGAGGGAGTTCGCGTTCAAAAACTCATGTGCGTAGTACAGCATCCCGTCCACGTCGAAACCGATACGAACTCGGCCAACCCCGAGCCACTGTGCGTCAATGACGAGGATCTGCGTCTTGGTGAAGTCGAGCGTTTTACCTGATGGTCCGGTGCCGTCCATCGGATCGATGTTCCACGACGTCTGTGCAACCGAGGTTGTGACGGCGCTACCGCTCGTGGAAGTCCGTCGGTTGATGCTCATCGAAGCGCTGCTGCCTGCTGCGAAAATCCCGGTCATCAAGACCAGATGCGACTTTCCCGGAATGTACCGGTGGTACACACGACTCTGAAGGATCGCGGCGTCGCCGTTGTCCGCAGTTACCGTAACGGGGCACATGCGCGTGCTGGTGTTCACGGGTCCTACCGCATTGCCGGCACCGTCCGTCGCGCTACCGTTGGACGACAAGGTGGTAATCGAATAGACGTAGGACGGGCCGCCGGAACTGTCTTTCACCACCGCGTCCCAGCATCGGCGAGTGCAAAGTCCGTATTCCTGCTGGGAGTCGAACAGCGTACTCGGGCTCGACGTGCGCAAACGACTGAACCCGTCCAATTGAGGGCCGTCTGCCAACGTTACCGATTCGAGGTTGATGAAGCTCATATGATCCGCCACCCGTTCGTGACCGCCCGCATGTGCAAGCTGGTCCCGTTGTTCCTGACAATAAGCGTGTCAGTGCCGAAGTCCGTCGTGGCGCCGCCGGTAGGCGTGATGTAGAGCAGGTTACTGTTTGACGACTTCTTGATGTGAACCTCGTGCTTGTCCCTGATCAGGTCGGCACTCGGCGCGGGCAATTGTACCGTAATATCGTCCGTCGAGGTATCGCACACCACGAGGTTATCCGAACCGGTGATTTCGTACGTAGCCCCCGAGCTGACCGACGTTTGCAGCGTCGTCGTGTCGATCCTGACGAAAGCGAGTGCCCGCTCCAATTCGGCAATGAACTGCCGAAAAGTCGTACCTGCGTAGGACTCCCCGAAGATCGGGAACCGGGCTGTTAGCTTACTCATCGCTTACCGTGCGGGATGACGTCAAACCGTAGCGAGCTGGCTCGCCAGTCATCACTGACCCCGTCGCTTTCGATCTTTACAGACATCTGACGGACCCGCATACGCGGATTGACGAACTGCGTCTGAGCGTTGATGTCGTGCGAACTGCTGAAAGTTTCGGTTGCCTGCGGATACTTCTTTCCGGAGAACGTCACCGTCACTTCGCCTGATAGCTCCTTGAAGTCCGGTATGTACTTGGACAAATGCTGGAGGTCGTTCCCGTCCGGGTCAATCTCGATGTCGCCGCTTTCAACATAGGCAGTCATCGCTGCGCCGTTATCGCTCGTGCCGTATTCGTGCTGGTAGATCCGCCCGTTGTAGAAGCCGTAGGGTACGCCGAACGTGTCAGACGCTCCAACGAAAGCCGTGCGCGGGAGTGCCCCGTAGTACCAAGCTTTGTCCTTGACGTTGTACACAACGTAGCGATCGTTGTCCGTCGAGCCCGCCGACGGGTAGTACCACCAGATCTCGTTGTGCAGCCGGTTGGCGCTGGCGAACACAGTCCCTGCGTTCTCGTTCAAGTCCTCGAACACCTTGCGCTTCACGGTACACGGCAGGACGTGCACAGACCCATCGTAGTAGTAAAACTCCTCGCCACCCATCCAGTAAGCGATGCCCTCGTACGCCGCTGCGGCGTGCATGCCGCGAATACCCCCGTTGTCGCCGAGCGGAGAAAAGCTGAACGTGTACGGAGGGCCTACGAACTGCATCGAATACACGTACGTGTTGGTGAAAATAAGCGTCGCCCCGCGAACCTTGCAGTACGCGACGATCTCGGTCCCGTTGTCGAGGCGCTTGTCCCCGGCGGTATTCGTGATAGTCGGTGTCCAGTCGGTGTAGTCCTCTTGGGAACACCACCGGATCAGAAGCGAGTCGAAGTTCCCGAGCGAGTCCTTCGTGCCAAGAAGGACAACATGCCGGTCCTCTGAAGAGACAAAAGCGAGGATGTTCGTGTCCGACGCTTGCGAGATCACCGTAGCGCGAGTACTCGTCCCGGAAGCAGGAGCCCACTGATACAACGCCCCGTTGATCGGGCAGGCGATAAGAATCTCGCCGAAGTTGTCCAGCGACCATACGCGCGCCACGATGTCGGAGCCGGTTCCAGAGCCACCGGACGTTCTAGCCGTGCCGTAAGTGCTCGACCCGTAGGTGAGTGCCCCGTAACCGATACCGACCCCGCCTGAGTCTGGACCGCTCGGAATCTCATAAACCGTAGCGACGGTGCCGCCACCCACTGCACTGCTGGTAGCCGGAGCGCTGTGCGTAATGGTGTAACTGTTGGCGTCGACCACGGTTATCGTGTATTCGCCGTCGATCGTGATACCGCCGACGGCCGTCGCCCCTGAGAAATCTACCGTGGCGCCGTCTACTTGCCCGTGCGAGGTGTCGGTTACCGTCACTACCGCAGACGTATTCGTCGTCGTGAACGGGTCCGTCAGGTTGATCGAGGTAACCTGCGGAGTGATGTCGTAAATCTGAGCCGCGCCGACGTCAGCTAAGTAGAGCTTCGCGCTCGTACCAAACCCGATGTACGCGGCGGAACCGTTCGTCCTGCGCCAATCAACGACGCCGCGAGCCGCGCCTACATAATCCGGTTCGTCGGCAAATACGGTGTCCGCCCACCCGCCGAGTTTCTCCGGCAGGCCGTCACGAAACCGGACCTTGTCGCAGTCTTTCCAATAGAGCATACGTCCGACATCGCGGTCGGACGCTTCTTCGTAGATGCCGGGTTTAAACGGGATTGTTCGGAGCGCCATAGCGCAACCTCCAGAAATGACGTCTCCAG
>JACCDR012162407.1_pt1 | contig 11562 bp, 26 predicted proteins | sample 7446431 | NCBI WGS metagenome assembly JACCDR01 (sample SAMN15323443, study PRJNA562643) | freshwater metagenome | isolation source: river surface water | place: USA:Blue River Watershed | collected 2017-08-17
AGATCGCCTTTAGTCTTGGGCAGACCTACTGGCAGCAGGCCGACAGCGATAGCTTTAAGCAGAAAGTGAAGGCCGATGCCACGCGCTGGCGATTTCAAGAACTCAAGCAGGAGGCGCTCGTCGCCGTCGCCGCGCTCGTCGCGGAGCTGGAGGCCGACGCGAAGCGCGGCCGGTTCTGCTACGAGAAGGCAGAATGGCACAGGTTCGATGGCCGGACATATCTGGCGATTCGCGTGCCCGATGGAAGCGACCTTAGCTGCTTAGCGCTGCGGCGCGATGCGCTTGATGCGACCATGAAAGGACCGCAGCACAGCGAGGACCAAGAGGAGAACGGCGATGCGTGAGGAGTTGAAGAGAATCGCAGAGAGCATGTCTGACGGCCTGCTCGACTCGTTGTGGAAGGAGTTTGGAACTCAGAGCAGCCTATACAAGGAAGCGCTCGATGCTGTGGGCGGCGGGCGGGCGCCGGCAAACGGGCCGGTGATGCTACCGAACGGGTGGACAATCGAGGTCAACGGCGACCATGTGCGTGTCCGGAAGCCGAACGGCGGCGCAAGCGAATGGTACGGCCGTCCAGCAACCAATGGCTCTGGGATGTACGACCTCTGCCGGGATCTTTATTTCCAGCATCGAGGCGAAAATGACTGACGATCCCCGGCCCGGTTTGACGTCGCAGCAGCTGAAGACCCTGCGTGAAGCGTTCAAAGAATACGAGGATTCGGCACTGGCTCTGCGGGGGGCCGTCGAGGTATTTTTGGCCAAGCGCATCATTCGGCCCCTCGACGAGGTCGAGGCTCGTGAGTCCCTGATCGCGGCCGTGCAGGAGTTCGACAAGCACGCCCATTTCTACAGACAGAAGATAAACCTATGATCAAGTCAGCCGTTTTAATCACATGGTTCCGGATCGTGGACCTCGAAGGCGCGGTCATCGACCGGGATTGGATGGGGACCGACATCATCGACTGCGGGCCGGTAGAACTCTCGGAGCGAGTGGACCGGGGTCTTATGATCATGGACGGGAAACCGTTCGTCTATCTGGACCGGTTCTACAACGAGGGCAGCCCGACCCCGAACCCCAATACCTCGGGCCAGCAGCTGGTTTACATCGTTGACAGCGAGGCGGTTTTCCGCGGTGATTTCTCGGCCTGCTTTGACGTCGAGACTGGAGAGGCCCGATGATCAACACCAGCCTGACCGTTCAAGAGATGATCAAGCTCACCCAGCGGGCAACCAGCTGCCTCGGCCTACTGGCCAGCTCACAGGCTGAGGTTATCATCAAGCTGCGGGACTTCCTCCGCGTCGTGGAGGCCGGCGGCGGTGAGCACGCGGCCGAGGCCGGGAGGCTGCTCCGGGAGACCTCTCCGACATGAACGGATGGTGCATCCTTTGCCAGTCGCTCACCCGCCTGAATGACACGCCGTTAATGGAAGTCATGGTGGCCCGGCCGCCCGGCCAAAAGGCGGCCACGCAGTGGTGGACGTGGCACGACAAAAATATCATCCTGATCTTCGAAAAACGGGCCGCGGCCGATAGCGTCATCAAGCGGCTCCGGTTCGGAAACCCGCGGGCGGTGCCGGCCGTTCAGGCCGTGAGGATTCTCGAAGAGCAGACGGCCATGATCGACGCCGAGTTCGATAAAGCTCTGCCTATGATCGCCAAGCTGTGCTCGCATTGACATGGCCCGGCGATCAGACATCATGAAGTCGATCCGCTCCCGCGTGCGTGTCGAGCACTGCGGCCACAGCGAAAACGGCAAGAGGTCAGCTTGCTGGCTGTGGACGGGCCCTGATTCCGGGACCGGCCGGGGTGGCGGATACGGCCGGATGAGTTTGTCCGGCCAGACGGTTGCGGTCCATTTAGTCGTGTTCACACACTACTACGGATATGTTCCCGGCAAGAAACAGGTCGACCACAAATGCAACGTCCGGTTGTGTTGTCGACCTCAGCACCTACAGATGGTCACCGCCAAGACCAATAGCAAGCTTCGTGAGAAAAGGAAGAGAAGATGAAAAAGAAAGCGCTTTACCTCGCCATCCTCGCCGTTGTCCCCCAACATGGCAGCACCCAGCTGCCGCCCCCGACCTGCGATTTTCCGTTCCAGCTGGTAAATGACGGTGTCGACGGGGGCACGGCAATCACGGCAACCTACGACGCCCGAACCAAGACGTTCCAATTCACCGGATCCGACCGGGTTTTCTGCAGCGGGTTCGAATAATGGGTATCTCAAAGCTGGCGGACAGCCGGCGTCGACGGATACCGATCGGCCGCATTTTTGACGGGCCTCCTCTTGAAGTAAAGGGGAGGCTTTGCCCATGTTGCCGGCTGTACAAAGACACCGGCGATTTCAGCAGCAAAAAGTACAAGTTCAGGAGATGCAATTCATGCGTGAAGAAGACGGAAGAAAACGTGAAGAGGATCCGGGAACAGGGTCTGGGGACCGGTTGAGCCAACTGGAGGCCGAGAACGTCCGCCTCCGGGCTGCTTTGGCCCTGTCCCCGGCCGCGTGCCGGTATTGCCAGTTGCCGGCCAACGAGTGGGCCAAGTGCAAGTCGGGTTTTCCCGGATGCGCTCGCGCGGACGATGCCAGCGGGTGCCCCGAAATGGGCGCCCATCTGGAGCTGGGCAGCCTTAAGGCAAAGCTGGGCGACCTGCAGCCGGTGGCGTGGGAAACGGACCGGGGCGAAATCTACTACGACAAGCAAGAGGCCATGGACGACTGCGACGGCTTCATCGAGCCCCTGTTCAAGCTCAACGGAATCCGGGACGACCTGACCGAGGCAGTCTGTCACCATGAGTGGCAGGAGATCCGGGATTGGGAGGGTGACCCCGGAGTCATTAACGGGGTGCACGAATTCATCATCAGGCGTTGTGCGTTGTGCGGAGAGGAGAAATGAGCAAATACACACTGCCGCCGTTTACCGGCGGTGATGTTACTACGAAACAAGAGATTGAGTCTTACGGCCGTGAATGCGCCGAGGCCGCACGAGCGCCACTCATCGCAGCTAACGCTGCTCTTTCCGAAGCTAACGCTTCTCTGCTGGCGCGGATCGCGGAGCTGGAGTCTGAGAGCGAAAACTTGCGCTCTGTGATGATCGCAGCGGCCGAATAAATCCACGAGCACTGGGCAGCGCACTGTGACGAGGAAGGATATGGCCCTGCGAATCTGATGGACCGGCTTGAGCGCGGAATCCCTGCAGAGTACGCATACAAGGCAGGAGATTTTGAGCGCCTAGGAAAGCGGATCGCCGAACTTGAGCGCGCCATCGCCGAGCGTGCGCCGGCGGGCGGGGAGCGAATCAAGCGGGCAATTGCCGCCGCGCCGAAGCCGGAGGTTAAGCGGCTGCGCACTGGCTGCCACGACCTTGACCCCGAATGGCCCGGAGATGACGGAAAGCCGCGAGGTCCGACCTTATGCGTGCTTTACCCTCGATGCCCGTGCGGAGAAGCCGACACAGCGCCGAAGCCGGAGGTGCCCCGTGGCTGATTCCACGAGCGCAAGGCAGAGCGAACGGAGCATTACCTGCGACACGTTCACGGGTGGAATCAATGAGGCCCTCCAATGACTGTCGTTGCGTGGGATGGCAGATATTTGGCTGTGGACCGAGCGGCCACGGTCAACGGCCTCAGGAAGCGGTGCCAGAAGGTTGCCAGGTCGAGCAATGGCACTCTAGTGGCCATGGTTGGGGACCTTGATCAGCTGGGCCCTTACCTCCATTGGGCGAGGCAATGGCCGCCCGACCCGGCCGAGTTTCCGGGGTCGACTGATCGCGAACGCTGCAGCACGGCCGTGTTTGCACCGGCTCATGAATGGCACGGCAAGGTCTGTTTTACCGAGAGCAACGGCTACCCGATCCCGGCAATCGGACCTTTCAACGCATGGGGGTCCGGCAAGGAACTGGCCATCGGCGCAATGGCAGGCGGATTCGGGGCGGTCCCGGCGGCGTTGATCGCGTGTCGTCATGAGGTCGGTTGCGGGTTCGGGGTCGACATCTTTGACCTCGGCCAGCGGGAGCCGAGCGACCAGTGGATGGACGTGTCGACCTACTGTGATTTTGTGGGCACAGATAGCCCGGATTCGATACTGATTCGCCAGCTCATGGCGGAATCGCTGGAGGATTGGAAATGAGCATTAACGCTGAAATGATGCAAGAAATGGAAGGCCATCTGCCCTTCGGGATCAAGGCCAAGACGCCCGCGGACCGGTGGCAGTGGATGGCTGACTATTTGAACGCGGCCCTGCTGCACCCCGAGGTACCCTGCGTCTGTTGCAAGCGGGCCCCGAATGGTGAGATGTACGACCACCTCGATGATGCGGCGGTCCGGGCCATGCTGCCCAAGGTCGACACCGGGGATACGGTGTGGCATCTGCCGAGCGGGGAGAAATGGCTGGTCGCCTTCGTCCGAGGCGATCGTCTCACGTGGTGCGGGTGGCCCGAGGGAACGGCCGAGCTGGCGGATTGCCGACTGATCACCAAAGCCACCAAGGAGCAGCGGCTCAAGCTTCTGGACGAAATGGCGAAGATGCACGGCAGCGACTCTCGAAAGTCGCACGCGCAGGAGGTGCTCAGGATTGAGACGGCCAAGACCCGGTGCTTGCTTGAGTGGGAGGGCGTCAACGACCCGCCGTGCCACCCGGGTGACGATGACTGGCGGCCGTGCCCGCTTTGCCGAGGGCCGAAAGATGAATAACGTATGCATCGGCTGCAAGCACGCCCGGTGGGACCGAACTACGACCGGAGCTCTGCACCCCAGCGGCGACCCCTTGAAGAATGCCCGAGATGGACAGAGCGGGGCTAGCTTCTGGCGCACGGGAGCCCACGGGAGGCGCGCTGGGATGGCGGAGCTACATAGGTGCCGGTGTCGCTCCTGTGGCAGCAGGAGGACCCTGCCCCGGCGGCCGGAGCACTATCATCGGCAGCCCCCGTGCCGTACCTGCGGCCGGAGGGACTGGAGGGTCGACAAGTATAGGGCCCGGGTGGAGCTGCGGAGGACCCCCTGCCTATGTCACGAGTACCCTTTCCCGCATCGGAAGGGGTCCGGCTTCTGTATTCTCAACGCCAAGATGACCGAGGCGGAGTATCTGGAGCGCAGAGGCGTCCGGGCTTTTTCCTGACGACGAGGGCCCGGGTATGGTAGCCACGGGCCCTCGGAGGAAGTCAGATGCTCTGGTAGCGCGCGTCGGGGTCGTGGTGCCCGAGGATATAGGTAGGGCGGCGTGCGTCATTGGGCGGGCAAACCGAAAGAAGGCGCCAGCCGGCATCGAGGAACTTCTGGATACGGTCAGTGCAGGCGTTCTCTTCGTAGTGCACCCGCTTGATTTCAAGCAGGCCGACGCCGCCATTGCAAATGTACTGGGTGAGGGTAGATCCCGGAGGCTGGCCCGGGTCTGCCCGGGCGTGTTCTTCCAGCACCAGCTGCCCGCGGAGCCGTTTGACTTCGAGCGGCAGGCCAAGGCCAAGCAGCCACTGCATTTCAACCTGCGACACCAAGAAGCCTGAGAGGTAGGGCCGCGGCCTGTCGGGGCCCAGCTCGAAGTCCACTTGCTGCGGCTTCACGGTCCCGGGTTCGGGGTGGACCATATCCATCAGCCGTTCAAAGTCCTCCGGGCTCAGCTTGGTCATGGCCCGGCAGCACTCGACGTCGTACGTGTTGAGCTTAATGTGCATCATGGTCGGTGACCCTCGGCTTAGGTTTGGACAGGGCGGCCAAAATGCCGCCGACTATGGCGGCGCAGAGGACTGCCCACGGAAGATCGCGGCCCGCGGTGACCACCCAGAGCAGACACGCTAGGAAAAGCAGGGCGAGGATCATTCGCGCCATAGCTTGGCCTCCTTTAGGCACTGCTCGGCCGACCGCAGGAGTATCAGCTTTCGGGCCACCAGCGGCACGACCTCGGCTTTGCGATTCTTGGCCGCCTCATAGGCGGCGATGTCAACCCTGACCAGCTCGACGAACAGGTCAAGCAACGACCCGATCACTGCGGCCCGGGCGCTGTCGAGGCGGAACATCGATTCAGCTTGGCCGGCGCCGACCATTTGGATGCGGGCGAGGCGAGCGAGCTTGGCGGTCGATTCGAGGCCGGCTAAAATGTCCGGGTTCGGGGTGTCAGTCACGGTATTCCTCCGGCCGCGGCGGGCAATCGGGAGCGAGGATCAGGTCGGACGGCGCGGTTCATCGGGCGCCCCCGCGCGGGGTGCCGGGAGTCCGACCGCGGCGGGTCGGAGCAAGGAAGGCGAAGATGCTGTCGGCCCCGATACCGCGGCCGTTGTCGTCACAGCGGAAGGTCACGGAGGTCGGGCCGCGACTGCCCTTGCTTGCCTTACGGGCGGTCACAAGCCAGTGGAGCCCGTGCTCCTTGTCGGCCTGCATCCGAAGATCGACGAGGATGAAATAACCGCGGCCAGTGGACGGGGTGCGCAGCGGCACCGTAGTCAACTCGCGCCAGCTTTTCTTGATATATTCGAGCATCTCTCTATCCTCTATGGTGAAACCCGGGCCGGAGTGGCCCGGGCGGTGTCTCGATGCAGTGGGCTCTACCTCAGGGTCCTCAGCCCTGTGCCGGTCGGCGCTTCGGCCGGGGCGTCGTCATGGCCCACTGCGGGGGAGGATGGGCGGATGGTCGCCGATCCGGGGTCGGGCTCCCCGTGTTCCTCGGGCCGGTCGATAAACCAGCTTTCGAAGTCGCGAGGAGGGTCGAGGTCGGGGATCCCCGGTCCGGGATCCCCAAGGATGGCAGCCCCGATCAGCACCGCCACCCAGAAGGCCCTCACCATCAGGCAGCCTGCTTCTCGGCTTCCTTGGCAGCCTTGGCCGCAGCCTTGGCCGCTTCACGCTCGGCCTTGGCGGCCGCCTTCGCCGCTTCCTTGGTCGCCTGCTCGGCTTCGCGCTTGGCCTTGGCCTCGGCCGCCAGCGCCTCGCGCTTGGCCTTGGCTTCCTCGCGGAGCTTGCGGGCCTCGGCGCCGCGGAGATGGCCGCGGATGCGGTTGCCAAGGTTCATGCGCTGCATGCCCGGATTCAGGTGTTCGTACTGCGCCCGCAGCTGCTCTTCCGGGATGCCGAGGACCGTGGCCGCCTTGCTGTAGGTCTCCAGCAGGTCGAGGCCGCGCAGCTCGCGCGCAATCTCGTCATCGGTGTCGATCGCCGGGCGGCCCGAGGCGGTCTTCTGCTCCTTGTGGATGGTGTAGCGGGTCAGGTCCGGCTTCACGAGGCGGGGATCCTCGCCGGCCTGGATCAGCTCGCGACGGCGGGCGGCGGCTTCCTCGCGGGCGGCCTTGGCGGCGGCCTTGGCCTCGATCTTGGCCTGCTTCTCGGCCTCGCGGGCGGCCCGGGCCTCGGCCTTGGCGGCCTCCTTGGCGGCCTTCTCGTCGGCCTTGGCCTGCTTGGCGGCCAGCTTCGCGGCGGCCTCTTCGGAGGCGGCGACGTCGGCTTCGGTGGCCTGCGGGGTCAGCGAGGAGGCGCGGACCTTGGCGGTCGAACCGTCGTTCTTGATCACGGTCACCCAGCCCTTGGAATTGGTCTGGACCTCGACCTCTTCGCCATTCAGGAAGGCAACGGAACCGGCAGTGAAAGCATTCATGGTGTATCTCCTTGGATTGGGGTTGGTGTCGCTATCGTCTAAACAGGTCGATTGGTCGACCGTGAAGCTATTATACCACGTGTGAAGTGCCGACGCAACTACCGCTCGTCGGCTCGCGTCGTCTCTTTCAGCCGTGAGACGGAAGGGCGGCGGCCTGCGCCCGGGCGAGGGCGTCCAGCCAGAAGGTCTCGACCGCGCGGCACTCGAACAGCTCGACGTCCAAACAGGACGCCAGCGAGTGGACCGCGAGCCGGTAGCGGATCGCGCCGACCACCCGACCGGAATGGTCGAGGACCTCGCCAGCCGGCACCCCGGGGAAGGCGATGGCACCCGGAGCCACCCGGGCGGGAAGGGCCGAGGCCGGAAGCCAACGGGCGCGCATGCGCTCGGTGGCGAGAAACTGCTCGACTTGGGGCGTACGACGAAACTGCTGAATCATGGCTCTATCCTCTAGGGGTCGGGCCTGATTGCCCGACCATGGAGCTATTATACCACAGGGCCCCGAGTTCGTCAATTACCGTTCGTCGGCTGACACTCCAAGACGACCGGGTTCTCGAAACGGAACGACGAACCCTCGACCGCGCGCATCGGCACACGAGAGCGGCAGCGAGCCACGAACTCGTCAGCCGACTCGCGATCCGTGAACCGGTAGGACTGCTCGATGCGCATACCCTCAAGCGTGCCATTCAGGAAGTGCTTCACGCCGCGGACCTCGAAACGGTAGGGGTTCATCTCTCTATCCTCTATAGGGTCCGGCGGGTGCCCGACCATGGAGCTATTATAGCACGAGGCACCAAGGGACGCAAGCAGACGGCATACCGCTCGTCGGCCGGAGACTACCGCTCGTCGACCCTGAGGACGAACGCTAGGCATACCGCTCGTCGGCCGGGGACTACCGCTCGTCGGCCTCTAGAGAATGTTGTGAGAAGGGCTCCGGAGGGCCTCTCGAACGATCCACGTGAAACAGGCCTCTCTAGACTCGATTCGTGGAGAGCTCTAGACGGAGTTCGTTCTGGCGGTACATTCGAGCGGACAGTCGACTTTGCATCGACTGTACCTTCAAGACAAAGCGAGAGGGGGTCAGAGGGCCTCCGGAGGGGGTCAGAGGGCCTCCGGAGGGGGTCAGAGGGGTCTGGAGTTCGTCCAGAAGGTACAGTCGATGCAAAGTCGAGTGTACGGCGACTGTACCGTCTCAGAGAGCCCTGAGATCGAAACGCGTCTAGAGGAGGGGAGAGGCGGCAAGGGTATCAGAGCCCGCGGGCCGCGGCCAGTGGCACGAGGGTTGCAACGCGTGCGCGCTCGGGCACCCTAGGGCACGCGCCCAACTAGGGCCACCCCCGGTACATGGTACAGTATACCCCCCCTATATGACACGCAGCGCAGCAGCACCGCCGAGCGACTGTACCATGTACCGACCCTCGCGTTCGCGACCTCTTTGAGCGGGTGCCCTAGGGTGCCCGAGCGCGCGTATGTAGCAAGAGCCGTGCCAGCAGTCTTCGTGGTGGGGCCCGGAGACCCCTGCTGGCGGTTCCATGTGAAACAGGCGGTCAGGGCCCTGCTCGCAGGGTGCCGATGGAGGTCATCAGCAGGGTGTCGATTTGCCGCAGGGCCTCGGCTCGGCGTGCCCATTCCGCGGCCAGCGGCGTGCGTTCATCGGCGCGTTCCTCAGCCGTGGCGATCGCCTTGGCGAGGTCGTTCCTCGATTCGGCGATGCAATCGGCGGCATCGCGGCAGGTTTGGTGGTAGGCGAGGATCTGGTCGTCGCTCACGGCGTGCTTCCCTTCGGCGGTTCTTCGGCTTTCACCCAAACCAGCTGCAGGAGGCCGGAGAGGGCCGGCCTCCAGACTTGGACGTAGGGGGTGCCGTCCTTGGCACGATAGGAGTCGATCACTTCCTCAGTCCGCATGCTGTCGTTCACGGCGTGGCCCTCTTCGGCTTGGGGGTCGGAATCGCGGCGTCGCGGTAGCCGCAAAGGTAGGCGTCGATGATCAGCTCGGCCTCGCGGAAGCTCCGGTGGCCGCGGCCAACCGGGTCGGCGCTTCCGCCCCGGGCCCGGAGTGCTACGCCGCCGTAGGCGTATTCGAGCACGTATCCGTTGCTCTCGTCGAGGCCGGCGGCCCGGTTCAGCCAGTCGACCTTGGTCTGCAGGATCTTCTTGTTCGCGGCGCTGATCATTGCGGTGGTCCTCTAAGCTCTAGGTGGGGCCATTGTACCACGGGCCCTAAGGTTTGTCAATTACCGTTCGTCGGCTCAGGGCGAGTGCAGCAGGATCTGGCTCGGCAGGGGGTCCTCGCTGGCCGCGGTCGTGCAGAACGCATCCACGGCATCCGAGGTCGGGGCGCGGCTCAGGCCGCAGCCATCCGGGCTGGTCCAAGCCAACACCAGACCTTCGGTGGTCTCGAAGACCGCGAGGGCGTGGACGAACCCGCCGCCGGAGTGCCACAGGAGGCCTGCACCCGGCCGGGTGGCGCGGAAGAGGGCGAGGGCGGCGTCCGGGTCGTACGCGTGCTCCGGGTGGCTGGCCGCCACGAGGTCGTCGAAGAGGGTGTGCAGGTAGTCGGCGTGGATCGGGCGGGTGGTCATCTGGGTGTCCTCGGCTCTAGGGTGGCTTATTGTAACACGGGGGTCCGGCTTTGTCAATTACCGTTCGTCGGCTGGCCGACCAGCTTCGGGCCGTGCTTCCACCCTGAGCAAGCGTCCACGCTTCGGGCGGTCGCGAGGAGGGCGATGGCCGTGTCGCGGGTCGGCAGCACAAAGGGGCAGGAGGACCCGTCGAGCATGATCACGAACCACGAGGCCCGGGCGTTGCCTTCGGGCGTGGCACGGATCACGACCCCGAGGTCGTGGCAGCCGGGTCGGCTCCAAACCCGGTAGGCGGCGTGGACCTCGACCCCGCCTTCAGGGAAGGCCACCGCTCCGGCGGGCAGGCGCTCCAGCTCGACGGCTTCGGCGCGGAAGGAGGGCGTCATGGTGCAGGGCTGGACGGGCACGATGGTCATGGTGGGGCTCCGGTTGGGGACACCCCGAAACCCCGGGCCGGCCGGGGTCGCGGTTTCACGTGGAACGAAAGGGTCAGCCGAGGCTGGCCGGCATGCTGCGGTAAACCCGGGTGCGGTCACCCCAGACCTCGAAGAGGTACCCGCGGCGCTTGAGGGTCTCGCGCAGCTTGGCCCGGTCTTGCTCCCACGCCGCGCAGATTTCCACGCACCACCCACCCTCAGCTTCGCGGCGGATCTGCGCGGTGTAGCCGATCCGCAGCTGGCTCGCAAGAATCGTCATCTCGTTGAGGGCGGCCAGTTCGGTGGCTTCGTTGGTCGGGGTCAGGATGCCCATGGCTTAGGCTCCGGTGGTGGCGTAGGCGAGGGCGTCGGCTGCGGCGTGGTTGCCGTTGCGGCGGAGGGTAGCGATTAGGCGGAGGGCTGCGGGAAGCATGGCGGGTTCCTCGGGTTGTGGTCGGGACACCCCGAAACCCCGGGCCGGCCGGGGCTGCGGTGCTGCTGCGGTAGGGTTGCGGCTTACCAGCCCTTAGCGTCGAACCGGGCGAGGTCGGCTTCGGTGGCGAGGTCGCTTCCTTCGTCTTCGTCTTGGTCGTCGCGGCGAACCGCCAAGAACCAGAGGCCCCCGACGCAGCGAACCTCCACGTCCGTCCACGTCTCGCCTCCGTCGAACTCGACGCGGTGAAGGGTCCCACCCTGGACGCCGCCCGCGTCAAACTTGAGGACCTCGGCGGGGCTGTTGCTGTGGCGGACCACGGCTGCCACGACGCGCGGCAGGGCTGCTCTGGCTTCGGCTTCGTTCACGGGTCTGTCTCCTCGGGTCGGGGGTCGGGGCTCCGTGCCTCGACCGTGGAGCTATTGTAACACGACAAAGCCCAGGACGCAATACCGTTCGTCGGCCTCCGGATACCGTTCGTCCCCCTCCGTGCGCCGTTCGTCGGCGACGAGCCGCGCGCGACCCCCGCACACCGCGCGCCTTCTGTCAACTAC
>JACCDR011210593.1_pt1 | contig 11560 bp, 15 predicted proteins | sample 7446431 | NCBI WGS metagenome assembly JACCDR01 (sample SAMN15323443, study PRJNA562643) | freshwater metagenome | isolation source: river surface water | place: USA:Blue River Watershed | collected 2017-08-17
CGTGCAGGTACACGTTGTCGCCGAGGTTGCAGAACCAGGTGCAGTGGCTGTCGACCACCATGTTCGACACGTCGATGTGCCGGGTGGCGATCGCGGTGCCCTCCTCCGCGTCGCGGAACGCGTTGTCAGGTTCGTTGACCATGTCCCCGACGACGGCCAGCAACGGGCAAGACTTCGGCAGCGTCAACGTCGCCGGCTGCGCCGCCTCGTACGACGCGCGTGCGGCACGGGCGGCGGTGATCTGCCCGGCCGACGTGTACGCGTAGTCGGACAGCGGCATGTCAGCCTGTGACCCGGATGCCGACGCGGGCGGGGTTGTTCAGCGCGCCCGACCCGGCGGTGCCCCAGGTGGGCCAGGACGAGGGCAGACCACCGGAACCCAGCGCCGCGTAGTAGCCGGCGACCAGGTCGCTGGTGCCGGCGGCGGTGGCGACCACGGCGGAGACGGGGCCGGTGCAGCCGCGGGGGGTGCAGGTGGCGACCTCTTGCTTGGCGACCAGCCAGTACACCCCGGCGGTGGACAGTGCGGCGCTGATGGTCAGTTCCTGGCTGGACGCGCTGGCGGTGCTCGGCACCGTGCCGGCGTCGACGACGAGGGCACCCGGCCACATGGAACCGTTGTCGGCGTAGATACCCAGCCGGATCACCGCACCGGCACTACCGCCGGTCGTGATGTACAGCGCGATCCGGTCGACGGTCGTGGCCTTGCTGACGAAACACGGCGACGCGGAGGCGGAGTTGACCGAGATCCCGGAGGCGTTGCCGGCACCGTTGGCCTGCCCGAACAGGTAGCCGCTGGCGCGCATCGTGGAGGTGATGGCCTTGCCCGCGGCCAGCGTGCTGGTGTTGCCTTCCATGCCGAGTTCCCAGCCCGGGTCGCCGCTGTTCGGCAGGGCGCTCAGGTTGGAAATGTTGCCGTTGCAGTAGTACAGCGAGCCGCTGTAGTTGACCCACTGCCCGATCGTGTACGGGGTGCCGCTGACCCAGTCGCCCTGGAACGTGAAACTGACCCCGTTGGTGCCGTTGGCGCCGTTGATCCCGGCGGCGGCGAGCACGTCCCAGTGGGTGTCGTTCGACGGTGCCAGCCCGGCCGTCGGGGTGGAGTTCGCCCGGTACGTGGTCCCGTTGTAGGTGGTGATGTCGTAGGCGATGTAGCCGCCGAGCCCGTCGGTCGGGGTGTTGTCGGAGCGCCACCCGCCGCGGTACCGACCGACACTGGTGGAGATGACGTAGGCGCGGGTGACCAGGTCCGAGTCGGACTGCGGGGAGCCGACGTTGAGGATGCGCTGCCCGCCCATGTCGATCGGGCTGACGGCCTTGCGGCTCATCCGAACACCACCGCCCGGTAGGCGGCCGAGGCGGGGGCGGTCCCGAACACCAGCGTGACCACGGTGGTGCTGGTGCGCTGCACCTCCACCATCACGTCGTCGCGGACCCCGCTGTTGGTGTAGAGGGTCACCTGCACGTCGTAGGTGCCGAGGCCGTGGGTGACCGCGATCGAGGTGGAGCTGCCGTCGCCGACGTTGGTGGCGTATTTGCGGCACACCACGCTGGTGTCGACGGCCACATCGTCGGCGTTGACGGTGATGCCGGTCCCGGCACCGACCGCGAACGTGGTGCCCGACAAGGTGAGCCCGGCCCCGCCGGTGTAGGTCGACGACCCGGCGAGCTGGGTGAAACTCAGCGATGTGGTGCCGAGGGTGATCGGACCGGGGGTGATCAGGATGAACGTCTTGCCCGCGTTGGCGGTGCCTTCCTCCACCGACACGGCCGCACCGGTGTTCAGGTCGGCGGCGGTGTCCGCGTCGGTGGCCCGGGTGGCGGCGGACGCCGCCCCGTTCCACACGTAGATGCCGACCTGCGACCCGGTGCTCTGATCCTTGGCCAGGAACCGGTCGCCAGAAGCGAAGGTGACCCCGTCCATCGACGAGCCGGGGGCAGCGAGGTTGACGGTGCCGGTCGACGCGAGCCGCACCGACGCCTTCCAGTCGACGCCCTGGATGGCGGAGTCGACGTAGCCTTTGGTGGCCCCGTCGGTGGACGCGGTCGGGGTGCCGACGTTGGTCAGCCGCTGGCTGACCAGGTCCAGAACCTGGGTGACTTTGATAGCCACAGCGCTTCCTCTATCCCCTGAAGTACGCGCTGCCGGCGTACGGCTGGCCGAACGTGATGACCGTGGTGCTGTTGCTGGGGTAGGCGATCTCGGCGAGCAACAGGTCACCGCCGGTCGACACCACGGCGACGACCGGCTTCGTACCGAGGTTGTGTTCGACCGTCCAGGTCGCGGCGGCGGCGCTCTGCACGTGCACGTACGACGATCCGGTCCCGGCCGACCCCCCACCACCGCCGGTGGATTCGACCACCGACAGCCGGCCGAGCACGTCGGAGACCATTTCTTCCCACTCGTAGGCGAACCCGCGCCCGGACGCGATGTCCTCCGGGGCGTAGGCGGTGACGGGAGTAGGTTCCGCGGTGGTTTCCGGGGCGGGCTCGGGTGCCAGCGGTCGGGGCGCGATCCGTCGAATGGGCACGCCTAATTCATCGGTCGGACGTGTGCTGCGCGGTCAGCCGCCCGGCGCAACCGATGGAAGGGGAATGGTCACCCCGTGCTGCTTCAGACAGGCGTCAAACTGCGCCACATCGTCTTCGGCGAGGACCGAGCACCGGTTGGCGACGACGCTGACCTGTACGAGCTGGCGGATGACCTCGGCCTGGTTGGTCTGGTTACGCTGGTAGCAGCCACCGGTCGGCGTGATGCAGTCGTTGATCTGCTGGGACAACGCGAACTGCGCTTTGCGCTGCTCTGCCGCCGCTTTCGACCGTGCACTCAGGTCGGCCTGCTGACGAACCAGCAACAGACCCATGATCACCAGCCCGACGAGGACGAGGCAGACCAGGACGGTCTGCTGCTTGTTCTGCCGCTTGCGGCCGAGGTTCTCGGTGCGGACCTCGGCGGCCAGGTCCCTGGTCTCGGTCGCCAGCATGCTGACCGCCGACGCGACCCGTTCAAGATTCTCCAACATCCATTCCCTCCGCCTCGGCCATGTTTTCGGTTGTCTGGTGGATGAGGCGGGCGATGGCTTCCATCTCCTCGGCAACGCGACTGAGCCGAGCGGCGGTCTCCTCTACCCGCACCCGGGCCTGTTCAAGCCTGTGGGCCAACTCCCGGTTCATTTGGGACCGTCTTCGGGGGGCGGCCCGTCCGGTCGGATGTCAAGCCACAAAACGTCGACCAGCCGCTGCAACTCCGACGCCGCGTCGGTCAGGTTGCGCGAGACGCGTTCCAGGCGCCGCTCCAGGGGCTCGGCCGCTTCTCCTGTGTCATTCACCGCGAAGCCTCCTTGCCGCGTCCTCGATCTCCTTCTGCCGCCGGATTTCCTCCATCAACCGTTGAGCGTTGGCGACCGCCTCGGTGGATCGGGTCAGGGCAGGGACCATCTGCTCCACCATCAGTTCGTTGAGCCGGCGTACGTCGGATTCCAGCCGGTCGGCCCGGGCCTGTTCCCGCTCGTACAACCGTCGCGAGACGAAAAACAGGATCAGCGCGGCGACCCCGAGGATGCCGTACTGGAGGACGATGCCCACAATGCTTCCGGTGGACGCGGGTTCCGGGGCTGCAAACACTCACTTTTCCCCGAACCGTTCGATGAGATAGGCCCGAAACTCCGCGAGCTTCCGCTCGTACTGGATGGCGCTGTCGTCGAGGATCTCGATCGACACCCCGGCCAGGAACCGCTGCCGGCTGACCGTGACAGCGACCTTGGTGGACAGGAATTTGCGCCACCTGCGCCGCTGCTGGTCGTACAGATCTTCCGGGGTGATGACGAAGGTGTTCGCGGCCATGCTCAACGCGTCGGCGGTCTCCCAGCCGCGGGACGCCTCGACCCCGAAAATCTCCCGGTTGGTTCGGCCGATGAGCTGGTCGGCCGTCACCGGCAGGTCGGCGAGGAACGCGTCGTTGACCCAGACGTAGCGGCCCTCCTCATCGCGCACGAAGATCAGGGCCCGCTCGTCGTTGACGATGCGGCCGAGGAAACCGAAGTCGGGCGCTGTCACCCGCACACCTCACCCGGGCCCTGGCGGCGGCGGATGGTGGCCACGACGAACACCCCACGGCTGGTCGGCACCGGGGACAGGTTGATGTCGACCGGGACCTGGACACCGTTGCGGCGCTGCATCTGAAGGTCGAGGTGGCGGCCCATCGGCCGCAGCCGCGGCTCCTGCATGTACCGGGCCCGGTGGCCCTGGTGCAGGCCCCGGCGGTCCTCCGGCAGCAGCATGTCGACGCTGGCGCCGTGCAGTTCCTGGCGGGTGTATCCGGTCAGCAGCTCCGCCTGGACGTTGGCCAGCCAGATGATGCCGTCGTCGCCCGCGACCAGCATCGCGTCTGGGCCGAAGTTGAGCCAGACCCGGGCCAGGTCGGGGTCGAGAAGCAACATCTCCGCTGCCCGGTCGTAGCTGTCGGCAACCACCTGTTGATTCCCTTCGCCGCCGGCCGTTGCTAACTTCATCGGCTGCGCAATACGGCAGAGAGCCCCGGAGCTGACTCCGGGGCTCTCTGGTGTGTCGGGTCAGGAGGTGCTGGTCACGTCGTCGACGTAGATCATCTGTTCCGGGCGGGTGACGATCGGCAGGAGGTTCCACTCCAGCAGGACCTGGCGGGCGCTCGGGTCCTTGTCCTTCCAGGTCTTGGAGAACTTGCCGGTGTAGTTGGCCGGGGCCTCGTCGTCCGCGGTGGGGCCGATCATCATCTCGATCGGACGCTGATCGGTGTAGTTACCCATGAACAACGCGTTGTCCGGGAGGAACATCGTGGCGGTTCCGGCGTCGTCCTCGTACACCGACTCGATGGTGTTCCAGGACAGGCCCATGAAACCGGGGAGGGTTCCCTGCGAGTAGTACTGGTCTTTCATCCGGTCGGTGAGCAGCGAACCACCCATGAAGGTGTTGGCGACACCGTGGGTTGCGAAGCTGTCGAAGATGTAGCTCAGGGTCACGTCGGTGACGAAGGCTTCCTTCGCCGGCACCCGGCCGTCGCGCTGGATGAGCCGCTTCCACGCGCGGATGTCCGCGACGATCTGCTGCGGGGTGGCGGTGCTCCAACCGGTGCCTGGGTTCGGCTTGTGCGTCGCCGGGAGCTTGTAGTCCACAGTGGCCTGAACGTCGCCGTAGTCGAAGGCGAGGCTGCCTTTCATGGCGCCCCAGATCATGTACTCGGCGTAGTTGTCAAACCGCTGGTTCAGGTCGGCGACCTCACGCAAAACGGCCTTCTCCGCGTTGGTCGCGGCCAGCTCGCCCGGCGTGCGCAGCCAGTGCAACGTGGTGGGTTCGAAGACCTTCTTTTCGCGCAGGTAGACGAACGCGGCGCTTTCCTGCGACCGGCCGAGCCGGGGCACGATGTGCGCCTCGGAGTTCGGCACGTTCGGCTTGGCGACCATCCGCGAGCCGCGGATCACGTCCCACTGGACACTCGGGAAAGGCCACGGGGTCTGCGGGACGCGGCCGAGCATGACCAGCGTCTCCGGCGCCACGAACTTTTCGACGACGCCCCGGAGGATCGTTGGCTCCAGCAGGCTGATGTCAGGCACGGCGGTTCTCCTTTTGGAGTTTCACGGGGCAGCGACTCCGTGGAGCCCGGCCTGCGTCTCCCCTGCGGGATCACCTGACTGGCCTGTGCTGTTTCAATCGGACCCAGTTCGGCGGAAACCCGCATTGTGTATGGGTCGGATACGCAAAACAGCGCCTCCCCCAGCCGTCGGGGAGGCGCTGTTTCGGTCAGCGACTAGAACTTGAATGTGCCTCGCACGCTGTCCACGGTGGCGCCGAGGTCGGTCAGCGCCGCGGAGTCCGCGCCGGAGACCAGGGTCGATTTGAGGATGCCGGCGATGACGATGTTGCCGAGCTGGTCCGCGGAGCCGGCCGGGCCGGTGTCCACGGCGCGGCGTAGCACGCCGCGGGCGGTGGCGACGCCACCGGAGCCGGCGTTGTCGTAGACGTAGTACTTCTTGTCGGCGGTCTTCTGACCCAGCACGGTGCCGGCCGGGAGGATGCCCTGGCCACCGGCCAAGGTGACACCCTTCTGGGTGAACCCGACGGTGCTGTAGAGGATTTCCGGGTCGGTGTACGTGGCGCCCTGGCTGTAGCCCGGGACGGGCAGCTTCTGGTACGCGGTGGTCATGGTTTGTCAGCCCTTCTTCTGCCTGCTCGGACGGCGGTGGGGTGTTACTTCTTGGTGTTCGCCAGCAGTGCAGCCAGGCGGGCGACTTCCTTGTCCACGTCGGCGACGTGGGTGGTGTCGTTCGGGACGGTGAGGCCGACCTCGTTGTTCAGCTTCACGATCGGCTGGGCCGGTACGAGCGCGTCGAACATGGAGGCGTTGGTCAGCTTCAGTTCGACGAACGCGTCTTTCTGTGCCGGCAGAATCCGGCCCTCGTCGATGAGGGCCTGGACCGCGTGCGCGGCGTCGGCTTTCTCCAGCTTGTTGACCCGGTCGGTCAGGGCGACGTTGTTTTCGGCGAGCTGCGCGACGGCGCCGACGACGGTCTCGTTGGACACGGTCGCCTTGTCCTCGGTCGCGGACAGTTTGACGACACCGGCTTCGGTGAGCGCGTCGACGAGGGTCTTCGACAGGCTGGCGGCCTGTTCGCCGGCTGCGGCTTTCGCCTGGAGCCCGGTCACGTCGATGTTGTGGTCGGCTTTGAGCGCGGTGAGCAGCTCCTCAAGACTCGGCTTCGCCGCCGGGGTCTCGGTTTTGGCCTCGTCTGGCATGTCCCTGGTCTCCTCAACCGCGTCTTCTGCTGTGACTTCGACCAGATCGGTCGTGAGCAGTACCGCTCCGTCTGATGTATCGGACGTAGCGGCGACAATCTCCTTGTAGTCCTCCAGCCCGGTGACGTACGGGCGGTTGGTTACGCAGGAGTGCAGGAGGGTGGGGCCGACCTTCTGGCCGGTTTTGGTGTCGGTGTAGTCGAGATGCATCATCGCGCTCGCGCCGAGGTAGGTCTTTCCCAGCTTGTCGGCGTGGGTTTCGTCGCGGACATCGATGATGGCGTAGACCTTCTGGTCGGTCACCTCGATGTCGACGACCTCGCCGATGTTGGCGCGGGGGTCCTCGGTGTGCTCGTTCTTGGCGTTGGCGAGCGGGACCTGGACGATGTCGCAGACCTTGTTGTCGAAGTTCTTCTTCAACGTGGCCGCGAAGTTTTCGTCGATGTTGATGGTGGCGCCGGTGACGGGGTGGCGCAGGCTGCCCATGTTCAGCAGGTGCTTGCGGAACAGCCGTCCGGTCTTGTGCCGGGCGAGCTGTACGAAGCCATCACCATCCGAGGGCACGATGACGAGTTCGTCGGACATTGCGAGTCCACCTCCTGTAGGTACTGACCTCTATCGGTCGGACCCACCGGAGGTGGACGTGTCGCGTGTTATTTGATCGGGCCCCAGGCGTCGCGGGCGGTGTCCAGGACGGTGGGTAGGTCGGTGTCGTCGGCGACGGCGATGGTTTCGTAGTCGTCGAAGTACGGGGTGCGGGTGGCGAGCTGGTGGAACCAGTCGTCCCATCCGACGGTGGTCCCGCGGTTGGCGAGGGCGGCTTCGGCCCGGCCGCGGCGGGTCGGGTCGGTGTAGTGCGCCCGTGGTTGCCCGTCGGTGACGGACCAGACGCCGACCGGCCCGGTCCGTGGGTCGATGTGGATGAGGACTAGCACGGTTGGTGGCTACCGGCGAGGACGGTCTTGAGTGCGGTCCGCCGCCCGGGGATCGAGTCGCAGGTGATGAACCGGGTGGATACGGGAACGCCGCGGATCTCGGTGATCCCCAGCTCGGCGAGGGCCCGGATGGCGGTGGCGCGGTTGTCGGCGCGGTTGAACACGCACAGTTCGATGTCGTCGAGCAGGCTCAGGGTGTCTTTGAACAGCACCTCGTTGGATTCGGCGCCCCACCGGGTGAGGGTGGCGAAGTCGAAGTACGACGCTTCGTGGCGGGCGGAGATCTTGCCGTAGAAGTCGCCGTTGAAGCTGTACGTGCTGGTGCGGGCCAGGGCGTGCGCGGCGATGATGACGTTGGCCTGGGAGTTCATGTCCTGGGTGGCGTCGAGGCGGGCGAAGATGAATCCGGCGCTTCCGCAGTTCATGTCTTCGAGGCTGGACATGCCGCCTTTCCAGACGGCCCAGGTGCGGACCCGGGCTTCGGTGGCCATCGCCACGCCGGTGCCGACGACGTAGCGGGGCCCGGAGCGGTACTGGATGGCGGCCGGCGGGGTCATCCGCACCCGGGCGGGGGGTACGTCGATGCGGTTCCAGTAGGGCCGTCCGCAGGGTTGGTCGGGGCGGCGCAGGTCCTGGTGCATGAAGTGCGGCAGGTAGCCGCCCGTGGCGACGAACGTGTCCACGGTTGACCGGCCGACGATGGTGGCGTAGGCGGCGCGCCAGGCGTCGACCTCTGCCGGATCGCCGGTTTCCGTCGGTCGGGTGGCCCAGAACGCGTGGTAGAAGGTGACCGGGCGGTCGCGGCGGTCTTTGCCGCCGGGCCGGGAGTCGCGGCGGTCCATCATCACCCCGGCCAGGTGCCGCCAGTAGAACAGTTCCAGGTCGGTCGGGGTGGCCGGCTCCAGCGGGCAGCCGAGCTGGGCGAGGGTGTCGGTGATGTGGCGCAGCCCGGTGGCCAGGTCGACGGTGGGCGCGACGGTGAACTGGACCAGTCCCTGCGAGCTGAGCGGGGTTTGGGTGGCCTGGTCGCGGTATTCGATCTCCTCCCCGGTGGGCAGGGTGCACAGGTACATGTACCCGGGCATCGGGTCGCCTTCGAGGGCGTAGCCGTTGAGTTGCAGCTCTCCGTCGGCGTCTCGGCGCGGGCCGGCGGTGTCCCAGGTCGCCGCGGCGCGGGTGGCGGGCAGTTTGCGCAGCCAGGGGCTGCCGTTCGCGTGCATGTCTTTCAGGGTCTGGCTGAGCCGCAGGTAGCTGCTGGCGCGGGCCTTGAACTGGCCGCGGATGTTGAACCGGCCGTCCTGGCGGCGTTCGCGCCAGAGCAGGACGCAGCCGTCTTCGACGCCGGTGCCGGCGACGAAGGTCGCGGTGCCGAAGCTCTTGGTCAGGGTGATGGCGTGGTGCAGTTCCGGGTCGTGCAGACCGGCGTAGAGCGGGTGGCCCTGGGGGTTGTCACCGAGCGAGGTGGCCGGGCCGGGCAGGTCCCGGCCGAGACGGGTGTAGATGCCGGCCCACAGCGCGCTCATGTCGGCGACCAGGTTGTTTTTGCGGGCGATGGCCTGGGTGATGAGTTCGTCGGCGCTGGTCGGGGCGCCGGCCACCGGGCTCTGGTAGGACGAGGGCGCGTAGTGCGGCCGGTGTTCCAGCGCGGTGGTCATGATGGCGCGCAGGTCGGCGTCGGGCAGTCGCTGCATGGTGGTGGCGCGGCGGATGACGGCCCGGTACATGGCGTCGGTGTCGGCGGTGCTGATCTGCCCGTCGATGATGGCGGCGTAGAGCTGGGTGTAGATCAGGTGGCAGTTGGTGTCGGCGCGGCGGTCGCCGGTCAGGCCGGGCCAGCCGCCGAAGTAGCGCCATGCTCGGCCCTTGTCGATGCCGACGACGGCGCCGGTGGTGAGGACGACGATGTTCTCGGCGTGGCTGTCGTCGTTGTCCAGGGCCCAGTCGAGGACGTGTTCGCGGGCGATGGCGCAGAGCTGTTCGCGGGTCAGTGCGGCAAGGTCGGCGGCGGTGGCGCCGAGCAGGTTACGGGCGACCGGGAGCATCGCCTGGAGCTGGCCGTACTGCCCGTCGAAGGTGGTCAGGGCGCTGGACGCGGTGGGGTAGCCCCAGCGGCGGGCGAGCACGTGGGCGGCGTGTTCCACGTCGGCGCGGAAGCGGCTGTCCGGGCCGGGGGCGGGTTTGAACAGCCAGCGGCGGTCGAACTGGTCCCGCAGGACGCTTTTGCGGTGGTAACCGCTCAGGGTCGGCTGGTCGGTGTCGACCCGCAGGGCGAGTTCCATCTGTTCGGCTTCGCGGCGCTGGCGGTAGGTGTCGACGAGGGGTTCGACGGCGGCGAGCAGGCTGCGGTAGGTGTTGCGGTGCTTGACCCCGTTCGCGGCGGCGTAGGCGCGCAACGCGGTGACGTTCCACATCCCGGTCGGGACGCCACCGGTGAGCAGGTCCGCCCACTTCGCGGGTGCGGGCAACGGTTGCACGGCCGGGGCGGCGTATTCGGCGGGGCGGTCCCGGGCGCGGATCGACATCCAGTCGACGAGCCGGGCGTCGCCGCGCAGGTGGCCCTTGGCCCAGCGGATGCGTTGCCCGGCGCTCATCCGGGTCGGGTGGGAGCAGCGGGCGGCGACCACGTACGCGTCGGCTTCGCCGAGGTTCCACATGGTGTTCGGCGACGGCCAGTCCCCGTCCGGGATCTGCCCGGCGGGCAGTTCCCCGGCGCAGGCCGGCGCCCAGACGACGTGATGGGTGCCGGGGTTGGCGGGGGCGCCGGGGTGGTGCGGGCTGGGGTTCGGGGTGTGTGCGGCTTCCAGCTCGTAGGCGGCTTTGAGATCACCGGCGTGCCAGGCGGACAGCCAGTCGGCCATCACCGCCTCGGGGGCGGTGGTGATCCCCCGGCCGATGATGTGCCCGTTGCCGTAGGCGGCGGCGACCCGGCGGACCGCGGCCTGCGTTTCGGCGTGGCCGGCGGGGCGGGGCTGGTCCGCGGGGCCGGTGATCGGCACGCAGTGGCCGCGCTCGTCGCGGGTGAACGGTGAGGTGGCCCCGGCGAGGATCTTGGTGAGGCGGCGGATCACCGCGGTCTTCTTCTTGACCGGGCCGGTGAGGGTGGCGTCGAGGGCGAATTCGGCGGCGGCCAGGGCGTCCAGGTCGAGGTCGACGAGGTCGGGGTGCACCTTGGCCAGCGGGCGGCGCACGCCGTTGCCTTTCGCGGCGTTCAGCGCGTCGACGGCGGCCTGGACCGTGACCCGGGGCAGCTTCAGCGTGCCGACCAGCACGTGCGGCTGCTGGGCGAAGCTGTCGATGCCGGCGCCGACCGGCCCGAACCGGGCCAGCATGTCGCCGGACACCTTGACGCTGACGACCGTTGCCCCGCCGAAGGTGACGTTGCCGCCCGGCGGGAGTGCCCAGGTGGCAGGGTCGGGCAGGTCGGTCAGGCTGGGATCGCTGGAAAGGTAGACGACGGGCACAACCGGCTCCTGCTACTCGGCGTAGATGACGCATGTACCTACAGCGAGCGGCCGGTGTTTGACGGTTTGTGGTTAAAAGTCGATATGGGCGAGGCCGGGGATCTGGACCAGGGCTTGCATCACGCCGGCCAGGTCGGGGCCGCCGATGTCGAGGCCGTCGCGTTCGAGTTCGGCCAGGCTCAGCGGGCCGAAAGTGAAGTCGTCGGCGCTGTCGCGGGCGTGACGGATGACGGCGACCAGGGCGGCGGCGAGGGCGTCCGGGCCGTCGCCCCGGTACCGGACGTGGGACGGCGGGTCAGCCACGGGAGCCTTTTCGGAGCAGGGTGCCGATCTTGCGAGCGGCGGAGGCGAAAAACGCGGGGGACGCGTTGAAGTGCGCGGCCGGCACCCGGCGGA
>JACCDR011678650.1_pt1 | contig 11560 bp, 11 predicted proteins | sample 7446431 | NCBI WGS metagenome assembly JACCDR01 (sample SAMN15323443, study PRJNA562643) | freshwater metagenome | isolation source: river surface water | place: USA:Blue River Watershed | collected 2017-08-17
TGACTATCGAGCGCCCCCGAAGCCCACTTTCGAAAACATCAAAGAGCGGGCGTTCATCAATCAAATCGTGTGGTGCTAACAGTTCAGCTTAATCGCTGCCGCTCAGACCGGCGAGGTAAATCATGGCAACGTCTCGCGCTCGCACGCGCAAAATCCGTCACGATGACGAAACCAGAGCCAAAATACAGGCCGGGGCAATCATTCACAGGCTCCATAGCCATCTAATGGGACAAGTGGACCTCACGCCCGCCCAAGTCACATCAGCAAAGACCTTGCTAAACAAAGTCTTACCCGACCTCCAAGCCGTAGCCATGCAGCACACAGGCGAAGACGGCGGCGCTATTGTCTTCAAAACGGTCTATGAATGAACGAACGCGAGTTTCGTGTCCGAAGATACCAGCGAGCATTCCACGAAACATGGGTATCGGGCAAAAAGAAGCGCCTGATTGAAATAGCCCACAGGCGATGGGGCAAGGACGAAATAGCCCTGAACGCCACACGCGATTGGGCACACAAGCGGATCGGCACCTACTGGCATTGCCTGCCCGAGTACGCACAGGCCCGCAAGGCCATCTGGACCAGCGTAAACGCCCATACCGGCAAGCGAAGGATAGACGAGGCGTTCCCCCCTGAAATCAGGGATAGCACGAACGACCAGGAAATGTTCATCCGCTTCAAATGCGGGTCCACTTGGCAGCTTATCGGTTCAGACCGATATGACGCCACAGTGGGGGCAGGTCCGGTCGGCATAGTCTATTCCGAGTGGGCTTTGGCGAACCCCAATGCGTGGGGCTACCACAGGCCGATGGTTGAGGAAAACGACGGCTGGGCGGCGTTCATCACCACGCCGCGCGGTCGCAACCACGCCTATAACATGTACAACGAGGCGGTCAGGAATAAGGACCGATGGTTTGCAGAGCTTTCGCCTGTCAGTGCCACGAACGCCCTCACGAAAGAGCAGATTGACGCGGCGCTGTCTGATTACATTGGGCTATACGGGGACGAAGACCTAGCCCAAGCGCAGATAGATCAGGAATATCATTGCTCGTTCAATGCGGCCATCCTCGGGGCCTTCTACGCCAAGCAAATGCTGGCGGTGCGGACTGAGGGCAGGATTGACGAGATAGCGCCTGACCCGTCCCGCCCCGTCCACACAGCATGGGATTTGGGCAAAGTCGATAGCACGGCTATCTGGTGGTTTCAGGTCGTCGGGAGCCAGATATTCATTCTGGACTTCTACATGAGCCACGGGGCGGACATTGAGCATTATGCCGAGGTCTGCCTGTCCAAGGATTGGGCTAGAGGCATTGACTACGTACCGCACGACGCTCGCCAGCAAATATGGGGCATGAAGCGCGGGCGGGTTGAGCAAATGCGGGATTGCGGTCTTAGGCCGGTTGTCCTGCCACAGAACAAGGTTCTGGACGGTATAGCGGCGGCTCGTAAAACCCTGCCGCTTTGTGTGTTCCACCCTCGCACGAACAACGGCATCGAAGCATTGGAGCAATACCGGCGCGAGTGGGATGAAGACGCCCGCACGTTCGGCATGAACCCTGTGCATGATTGGACCTCACACGCAGCGGACGCCTTTCGCTATCTCGCCATGTCGTGGCGTTCAGCGCCGACAGAGATAGCCGACGACAAGCCGAAACCACAGCCGGGTCAAGTCTATCTGCCCGGCCCGCCTGAGCCTATCTCGGGCGATTACAGGATCAGGATATGAGCGAAGTTCGAGACGTGTACGGCAACCCTGTATCAATCACCGTTGGTCAGACGGTTCTTCGGGCACTTTCGCCTAGCTACGACAAAAGTCTGGCGGAACTTCGCGCTGAGAATGACGCGCTTCGCAAGGAAAACGAAGACCTGCGGGACCGCCTCGCGTTCGTCTCACAAGGCAAGCAAATCCATGAAACAGCCTATCGCTACTGGAAGCTGACACGCTAATGGAACAAGGCGCTGAAAGCAGCGAACCAGCTACAGACCCGGCAGCGGAAGACCGTTTTGCAGACATGCAGGACGCAAAGCCGTGGCTGGACGCCATAACGGCGGCTGAAAAGGCTTTCCAGCCCTACCAGGAGAAGTGCGACAGCATCGAGAAGCTGTATTCCAATCTGGAAGAAAAGGCGAAGCTCAAAACAGACCGCGAGTTCCAGATGTTTTGGGCCAATCTGGAAGTCATCAAGCCGTCTATCTACGCAAGGCCGCCGCAGCCCGTGGTTGTGCCGAGGTTCAAAGACCTTCGCGAATTGCCGAGGGCGGCTAGTGAAATCCTTGAACGCACGCTGTCAACGAACTTCGATCTTGATAACGTGCATGAGGCATTGAAAGAGGTCCGCGACGATCTAGCCATCACAGGCCGTGGCTGCGCATGGGCGCGTTACGAGGTCTATAACTACGATGACGGCAGCGCGGAGGAAAAGGTCTGTTACGACCATATCGACCGCAAGGACTTCCTGCATGAACCCGCGCGCAAGTGGAAAGAGGTTGGCTGGGTTGGTCGGCGCTCGTTCCTGTCCCGCGATGAAGCAATCAAGCGGTTCGCGACCGATCCTGAGACGCAAGAGATTGACAGGGCGAAACTGTCCCTCGTCACGTCGATGGAATATCGCGAATACAAGCCGGACGACGGCGCGAGCTATGACGCGGAGAAAAAGGCGGCTGTTTGGGAAATCTGGTCCAAGAGCAAGCGTCTCGTGGTTTGGGTGTCGAAGGGTGTTGAAACTGTTCTAGACATTCAGGAGCCGTTCCTAAGCCTTGATGGCTTCTTTCCCTGTCCCAAGCCAGCCTATGGCACGTTACAGCGCGGGACGCTCATTCCGGTTCCTGATTATGTGTATTACAGGGACCAGATCGAGGAAATAAACGAGCTTACCGGGCGCATTGCCGGGCTTGCCAACTCCCTGCGCATGAAGGGATTTTATGCCAATGGCGAGGAAGGTGTAACCGGCGCAATTGAAAAGGCGCTCAAGACGCAGGACAATTCGGCTATCCTAGTGCCCGTCGCGGCGCATTTGATGGCGAATAGCTCGCTCAAGGATAGTGTCCTTTGGCTTCCTGTGCAGGAAGTCGCTATCACGATCAAGGAACTGGTCGCGCTCCGCAAGGAAATCATCAGCGACGTTTACCAGATCACTGGCATATCCGACATTATGCGGGGTGACACGGAAGCCAGCGAAACACTCGGGGCGCAGCAGCTTAAATCGCAGTACGGGTCAATCAGGATCAAGGAACGCCAGGGCGAAATGGTCCGCGTGGCGCGTGACCTGACCCGTATTGGCGCTGAGATTATCGCTGAGAACTTCCAGCCGCAAACCTTGCTCACCATGTCGCAGATGGATATGGCGACGGAGCAGGCCAATCAGCAGCAGATGGCGCAGATCCAGCAGCAGTATGAGAAAGCTGCCTATCAGGCCAAGATGAGCGGACAGCCTGTCCCGCCGCCGCCGCAACCCAAGTTGCCGGTGACGATTGAACAAGTTGTCAACCTGCTTCGCCAAGAGCGGACACGGCCTTGCGTCATTGATATCGAGACGGACAGCACGATTACGCCGGACGAAAATGCTGAGAAGCAGCGCCGGACTGAGTTCGTGACGGCCATCGGCGGCTTTATCCAGCAGGCGTTTCCGCTCGTTCAGGCCATGCCGCAGGCGGCTCCATTGGCGACCGAGACCCTTAAATTTGTGGCGGCAGGGTTCAGAGCTGGAAGGCAGCTTGAAGGCGCTATCGAGGAATTTGCGGACAATGTGAAGCAGATAGCTTCGCGTCCCCCCCCGCCGAACCCCGAAGCCGAGAAGATGAAGCATGAAGCGGCGATGGAAGAACGCCGTTTGGCTGGCGAGGAGCGCAAGTCACAGGCTGAAATCGCCATCAAGGGCGAGGAATTGAAGCTCAAGCAAATGGACCTGCGATTGAAGGAGCTTGAGGTCGGCGCAAAGAACCGCGAGCTTGAACTAAAAGACCGCGAGTTGAGCAAGCCTGAACCCGGCCCCGATCCGCTGGAAGAAGAAGACAGGATGCTCAAGGTTGAGCATTCCAAGGTCGATCTGGAAGGCAAAAAACGCCAGCTTGAAAACGATGGCCGCAAGTCGGAAGCGGAAGCTACGGACAGCGAAGAACGCGCCAAGCATTCCACGGCTATCAATGAAGTCTCTCAAAAGCTCGTGCAGGCGATTGATAAGCTGGACCAGAGGCAGGACAAGTCAGAGGAAGTCTTGGCTACCTTGGTCAAGGCGATATCGGCTCCCAAGCGCGCTGTACGCGGTCCGGATGGCCGCGTCATGGGCGTTGAAACGGTGATGAACTAATGCTGCTTCTTGTATCGACTACGGACGTTTTGCAGGTTGTTACAGACGCGGCGGCGGATATTGACGTTCATGCGTCCTATGTGGACTTGAGCGGGACGACTGTAACGCCGGGCAATCAAAACACGCTGATAACGACGACCACAACTACGGACATTGTTTCCGCTCCGGGGTCTGGCGTTCAGCGTAATATCAAGTATGTCGCAATTCGCAATGCAGACGCAACAGACGGCTGCGCGGTCAAGGTTCAGCATGTAAAGAGCGGCGGAACAGCTTCCGAAATATGCTCATTTCAACTTGCGGCTGGCGCTGCAATTCAGTTCACGGACGCAAATGGATGGGAAGTCGTAGGCGTTGCGCCTCTGACATATCCTGATGTCCAGGTATTCTCTGCGTCCGGCACATGGACGAAACCAACTGCATTCACCGGCAAGACCACGACCGTGCAGCTTTGGGGCGCTGGTGGCGGTGGTGGTGCAGGAGCATCGCTTGCAACGGCTACAGTTGCCAAGGGCGGCGGCGGTGGTGGTGGTGGCGCATATATGGAGCGCACCTACCAGACCGCAGACCTTGCCTCGACTGAGACGGTTACTATCGGCAGCGGTGGATTGGCGGGGACGCCGGGCGTTGCTGGTGCTGCTGGCAGTGGTGGGCAAGGGGGAAATAGTTCAAGTTTTGGCTCATGGCTGACTGCCTTTGGCGGTGGTGGTGGTGCAGGCGGCGCAATCTCTGCTGCGGCTACAGGCGGCGGCGGTGGTGGTGGAGCCGGGGGCCAAGGTAGTAACGGGTCAACTTCGGGCGGCACTGGCGGATCACCAGCGGCATCTACTTTTGGCACGGGTGGGCAAGGTGTTGCTGGGTCAGCAACCAACTCAACGCAAAACGTAGCTGAATATGGCGGCGCAGGCGGCGGTGGGTCATCTAGTAGCCCTCTCGCTGGTGTTGGCGGTTCATCGCTCATGGGTGGCGGAGGTGGCGGCGCTGGGGGTTGTCACAATTCGACACCAAACAACGTTGCCGGTTCCGTCGGCGGGAGAAGCGGAACTTACACGGCAGGCGGCGGCGCGTCTGCGGGAACAGATGGTGCAGCCCCCACAGCGGGCAGCAACGGGTCTGATGCAAACTCTACACGCGGCGGTGGCGGCGGTGGTGGCGGCGGCACGACTGTAACTGCTGCCACAAACGGCGGCGCAGGCGGCAATGGTGGTCGCGGCGGCGGTGGTGGTGGTGGTGGTGGCGTAGGCATGAACCCCGGCCTCGGGGGCGCAGGCGGTACTGGTGGTTCTGGCTACTGCATCGTGACGACTTGGTAATATGGCAGAAGGGCTTTTCGACCCGCTTTTAGTTTCTGGCGCTTGGTTTGATGATGAAATTATAGCGGCTGGGTGGTTTGACGAAGACCTAATCCGAAATGCAGCAGAAGTTGTCGAACCTGTCCAGCCGCTTTTAATCGTTCGCGGCGGCGGAAAGCCAGACAGGGACGAATACGAAAAGCGCCAGAAAGAATGGCGCGATGATCTCAAGCGGATCATCGAAGACGCTTTCGTAACTGTAGCAGGTGGCACAACTGAGCCTGTCACGGTCGCGGAAAAGCAGGAAATCGCGGCGGCGGTCCTGCCTGTAGCCGACATGAGCGGCATTCAGGCGTCACTTACAGAAATCATGCGGCTCGTAAATGAATACGAGGCCGAACGTCGAAGAAAAGCAGAAGAAGAAGACGACGAGCTTCTTCTATTGCTGGCGGCTTAATCCACAGGTGCATTGATGGATGCTCAAAACAAGGTTGTCCTGCTTAGCGGGGCGACAAGCACCGGCTCATGGGTCCAGCTCAACGAGGGCGGGCGTTACAACTTCGAGGCGACTGCCACGGACTGGAACGGCGCGACTGTTTTGCTTCAACGCTCACCGAATGGCGGGACGAATTACTACTCGGTTGCGGAAACAACGCTTTCCGAAGACAGCGGATGGGCAGGCATTGACCTTGGCGCTGGCTATTACAGGGCGGTCGTCACAGGTTCTCCCACGGGCATGGATGCAGCCTTGTACGGGGTCGCCTGATGCTTAGGCAATATCTTGCCGGATTGGCGGGTGTGTCGGAGAGCGCGACAGCGGGCGCGAACACGATTGGCTTTGCGGCAATTGAAGCCAGCAGGCGGGGTCAGGCTATCGACCTTGGCAACAAAGTCTACCCGGTTTCCAGCCTGCCGAACGGCTGCAACTACTATAACGGCGGCTTCTCAATATCTGGCGAGGTGTACTGGATGCCGCGCAATCCGCGCGCGCATCCGTTTGAAAACCCAGCCTGCCACGTCAAAACCATCATGCCGCTGGAAGGCGGTTATGCCGGTCTTTCAACCTGTCTATTTCAGGTTCCGGACAGCCCGCGCATGATTGCGCTGTATCGTTTCGCAAAGGGCCATTACACACAGAACGGCGCTGAAATCCGAATGACGATTTCGGACGACTGCTTTAACTCGCACCAGCGCGTTCCGCAGGCCGTCTCGAAGTCCATGCACCGGACGATTTATCGGGATGCTTCCTATGACACGCGCAACTGTGCCTCGGGCATCATGGGGTCCGGCAGGCTCGGCAGCGTATGGGCGAAGTCGAACGAGGCAGGAACCTATACGAACGCGGTTTTCATCTATTGCGACAATGCGAACACTTCGGACGAGCGCGATATAGCTTGGTCAACTGTCAGCATATCCTACACGGCGGCGACCTTCGACAGCCACGGCAAGATACACCCATGGCCTGCCTCGGCTGGCGGTCACGATACGCTCGGCTTCATCTTCTACACCTATTCCACAGACCACGGCATTTGCGCCTATACGACGACGGACAACGGCGCGACTTGGACCGAACACCTCGACGTTGTGACCACGAACGGAACCGTCCTGAACGTCTCTGAAATGGACGTGGCGCGCATCGGGTCCGAAGATAAATGGGTAATGACCGTCCGCACCAATGCCAATGTGGGCGTGGCGACTTCTACCGACATGCTGACTTGGACCGCCACGGTCTATGGCAACATTAGCCTGCTGGCTAATCCGCCCTGTCTGATCTACGACATGGGCAAGCTGTGGCTCTATGCGTTCTCACGCAGGGACAAAAGCCTCGTTCCTGAACACGCTAATGCCATCGTGGTGTCCTGCGGCGATCCGGCAACGGTATATTCCAGCGGCGGTGATGAAGGCTGGTCTGACTGGCGCGTGGTTTCCACGACGACGTTCTGGACCTCCGGCTATATGTCGGTCCAGCAAGTTCGTGGGCGTTGGTATGCTCTATTCACGGATGCAGAGGACAGTGCGGGTTCTACGGGTTCTCGCACCTGCTACATGAGCCTGCTATCGCCTGACCCGCCCGCAGTGGCTTCTACGCGGGAAATCCTGAACCGCATTCCAGCGCCGAACCTTATCCCAACGGGTTCCTTCGCCTATTGGCCGCTCGGGACCAGCTTCGCATCCGGCTCGCGTGCGCCAGTCCTGCCGGGCATGACGTTTTCCCGCGCCAATGGCGGGGCAGGGGCAACACTATCACGCCAGACAGGCGACTTCGGGCAATACAAGCTGCGCATGGGCCGTGATGATGCGGCTTCGGGTGCAGGAACATCAGCGCCGACACTGAACATTGTCTTGACAGGTGATGATAGCGTAAACCTTCGCAATCAATTCCTGACGGTTTCCGGCTATGTGACACCCGGTTCCGGCTTCTCGGCTGCATCGCGCACACTGGTCATCAGGGCACGACAGACGGACAGCGCGGAAAGCCAGGTATCGTCCAACGCTGGCACGTTCACGACAGGTGATACGACGGTTCAATCCGCGACCACGGGCATGACGCTCGGCACGGAGCGGGAATACTTCTCGGTCACGATTGGCCCGTTCAACAGCACCATGTTGCAGGCCCTCGTGCAGATTTATTGGGGCTGCGTCGGTACGGCTCCTACGAACGACTACATCGAACTTGAGCAGTTGAAGATCGAGATAGGCAAGGAGCCTACGCCTTTCGTCTACCTGCCGCTGCACGACCTCAAGAATTGGTCGGATCGCTTTTACCAGACATTCAGCGTCCGTTCGATCAATGGGACCATCTGGGTTCCTTTCGGCCAGCATATGCACACCACGCCGACCGTCACGGTATCGGCAGGCAGCGCGGCGAACATCACAACGGCAGGCTTTGAACTGACGCATACGAGCGCGGCAACAATCACCGTAACAGCAAGCGCATGGTTGTGAGGGCATAGCGATGGCAATTCGTCTCTGCAAAGTCTGCGGCGATTGGCATGACCTCGACAAGCCTTGGCCGCACAATTGCGCCTCAGAACCCAATTGGGCGCAGTCAGACCTTCCCGGCCCATACATAGCCGGCGACACCATGCAGCCGGTCCAGTCCATGCTGGACGGCAAGATGTACGACAGCAAGAGCCGTTTGCGCCGCACATACAGGCAAGCGGGCATGATCGAAGTCGGCAACGATCCTGCGCTCTTCCGTAAGAAGCCGAAACCTCCCCCGGATCGTCAGAAGATCAGGGCAACAATCCACCGGGCTTTCTCAAAAGCCGGGCTTGGCGCGTAGCTACCTCTCAGACAGGTGATGAATGGATAACGAAGCAGTCGGCAGTGTTGCCGAGGCAGCGCCTATTGCTGCCGAAACGCAGGTCAATGAAGCCCCTGTAACCACGAATGATGCCCCTGTAGAGCGTTCAGCGCCTTCCACACGGCGGGAAGCTCTCGACAAGGCATTCGCAGCACTCGACAAGGCAGGCGCGCCCAAGGAAGCCGCAAAGCCTGTAGAGGCCGATGTAAAGCCCAAGGGCGATAGGGTCAGAAACCCGGACGGCACATTCGCCCCGGCCACGGCTGACAAGTCGGCAACGATTACGCCCCCGGTTACGACGCCCGTAGATGCGGCAAAGCCCGTCGATAGCGCCCCGGTCGAAGATGCTCCGTCGCGGTTCAGCCCCGATGCCAAGGCCGCATGGAAAGACGCCCCGCCTGCTGTACGCGGTGAAATCAAGCGGGCGATAACAGAGCTTGAAAGCGGGCTGGCGCAGAAGAACGACAAGCTCCGGTCTTTCGAAGGGCTGGAACAATATGTTCCCCTTGCTGCACAGGGCGGCAAGACGGTCGCGCAGATATTCGAAAACTATGTCGGCTTTGAACGCATGGTCAGGCAAAATCCCATTCAGGGAACCATGCACTTGCTGTCCAATCTCGGCATAAGCGCGCATGAGGTTGCCGCTGCCATTCTTGGACAGGAACCAAGCCAGCAGGCGGCACAATCCGACCGCACCATCATGGAACTTCGCCAGCAGGTCCAGACGCTTCAACAGCAAGTGGGCACAGTGGCGCAGACGTTCGAACAGCAGCAGGCCGCAGAGGCGATGCGCATGATCGAACAATTCAAGGCCAATAAACCAAGGTTTGATGAACTCCGTACCGACATGCAATTCTTCATGGAGCACGGCAAGGCATCGACATTGGACGAGGCATACGCCCTCGCGGAAAAGCTCAACCCTTTACCGCAGGTCACGCCTCAACCGGCTTCCGCTCCGGCTCAAGCGGTTCCTGCTATCCCTGCGGCTCAAACCCGCAAGGCGGCTCTCTCTGTGACTGGCTCACCCGCCGCTGGCTCAAACCCAACGCTGCGCAAAGACCCGTCATCCCGTCGCGGCGCTCTCGACAATGCTTTCGCATCCGTGGGCATCGCCTAATCGTCCCCCCATGTAAAGGACCATTAAAATGGCTCTTACTTCGACTGAGAAGCTCCAAGAAGCCTTCTCGCTCGCATTGGAGGAGCGGTCTCAGGGTTATGCCGACCTTGTGTCCAATTCCAATGCGCTCTTGTCAGTGATGAAATCCCGTGGGCAGTTCAAGCCGTTCTCCGGCCCCACGATCCGCGAACGCCTGCTCTATGCTGAGTCCGGCACCTATACCCGCTACGGCGGTTATGGCTATCTGAACCCCGTGCCCGTTGAACTGTTCAACGACGCGGAGTTCACGCCAAAGCTGGCGGCTGTCTCTGTCACCCTCGCAAACGAGGACATTCTCAAGAACTCCGGTCCTAACCAGATCAAGGACATTCTTGAAGAACACATGATGGCGGCAGAAACCGAACTGGAAGACCGTTTCGTGGAAGACCTGCATTCCGCAGGCGATGCCGCAGACGGCTATCAGATCGGCGGCTTGCAGCTTGTTCTTCCGACCAACGTTTCCTCGGGAACGTATGGCGGCATTGCACGCTCCAACACGCAATGGCGCACCACGACCTACGATGCCAACTCGATCACGGCGATGGGAACCTCTTACACCTCGGTTTCCACGACCTCGATCCGTCCGATCTTCGAAAAAATCATGATCGAACGCTCGCGCGGCAGCAAGGGTCCGAACCTCATTCTCTGTTCGCAGGAACACTTCCAAGCCTTCTCCGGGGCTACGGTTGCGATCCAGCAGATTCAGAATGAGAACGGCTTGGGCAAGCTCGGTTTCAGTTCGCTCCGTTTCTACGGCGCGGGCAAGAACGTCGATGTGGTTCTGGAAGGCGGCATTGGTTCGGCCATGCCATCGAACACGACCTACTTCATCGACACGGCGGCACTCAAGTTCCGTTATCACCCGGATCGTAACTTCGTGAAGTTCGGCGGCAAGCAAACTCCTGTCAACCAGGACGCAATGGTTCAGCACATCGGCTTCTACGGTGAGTTGACCATGAACAACCCGCTGCACATGGCGAAGCTCTACGACTCGTCCCCGTAATCCGTGAGAAAGGAAATATAATCATGGCTTACACTCCCAACGGAAACTTCCTGATTGGTCAGGCTATCGCAGATACGTCCACGACCAAGAAGGCGGTACTCGGCACACGCATTCAGGCGAAAGACCCGACCTATGGAGTCGGTGAATTTATCTACCTGAAAGGCGTGGCTTCAACGGCGGTCGGCTCTTGGGTCACGATCAATGCCGACGACTTCACCACAACGTTGCTGGCTGCAAATGCCATCGGTCCTGTCGGTGTCGCTATGTGGGCTTGTGTCGCGGACAACTACGGCTGGTATCAAATCCACGGCAAGGCTGTCGGCAAGGCTCTTTCGGGCTACGTCGATAACGCCCTTGTGTGGGCGACTAGCACGGCTGGCAGCGTCGATGACGCGGTGGTTGACGGCGATATGGTTCACCTTGCGAAAGGTGCCTCTGCTGTCGATACGCCTTCGTCCGGCCTTGCCGAGTTCGAAATTGCCTATCCGTACACGGATGACA
>JACCDR010086706.1_pt1 | contig 11559 bp, 13 predicted proteins | sample 7446431 | NCBI WGS metagenome assembly JACCDR01 (sample SAMN15323443, study PRJNA562643) | freshwater metagenome | isolation source: river surface water | place: USA:Blue River Watershed | collected 2017-08-17
CGATGAAGACTCAGTCATTGCCTATCTCGAAACCTGCCGAAAGCCAGAGCGAGGCTCCATCACAAAGCGAGTGGCACTCGCTCTTTTTGAAGCATTTGGAGTCGCGGCAATCGACCGCCTCAAGACTGATCCAATTGGAGTGTCTCAGAGCATCAAGCAATGGGACGCCGCGAAGGCCGCGCTAGCCGCCGAATACCTGATATCACAATCAGGGACTCAGCGGTCCAAGCTTGCCTTGATCATGCTGCTGAACGGTCGCGGCTTCCCAAAGAAAACCATCGATCGAGCCATCAAGGAGTGGGGAGCGAAAGCCGCTGACATCGTCCGCGACAATCCCTACGCCCTGATGGATCTGCCAGGGATCGGCTTCAAAGGTGCCGACAAGCTCTACTGTGATCTGGCCCGCGAAAAGGCGACGACCGACCAAGAGTATCAGGAGGCACTGGCCGCGATCCACCGTCAGGGATTGTGCGCCGCGTACTCGGTCCAATGTGAGTCACGGTCCAGTGGGTCAACGTGGTTGCCGATCGGGTTCGCAAAATCCACGGTCCAGCGAACAGTAGGCGGGACTCGCGCGGAGCCGGAACGAGCCATCGACTGGGCTGTGTCTGAGTGTCACTTGACGGTGAAGGACGGTCACGTTGCTGTCAGTCGCATGGCACTGCATGAGCTTGAGATTGCTGAGTTCGTGACTGGCAGCGAGCCAGGTCAGGATTGGCCATCGATCGAGTTGATTGAGTCCATGGCGCCGGATGGAAAGCCGCTGAGCGATCACCAGACCAGCCACATCATGGTGGCACTGGTGGACCGTCTCTGCTGTCTTCAAGGCTCGCCGGGCGTCGGCAAAACATTCGCGGTCGCGTGCATCGTGAAGGCCCTGATTTCTCGATTTGGTCGTGATGCGATCGCGGTGGCAGCTCCGACTGGGAAAGCGGCGGTGAGAGTTGGCCAGTCGATGGCGGCGAATGGCGTCGACCTGCAGGCGTCGACGATCCACAGACTGCTTCAGGTGGAGGGTGAAGGCTCGGGCGGTTGGTCGTTCCATTTCAACGAGCAGAGCCCGTTGCCGTACCGGTTTATCGTGGTGGATGAATCGTCAATGATCGACGTTGATTTAATGGCGAGTCTGCTTCGAGCCTGCACTCCAACGACTCACATCCTCTTTGTCGGCGACATTCACCAGTTAGCACCTGTGGGTCACGGGCGGCCGTTTTACGATCTTCAGAAGTGCATTCCGACCGGCCACCTGTCAGAGATTCGCCGCAACTCAGGGCGGATTGTCCAGAGCTGTGCGGAGATCAGGGACCGGCAAACCATCACGTTCTCGCCGAAACTCGACCTCGCAGCCGGCGAGAATCTGCCGCTGATTCAGGTGGCGGAAGATGATCAGGTCCAAGCGATGGAGAACCTGATCGGCCAACTGCAATCGCAGACAACGGACCTTGTTGAAGAGGTCCAGATCCTGACTGGGAAGAACGACGGATCGGCAGTGGCTCGCAAGCCGCTGAACACACTGCTCCAGAAGATCCTGAATCCGAATGGCGAATCGATCCAGGGCAACCCGTTTCGACGCGGCGACAAGATCGTCTGCCTGAAGAATGGCAAATATCAAGACTTTGAAACCAACCTCGAAGAGCACTTCGTTGCGAACGGCGAACTCGGGCGAGTGCTGAACATCATGCCGGGCCGGATGATTGTCAGGCTGTGCGATCCAGTCCGGACCATCCTGATTACTCACGCTCCAGTGCAGGACAACGAAAAAGAAGTTGCGGATTCTGAGGACGTCCAACGCGGGGCCGTCGGTGACTGGGACTTGGGTTATTGCCTGAGCGTGCATCGCTCCCAGGGCTCACAGTGGCGATTCGTCATCGTCCAGATCGACAAGGCCGGGGCGATGGTCCAGAGCCGCAACTGGGTTTACACGGCAATCAGTCGCGCGGAAGTCGCGACGTTTTGTATCGGTGCGAAGCCGGTCGTTTTGCAGTCGCTCAAACGCGACGGCATCTCAGGCCGGAAGACGTTTCTCGTGGAGCGTATCAAGTCGCAGCAACTCGCTGCGAAGGTGGATTTTCAACAACTGTTTGCGGAGGTGTGAGGTGTTCGGAGGAATCAAATACGTAGTCAACAAGTCTTTCAACTTCGGAAGGCTTGCCGTTTGTTTTTCGTGGAGAAGTCGCAGATCTTCAATGGGAAGATTTGGCGGTGGATGGAATTGGAATGTTGGGTTTCAGATCGGTGGAACAACACTGATTGTAAACATGCTGGTGTGTTCACTCAGGATTTCATTGAAAGATAAGACGCCATGACATCAGAACTCAAAAAACTCCTTGACCGCTGGCACGCCAAGACCGGCGAGAAGATGCCAACGGCAATCGCCGCTCTTCCAATCGATCGCATCCGAAGAGCCGTTGAACTGGTGGAATCCGGCGCGACGGTGTTCGTGCCGCCATCCCAGCACAAAGTGGAGCGTGAGGCGGAAGAGGTGTCGTCTATGGTCCAGTGGGGTAAGAACTCGGAGTTCTGAAATGAAAGTCTTAGTTGCTTGCGAGTTCTCCGGCACTGTTCGCGATGCCTTTATCGCCAGAGGTCACGACGCCATGAGTTGCGACCTGCTTCCGACTGACAAGCCTGGTCCGCATTATCAGGGCGATCTGTTCGACGTGATCGACTACCCGTGGGATCTGGCCATCTTTCATCCGGAATGCACTCACCTTGCAGTCAGTGGCGCTCGTCACTTTGCAGAGAAGAAGCTCGACGGAAGACAGCAGTCTGGCCTCTCGTTTGTCATGCGGATCGTTCGAGCTTCGAAGCACATTCCAATGACTGCGATCGAAAATCCCGTGAGTGTCCTGTCGTCGCTCTGGCGAAAGCCGGACCAAGTCATTCAACCGTGGCAGTTCGGGCATGGTGAAACCAAGTCAACATGTTTATGGCTGAAAGATCTGCCGTGCCTGACACCGACAAACATCGTCGAGGGCCGGAGCGATCGAATTCACAAAATGCCACCATCTGCCGACCGCTGGAAGCTCCGATCGAAGACCTATCAGGGAATCGCGGATGCAATGGCCGATCAGTGGGGGAAACAATGAACCTCAAAACCAAAACCTTCTCGCGCCTCGTCTCCCTGTTCCGCATCACCGAGCCTCAATCATGGGCTCGCGTGTCGGCGGCGGACGTGCTCGCTGTGCCTGATGTCGGGAAAGTCGCGTTGAACAAGCTGCGGCTCTACCTGGCACATCACGGCGTTTCACTTTGCGGAGACAATCCACCCGCGTACTGGCTGGAGACGCTGAGCAAGCCAGCCGACGAATCAAGCCCGGTAGGCGCCTGCCCCTTCACGGTCGTGGTCGATACCAACGAGACGTACCCGTTTCCGTTCGACTCGATTCACGATCGTGATGGGGCTCTGGTTTCCGTGCCGACAGTCCGGCGACCGCTCTATCTGTCCGGCCTGGCCGACTACACGATCGACGGCATGGAGACTCTCATCCAGATCGAGCGCAAGGCTGAAGACCTCGCGCCATCCATGAGCGAGCGGCGCGACATCTTCGAGGCGGAAGTTCGGCGGCTGTCAGAGATGTGTGAGTTCGCGGCGGTGATTGTGGAAACGCCCTGGGAACAAATCTTGAGTGACGAGCACCAACATGGTGCCCGCGCGAAGTCGATCAGTCGGACGGTGATCGCGTGGCAGGTGGCTTATCCCGGAGTGCATTGGTGGTTTTGTGCTGGCAGATATCACGCGGAGCAAGTGTGCTTCAGGCTGCTGGAAAAATTCTGGTGGCAGAAGATGCGAGAGCGCGGTCAGTTTGTGATTGAAGACGCAACCGCTGGCCTGTTCTCTGAAGTCTGATCGGAACCCAATTTTCAATTCATCAACCCCGCCACAAAAGCGGGGTTTTCTTTTCTGGCGAAAGGATTCTTTCCTGTGCAAAACGAAAATATCCACCGACTTCTGACAGCAGCTAAGAGTGTGAAGGCCGGTCAGGACGGATGCAGTTGGACATGCTACTGTCCTGTCCACGAATCAGGACCGGGCAACCACAACAACAGCCTGAGCATCTTGGCGGCTGATGACGGAAAGATCGTCGTCAACTGTCACAACGGCTGCGATCCGCGTGAGGTGATCTACTCCTTTGGCCTCACGTGGTCGGATTGCTTTCCAAAGAAGCAGGAGGCTGGCAGCAAGATCACTGCGGTTTACGATTACGAGGACGAGGACGGCGTTCTGCGGTTTCAGGTCTGCCGGATCGAGCCGGGCAAGGATGGCCGAAAGAAAGACTTCCGCCAGCGACAACCGGACGGGACCGGCGGTTGGACATGGAAAACGAAGGGCCTTCAGAAGTTCCCGTACCGACTGAAAGAACTCACCGCGGCCGATCCGTCTCACCCGGTCTTCGTCGTCGAAGGCGAAAAGCAGGTCGACTATCTGCGAACGCTTGGACTGGTCGCGAGCTGCAATCCTGGCGGCGCGGGAAAATGGCTGAAAACCTACGCCAAGTTTTTCGCAGATCGTGATGTGGTTGTGGTTCCTGACTGCGATCCTCCGAACGAAAAGACCGGGAAGATTGTCGGCGCGGCTCATGCCAAGGAAGTCGCTGACAGCCTGATCGGAGTGGCGAAGTCAATCCATGTGATCGAGCTTCCGGACTGCCAACCAAAATGGGGGCTCGATGATTGGTTGCAGTCCGACGATCACGATTTGACTGAGCTTTCGGAGATCCTTCGAGCGGCTGAAGCCTGGGGGCCTGAATCGACAATTACGACTCAGATTCCCGTCGGCCAGCCGGAAGAAGAGATGGCTGATCCGCTTTCGAATGATCGGCGGATCCTCTCCGAATGCGGAATTACCTACGTGGCACAGCACGACTCGGGAGGCACGATCGAGATTTTCAGCGAGGTCACTCAGAAATTCTCAACGATCACGTCCAGCCGTCTCGGCTCGCTCAAATACGAAGACCTCGTTTTGGCTGGCGGCCATCGCATCCGCCAGCAGGTCAAGAAGAGCCAGGACGACACCGGCAACTTTTCCATGAGCGAAATCAGGATCGCGATTGCGTCCATCGCTTCCCAGACGTCTGCACTCGAGGAGAAGCACGGCGTTGGAGTCTGGGAAAACAACGGCAGCCTGATCGTTGTGAATGCTCGAAAGCTGGGCGTCCTGAACGGCAAGCCAGAACTGCAGATCACATCGAATCCCGTCCACTTCGGAACGGCCTACAACATCGGGGACCGTTGCGACTGGATCGACTTGAAGAATCTGCAGGCCGATATCCTGAGCGTGAACGCAGAGCCTGGGAAACTGCATTTGGACGACATTATCAAGGTCCAGTCGCTGTTTTCGAAATGGCAGTTTCTGGCGAGGGATAACGTTTTCCCCGAAATCCTGACGGGATTGGTTCTGGCAACGTTCGTCCAGACGCTCTGGTCTTGGCGTCCGCAGGTCTTTTTGACTGGCCAGGCCTACGCCGGTAAATCGACGATGTTCAAGATGTTGGCTCGATTGTTCGGGCCGCTCTGCAAAATGTCGTCCAACTCCAGCGCCGCCGGGATCCGGCAGTACATCGGCTCGAGTTCGCGAATCGTGTTGTGCGACGAATTGGAAAAATCGCGATACCGAAACGAGATCCTAGAAATGGTCCGTGCGTCCGGCCGCGGCGACGATTCGTTTCGTGGAACTGCAGGCAGTCAGCAGCACATCGCGTTTAAGCTGCAGCATATTTTCTGGTGTGCATCGATCGAATCAGGTCTCACGACGGAAGCGGATCAATCCCGATTCATCGTGTGCGAGTTGAAAAAGGTCGATGCGAGAATGGATCTGCCGTCTCACGACGAGCTGGGCGAGATCGGCCAGCGACTGGCGGCTGTCGCGATTTGCAATTTCCGAAGGGCTCGCCAGATCGCTGAATACCTTTTGGAGAGGAAACCAAAGGCGGTCCACGGTCGCGTGTGCGAGTCGTACGCCGTCCCAGTCTCAATGTACTGTGCATCTGTCGGGATGAACGAGGAAGAGGCTCTGGAAGTCTACCACAGGGCTCTGTCCTCGATTGCTTCGAGTGAGGACATTGAAAGCGACTCAGACTCACTGCTGCAAGAAATCATGCTCTCTCAGGTCCAGCGGAGGGGCGGCGAGCGAAAATCCGTCCTGCACATGCTTCGCGATCGGCTCGGAGCCGTTGACCACACTGAGGAGCTTGAGCACGTCGGAATCTACGTCGACTCAGACAATCAGGAACTGCTGCTCAATCGCGGCCTGATCCTGAGATACCTCCTGCCGTCCGAATGGAAGGGCAAGCGAATCGACACGCTGCTGAATCGACTCCCAGGAGCCCGGCGAGTCAAGAAGAAGTTCGGCGGGACTTCAATGCGGTTCATCGCCATCCCGCGAACACTCGTCACGGACATTGAGATTGAAGGCGAGAAGCAACCAACCTTCGAAGAGCAGGCGAAAAACCCATTTGCGTAGCGAAGAGACAGAAGAGGTGACCCGGAGACAGAAGAGAAAAGAGCTACTGTCCCCTAAATGAATAGAGATAAGAGTATGAGAGATAAGGAGTTAGAGAAATAGAAGAGAGAGAGGGGACAGTAGGGACAGTAAAAACAACCATTCAGAATATTCATCATCACAACCATTCATTCAATCATCCATTCAGAAAAAAAATCCCCTCATGTATCTATCTCGAAATCACTGTCCCCGCTGTCCCTAGCGCCACCGCCTAGAGCCGCAACAACTTACGTCGACGGTCTACTGTCCCCTTCCTGTCTCCAACTGTCTCCGGAGTCAAAAATGACCTCAGATCCATTCGAATCACTTTACTGCACGACTCAAAGTCACCAACTTTACATCTCCGGCCGCCTCACACTCCTCGCAGTCCCATCTGGCCTGTGCGGCGAGTGGACTCGGCATTCGTTTTCATCGCTTCCCGCTCACGACTCTTGGCACCGCCGCCTGACCGCCGACGCCTTCCTGTGGCTCCGTGCGGCTGTCCGGCGGGCCATCGAGTCCGGAAACCTGTCCAGCGAGTTCCAAGACGCCACACAACGTCTGGAGTACATCGCCGAACTCGGGATTACTCACGGCTGCTTCACGGCGGACGAAATCGCTGAGCACTGCCGGGCGCCGGAGTGGTTCAGTTTCAATTCAGGACTGCCGACGTGGGTGGATGAGATTGGGATGGACTATCTCCCGCCGACTAACCGAAAATCCCGCAAGCCGCGTTGACAATCCGCCTCGCGACTGCACACACTTCCCGACGAGTATCCGCCAACCCTTTTTTTGTTCGCACAACTTCGCCGACTGATTCCTGGGCACAGCCTTGTCCAGTGGAGTGTCGGCGTGTCGAACGATCGAATCCAGATCGAGCCAGATGGTCCGGGGTTTTGCAAAACCCTGTCGACGATTTTTGTCACGCTGCGACATCAGGACGGCATCACGCATTGGGTCGAGATTCCTGCTGGCTACCGATTCGACGGGGCCTCAATCCCGCAACTTGCGTGGTCCCTGATTGGTGGGCCGTTTGACCCACAATTCGCCCTCGCCGCTGCAGTGCATGACTGGCATTGCGAGCACACAGCCGATTGCTACGAGGCTCGGGTGATTGGCGACGCGGTTTTCTTCCTGCTGCTCAAGCGTGCTGGCGTCCCAAAATGGAAGCGAACGCTGATGTTTTTGGGCGTCAGGCTCAATTCGTGGTGGCGATACGGGAGGCTCGCGAAATGAGATTCCTCCCCCTGCTCATTCTGTGTGCGTGGCTCCCGTCGGCTGGATGGCGTGATTCGACACCCGCGCCGCCAGCCGACGGAGTTGCTCCTCCTTCACCGGGTTGGACCATTCAGGCCCGATGCCTTCGAGTGATTGATGGCGACACAATAGAGGTTGAGGTTCGGCGGGTGATCCGCGTTCGCATGCTGGATTGCTGGGCACCGGAATCGAAGCTGGATCCGCGCATTAGCCAATCCGATAGGGAGACTGAAAAGTTTGCTGGGCAGGCAAGCAAAGAAAATCTTCGACGACTTGCCGAAGGGCGTGATTTGATCGTCCAGATTCCATCGGGCGAGGACGTTGCGAAGTCAATCACGATGGGGCGCTGGCTCGGGAATGTCTGGGTTGTCGGCGATGGGGAGAGTCTTGCGGAAAAGCAGGTCAAGGGCGGTTTTGCTGAGACGAATAAGCCGGAGAGGTTGAAATGAGACGATTTTGGTTGATGCTGTTTTTCGTCGGCTGTTGCGGCTCTGAGTGCTCGGCTCAAGTCGTCCAGCTCCATACGTCGACCGGCAAGGGGACTGCTGTTTGTGTCGGACGGACTGAAGCGGACGGGCAGTTGTTCGTGACTTGCCGACACAATTTCGAAGATGGTCCAGACGGTCGTATCCTGTTCAAAGGCCGTTCGTACCCGATTGAAAATCTCGATTTGTCAGAGACTGAAGATCTCGCTTGTTTCACCAGCTCAGCCCGAACAAAACCGCTTCCGATCTTCGAAGGCTCTTTGACTCAGGGAGCCCCGGTTGAAGTTCCTGGGTTTGGGCCGATGTTCCACGGACGCGGCGATTCTATGTTGATTCGTCATGGTCGCGTCGAAGACTTGGAACTGGTCGTCAATTCCGATTCTCAGGTGGTCCCCGGAGATTCCGGTTGCCCGGTCGTTTACGAAGATCGGACGGTGGGCATAGTCCGCGCTTTTTTCAACGATTCGCCGCGGGAGACGCAAATCATTCCAGCGGTGAAGGTCCACAAGTTCCTGACCCGGTGTCAGTGGCAATGCGGTCCGAGTGGGTGTTATATCCGGCAACGAGTTCGGCAGCCGATCGCGGGCGTTGTCATTCCGATCGGACCTCCACAAATCGAGACGCAGATTATCCCTGCCCCGGTCCAGCCTCGCCCCGCCCCACGACCAATACCCGACGAGAATTTCGAAAGTCCGAAGATCGTGCAAGGCCCACGGGGCGAACGCGGACCACAAGGCGAACGCGGCGAAAAAGGGCCGGCCGGAAGGGACGGGGCCGATGGTCGCGACGGTAGTGGACCGGATCCGAAACAAGTCGAAGAGATCGTCGTCGCATGGCTGGAAGCAAATCGCGAGCAGCTGAAGGGCGATCCTGGCGAACGTGGGCTAATCGGCGTTCCAAGCGAACCGGAGCTTCAGGCGGTCATTGATACGTGGGTCGCTCGGAATGATGACCGGATCAGGGATCTGATCGTCCAGATAGTCCGGGAGCAACTACAGGCCGAAGGCAAGTCGTTTGATTCAACGGCGATTGAGAAGCGTTTAACAGCGATGGAGAAACGCCCGTTGAAGGTGGTTATCACTGAAGATGGAAAGATCAAAGACGAAGAAGATTACCTTCCGGGTGAACCGGTTGTTTTTGATCTTGCCCGGTTAAGGGCTAAATGATGCCCAACGATGAAACATCCGGGAGCGCTCCCGGTCAAACGTCTATGCCAATCCCCGGTGATGGCATTCTGACGATTCAAATTCCGGGGACAAAGGTTTCTGTCATGGACCCAGATATGTTCAAGCTGATGCTTGCGGAATCAGCAGGCAACGTACAGGCGAGCAACCGCAACTCTCGCAACATGTTCGACATCGCTTCCGGCGCAATGCAGGGAACGATGGTTCAGAACTTCAAGGACGTCGGCGTTGTTGAAGGTCGCTCAGTGAGCGGCATTCTCGCAACTCCAATTGCATCACCAACGAAGGCGTGATGATGTCAGCAGCGTTTTTTCAACGCTTGCTTGCTGAAAACAAAGCGGCTCGGGAGTCGGCTGAAAGGCTGACATCCCGAACCGTTTCGGCAATTTCCAAAGGTGATCGTGATGAACTCAGCACAATCCTCAGAGACGCCGGACTTGTTGAATCAAGCGAAGAAGGCAGCGTTGAGCCGGTGGAAACTGGAGACACTGACGGGGCTCCTGTCGTATCGGGGAGCGAATCACCATCAGCGTGAGCGTGAAAAGAATATCGAGGCAGAAAACAAGCGAGTACGAAAAGAACTCTGGGGCGACGACTCAACGGCGGTGACGGGTGACGACATGGGCAACACAATACTTGGAGACTATCACCCTCCGCAGGTAATCGTTGCAGGTGGTCAGCAATCATCCGGAATTGGCAAAGTCTTAGCTGGGGCGGCTCTCGGGGCGAGCCTTCTCGGCATTCCGGGGGCTGGAGTCGCGGGGTATCTGTTCAGTCAACTGCAGCAACCAAAGCAGGCTGCACAAACCGAAACACCAGTTAACGAAAACGAAACAGTCGACTTGGGGCTGAAGAAGATTGAGGATCTCGAGTTGTGAGAGCGTCACTGGTCAATTCCGAAACCGTCACAGGTCAGGAGGTGATCTAGTCTGCTGCCGAGCCAGCAAACGACACGGCGAACGAATCGCACCTCGCAACATGGTCCGTTGCTGAGTTTGCTGGCTTGGCTTCTTTAAATACAGGACCGTCATAGTTGCCACCGTGCCGGGCATGCGGGCACATCCGAAGCGGCTTGGGAAACCGCTTCACTCCTTTTGAAATTCGTAGCCTCTGCGGAGGCAGGGGAAAGTCGTGACAGATGAACACAAACCAGAGCAGTCAGATGATGACGCAATCTCAGCAAAAGTCGACAGGACTGGAGGGACTTTCAGAATCCCATTCAACAATCCATATGTCGGGCCATACGTCAAGTATCTCATTTTTTCTATCAGCGCTTTCTTCCTGTTGCTTGCTATTGGCCTCCTACTGGCTCTATCGCGGTGATTTCGTTGGTTGGTACTGCGATCTGCCGGTGATGAGCCAATGCGTGTCTGTGTCGGCATTTGCATTGCTGGCGATGGGCTTCGCGGCAACCGTCCGCGAGACATATCGAGACTCTGCAATCCGCTGGACAGCCCGCGGGATTGGTGCCGTCGGTGTCGGAGTTTTGATAGCATTTTCATGGCGTGTGAGTGTTGAAAATACCGAGCTGCAAAATCAATTGATTGCAAAGGGAAAGACAAATGGACATCAGATCGCGAGCCATCCTCAGATTGAAGCATTCTCTGGACGAGCACCGGAGACAATCGCAGGAAGTATTCTCAGCGTTGTCACAAGAGGCGGCATTGAGTGTTCCGCAGTCCGACATCTCACAGGATCCATGCCACGAGCAGGATATGGCGTTACAGGCGTGGATTGTGGATGTGCAGAACTTGCAGACGCAATTGCAAGACAAAATCGACGAAGGACCGGACAAGATAGCAGCACTGGCGCAGTGTCGGCTCGATCATCCGGAATACGACCCGGAACAGAGTCCTTGAGCGACTTTTGATTTTCAGCACAACATTGCACCGGTCACTCAGACCGGTAGGAACTGACACCATGAGCTTTGATTTTTACGTCGACTCCGTCCACGGAGACAACGCTTTCGACGGCCTCAGTCCAGAGACCGCGAAACGTACAATTGCAGCAGCACAGGCTCTGCTCAGTGCGGGGAAATCGCTCGGGTTGGCTCGCGGGTCGCTTTGGCGCGAGACATTCCGTTTTCAGTATGACAACCTGTCGATCGGCGTGTATGGGACTGGGTCGCCGCCCGTGTTTGATTGCAGGGACA
>JACCDR010190323.1_pt1 | contig 11559 bp, 15 predicted proteins | sample 7446431 | NCBI WGS metagenome assembly JACCDR01 (sample SAMN15323443, study PRJNA562643) | freshwater metagenome | isolation source: river surface water | place: USA:Blue River Watershed | collected 2017-08-17
GTATTATTTATGGAAAATCAAGAGTTATCAGAGCGAGAGAAAGAACTCGTTGAGAAGATTGCTTCCTTGGAACAAGACAAGGCTAACCTGACAGAAGAGATAGTTAAGACACGGGCCAAGAAGCAAGAAGAGGCAGAACCTAAGATAGAAAAGGTGGTGCCAGATGTACCAGACATTGAAAAAACTGTTAATGATGTTCTCACAAAAAAAGAACACCAAGAATCAGAAAAAAACTTTGAGCTGGCAAAAGAAGAAATCAAGACGGTCATTAGAGAACTTTCACCTGATGTAGACCAGGGAGGTATTCTTTACAAACAGTTTGAATCACAGCTTTCTAAATTTAATCTGCAAGGATTAAAAACAAAAGAGCAGTATATCGAACGCTTTAAAGATGCCTATAAACTAATGACGGACGGTAGTAAAGAAAATAAAACTAAGTTTTATAATGGAGCTACAGATACTACCGCCCATGATGCACCTTTTGAATCTGGTGAATCTCTCAGTGCGAAAGAGCTACGTCTTTGCCAAGAAGTAGGTTGGACTAAGGAGCAGTATTTAAAGCTCAAAGCAAAACGGCCAACATACGTCGCATCTCTACTCAAATATCGAATGTAAATTCAATAGGTCCTGCCATTTTTAACAAATAATCATTTAAACAAATGGCTATCACAAAAGTAGGAAGTCTCTCACCATACGGTGCTCCTGTTCTTCGTCGAGAAATTCTCGCAAACAGTATCACTTCGGTTGTGAACGACTCCATGCGAATTGCCTCAGGCTTTGCTGCCTTGGGTACAACTGGTTCATTAGTATTTGGTCATCTCCTTAATCACAAGGATAAGGATGGCGTAGGTCTTTTGACCACAGGTGCTGCTGGAGCAGAAATTGGAAGTTACGTTGGTTCATTCTTGACAGCTTCTAATAACCAAACTGTTGGATTTGTAGTTGCAGAATGTGACATTTCAAAAGAAGCACTTTATACTGCTGAACTCGATGCTGCTGCTGGTACAACCACCAACTCAAACCTCGGCCACTTCAACTTTGACATTGTAGACGAGGACACCCTTGATGAATCAACTGTAACTGCTTCAACGGCACAATACCACTCATGGGGATTGAACCGTGACAATACTGCAGAAGTTATCGTCAACATTTATGAGAGCCAAGTATTTGGTGTATAAGTTTTAGGATAATAATATGGAATCACGTGGAACATGGACAGACCTCGTTGCTGGCGTAGGCTTGCAAATGAGTGAAGTTTTCGACCAGGGCCAAGAACAATATACTCCAGGTATTTTCTCGGTTCTTCAATCTAGTACCGGAGACGGTGCAGAAAAGCACTTTACTGGAAAGACTGGTATCGGTCGCCTTTCACTCTTTGAAGAGGGTGACGACATTGCTATCAAGCGTCGATACAAGACTTACAAGACAACTGTAGCTTACAACTTCTATGGTACTTCTGTACAGGTCACTAAAGCCAATATCGAAGACCGTGACTTTGACGCACAGTTGGACGAAATGAAAGACCTTTCAGTTGCAGCTAACTTCTCACAAGATGAATCTGGTATGCAGCTCTTTAACGGCGGTTTTGCTACCACTGTTAATGTAAACGGTTACAAGATGACTTACTACGGTGACGGAGTACCAACATTCTCTACAGTTCACCCAACAGTTGTTCCTGGTCAGAGTACACAGTCAAACGCAAGTTCGACTTCAATCGCTTTCAACCATGACAATCTTGAAACTGCTAAGGTTGCAATGACGCTTCAACAGACTGATGATGGAATTCCTATGGCTCTTATGGGCAAGGCTACCATTGTAGTCCCAGTTAATCTCGAACGTGAAGCTCGTGAAATTACTGAATCAGAACTCGTTAGTGAAAATGCCAACAATGCAATTAACGTACATCGTGGCTCTACTAACATGGTTTCAAGTCAATTCCTTGACGCTGTAAACGGTGGAAGTAACACAGCTTGGTTCCTCGTTGTACCTGGACAGACAAAAATGTACCATGAAGTACGACAGGCACCTACCCTTGAAATGGATGTTGACATCCTTTCAAAGAACGCAACATTTACTGTTGACGCTCGTTGGGCAAATTACGTCAAAGATTGGCGACGCAGTTGGGGTTCAAAGGGAGACCTGAGTAACTACTCTAGTTAATCTTAACCTTTTTCTCTCCATCAGTTTATGGTGGAGAGGATAAAGATTGAGAACGAATTTTCGGGCCCAGTCTGTATTAATATTTAAAGATAAGAATTAAGAAAGAATTATGGCAACTTTAACAACATTTACTAACGTACAGGCTACTGAAAATGTATACACTGGTACTACTGTAAGCACAGTATCAACCGCTGGCGCAGTAACTTATACTACTACACAAATTCGTGGTGGTTTAATTTTACGTGACCCTAACGGAGCTGGTCGTACAGACATTCTTCCTGGTGCTGACGCTGTGTTTGTAGCCATGGGGAATCCTGTAAAATCTACTGGTATTTCATTTGAATTTACTATTCGTAACACAGCCGACGCTGCTGAAACTATTACTATTGGCGGTACACCAACTGGAGTAACTTACAGTGGAACAATGACCATTGCTCAAAACAACACAAAGTCATTCCTTTGGGTACAAAACACTCCAACAACTGCAACTGTTTACTCTCTCGGTACTGTAGTACACTAATAACTTTTAAGACGGAATATGAACAAGTTTAATTCAAAGTCACCATTTAAAGACTCCTTGGTTTACATGACGACAAAACCTGCAACAAGCAAGTTAATTCCTAAGAAATCAACAGACTTTAAGTCGATGAAGAAAAAGCCTAAGGCTATTAAAGAATACGGTGACAAAGGTTATGTCCCGTCAACAGGTAAGGGTGTAGGCTACTAATATGATTTTATTTAACCCAACAGAAAACCATATTAAGGTACAAATCTTTGGGGTAGAATACGAAATTGAACCAAAAGGTAAATCTCGTGACATACCCGAAGAAGTGGCTATTTACTGGCGCACAAAACTTCACAACTTCTTAATTGTAGGAGAGTCTAAAGAAGAAGCCGTTGAGGTGAAAGCACAAGATAAGAAAAAGAAAAATGATTAATAACTCACAGGAGACATTTGTACTTATTGGTTCAAAGAACTCAGCCAATACACGTACATCTGTCGCTCTAACAAGTGCATACCAAGCAGAAAACGGAAGTACACCAACCAAGTCCTTTTCTGTAGGTGGATACAACCGTATTAACTTTTATGCACTGTATACAATGGGTGCAACTGAAACGGGAAACAGTGTTCAATTCCGTGTAGACGTTTCACCAGACGGTACAAACTGGTACGCACTTGCAAACGACGCTGCTTCTGGCGGAACATCAACGCTTACTGCACGTGAATTTACTTTTACTGGTGCAGACGCATCAACAGCTACCATTTCAATCATTCTTGACATTGGTTACGAATATATGCGTATTGCTGCTAAGGAAACAGGAGTAGCAACAAACGCAGGGAGTGTCTTTGTAGAGGCGACGTTTAGCGCAATTTAACATGAGCAAGGTTCAACAACTCAAACAAAAACAAATAAAGTTAAAGGACCTTGAAGAACAATCAAGAGTTGTTAAACAATCGCTTGCAGAACCTTTAGAGATACAAAAACAAATTAACAAAGAACTAGAAAGTTTGCGAGTTCACAAGCTCGAAGCTGACGCTTTAGAAAAACAAATCTCAGAACGCTTGAAGAAAATTCAAGAGCGTGAGTTTGAAATCTTTGGCCGAAAAGAAAAACTAGAAACATTTGAAGAGTCTTTAATTCAAAAAGATAACCTGCTTAATCAAAAAGCAGAAGCTATTGAAAAACTAAAGAATAAGGTTGAAGCAGACATTCAAAGCAAATACGAAGCATTGGAAAGTTTTGCTGAAAATATTGCTCAGAAAAACAAGTGGGTCAAAGAATCTTGGTTAAAAGAACTGTCTGAGTTGCAAGAAAAAGCAATCGAAGCAGAAAAAAGACTGAATTCTCTTCTTGAAGACGAACGAAGCATTCGAGAAAACGTAGAGATGATGTTTGATTTGCTTGACAAGGTACATCGTGAAAAAGAAATACTTGTTTCTGAGAAAGTTGAAGAAGAAAATAAACTCAACGAGGTCGTTGGTAGTTCAAAAAGTTATATTGTTGGTATCAAAGAAAAACAGGAACTTCTTAAACGAAGAGAGAAAGACTTGGACGTTTACGCCGCCCGCATTAAGGAAGTATATAAGAGGTTATTAGGAAAAGAATTAAACATATAACATGTCACAATTATTTAACACAAACAACCCTGGTATTGGAGATACAGGTGGTGTGACTCTTGAAGAGGGTTTACTTCTTTCTGACTTGGCTTCTCTTTCTTATGCGACTGGTGACATTCTATACTACGATGGTTCTCAGTTACAAAGACTTCCTATTGGTACAAATAACCAATACCTCAAAGTAGCCACAGACATCCCTGCTTGGGCCACAGTTGCTGGTGGTGGGGACGTAAGTAAAGTAGGCACACCAGTTAACAATCAGGTTGGTGTTTGGACAGGTGATGGAACGATTGAGGGTGACGCAAGCCTAACTTTTGACACTACCACCGACGCTTTAACTGTTGCTGGTGTTGTGATTACTCCGGTTATTAGAGCTTCTTCTTCTGCTGGTTTACTTGTAGAAGCTAACGGAGGCACTGATGTGGCTGATTTTGGAGCTGGTGGTGGTTCTAACGCAACATTTTATGGTGGAGTAACAGTAAATGGTCAATTAAGAAGTAATACTGCTTTACTTCTTGAAGAGACTGGTGCTGGTACAGACGCAATAACGATTCAAGCTCCGGCTTCTATTGGAGCTTCATTCACCCTTACCTTACCAGATACAGATGGTAACGCTAATGAGTATCTAAAGACAGATGGTTCAGGTGTGCTGTCATGGGGCACACCATCTGGTACTGGTGGAATCAGTCGAACTATTGTAGTTACATCAGGAAGTGTTACTGCTGGGTCAGCTTCTTCAACAGACTACGCATATTTTGTTGCTGGAGCACACACAATATCAATGCCAGCAGCTAGTGGAAACACAAACCGTTACACAATTAAAAACAACCACTCTGCGGCCATTACAATTGATACTGTGGGTGCAGAAAACATTGATGGTACAGCAAGTATTCAGATTGCACCGGAAGATTCAGTAGACCTTATTAGTGATGGAACCAACTGGTTCGTAGTTTAATTATTTAATTATTTATGGCGTATAAAAAATCAAATGCCAACGGCCAGGCAACAATGGCAAACAGCGAGCCAGTTGTTATTGCATCTGACCAATCAACAATACCAGTATCAGTATCGGGAGTTGCTACAGCAGCAAACCAGACTACCATTATTGGACATGTAGACGGGATTGAGGGACTTTTAACAACAATTGACGCAGATACAAGTCTGCTCGCTGGAGCAATTTCAGGAACAGAAGTACAAGTTGACGTAGTGGGTGCTCTACCCGCAGGTACAAACAACATCGGTGATGTTGATGTATTGACATTACCAGCACTCCCAACCGGCTCAAATACCATTGGTTCAATTGCTAGTGTTACGACTTCTATTGTCCCAGGTACAGGAGCAACGAACCTTGGTAAGGCAGAAGATGCTGTACACGCAACTGGAGATGTTGGGGTGATGGCTCTCGCTGTTCGTAAAGATACGGCGGCCGCTTCATCAGGCACTACAGGTGACTACGAACCACTTTCAACTGACGCAACTGGTCGTCTTTGGATTGTTGGTGCCGGTATTGAAGACGTAGCAGAAACAGCCGGTGGAGTTCTTCTAATGGCCGGTACTGTCCGTCGAGATACTGCTGCCTCTAGTGCAGGAACAACCGGAGATAATGCAACATTAAACACTGACTCAGTGGGTGCTCTTTGGACACGTGATACAGCTACTCAAGTAGACGACGCGGCATTCACACCAGCCACAGGTCGTGTAATGCCAATCGGGTATCTCGCAGACGAAACCGCTACCGATTCAGTAGACGAGGGTGATGCCGGTATTGCTCGCATGACGCTTGACCGTAAAGTAATTGTTACGACACAGGGGCATACTGCTGGTGGTCTTACAATTTTCCGCTCACTTGACCTTGACGAAACAGAAGAAGAAGTGAAAGCAACTGGTGGTACAGTCTATGGGATGTGGGTTACTAATACAGCAACGACTACTCGCTGGATTAAGTTTTATAACGCAACAGCAGCAAGTGTTACGGTTGGTACAACTACGCCAGTTATTACCATTGGTATTCCAGGCAACTCATCAGATGACATATCAGGAGCTTTTGGTCCTAGCGGAATCGGATTAGCTTTTTCTACAGCAATTACTGTAGCGGCAACAACAGGTGTTGCTGACTCTGATACTGGAGCACCAGGAACTAACGATGTTATCATTAACGTATTCTACGCATAATATGTACACAGCTTCTATTAAAGAAAAAGCATTTGAATTGGGGGAACTCTGGGTAACTGTAGAGTACACAAATGGGACAACTACATTCACTGACCCCGCAATTAGAATCTACTCAGAACAGGACTTGATTAACAAGGTTCGTGACCGTATTAATCAGATTGAAACGCTGGAGACGGTATACGATAGCCTAGAATTGGGCAACTTCACAATTCCTGACCAGACAAAACCGGCCCCTACGGCAGAAGAAATTGAAAGAGACACATGGCTATCCTCTTGGACAGACTACAGTGGAGCTGTGCGTGGAATGAAAGCTCTAGCTGATGCTGGTATTGAACCAACAGCAGAAGAAACAAATCGTTTTAACGCACTAAAAAACTGGGTGGCAACTAACCGACGGCCGGAATACTCACGTTATTTGTAAAATATGGCTATTGTCAGAGTAAACAGCATAAGTACGACAGGGACTTCTCCTGCCAGTAGTCAATCTTCTGGTTCTATTAACATAACAGCGGGTAATCTGCTAATTGTAATTTACAGAAGTAATGGAACGATTAGTGGGGTTTCTGATACGGCTGGGAATACGTTTACTTTAGCTGCTCAAAGAGACGATAATACGGCTGGTATTGGTCGCATAAGATTTTGGTACGCTTGGAATTGTTTAGGTAGTACTACTAACAATGTTACGGTGACTGGGACATCAATGGATTTTAGACAAATTGACGTTATTCAATACTCCGGTATTCAAACGTCATCAGACCCTAGAGATGTAACAACAAGCGAGTATCAAAGTACAAGTGCTTTTACATTTACCTCGACTACATTTACAACCGCACAAGCGGAAGAAGTGGTCGTTGCTTGTGGTACGGGTAATTCAGGGCCTACATATACAGCCGGTGCTTCGTACACATTGTTACCAAGTCTTGGTATTTATACCGGAGTTCAAGAAAGAATCACAAGTTCAATTTTGACATCTTCTACATCTTCAATGACCTCAACTTCAAACCAGCTTTGGTATTATTTTAATGTTAGTTTTAGAGGCGCAGGTGCTGCGGCTTCTAAAAACAACAGTTTATTGAGACTTGGCGTTGGATAATATGACCCACACAGTCTCCGGTTTGATGATTCGAGGCTATTCGTAATATGAAAATTTCTTTTAATGACTTGACACCAGAAGAACAGGAAGAATACGGTAATGGTTGTGGTCTTTCTGCTACACTTTTAAATGTACCTGATTTTATATTTACTGCTTCTTGTAAACAACACGATTTTAATTATGAACGTGGTGGCGGAATCAAAGATAAAATAAAGGCTGACTGGGACTTTTTTACACACATGTACTCAGACGCAATGAGTTCGACAAGACCATTGACATACGGTATAATTAGTGTCATATACTTTATTGGGGTTTTAGTGAATCCTATATCATGGTATGTTTTTACCTACGGTCCCTGGAAAAGTAAAGAAGAAATATTATTGAGAGATAAGTTGGCAAAAATGCGTGTCGTTAAAAAGTAATTTATGGAGTTTTTTCAGAAGATACCAGTAGAAATAGCTTATGTTGCTATTGCAGCTTTTGGTGGAATTACAAGGTATTTACAGTTTTATTTAAATGAGGGGGCGTTTGCTTGGAGACATTTTATAGCTCACATTATTGTGTCTGCTTTTTCAGGTTATATGTTCTATCAATTTGGTTCAAACGTAATAGGATTACCAGACAATACAATAGCTGTTGTTGCTGGTCTTGGTGGATGGATGGGAGTAGAGTCATTAAAGTTTTTAGAGACAACAATCAAAAAAAGATTTAAATAGTATGCTAGAACAATTCAATCAAATGGACTCAGACAAGTTGTCGTCAGAAGTAACTCGCTTAAACAGGGAGTTAGCTTCTTTGCGTAGTTCTTTTGATGAATTAAAAAGCAAGTTTTTATCTCATCAACATGGTGGTAAAGACGGTACGGCAGAAATATACAATGAGCCAATAGTTATTAAACCAGGTAACTATATTAAGGGCGGAGCTATATCTTTTGGAGATGCACCTAAACTGTCAATTAAATCAGGCGCAATAAAAACATTTAATTCTTACCATACTATAGATACAGAAAATGAAGCCGCCTCAGATGAACTTGAATCCATTGATGTAAAAGCTGATTTAAAGGGACAAGTATTAGTACTAAGAATAAGGACGGGCACAAGACCTATAACAGTTAAGGACGGTACCGGAAATCTACGTTTACAACAAGACTTTTTTATGTCAAGTACGTCTGACACAATTACCCTAATTCAAGGAGACACTTATTGGTACGAATTGTGTCGCTCTCATAACTTTGAAGAAAACGGGTTTACTATTTTAGGTAGTGAAGAAGAATTGACAATAGCATCTGGTTCAGTTACTCCAACGTCAGGTTTCCACCAAATTGATACTGAGGGTAATGCCGCCACCGATGACCTAGACACAATTGTTGGAACAAACGTTCCCGACGGTGCTCTGTTAGTTATAGAAGCAGCAAGTAGCACAAGAACTGTAGTTTGCAAAGATGGTACTGGAAATCTAAGACTGGCTGGAGATTTTTCTTTAACTGATACAGACGACAAACTAACGCTCTTGTGGACCGGAACACAGTGGCACGAATTATCAAGGTCAGATAACGCAGTATAATATGGCAATTCTAAATGTAGATTTAACTGGGCAGCTTGGACTCGCTGGCTCACTGTCCCAAGAAACATATAAAACAACTAAAGAAGTCAACCTAAACTACAACGTAGCGGACGGAGAGATGGCTGATGGTTACTACAATCCGCTTATGCGGCCAGGTTATTTGTACCCAGCGAACAATTCATTTGTTACATTAACAATGGGTACAAATACATTTGAAAGATTTACTTCTGCATTAGCAGACCCTAACTCTCCTGGTTTAATATTTGGTAACTCTGATGAGTTTGTATACAGAGCAGACAACAGTTTTACAATTGGACCAAATACTTATGTATATCAAAGTTTTGATTCTCCTTACATAGAGCAAATTAGAGATACAACAAAATCTATAATTGATATGGCTGTTTACGAAGTAAATGGTGTTCGTAAGATATTCTTTTGTGGAGATGGAGATGTCGGAATTCTAAATGATGATTCATCACTTAGTGGATTAAACGCCACTTATCTTTCAACAACAGCAACTAACGGGGACCCCTTAAGCGGCTCTACTGTAGTTACTTTTTTAAGAAAAGCAGACAATGGTCTATTGTATATATTTGACGAATACACAATTCATGCTCTTGATGGCACACTAACTGGTGGAACCAATGGTACAGCAACAATGAACGTACTAACATTTCCCGAAGATAACTTTATCATAAGCGACGCCGTTGACACTCGTGGCAAGATGTTTATATGTTTGCAAGAAAACACAAGTGGGCACTGGGAATTAAATGATAATCTTGACGAATTGTATGTAAACAATTGTGGGGTATATATTTGGAATAGAATTTCAGGAGTTGTCTCTATGCAAGACTATATTTCTGTTGAATCATGTATGTTTATAGAAAGAATTTGGGTTGGGCCTGATGGTAACATATTTTTGATGACAATAGGAACAAACGGTAACAATCAAGTTCGTATTTTTGATGGTAGTAAATTTACAGTTGTAAAAGAAATGCCTACAGAAACTCGTTTAACAAATAAAAATGCTTTAACTGTTGCTGAGGGTATGACTTGGTGGGCAGCTTTTGATGGAAACATGTACGCTGGAAAGTTTGCTAATGGAAGATTTAATGTATTTAAAATAGCACAATACTCTTCAACTGGTCTTTCGGGTGGTTCTGATAGTTCTGTAGCTCTTGTTTATTCTGGTGCTGATTCATATACATCAAACTCTGGCTACAGAAAATTGCGACCATCACTAAACGTAGCTTATATTCCTGGGGGCGGTACAGCCGGAGCTACAAATGCAGTTATTAAAAGATACTACATTTACGGTATTGACTCAATGTCTGATACTAATAGTCCAGCTTACATTAGTCCTAATCCATTTACATTTGTACCAAATCAGGGAGACGTTTACACTGGGGTACAGTTGTTACCAACGATGTCAACTGTTAAGAACGTAACTATTCGTTGTATTCCTACTACTACTGGTTCTACTACAATTGCTACAATCAAATATTACTTTAATAACTCTTCTACTGCTGGAATGACAAAGACTATTACTTTAAACGACGCATCCAAGGGTTATGTTGTTCACTCTATTAATAAGCCTTATGTTAACTCAATTCAGATAGAAATTGAGTGGAATACTGCAAATGTAATGGGAGTAAACGACTTCGCGCCGTACCTTGCAACAATAGATTACCAAGCAACATCAACAAATACACCAGATAATGACTAGTCACTACGTGTATTATGTGTTATAATTTTATATTATGTCAGTAACAGTATCATCACTATTAACGAATGTCAACACTTATATCGGTGATACGTCTACCGACCGTGTTTCAGATGCAGAGCGATACCAGGCCTTAACTGAGGCTACAGCTTGGTTGTTAGAAGAGCTTGGTAACGAGCATATGGTAGAGACATATGAACTAAACTATTTTGACACAGTTAATTACTACCGAGTAACTGGTCTTATCCCCGACCTACTTACTGGTGCAGACATGCGCCGCAAATTGGATAACTACTACACCTTTACTCGCAAGTCACCACGTGAGCTGTCAGAAGAGATTGCCAACAAGGACGAGGAACCATCGTGGGCAATTGAACGCAAGAACAACGATGTTTACCTTGTGGTGAATACTCCCGCAAAAGAATCTGCCATCGTGCTTTCATCTATTTCTGAGGTAACAGAATCAAATGGTACGTGGACTGCTGATAGTGATACTGTAAATTTACGAGAAGATAAACTAGAAAAGGTTTACGGGCCGAGTTCTTTAATTTTTGATGCTGATGTTTCTGCAAGTGCAGACAACAAGGTTGTTGTTTACAAAGCAATGACATCGACAGTGGACATCTCTGACTTGGAAGATATTGCTTCTTTCTTACTTGATGTTTACATTCCTGATGCGGACGAAATATCATCAGTAACTTTAGTTGTTGGTTCAGATACATCGGCCAC
>JACCDR010498359.1_pt1 | contig 11557 bp, 10 predicted proteins | sample 7446431 | NCBI WGS metagenome assembly JACCDR01 (sample SAMN15323443, study PRJNA562643) | freshwater metagenome | isolation source: river surface water | place: USA:Blue River Watershed | collected 2017-08-17
GAGGTGTAGCGCACGCTCACGTCGAGCGAGCTGCTGCCCTCGTCGTAGGCCGTGGCCGGCGGCAGGACGCGCACCACCTGGCCCTCGGGCAGCAGCAGCCGCGTCTTGCTGACCGAGATCACCCACACCAGGTTCGGCCAGCCGGCGCGCACGCCGGTCATGGTGATCGTGCCGCTGTCGGTGCCGCTGGTCATCGCCGTGAGCTGCACAGTCGGTGCGCCGCTGGTGTTCGATGCGGTCAAGCCGCTCGATGCGGTCGGCGTCCAGTTGTAGGACGCAGCCACGTCGGTGCCGTTCTGCATCGCCGTGACGGTGGCCGAGATCGGCAGGCTCGCACTCGGCACGGTGCCATCGGTGGCACCCGCCACCACCACGGCTGTCGGGCCGCCGGCGATGACTGTCGGCTGGCCCGCGCTGGTCTTGCCCACCGGCACGCGCACCAGCTGCGCCGCGAAGCCCGGGCGCGACATCCACCCGCGCAGCTCGCCCGCCGAGCGCGTGGCATCCATGCCGGTGACCGTGACGGCCTTCCCGGCGATGGTGGTGATCAGGCCGGCCAGTTGGTCACGCTCAAGCAGCAGCGAGAACGCCGCGTCCGGCGAGCCGTTCACCGTCGCCTGGAACGTGGCCGGCACGCTGTTGGCCGTGACCGTGCCTTGCCAGTCTGCCGGCACCGACAGCTGAGCCGGCACAGCCGAGGCGATGATGGTCGGCATCGGCGCGCGCAACACTGACAGATCAAACCGGGCCGTGAGATCGGTGCCGGAGCCGACAGCCCGCACCACCACCGATGCCGAGGTGGGCGCGGCCGAATCCAGAAAACGGGTGGTCGGCGGGGTGTAGCTGCCTGTCGGGCCGCTGACGCCGGCCAGGTGGCGCACCTCGGTCACGTCGGCCTGCGGCCCTGCCACGTTCCAGTTGCCCAGCTCGGTGCCGACGACGAACACGGTGCTGTACGGACCATCGGGGTGCACGTCATCCTCGCGCCCGACGCCGAGCGACACGGAATCACGCACCACGCCGCCGACCCACAGGCGCAGCGTGCCGTCGGTGCAGTAGCTCAAGCGCACATGCACCCATGTGCCGTGCGCGATTTCGGTGTTGTACGAAAGCGGCGTGGTGGTCGGCGTCGAAGCATGCGGCGCAGTGCCCGCAGGCCCGTGGCGCCATGACGCCGAGAAGTACGTGCCGGTGGCGGATGTCGCCATCCTGATGGAGCGCACCTCCCCGGAGCCCAGAAGCACCCACGACGACGGCCCACTGGCGCCTGCGGCATTGACCCGCACCCAGCAGCTCATGTCCCACGGCTGGCCCGACACATCCACCAGCGTGGTGTCGGCCAGCGCGCTGCTGGTCAGATCGCCGAACACCACCATGCCGTGGCCGTAGACGTAGGACCGCCACGGCACCGCGCCCAGGCGCATGAACCCGTCGCCCACCGGCGTGGCGCTGTTGACGAACGTTACCCCCGCGTTCAGCACCCGCGGCGAGCGGCCGTACTGCGAGGCATCAGCCGCGCCGGGGTAGCCGTGCAGCTGAATCAGCGCGTTGCGGTACTCGGCGTCGACCACGCCAGAGGCCCAGCCGGTGATGGTCAGCCGGTTGCCGAGCGTGCCACTCAGGCTGGCCACCACGTTGGTGGCCGACTGGATGCTGTACGTGAAGTCGCCCGTCTGGTCAGTACCGTCAGAGGCCAGCACCGTGGCCACTGAAGCGGCCGGCGACCAATCCAGCACGCCACCCACGGCATCCGCCTGCACGATGGTGGATGCCGGCGACAGGCGCAGCAGCGCGGTGCCGGGCTGGGGCTGCAGCCCCGCCATGCTGCCCGTGATGACGTAGGGCCAGGCGGTGACCGCGTCCAAGGTCTGCTGCCCACCGCCCCACAGGTTGAACGACGTGAACTTGAAGTACATCGTCCGGCCGATCATCACCGGGTCGATCGCGCCGCTCTTGGCGATGCGGTCATCCACGCGCACGAAGGGCGCGCCGCTGGCGTGCGCTGCCGCGGTGGTGCTGTGCGCGCCGCGCACCAGGTCGCTCAGCGTGTAGGCCCCGGGCGCGGTGAGCGCGGCGCCCTGGTAGGCCACGTACTCCTCAGCCGCGCCGCCGATGTAGCACAGGGTCTGCAGGGCCGCGGCATCGGCCGCGCTGCCGGCCAGCAGCTGGGCGGATGCGCCAAGGCCCTGCACGCCCATGCTGGTGCCGCCCGCGCTCAGCGCGCCGGACAAGGTGCCGTAGCGGCTGGGGCCGTAGATCACGCCCTGCTGCTTGTAGCTCACGCCATCCAGGCTCACCCACACCTGGCAGCCGCCCCAGAGGCTTGTGGTGCCGCGCACCGCGGCGTACACCTCAAGGCCCGTCACCGCCAGGGTGTAGGGCGCCTCGAAGATCTCGGGCGTGTCCACGTCGCCCGGGTCGGCGTTGTAGTTGGCGGTGTAGCCGCTGCCCGCCTGCGTGGGGTAGGTGGCCGCGCTGGCGGTGCCGGGCGGGTAGTCCTCGGCCATGACGCGCAGGTCACCGTCCTCGCTCTCCTCCACCGACAGCACGCGCACGGGCAGGCGGTCCATGCCCAGCTGGGTGTCGGCCAGGGTCAGCAGGTCAGCCGGCTCGATCAGGGCATAGTGCCAGGGCAGCGGCACTTCGTACTCGGCGTTGATGTACAGGCTGCGCTGCAGCAGCGTCTGCGCCACCTTGCGCGCGGCCTCGGGCGTGCACAGCCAGTGCGCGCGCACCACCTCGGCAGTGCGCAGGCCGCTCTCTTCGATGTCGGCCGCGTCCTTGGCTTCGGCGATCTCGACGTTGTACTGGTTCGCCCTGTTGAGGAACTCCACGCGCCAGTGGTTGTGCCGGGCCGCGGCGCTCTTCAGCCGCACGCGGATGGGGCTGGCCCCGCCCGCCGGGGTGTAGCTCTCGTCGTCCAGGTCATACACCGGGGTGGTGTTCGGCGTGTAGGTTGCGCCGTTGCCGGTTTCGGCCGCATCGGCCAGCGGCACCATCTTGAGCCGGCCGCCTGACCACACCGGCGCGGCATTCGTCAGCCTGGCCGCGGTGCGGATGATCTCGGCGGCCTGGGCCTGCTCGGTCATGGCCGGGCTCACCAGCACGCCGGCGGCGCGGCAGTACGTGCTCCAGTCTGACCAGTCTCCCAACAGCCCGGCCGGGAAGCCCGCGCCGCCCTGCAGCTGGGTGAGCACGGCGCGCAGCATGTCAGCCGGGTCCACATCGGGCACGCTGCTGCCCAGGTGGTAGGCCATGGGGCCCACCACCTCGAACATGTGGTTCTCGACCTGGGCGCCGGTGCCCAAGTCATAGCCCTGCCCGGCCACGTAGGCCAGGCCGCTGTACGGCACATCGCGGCCCGCGGGCAGCGCTGACCAGGCGGCCTGGCCAATGGTGCCGGGCTTGAAGGTGAGGCCCAGCTGATCCATGGCGGTCTGCGCGCGGGTGCCGCTGTACCACTGGTACGTGATCTGCACGGTCTGGCCGCGCAGGGCCTCGTCGACGATGGTCACCACGCCGGCCGCGGCGGTGTACTGCGTGCCCAGGCCTGCGATGCCCGGGTAGGTGAGCGTGCCGCTCTCGCCCTCCATCGTGGCCTCGTAGCCCACGCTGACGATGGACAGCCATGCCGAGGCGTTCGAGACCGTGTAGCTCATGGCGCCGCTGGCGGGCACGGTGTAGGCCTCGGTGGAGGTGTTGATCTGCGTGGGCAGCCAGCCGCCCTCGTACAGCTTCTTGCCGCGCCAGATGCGCGGCACCTCGGACACCGGGCCGTGGCACAGGCCCATCATCACGTCGGCCCTGTAGGTGAAGGTGGTGTTCTGCACCTTCACGCCGCCGCCCTTGCCGCCCTGGGTCTCGGTGTGCGGCACGGCCTGGAAGCCCAGGTAGTCCAACAGGTTGCCGCTGATGCGGGTGACGCCGAAGACCATGGGGATGGTGACCCCGTAGGCGCTGCTCTGCAGCTTGAGCGCCTCAATCTTGGTCTCGCTGTTGGAGATGGTCTTGCCGCCCATGGGGATCAGGCCTTGAAGAGGGTGAAGCAGCGGCGCAGGCGGCCCGCGAGTGGTTCTTCGTCCGGCGCGGTGCGGATGACGCCGCGGCCGATGTAGGCGTGCACGGCCAGGCCGGCGTCGGTGACGATCACGGCGCCGTGGCTGAAGCACCGGCCGAAGCGGTAGACCGCCACGTCACCGGCGCGGGGCGTGGCCACTTCGCGCGCCCCGCAGCGATCAAGCCAGCCGAGGAAAAGCTCTTCCCCGCGGTGCAGGTGCCATTCGCGCGGGTAGAAGCCGGCATCCACGTGGCTGACCATGCCGCAGCGCTCGAACACCTCAGCCAGCAGCATGGCGCAATCCACCCCCACGCCGTGCACCCGGCCGTGGTGGTGGTAGGGCGTGCCCAGCCAGCGGCAGGCCTCGGCCGCCACTTCTGCGCGCTTGAGGATTTCGCCCATCAGGTCACCGTCTCGGCCACGGGGATGTAGGGCATGCCCCGGAACCGGCCAAGGTTGCTGAACTTGGTGGTGCACGTGGCCTGGGTCTTGTCGCAGCCCGGGCGCACGCTGAAGCTGTCGCCGGCCACCACAGGCAGTGGCCAGGGCTGCAGCACCTGCAGCTGGCCGGTGGTGTGCCGGCGCACGGTGCGGCGCTGGCCGGCGTTGGCGCCGCTGGTCATGGTCATGATGCCCAGGTCGAAGTGGCCGGCCGCCTGGGCCAGGCTGTGGGGCACGGTGGTGCGGTCAGCCGAGCTGGGGCCCGAGGCCGTGCCGGTGACGGCCAGCGCGGCCAGGTTGACGCCGCACAAGCTGTCGCCCAGGGTGTTGAGGCAGCCGGGCTGGTACACATCGCGCGGCACCTGCACATCCAGCAGCTCCACGTCGCTGACGGCGGTGACACGCGCGGCATACCGGTCCACGTCGCTCTCGGCCACCCGGCCCGAGAACCAGTGCAGCGCGCCGACCGGGCCGGGATCGGCCACGCCCCAGAACACCCGCTCCAGGAACACCCGGGCGCCGAACAGGCCACGCGCCCGCACGAAGGCGTACAGCGGCACGCCGTTGATGGTGGTGCCCGCAGCATCGGTGAGCGTGAGCTCGAGCGAACTGACCTCGATCCAAGTGACCCAGCGCATGCGGTTGCGGGTGATGCCCGGGCCCAGCGTGAACAGGTCACTGTGGATGGTGAGTGCCACATCGGCGCCTGACCAGCGCAGCACCTGGCCGCCGGGTAGCGTGAGGGTGTAGCAGTCGGCCTTGTTGAGGGGCTGGCCGCTGTTGAGCAGCGCGACCAGCGCGCCGGGCGAGGTTTCCCAGGTGGGTGAACGCATCGCGTCAGCTCCGGCTGCTGATGAGCTGCACGCGCTTGGCTTCCCACAGGCCGGTGAGAAAGCGCGTGGTGTCCAGCTTGTCACCATCGAAGCGGCAGCGCCGGTAGAAACTGCCCGACCAGGTGAGCACGGCGCCCAAGCCCGGCGCCACGTTGAACGTGATGACGCCGCTGCCCGCGGCCACGGTGATGCCCGGCGTGGCCGTGCCGTTGACGTAGACCGTGGGCGTGCCGATGAATGCGTCCACCGGCTCACTGAAGCCACCGAATGGCCGCAGGGCCTGGAAGGCCACCTTGGTGCCATCACCAGTGCCAAACGGGGCCAGGGTGGCGGTGGAGTCTTCCTTGTCGAGAAACAGGAAGGTATCGAACGGCCCGCCGTGCAGGTTGTAGAAACCCACCAGGGTCTGCAGCTCGGCAGCGGCGGCAGATGAGCGCAGGAACTCATAGGGCAGCGTGTAGCCATAGCGCGGCAGCTGCGCATCCCTGGCGCGGTACTCGCGCCGCGCGGGCGTGGTGCGGATCTGCACCGGCGGCGGCATGATGGTGCGCACCTGGCCGTGGGTGAGGCCGGGCAGCGTGGGGTAGACAAGATTGCTCATGGGTGGCTCAGCGCTTGAGCTTGTCTTTCAGCGCGCGGTCAATGGCGCGCGACAGGTCATGCCGGTTGGCCAGGAAGAAGTCACCCGCTGAGGTGCCGGCCACGTTGACCTGCACGTCGCCGATGCTCATCTGCCCCGCCGCGGCCGATACGGCCTGGCCCACCATGGCCGAGGTCTGCGACATCGCCTGTTGCACGTTCATCGGCGCCTGCACGGCGGGGGCATCCAGCCGCAGCATGGGCATGGCCCCGCCCATGGCGGGCGCCGGCATGCTGGTGGCGGCGGCCAGTTCACGGGCGGCCACGGCAGCACCGGTGCGCGACTGGCGGTACACGCGGGACATGTCGCGCACGGTCTCGGCCAGCGCGGCGGGCAGAATCATCTCGCGCGCATGCGTCTGCACGAGGGGGTTCACGCCCGCGCCGATGTCGTAGCCGCCGGCCGCACTGGCCATGGGCGCGAAGGCCATGGCGGCGGCACTCATGGCCGCGCCGAAGGCCGGCGCGCTGAGGTTCAGCGGGAACGGCGCCGCGGCCATGCTGGCCACGCCACCGGCGCCGGCCTTGGCGGCTTCGGTGGTCACCGAGCTGACGCCCATGGCCTTGCCAAGCAGCCGCATGGCAATCTGCTGCACCGCCCACTTCGCGGCCATCTGCGCCAAGGTCTGCACAACCGCCTGGGCGGCCACTTGGAACACCCCGCGGATAAAGCCGCCGATGCTCATGGTGCCGCTGGCCAGTTGCTGGATCAGGCTGGCCCAGCCCTGTTGCACGCTGGTGAGGGTGTTGCGCACCTCGGTGGTGGACTCCATCACCTGCTGCTGGCGCATCTGGCCCATGCGCAGCGCGTGCTGTTGCTGCAGCTCTTCCAGCTCACGCAGGATGCGGGCCCGCTCCACAGGGTTGGAATCCGGGTCCAGCTGCATGGCGGCCAGGCGCTCTTCCAAGGCCTGGCGGGCGATGGTGTTGCGCCGCTCCTCGAACTGCTGCTGCGCGGCCAGCACCTGCTGCTGGTTGATGAGGCCCAGCTGGTAGGTGGTGGCCAGGGCCTGCTCAGCCACCTGAATCTCGGCCATGGCGGCCGACTGCTCGGCAGCTGCGCGCTCAGCGGCCACGGCCGCTTCTTGCTGGGCCTGCTGGCGCTTGAGCTGCACGATGCGGCGCGACGCGGCATCGTACTGGGCGGTGCCTTCCTGGTAGAGCGATTGGATCCGCTGCTCGATCCTGATGCGCTCGGCCATGTTGTTGCGGTACTCGGCAGCCTCTTCCTGCAGGGCCCGGACCTTGCCCTCAAAGCCTTCGCGCACCGCGGCCAGCTCAAGCTCGGCCGTCTTCTTGGCCAGGGCCACACGCTCGGTGGCACTGAGGCCGGCACGGGCGCCGATGGCGGCCCAGTAGCGCTGCTCTTCAGCGCGGCTCATCTCGCGGTACTGGCCTTCGAGCATGCCCTGGCGGGTCAGCGCGGCCTTGCGCTCGGCGAGCTGCGATTCCCACTCAGGCATGCGGCTCGGCGTTTCGGCGCCTTTCTTCTCCTCGGGCTTAGCGGTGCTGCGCAGCTTGGTGGGCCCTTCGCCAGCAGGCCCGGCGCGGCGTTCGTCGCGGATGCCTTCTCCCGCCAGCAAGGCGCTGTAGCCTTGCAGCACTGCACCTTTGGCTAGCATCGCGTCGACCAGCTTGTTGCCGGCCTCGCCATTCTTTCGCCAAGCGTCCGCGATGATCTCGCCGGCGCCACGGAAATTGCCCTCCATGGCCGTCGCTGCAGAGGCCGCCAAGGCCCCCATGAAATTGCCGGCGGCCTTGAGCTGTTCGACCAGCGCGATGACCATGTCGGCCACGTAGGCAATGCCCTTGCCCATGACCTGGGCCGCCTGCACTGTGTCGCGCGAGGTGGTGCCCGCCTGCTGGCCAGTCATGCGGAACTGCGCCGCCACCAGCTCCACGATGCGTGCCACCTCGCTCAGCACGCGCGCCAGGAACGCGGTGATCCCGCTGCCGCTGTTCAGCTCCGCGAAGAAGCGCTGCGAGGCGTTGGTGATTTGCGTGAGCGCGCCGCCCACCGTCACGGGCAGCTCGCCCATCTTGGCGCGGATGTCGTCAGCCCGGCCGAGCAGCGCGTTGGCGACCACGTCGGCGGTCAGCTTGCCTTCGCTGCCCAGCTTGCGCAGTTCACCGATGGTGACACCCAGCGCCCCGGCCAGCTCACGCGCCAGAACGGCGTTGTTCTCCAGAATGCTCTTGAGTTCATCACCCTGCAGCACGCCGCTGGCCATGGCCTGAGCGAACTGCGTGGCGCCGGCCGCCGCCTCTGCCGCCGATGCGCCGCCCAGCTTGGCGGTGCTGATCAGGATCTCAGTGAGCGCCACAGCCTCACGCGTGCCGCCGCCCAGTCCGTCGATCGCGGGCTTGATGCGCGCAAAGGCGTCTTGCGCCTCACCGAAGGGCGCCTGCAGCCGCTGGGCCAGCTCGAACAACTGGCCCGACGCATCACGCGCGCCCTGCAGGCCGCCGGTGAGCTGGGCCAGTCGGGCTTCGGCCATGCTGGCCTGGTCACCGATGGCCACCAGCCCACGCACCGCGGACACCCCGACGAACGCGGCGAGCGCGTTGCGCGCGATGCCGCCGAACTGCTCAATCGCGCCGCCGGACTGCTGGGCCTGGCGGGTGACGCCGGCCAAGTTGTCGCGGATGCCGAGCACGCCCTGGATGGCCTGGCGGGATGCCGCCATCACGCGCGAGGCGAAGCCATCCACCTCGCGGTTGGCCTGGCTGGCATCGGCGGTGATCTTGACGGTGGTGGTCTGGTCAGCCATGGCGGCGGGCCTCAGTGCACCAGGCCGCCAGCGGCCTGGAAGTTGCGGCAGAACTCGGCGATGGCGCGCTCTTCATCGGCCGGGGTGGCGGGGTGGCCGGGCGTGCCGGGGCCGGGCTGGTCATCGGGCTCGATGCCGAGCCAGGCCTGAACCATGGCCTGCAGTGGTGGCGAGCGCCGCCACTGCCGCACGAGGGCGGCATGGCGGTGCAGGCAGATGTGGTGCTCGACATAGTCCCAAGTCCATCCGGTGGTGGTGGCCACTTCGGCGGTCAGGGCGTCCCAGTCGATGCACCAGGGGGGCTCGCCACCGGCATCTCCCCCGGCTGCGGGGCCGGCACGCTGATGGCCAGCACCTGCATGTACAGCTGCTGGGCCAGCGGCCAATCGAGCGCGTCTTCCACGGCTGTGCGGGGCAGCTCGGGGTGGGCCCGCAGCAGGGCCTGGTGCACGACATCGGTGATGGCGTCCATGACGGCATCCACGTCGCCCGCGGTGCCGTCGGCCAGCGCGCGCAGCGTGCCGGCGTTGCGCTTCCAGGCGCCGAAGGTGAGCGGCAGCAGTTGGTACTGCTGGCCGCCCAGGGTGATGGGCTGGCCCGCGCTCATCACGCGAAGCTGGTCATGCTGAGATCGCCCACCACGCCCAGGCTGTCAGCCTGCGCGGCGAAGCTGAACTCGGGCATGGCGAAGTCCTCGTTCTTGAACGCGAAGCCCAGCGACTCGGCCACCACGGCGTTCAGCACCAGGGTCAGCGTCTGCGACTGGAAGCGCTGGCTGAAGATGGCGCGGAAGGTGGGCGCTTCACCCGCCGTCTGGTTGGTGATGTTCATCTGCCCCGCACCGGCCGCCGTGGTCTTGTGCAGGTAGCTGATACGCAGGGCGTTGCCGTTTTCCGTGGTGTTGAAGGTGTAAACACCGGTGGTCGTGTTGACCGAGTACTGCTTCGCCGCGGGGGCAGAGGCCACGCGGGTGTAGGCCTCGCCGGTGGTGGCGGCCTGGACGCCCAGGTCTTCCAGGTAGTTGGCGGCGTTGGCCACGGTGATGGCGCCGGTGGCCACGGTGCCCGCTTCATCCAGCGCCAGCAGCTTGGCCTGGGTGAGCAGGTTGGCGCTGGGCTGGCTGAAGAACACCTGGTTCAACAGCCGGCCGTTGAACCGGCCGCTCTTGGCCTTGCCGGTGATCTTGACGTTGCCGCGGCCGATGGCCTCGGCGAACTGGTTTTCACCGAAAAGTTCCTTGTTCGATGCCTTGAAGTCGAAGCTGACTTCTTGCACGGTGGCAACCTGTACGGGGGTGCCCGCGGCGTCCTTGGCGAAGAAGGTGCCGCTGTGGAATGCGATTTGTCCGCGACCGGCCATGGTGTGGCTCCTGTGTGGGGTGGGGGTAGTGAATGGGGTGGGCGGGCGCCGTCAGGTGGCGCCCACGGGGGCCAGCGTGGCCTCGCCGACGATGGCGGTGACGTGGTAGCCCAGCTCCCAGATGCCGGCGCCGCCGTCTTGCGGGGCCTGCTGCGGCCGGGTCTCGACCAGCTGCAGGCGCCAGGCCAGGCCGCCGAGGCTGGGGTCAGCCATCAGCGCGGCGTTGACCTGGGCCACGATGGGATCGGCCACCTGGGTGTGCGGGCTGCCCACGGTGTGGATGCGCACGCGCACCGCCACCTTGGCCTTCAGGCTGCCGAGCCCGCTGGGCGATTCGGACCCGAAGGTCTCGAACGCGGCGCCATCGGCCAGCAGGTTGATGGCGGGGCAGTCTTGCGCATCCAGCGGCGTGATGCGCTCTACGTGCACGCTGGCGGCGGGCACGGCGGGCAGGGCCTGCAGGGCCGCGTCAACAGCCTGCAGCGTGGCCAGGTGGACGGTGGTGATCGTCATGGCGTGGAGACCAGGGCCAGGTCACAGCGGCTGAAGTAGCCATCGCCCACCTTGCGGGCGTGGGCGTTGGCGCGGTAGGTGCTGGTGGTGCCCTGCCGATCGGTGACGCGCACCTGATCGCCCTGGCGCAGCTGCGCCGGCAGCGCGGCGGTGGGGTACTCGATCTCGTAGTCACTGACCTGGCGCTGGTCACCCAGCACCAGGGTTTCAGGCTGCATGAACGAGACCTCGAACGCCACGGCCGCGCCCGCGGGCTGATAGACCGCCGGGCACAGCATGCCGGCGCGGCTGGCCGCGGCGGTGAGCACTGCAGGGTTCCAGGCCATGGGCTGGGCAGGCTGCTGCTGGGGGCGGCCGTCAGAACGCGCCGTTGAGGCGCACGCGGGCGGTGGTGGCGCCGCTGGACTTGGCCGCGGTGAAAACGCCCACCTTGGTGTTGCCACTGGCGGTGGTGGTGATGCGGCGGTTGGTGTTGTCCCAGTACGCCAGCGCGCCGACGGTGGCCGTGTCGGTGCCGAGGGCGGTGATGTCGAAGACGCCTTCGACGTCGATCTCGGCATCGGTGGCGCCGTTGGCGTAGGTGTTGCACGCGATGCCGAACAGGCTGCCGACCAGGCAGCCATCGCCCGACGAGAGGGCGTAGGGGGCGGTGACGGTGATGTACTCGCCCGGTTGCACGAAGTTGCGCATGGTGGGGTCCTCTTGGAGGTGTGGGGTGGTGGCCGGCGCGATGCGCCGCGCCGGGCCGGTGCTTCAGGGGGCCGCCGCAGCGGCCCGGGGCGCGTCAGGCGCCGGGGTTGCGGTACAGGCCGCGCCAGTCGGTGGCTTTGGCGGCGAAGTCCAGACGGGCCTTGATCTCGACCCCGTCCACGTCGAAGCCGACGCGGGTTTCGATGTAGACGCCGTTCTGGCCGTCCAGATAGGCATACTCGATGGTGTCAATC
>JACCDR010573081.1_pt1 | contig 11555 bp, 9 predicted proteins | sample 7446431 | NCBI WGS metagenome assembly JACCDR01 (sample SAMN15323443, study PRJNA562643) | freshwater metagenome | isolation source: river surface water | place: USA:Blue River Watershed | collected 2017-08-17
GTGCCGGGTTCCCAGCAGGTGTCCGTGCAGGTGGGCGCCGCAGCGCAGCGCCTGGCCGTCTGGCGGCGCGTGGGCGGCCAGTGGCGGCTGGCCGTGCAACCGGCCAGCGTCACGCTGCTGGACCCCGCAGGTGCCGACACGCTGGTGGTGTGCGGCATCGCCCGCAACGGCCTGACCGGCCCGCGCAGCACCCTGCGTGTGGCCGCTTGGACACCGCTGCCGGTGCGGCCCCATGAACCGGGTTGAACCGGTGACAACCGAACCATCATGACCACCCCCCTGCCGCGCACCGAACAGCCCCACCCCGGCCACCCCGGCCTGGACCGCTACGACACCGCCACCCTGGTGCAGGCACTGGCCAGCGACCAAGCGCTGGCCGCGCAAGCCGTGCAAACCGCCGCGCCGCAACTGGCGCAGGCGGTGGACGCTGCCGTGCCGCGCCTGCGCGCCGGCGGCCGGCTGTTGTATGCCGGCGCCGGCACCAGCGGCCGCCTGGGTGTGCTGGACAGCGTGGAACTGCTGCCCACCTTCAGCTGGCCGCCCGAGCGGGCGCTGGCGCTGCTGGCCGGCGGCAGCGGCGCCATGTTCAAGGCCGTGGAAGGCGCCGAAGACAACGCTGCCCAAGGTGCTGCCGACCTGCAGGCGCTGCAGCCCACAGCGCAAGACGTGGCGCTGTTGATTGCGGCTTCAGGCGGCACGCCCTACGCCATCGGTGCCGCGCAGGCCGCGCGTACCGCCGGTGCACTGACCATCGCGCTCGTCAACAACCCCGGCGCGGCGCTGGCGGCGGTGTGTGACATCGCCATTGTTCTGGACACCGGCCCCGAAGTCATCAGCGGCAGCACACGCCTGAAGGCTGGCACGGCGCAGAAGATTGCACTCAACACCTTCAGCAGTGCGGTGATGGTGCGGCTGCACAAGGTGTACGGCAACCTGATGGTGGACTTGCGCGCCACCAACGCCAAGCTGGTGAAGCGCGCACTGCGCCTGACCATGCAAGCCAGCGGCGCCGAACAAGCCCGTGCTCAAGCCGCGCTGCAGGCCTGCGACTGGCGCGTCAAAACCGCTATCGTGATGCTGAAAGCCGCGCTGCCCGCCGCCGAAGCCGACGCGCTGCTGCAGCGCAGCGAAGGCAGCATCCACGCCGCGCTGGCACTGCACAGCGCTGCCATCCCACCGCGCCCGTGACGTCCCAGCCATGACATTGCGCAACCGCGCGCTGGACGTCTTTCGCGGCGCCACCGTGGCGCTGATGATCCTGGTCAACAACCCCGGCAACTGGGGCGCGCTGTACCCGCCGCTGGCGCACGCACCCTGGCACGGCTGCACGCCCACCGACTTGGTGTTTCCCTTTTTCCTGTTTGCGGTGGGCAACGCGCTGGCGCTGGTGATGCCCGGCCTGCGTGCGGCGGGCGCGGCCGTGTTCTGGCCGCGTGTCATCAAGCGCACGCTGCTCATCTTCGCCATCGGCTTGCTGCTGAATGCCGCACCGTTTGTGCGTTGGGACGCTGCCGGCGAGCTGGTGCTGCGCGACCCCGACACGCTGCGCCTGATGGGCGTGTTGCAGCGCATCGCGCTGTGTTTTGGCCTCGCCGCCGCCATCGTGTGGCTGGCCGGCCGGCGCGGCGCGCTGTGGTGCACAGCAGCCTTGCTGCTGGGTTACTGGGCCTTGTGCGAAACGCTGGGCGCACCGGGCGACGCTTACAGCCTGCAGGGCTGGTTCGGCACCGCTATCGACCGCGCCGTGCTGGGCGCCCAGCACCTGTACCGCGGCGAGGGTGTGCCCTTCGACCCCGAAGGCCTGGCCAGCACCGCGCCCGCGGTGGCGCAGGTGCTGCTGGGCTGGTGGGTGGGCCAGATGGTGATGGACAGCAGCGCAGGCCCTGCTGGCACGGCCCACCCCGCGCTGCCTTGTCGTCTGCTGGTGCGCCTGTTGATGTGGGGTTGCGCGCTGCTGGTGCTGGCCTACCTGTGGCAACTGCAGATGCCGCTGAACAAAAAAATCTGGACCAGCAGCTACGTGCTGCACACCACCGGCCTGGCGATGCTGGCGCTGGCCTTGTGTTTGCACCTGGTGCGCCCTTTGGCGGCGCAGCCGTTGAATGGGCAGCCCACAGCGCTGTCAACAGCGCCGTTGACCCCGCCCACGCAGGCCGCGGCCGCAGCCATCGAAGCCGCCGCCCGCTTCTTCGAAGTGTTCGGCCGCAACCCGCTCTTCATCTTCGTGCTCAGCGGCCTGGTGCCGCGTTTGCTGAGCCTGCTGCGCTGGCCGGCCGGTGTTGACGCCCAGGGCCAGGTGCTGTGGGCCACGCCCTTGCCCTGGCTGTATCAAAACGCCTTTGCACCACTGGGCCAGCTGTTCACCAGCGACCCGCGCCTGGGCTCGGTGCTGTACGCCGTGGGCCATCTGCTGCCCTATGCAGCACTGGCCTGGTGGATGGACCGGCGGCGCATCTACTGGCGGGTGTAAGGGTGGTTGGCCGCCGTCATGCGTGCCCGGTCAGTGTCTGCGGCCACGTGCCCATGGCGTACCGGCGCAGTGTGGGGCGCCGGGTACCGGCCTGTGGTGCGGGTTTTGCAGCCGAAAGGGGCGGGCACAGGCAAACCTGACCTCACGCAAATGCGTCACCCATCTGCTTCACTCTCACACCCAGGCTGTGATGCATCGCCGCTGAGGGGGCTTTCCTGCTCTAGGTTCAAACCGCAGGGCCGGTTCGATAAGCGGGGGCCAAAGACGGGGCATGAGCTGCCGCGTCGGCCTTCGACGCTGCTCAGCGCCTGTGAAGTATTCCGGTGCGCCCGAGCGGGTGTGGTGGAACGCTTCACAGGCTCTCAGTCGTCCCACCAGCCCGGCGCGGCCAAGCGGCGCGGCAGTGGCGGTATTTCGAACTGCGCCAGCTCCTGCAAACTGAAGGCCAGCGCCAGCAGCGCGATGGGCACGTAGTGCAGCGCCATCCACATGCCGGTGTTGCCCCTGTCAGCGTAGCGGGTCAGCAGCAGCGCGCCCAGCACCAGCACCACCGCAGTCAGTGTGGGCAGGCCGCGGCGCAGCACCACGCCCCAGCGCGCCCAGCGGTGTTCGTCGTGAAACTGCGCTGGCGCTGCGGCCATCACCCGCGCCAAGTGCATGCCGGCCAGGTCCAGCGCTTTTTCTGCCGTGCGGCTGCGGCGCAGCACGTTGCCGCGCAGGCGCAGCCGGCTTGTCCAGCCTTGTTTGTCAGCCACCAGCCGCGCCCAGTCCCATCCCAGCACCGCCAGCAGGTCCTCGGGCAGCGCGGGGCGCGGCTGTGGGCCGCTGGCGTGGGCTGGTGTGGGTGTCTTTGTGGGCAGAAGCGTCAGGTCGGCGGCCACGCTGCGCAGGCCAGGCAATTTGAGCACCAGCGCCAGCGTCAGGCCGCCAGCGTGCAATTCGGCACGGTTCAGCACCAGCGGTGGCAGGGGCGGGGCGGGGTCGGTTGGGGCAGCGCTTAACGCCGGCGTTGCACGGGCCACCCGCACGCCGCTGGGCAGCTGGGTGTCGTAGCTGCGCGCCACGCGCCAGCCCGGGCCGGCGCTGAACAGCTGTGCCACGGGCACGGCGTCTACCCGTGCCAGCAGCTCGCCAGGGTCGGGGCCGGTGGCCAGCACCGTGGCCGGCGGCCCAACTTCGGGGGTCAGGGTGCGCAGCAGCTCGAAGTAAGTGCTGGACCGGCATTCCAGCGTCAGCGTTTCGCAGCAAGGGGGGTGTGTGTTTGCGGCACCGGCGGGCCACTCGCGCGGCCGGAAGTGGATGCGCCGCTGCGCGCGGTCGCTTGCAGCCAGGTCCACCAGCCTGCCCGCGCGCGCAAAAGGCTCTACCAGGCGCACGATGTCATGGTGGGTCAGCGCGGGCAGGTTCATGGGGAACTGTGGTTTGGCGTTCGCTGTCAGTGCATTTTGTCTGGGTGGCACATCAGTGCAACACCAGCAGCCGGCCAAATGGTGGCACCGCATGCCGGCAGTGGTCGGGCACGGCCCAGATGACGCGGCAGCGGGGTTGAAACCGCACCGGGCCGTCCAGGTCGGTCAGCACCACGATGACGTTGGGCCGGTGGCGTTGCGCTTCTTCCAGCAGCGGGGTGAAGTCAGTGCCACCGCCGCCGCGACACTGCAGCTCGCGCAGCTGGCTGCGGCCGGGTTCGACTTGGTGCACCTGTTGCACACTTTCGTCGCCCGCCACCACAACCAGCGCCGCTTCCAACCGGCGCGACAGGGCTTCGATCTCGCCAGCAAAACGCTGCAGCAGCGGCGCGTCAATGGATCCCGATACGTCCACCACCACCACCAGCCGTGGCACCGGCCGCGTGGCGCTGATGCCAGGCTGCCAGGGCAGGCGCCGGCCGCTGGTGCTGCGGCCCTGGTTGGCCAGCCACGACCGGGCGGGGCGCGACCAGCTCAGCGCCGGCTGCTGCGCCAGCGCGTGTGTGAGCTGCGTACGCAGCACCAATTCCCACGGTGTGCGCAGGCGCGGCAGGTCGGCCAGCAACGTGCGCAGCATCGACTGTGCACCGTCGCCCGCGTGGGCGCGCAGCAGCCGTTCAGACCAGGTGCGCGCATCGTCGGCCTCGTTTTCGGGTGCACCGCTGCCAGCGGCGCCGGGGGCCAGGTCGGCGGCGTCGGTGCGTGCCAGTGCACGGGTGCGTGCGGCGCGCGGGCCATCTTGCAAGGCGGGGCCAGCGCGGGTGTCGGGGCTGCCCCTGTTGTTGCTGGAAAAACCACCCGCCCCGCCCCCGCTGCGGTCCGGGTTTTCGCCGTTGGCTGACGACCGTGCGCCCCCCGCCTGCGCTGGCGGCTGCCGGTCGTCAACTGCCAGGTACAGGCGCTCCACATCCCATTCCAGCAACGCGGTTTCATCGGTTTGTTGGCGGCCCAGCGCTTGGGCCAACAGCGTGTGAAGGTGCACGGCATGGGGCGGCAGCTGCAGCCAGCCGAGGTGGGCCAAGGCGCTGTTGACGATGGCGTCAGCACAAACGTTGAACAGTTGTAAATCGGCATGTCCACGCCGCGCCTGCAGGGCCTGGTAGCGCGCCGCGTGGCGCAGTGCGATGTGCAGCACGGCGTGCGCCACCCAGCCCGTTTGGCGCGGCAGGCTCAGCTGCGCGAAGGCGGGGCGGTAGTGCAGCGTCAGGCCGTCGGTCCACACCGGCGCGCCAGCGGTGGTGGCCTGCGGTGTAGCGCCCGCAGCGTCGGGCGCGGCATGGGCATGTTGCACCCACAAAGCCAGGCCGCCGGTGCCAGGTGCATGTTCCACCATCCGCTGCACGGCACGGGTGCCCAGGTGCGTGTGGGTAGCAGACATGGGCTGCTGTGCCACGTCGCGCGCCGACACCGTGGCATCAAGCATCCAGCCCGTCCTGTTGCCGCTGCGCGGCGTAGCGGCGGTACACCAGGCTGTCAAACAGCACCGCTTCCAGCCCCTGCTGCAGCGCGCGCTGCAGCAGCAGTTCCATCGCCAGCGTCTGCGCCTCACGCAAAGGCAGCGGGGTGGCGCTGCGGATCTCGGGCCATTGCTCCACCACTTCCAGTGCGCGCAGCAGCGTGGGCGCATCAGTGATGGCGGCCACCAGGCCGTACAGCATGCCGTAAAGCCCGTCCAGCGTACGCGGCAACAGCGCCAGCGTGGCCGGGCCGGCGCGCGCGGCCAGCAGTTGCATGACATCGGCCGCATCTTGAATTTCGCGCAGTACGCCAAAAAACTCAGCTGCGTTGGCCGCGCCAATGCGGCCTTGCACAAACAGACGCTGCGCCCGTTCAGACAAGCCCGACTGCAGCACCCGGCTCACGTCTTCCCAGCCGCGCGGGCTGGCGCCCACCAGGTGGTCGGCGGCCAGTTGGCGTGCGGTGTCGTCCAGCCGGTCGGGGCGCACACGCAGGTAGGCCATCACCGGTGGCGCAAAGCCGTGGGCCAGTGCGTGGTCCAAGAAGGCGTCGATGGCGGCCTGCACATGAAAGTGGAACATGCGGTCGGCCAGCGCCGTGCCCATGTCGTGCGACACGGCGCCGTGGAAAGCCGCATTGCCGGCGGCCACCACCTGCCAGCCGTCGGGCAGCCTGTAGTGGCCCACTTTGCGGTCAAGGATGAGCGAGTAGGCCGAGATCTGCAGCCGTTGGTCGGCAGCGGTCAGCTCGTCCAGGAACAACACGCCCTCGGGCTGGTCGGGGCTGGGCAAAAACTCTGGCGGGAACCACACCGTCTGGCCCTTCACCTCATCGGCATAGATGGCACCGCGGATGTCCACCGGCTCGATGGTGGTCAGCCGCAGGTCCACCAGCGGCACGCCATAGTGCTGCGCCACTTGCTGCACGATGGACGACTTGCCCACCCCGCGTGTGCCCCACAACATGGTGGCGCGCTGGCGCAGCACCGGGCTGCCGAACTGTTCCAGCAACGCGGCTTTGCATGCGGCAATCGATACGGGCGGGATGTTCATCGGGTCGGCGTGCATGGGTCGCATTTTGCCCAGCGTGGGCGGGGGGTGCGTTGGGGGGTGATTGGACCAGGCAGCAGGCCCCAGCATTCGGGCTGCCCGGGGTTGCCGGGTAAACCTGCTGGCAGACGGTGGCGGCGGTGCCAGGGGTCAATTTAACCTTGCAATTTGATCGATGAATGATCAAAATGCAAGGATGTTTTTGCGCCAACTGCAGCCGGTCGTGGAAAGTCGTTTGCGGCATGCGCCAGCCGTGGCGCTGCTGGGCCCGCGCCAGGTGGGCAAAACCACGCTGTCCCGGGCGGTTGCTGCGCAGCATCCCGCCGCCCTGTTGCTGGACCTGGAGCGTGAATCAGACCGCGCCGCCTTGCTGCGCCCTGAACTCTTCCTGCCCCAGCACCGCAGCCGCCTGCTGGTGCTGGACGAGGTGCAGTTGGTGCCCCAGCTGTTTTCGGCGCTGCGGCCTGAAATCGACGCCGAACCGCGAGCCGGGCGCTTTCTGCTGCTGGGGTCGGCGTCGGGTGAACTGTTGCGCCAGACCGGGGAGTCGCTGGCCGGCCGTGTGGCCTATGTGGAACTGCCGCCCCTCTTGCTGGCTGAGACCAGCACGGTGCCTTTGTTGGGCCTGAACAGCCCTGAAGCCGCGTTGCAGCAGGTGCAGCAACTCTGGCTGCGCGGTGGTTACCCGCGCAGCCTGCTGGCTGCCAGTGATGCAACGTCGTTTGACTGGCGGCAGGACTTCATCAAGACCTTCTTGCAGCGCGACCTGCCTGGCCTGGGAGTGCGGGTGCCGGCCGAGACGATGCGCCGTTTCTGGACCATGCTGGCGCACTTGCAGGGCCAGTTGTTCAACGCTTCGCAGCTGGGCCAGTCGCTGGGCGGTGCGTCGCACACCACTGCTGCGCGCTATCTGGACACCTTGGTGGACACCCTGATGCTGCGCCGCCTGCCGCCGCACCTGGTGAATGTGGGCAAACGCTTGGTGAAGTCGCCCAAGATCTACGTGCGTGACAGCGGGCTTCTGCACGCGCTGTTGGGCCTGGCATCGGTGACCGACTTGCAAGGCCATCCCGTGGCCGGTGCGTCGTGGGAAGGGTTTGTCATTGAACAGGTGGCTGCTGCATTGCCTGCCGACGCACAACTCGGCTTTTATCGCACGGCTGCTGGCACTGAAATCGACCTGGTGGTGGAGCACCGGGGCCGCAAGCTGGGCATTGAGATCAAGTTTTCTTCAGCACCCAAGCCGTTGAGGGGCTTTTGGCACGCGCTGGAAGACCTGCAACTGAAGACGGCCTGGGTGGTGGCGCCCGTGCCGCGCCGCTACCCGCTGGCCGAAGGCGTGGATGTGGTGCCGGTGTGGGACGTGGCAGGCCTGCTGGCTGCCTGGGCGGCTTGAATGCGGACTGCGAAACCGGTGGGCGCAGCCTCAAATACGGGGTACCTTTGTTTTGCCCTCGGGCGCGAAAGTAAAACAACGGGCATCGGTGCCAGAAGTCGCCTTGCGGTTTGGCCAGCAGGCAAGCCAGCCCGCACTTATGGACAGAACGCTCCACCAGCGAGTTAGACACATCTCGCCCATGAAACAGTTGAGCAGGCCCTCTTTGTGCCGCCGAAGCGTCCGGGTCACCTCCTTGATGGGTTCGATGCGGCTGCGCATGGCCCTGGCGGACCACGCATCGAGGCCATGTTAAGCAGGTCCGGTATAGCGACAGTCCCAGACAGCAACGCCGCCTGCACGTCGTCCAACGTCTTCTCCGCATCGCGGCCCGGCGGCCGGCGTTTCAGGCCAGTGCAGCTTCTATTTGCTGCGCCACAGACATGCCGCGGTCCGACTTGTAGACCATGGAAAAAACTGCTTTGCCACCGCTGGACTGCGCCCAAACGATGCCGACTTGGTTCTTTTCGATTTCCTTGGGTACTGAGCGCAGGTGCTCCCCTTTGTACTCAACAACAAAGATGCGCCCATCTTTCAGTTCACAGACAAAGTCGGGGTAAAACCGCCCGTACGAAGTCGGCAGCCAAAAACCAGCAACGGGGTCAGAGTCGAGGTTACGAACCCAGTGCAACACCTGGGCCTGTTCGTCCAAGGCCATGGCGCAGCGCCACTCTTCTGACCCATCTTCAAGGTCAGCCAGTACCGGGTAAAAGTGCTTCTGAAAGCGGAACTTACCGGTATAGCGTTTGTTGCCCGAGACGGGGTAACACGCGGGGTCGAAGCGGAATTCAAACGCCGGCCCGGTAGGGCGCGACTGCAAGTCCCAGCCACCGCCCAACACCAGTTGCGTGAAGGCAGCTCTTGATGCCTCGTCGCGCAGTTCGCCAATTCGCTGGGCCAGGCGTTGCATCAGGGGGTACTGGTGGCGAGCCAACTGATGCAGTGGAATGTGCTTCTCATGCACCAGGTGGTTTACGCACGCCAGCGTGAAAGCACGCAAGTGCGCGGGCAGAAGGTCGCCCGCCACGTTGCGGGCGGGATGCTGCAGCTCGTCGGCCAGCCAGCGCGCCAAGTCCTGGGCGGTTATGGAACTGCCAACCCCGTCCAGCGGCAGTTGCATTGCGTCTCCGCGGCCGACCCGTGTGCGCTGGCCGTCCAGGTACAGCTCCCAATGCACGGCTTGTTCGGCCAGGGTGAAACCTTCCAGCTGGATGGGCTGGGCCAGCAGGTTCAGGTCCACGCTCTCCAGCACCGCCTCACGTTCCAGCAAGGCCAGCACCTGCTGGTCGCCAGCACCTTGCCGGTAGCACAGCCGGGGCACTGGGGCAAAAACAGCGCCTTGGTTGGCTGGTGCTTGCGCTCCGGTCACCAGTGCGTTGTGGCGCTCCACTTGTTGCGCCACTTGTTCGCGCTGCCTTTCACCCCTGAGGTGAACGAACGTTCACGATGCTGGAGCGCTGAGCATGCCGCCAAGAAAGAGGGCCGGCAGTGCCGGCCTTTGGCGCTCTGAATCCGCAAGGCCGGCCGGATTACTTCGCCTTGCCGGTGGCTTTGGCCAGCAGCGCAAGGCCGCGGTCGGCTTGCCCGGCCCCACGGGCAGCGCGCAGCTTGAAGCGGGTCTCGGCATCGTATTCGGCCAGCATGGCGGTGGCCATGTCATCGATCAACCGGTTCAGGGTGGTGCCCCGGCTTTCCGCCAGGGCGCGCAGGCGCTGGTGTTTGTCATCAGGCAGACGCACGGTCAAAGCGCTCATGGCGAGATCTCCTTCAAAAAGTCTTGCGGGGCAACACAGCGCAAGCTGGGGAACAGCAATTCGGCACGGGTCAGGTCTCGCAAATTGCGTGTGACCACCGCCGACGCACGCCCGGCCACAGCGAGTTCAATCAAGTGGTTGTCGGCTTCATCGGGCAGGTTGGGCCGCCACGTGAAATACACGCGTGTCCACTCGCAATGGGCCAGGAAGATGTCAAGCAGCTCACTGCGTTCGTCAACGCTCAGTCGGCAAGTCTCGAACAGAGCAGGGCGCGACAGCACGTCTTCATACTCGGCGAACAGCGCAGCCCCCATCAGTGGCTGGGTTTGGCCGCGCAGACAGGCGGCGATGACGCGCGATGCCGCGCCGGTGCCCAGGCACGCGCCTACAAACACATTGGTATCGACAACGCAACGGGGGATCATGCCGCCATGGTAGCGTTTTTGCCACCAAGACATCCATGCGAAAAGGCCTGTCGCGCAAGAAAAAAGGCCGGCAAAGCCGGCCTTCCTGTAGAGCGTTTCTGCCTCACCCCCGCAACGCCGCCAGCACCTCGTCCAGCATCTTCTTGGCGTCGCCAAACAGCATGCGGTTGTTCTCTTTGTAGAACAGGGGGTTGTCCACGCCCGCGTAGCCGCTGGCCATGCTGCGTTTCATCACGATGCTGGTACGCGCTTTCCACACCTCCAGCACCGGCATGCCGGCTATCGGGCTGGTGGGGTCGTCTTGCGCGGCGGGGTTGACGATGTCGTTGGCGCCGATGACCATGGTCACGTCGGTGTCGGGGAAGTCGTCGTTGATCTCGTCCATCTCCAGCACGATGTCGTACGGCACCTTGGCCTCGGCCAGCAGCACGTTCATGTGGCCGGGCATGCGGCCGGCCACGGGGTGGATGCCAAAGCGCACGTTCACACCCTTTTCGCGCAGCAGCTTGGTGATCTCAAACACCGTGTGCTGCGCCTGGGCGACTGCCATGCCGTAACCCGGCACGATGATCACGTTTTTCGATTCCTTCAGCAGCTCGGCGGTTTCCACCGCGTTCACCGGCACCACCTCGCCTGCGGGTTGCGCTGCAGCACCGCCGGCTGCGGCCGGCGCCGGGGCGCCACCACCAAAGCCACCCGCAATCACGCTGATGAAATTGCGGTTCATCGCGCGGCACATGATGTAGCTGAGGATGGCGCCCGAGCTGCCCACCAGCGCGCCGGTGACGATGAGCAAGTCGTTGCTGAGCATGAAGCCGGTGGCTGCCGCCGCCCAACCCGAGTAGCTGTTGAGCATGCTCACCACCACCGGCATGTCGGCGCCGCCGATGGCCATCACCATGTGCACACCAAAGGCCAGCGCCACCACCGTCATCACCAACAGCGGCAGCATGCCGGCGTCGATGTTGTTCGCCTGCAGGAACACGCGGCCAAACCAGATGACCACCAGCAAGCCCGCCAGGTTCAACCAGTGCCGTGCCGGCAGCAGCAGCGGCTTGCCGCCGATGCGCCCCGACAGCTTGCCAAAAGCGATGATGGAACCCGAGAAGGTGACGGCGCCGATCAGGATGCCGATGTAGATCTCGACGTGGTGGATGGTTTGTTCCACCTTCGTTGGGAACACGGTGGAGGTGTCCACATAACTGGCAAAGCCCACCAGGCAGGCCGCCAGGCCCACCAGGCTGTGCATCAGCGCCACCAGTTCGGGCATCTGCGTCATCTGCACCTTCTTGGCCGCGATGACGCCGATGGCGCCGCCGACGACCAGCGCGCCGACGATCCAGGGGATGCCCGCCGCGGTGACGCGCGGCCCCAGCACGGTGGCGATGACGGCCAGCGCCATGCCCACCATGCCGAACAGGTTGCCGCGGCGCGCCGTCTCGGGGTTGGACAGGCCGCCCAGGCTGAGGATGAAGAGGATGGTCGCGCCGATGTA
>JACCDR011675821.1_pt1 | contig 11555 bp, 15 predicted proteins | sample 7446431 | NCBI WGS metagenome assembly JACCDR01 (sample SAMN15323443, study PRJNA562643) | freshwater metagenome | isolation source: river surface water | place: USA:Blue River Watershed | collected 2017-08-17
ATGCCCCCGATGTGGGGCAGGAAGCGAGAACCACCATGAGCGACGAGCTCATCAAGCGCCTCTCCGAGCGGCGCATGAACGCCTGGGAGCAGGCGAAGTCCATCCTCGAGGCCGCTGAGGCCGAGGGTCGTTCCGAGCTGAACGGCGAGGAGGAGCAGGCGTGGCAGCGTGCCAACGCCGACCTCGACGCTCTCGACGAGCGCATCAAGTCCCTCGTCAACGCCGAGAAGCGTTCGGCTGACGCGGAGGCCGCGTTCGCGTCCATCGAGCGTCAGGCCCCGTCGGCCCCGCGCCGCGAGGGTCGCGACGAGGTCCGCGCGTTCGTGCGCGGCGAGCAGCGCAGCCTGGAGATCGGCGCCGCCGACCTCGGGTCCGCTATCGAGGCCCGTGACCTCACCAAGGGTTCCGCCACCGCTGGTGGCAACACCGTCCCCACCTCGTTCGCGGGGATGCTGTGGGAGCACCTCATCGAGACGGCGGCCATCGCCGGCGTCGCCACGGTGTTCAACACCGCCTCGGGTGAGAACTTCGAGGTTCCGGTCACCACGACCCACTCGACCGCCGCGCTTATCTCGGAGGGCTCGACCCTCACCGAGTCTGACCCGGCGTTCGCCAAGCGCACCCTCGGCGCGTACAAGTACGCCTACTCGTTCCAGGTCAGCTCCGAGCTGCTCCAGGACGAGGGCGTCGACCTGACCGCGTACTTCGCGCGCCAGGCCGGTACCGCCCTGGGCAACGCCTTCGGCGCGCACCTCGCCACCGGCACCGGCTCCTCGCAGCCGTCGGGCGTCGCGCAGACCTCGACCCTCGGCGTCACCGGCGCCGCCTCGGTCGCTGGTGTGCCGAACGGCGACAACCTCGTCGACCTGTACTACTCGGTCATCAGCCCGTACCGCAACAGCGCCTCGTGCGTCTGGCTCATGCGCGACTCGACCGCTGCCACGATCCGCAAGATCAAGGACAGCTCGGGCGGCGCCGGCATCGGCAACTACCTCTGGACCCCGGGTCTGGGCGCTGCCCCCGACACGATCCTCGGCAAGCCGGTCGTCATCGAGCCGAACATCGCCGCCACGGCGCTGTCGGCGAAGTCGGTCATCTTCGGTGACATGTCGCGCTACTTCGTCCGCGTGGCGGGCGGCGTGCGCTTCGAGCGCAGCGACGAGTTCGCGTTCCAGAACGACCTCGTGACGTTCCGCGCGATCCTGCGCGGCGACGGCATCCTCGGAGATCAGACTGGGGCGGTCAAGCACTTCATCGGGAATGCGGCATAGCACGTATCCCATTCTCGTCGGTTGGGCATGGTACTTTGGTGCCATGCCCAACCACGAGAGCAAGGCCCCTTCCCCGCGGACGTGTCCCGTCTGCGGGGAAGGGTTCACCCCGTACCGCGATTACCAGCGCGCCTGTTCGCGACGGTGCCGCGAGAAGCTGCCCGACAGCAGGGCGCGCGCGCGCGAGTATCAGTCGCGCGAGGACGTCCGCGAGCGGAAGAACAACGTTCGTCGGGTCGCCAACAACCCGGCGCGACGCGAGGTCAACCGACGCGATCTGCTCAAGAGGCTTTACGGCCTGACGGTTGAGCAGTACGACGACATGCTGGCCCGGCAGAACGGCGTTTGCCTACTGTGCGCCGAGCCCCCCAAGGGTGAAGGAAATGGCGCCTCCAGCCGCCTCCATGTCGACCACGACCACGAGACCGGCTACGTCCGCGGCCTTCTGTGCAACAACTGCAACCGCGCGATCGGCCACTTCCGGGACGACCCCGACCTCATGCAGCGCGCGTCCCTGTACGTGTTCACGCACCGGCAGCGCGCGCAGACGTAAGACCCCGACCACAACCACGGCGGAAGCCCCAACCCTTGATGGGTATGGGGCTTCTGTCATGCGAGGGAGAGCACATGAAGGTTCGTATGCGCGTCATGCTGACGGGTACCCGCGACGGTGCGCCGTGGCCGCAGCCCGGCGAGGTCATCGACGTCCCCGCCGCCGAGGCCGACGACCTGGAGCGCATCGGCGTCGCCGAGCGCGTGTCGGCGAAGTCGACGATCACCCCCGAGGTCGCGCTGGCCCCCGAGCCTGAGACCGCGGCTGCGCCGAAGCCGCGCGCCCGCCGCGCCGCGAAGTCGGACGACTGATCCGTGCCCGAGGTCCCCATCCTGGCGGTTGAGCGGCGCTGGTACTGCCCGAACTGCACGACGACGGACGTGACCCGCCGGGCCGACGTTCACCAGCAGATGCACAACTGCCCCGGACTCAAGGGTCTGATCGCCCCGCTGCTCGAGGTCGGCACCGCCGCCAAGGTCGTCGCTAAGGAGCGCGAGGACTACATCGGCGGCGAGGACGTGCAGCTCGACCCGGATGGCCGCCCCGTTATGGCGGTCGAGACAGTCCGCGACGAGGGCACCGACCTCATCGTGTTCGCCCCAACGGCTTCGGCCCGGATCGACAACTAACCCGCTAGGAGCGCCTGTCATGGCATGGAGCAACAGCAAGATCTTCCGGGCGTTCCTCGGCGACGTCCTCGGCAACACGACCGCGATGGACCTGAACTCGGACTCGTTCAAGGTCGCGTTGTACGACAACGACATCACGCCCGACAACGACGTGACGGCGGCGAACTCGGCTTACGCAGCGGGTCAGTGGGTGTCGGCGGGTAACGAGGTCGTCGACGCGACCAACTGGGTCGCGGGTGGCCGCACCCTGGCGGGCCTGTCCATCGACACGTCGGTCGCTGACGTCGTGTTCTGGGATGCGACGGACCTTGCCGGCGGTGGCACGGTGACCCTGACGAACGCCTACGGTTGCCTCGTCTACGACGACACGATCGCTACGCCGGTCGCGGATCAGGGCGTCTGCTACAACTACTTCGGCGGGGCGCAGTCGGTGACGGCGGGGACGTTCACGATCGTCTGGAACGCCAACGGCATCTTCCGGATCACGCTCTGATGCGCCGCCTCGCCGTCGCGATCGCTGCCGTGCTGGTGTCCGTCGGCGTGACGGTTTCCCCGGCGGAAGCGGCGCGCCCCGCGAAGGTGGCACCGTCGTACAGCGTCACCCTGGACCAGGCGGCTCCGTCGCTCGGTGACGTGGTCACGTTCACGACGACCGGCGACAGGTCCCTCCGTACCCCTGTCGTTCAGGTGGCTTGCTTCCAGGCGGGCGTGCGGGTGTGGGCGTACAACGCAGCACCGGGCGAGCCCGTGAAGCTGGGGTCGGACTGGTCTCCGTGGGTGGTCGCGGGCGGCCCGGCGGACTGCACGGCCGGGCTGTACGACATGCCGTGGAAGGCGGGGCAGCAGTCCTCAACGCTGTACGCGGAGACCTCGTTCCACGCTGAGGGGTAGGGTCATGCACCCGTTCCTCGGGGCGTTCGCCCCGTCTTTCTCGGCGGTCGGTTCGACCGCTACAGCGACCCTCCCGACCGTGACCGTTACGTCGTCGGCGACGGCGTACAACAACATCACGCCGGTGCAGATCCTCGCCTCGACTGCCGCGGACGTGTCGTGGATCCACATCCGCAACCCGGCCAACTTCTTCGCCGCGACCCGCACCTCGACAGTCATCGAGGTGATGGCGGGCGGCGCTGGCAGCGAATACACGATCATCGGCCCGGTTTCGATCGGGTACTCGGGTGGGGCCGGTTGGACATCGCTGCCGATCTACGTCCCGGCGGGAACCCGCTTGTCGATGCGGATGCGATCGGCGCGAACGAGCACAGGCCTCAACTTCTCCTTCGCTATCGGCTACGGCGGCGCCACCCGCGATGGCGTCGGCCTGCCGCAGCGGTGGGTCGCCTACGGCCTGAGCGACGATGCGAGCGCGAACGCGCAAGGCACGATCGTCACGCCTGGCAACGGCGCGTTCGGCAGTTGGACGGCGATCACGACGTCCACGACTTACGCGCACGACCTGTGGGTCCCCGTCATCGACGGCGGCACCCAGACGACGATGACCGCGATCAACACGCGCGTCCAGTTCTGCCCCGAGACCACCGCGAACTCTGCGACGGCGGCGACGAACGAAACCATCTGGGAGGCGGGCACGGTCGTGACGAACACGTCTGAGCAGATGGGCGACGCCAACATCGGCGGCGCGACGGTCGGCCAGAACCGCGGCGGGTTCTTGCCGCTCGGCGGCATCGTGTACGCGCCGAGGCCTGCCGGGTCGGCGATCTCCGCCCGCGCCCGCGCGAGCGCCGCCCCCAACGCCAACGCCCTCGGCTGCTCCATCCTCGCCGCCCTCTAGGAGACGCCCGTGCCCACCGTCGTCTCGTCGTCGAGCCTGACCCTCACCACGTCCGAGCAGACCGTCGGCGCGCAGCAGACCACCGCCGGAACCTACGTCCTCGACATCGACCTCATCAATGCCGCTGCTGGTGACGTGATCGAGTTGTACATCTACAAGACGGTTCTCACGTCGGCGGGCACCGAGCGCCTGATGGACAAGATCACCTTCGCCAACGCGCAAGGCGACCCGGTGATGTCCACCGTGCCGGTGCCGATCGTCACAGGCCAGACGGTCACGTTCAAGTTGAAGCAGCCCACGGGCACAGGCCGGTCGGTTCCGTACACGATCATGACCCTGTAGGGCGGGAGGCTCCATGTCGGCGGGCCTCCAGCTACGCAAGGCGCTCTACCTCCCGGCGGCTGCGGCTGGCGCGACGAACGCCCCCGCCGAGGCCGCGACCGCGACCGCGTCCGCCAACAACGGCGCGGTTGCCCTCGCGGTCAACGCGGATTGTGCGACCGCAACGGCGGCAGCGCAGGATGCGACCGTCACGACGGTCGTCGCGACCAACGCCCCGGCGGAAGCCGCGACGGCGACGGCCTCGGCGCAGAATGCCAGCGTCGCCCTCACTGCGAACGCGGGCGCTGCCACAGCCACGGCGACCGCGAACAACGCGGCTGCCGCCCTCGGGGTTCCGGCCTCGGCTGCCACCGCGACGGCGTCGGCGCAGGATGCCGCCGGTTCGGTCGGTGCCGCAGCCACCGCAGCGACCGCGACCGGCACCGCGAACGATGGCGCTGCCGCCATCACCGTCAACGCCGAAGCCGCGACCGCGACCGCCGCCGCGCTCGACCCCACCGTCTCCACCGTCACAGCTACCAACGCCGACGCGCAGACCGCCACGGCAACCGCCACCGCGAACGACGCAGCGGCGGCGCTCACGGTCAACGCCGAGGCGGCAGCCGCCACGGCGTCGGCGCTCGACCCGACGGTGTCGACGGTCAGCGCCACCAACGCACCCGCCGAGACGGCTACGGCCAGCGCCGCAGCCGTCGACGCCTCGCCCGCTATCACCGTCAACGCCGAGGCAGCGTCGGCCACAGCGACGGCGCAGGATGCCACGGTCTCGACCGTTCCCGTCGTCAACGCGAACGCCGAAGCCGCAACGGCGACGGCTGCCGCGAACGACGCGGCGGCACAGCTCACGGTCAACGCCGAGGCTGCTACCTCGACCGCTACGGCCAACGACGCGACGGTCTCCACGACGTCGGACACCAACGCCCCCGCCGCAGCGGCTACGGCGACCGCGACTGCGAACGGCGCCGCCGCCGCGCTGACCGTCAACGCCGAGTGCGCCACCGCCTCCGCAGTGGCGAACACCGCAGCGGCGCAGACCGCAGTAGTCGCCCAGGCAGCCACGGCCACGGCCTCGAGCCAGACCGCGATGGCCGCCCTAGCCGCAGCGGTCGACGCTGCCCTGGCGACCGTGACCGCTTACGCGCCGACGGTCGACACGTTCAGCACCACGGAGACGGGCAGCACCCGCCTCGTCGACCCCGTCACGGCCACCACGCGGCCCGTGACGCCCGCTCTCGCCTCGGTTGGTGCGACCACCCCGACCCTCGCCTCGGCGGGCGTCACGGCCCCCAGCGGGCTCCCCGGCACCACCGTCGCCGACCCCGCCACCGCAACGACACGGATCGGAGACCCCGCGTGACGACCTACGTCGTGGGTAACACCCTCGCCTCGCGGGTTGAGGTGCGGGACTCCGCCGGCGCGCTCGCCAACACCGGCTCGACGCCGACGTGCTCGGTCACCCTGCCCGACGGCACCACCTCGGCGGCGACCGTCGCGAACGTCTCCACCGGCATCTACCAGGCCACCCTCGTCTCCACGCAGGCCGGGCGGCACCGCTTCACCTGGAGCGCGTCGGGCACCAACTCCGGCGACTTCCCCATCGTCGACGTCGTCGACGTGTGGCCGCTGAACCCGCGCCTGATCGTCCCGCTCGCCGACGCCCGCGCCGCACTGAACATCCCGTCGACGGTCACCACCAACGACGACGAGATCACCCTCTACATCGCGGCGGCGACGGACTACATCGAGAACCTGACCGGCCCGCTCCTGTCGGTGACCGGCAAGACGTGGACGGCGGACGGTGGCCGTTCCTCGGTGATGCTCCCCGAGCAGGCCGCGTCGATCACGTCCGTCACCGTTGACGGCACCGCCACCACCGACTACACCGCCGACCTGCGTGCGGGCATCCTCTGGTCGGGCACCGGGTCGAGCGCGGGCAGCACCACGTTCGACACCGGCAAGGCCAACGTCGTCGTGACGTACACCGTCGGCGGCACCACGGTCCCGCCCGCCGCTGTCCTCGCCGCCCGCGAGCTGGTGCGGTACTGGTACGCGACGTCGCAGCAGGGCGGGCGGCCGTCGTTCAACGGCACCGACGTCGGCTCCGACCCCGTGTTCTTCCCGTCGCGGAAGGTCGCGGAGATCCTGGCGCCGATCATGAACACGATGCCGGGGCTCGCGTGAGCAGCCAGGCCCCCGCACTCAAGGCGGCGTTCGTCTCCGCGATCGGCGCCCTGTCGGGCATCACCGGCACCGACGTCCTGGTCTGCTACGGCGAGCCGGGCAAGTACCAGCCCGACGACATCATCGCCGTGACGGACGTGTCGTCCTCGCATGAACTCCAGGTCATCGCCCCGACCCGTCCCCGCGAGGAGACGCTGACGGTCACGGTGGTCGTGTCCTGCTACCGCGGCGGCGACGATCCGACGGGCGCGTTGCAGCAGATCGTCACCGAGCGGGCCTATGCGCTCCTCGGTCTCGTCGAGGACTACGTGAAGGTGACCGACCCGAGCATCGGCGGCACCGTCCGCAGCCTCACCGGCCCCATCACCCACGACCTCGTCGAGGGTTTCAGCGTCGCGGCGGACGGCATGAACGTTGGCCGCATCGCGGAGATCACCGCCACCTTCACCCTGTTCGCCCGCTGGTAGGAGCCCCCGTGCCTCGCATCACCAACACCAACCCCACCGGGGATGTGTGGAGCCCGCTTACCGGGTTCGTCGCCGCCGGCGACACCGTCGACGTCACCGACGACATCGCCTCCCAGCTGCTCGAGCAGGTCGGCAACTGGTCCCTCGCCAAGCCCTCCAAGAAGGAGTCCTGACCAATGGTCGCACTGTCTGACGGCTCGTTCGGCCTTGGCGCTGAGAGCACCTGGGGTACGCCCGTCACCGTTACCCGGTGGTATGAGGCGGACTCGATCGAGTTCGACATCAACCGCAACTTCCAGCAGGGCACCGGCCTCCGCGTCGGTTCGCCGTTCGACCGCTCCGACCGCTTCGTCGCACCGACGGCGGACGCGACCGGCACGATGGGGATGATCTGCACGACCCGCGGCATGGGCCTCCTGTGGGAGGCGTGCCTGGGTACGTCGGTGTCGACCCTCGTCTCGGGTTCCACCTACCAGCAGAACCACACGGCGATCACCTCGACGCCGAACCTGCCGGGTCGCACCATCCAGACCGCGACGGTGCAGACCGACGGGACCGTCTCCGCTGTCACCTACGAGGGCTGCAACGTCGCCGAGTGGACCCTGGCCGTGGATAACGCGGGCTGGGTGACGCTGGAGACGCAGTGGGACGCCGAGAACTGGTCGACGGCGACCGGCTACACGACCCCGACGTACACGGCAAGCAACAACCTGTACCACTTCGGGTTCGCGGCCATCGCCATCGGCGGTGCCTACACCGCGCCGACGACGACGGCCCTCGGTTCCGCCGCGACGACGGTGACCAACGTGCGCTCGTTCAGCCTCACCGGCAACAACGGCCTCGCAACGGACCGCTTCAACCTCGTCGGCACGGGCCGCAAGGCGCGTCAGCTCGCGGGCCGTCGCACCTTCACGGGCACCATCGAGGCGGAGTTCGACGCGGCGACGCTGCGCGACCTGTACCTCGGTGACACCGCCTCGCCGATGGTCCTGACCCTGACCTCCACGGAGGCCCTGTCCACGGGCTTCGCGCAGCTGTCGGTCGCGCTGCCCGCGGTGCGGTTCCTCGGGGAGATCCCGAAGCCGAACGCGGACGGCTCCCCGACGGTCGTGTCGGCTGACTTCGAGGTGAAGTTCGACGGCACCAACGCCCCGGTGACGGTGTCCCACCGCACCGCCGACACCGCGCTCTGACCCGTGTCGATCCGCACGAACGGGTCGGGCATCCACATCGACGCGGACGAGTTCGGCGCACTGTTCCGCGAGTTGGAGCAGGTCGACAAGCGGCTCGCCTTGGAGATCAAACGTCGCCTGCGCGAGCAGGGTAAGCCGCTCGTCAAGGAGATGCGGGACGCGGCGACCTCGCCAAAGTCGAAGCGCAGCGCCCGCATCGTGCAGACGCGGCGCAAGCAGCGCAGCGGCCAGGAGTACGAGGTTCGCACCACCACCTCGAAGCAGGTGGCGGCAGGGCTCGGGTTCCGCATGGGCACGGGCAAGACGCCGTTTGTCCGGTTCTCGGCATCGTCGGCGAAGCTGCCGGCGGGGCGGAAGCCGATGGTGCGCGCCCTCAACAAGCCGAAGTTTCGGCATCCGGTGTTCGGGCGGACGCAGCGCGCGGGCGGCTTGCGCGGCCTGCTGGGCAAGCGCGAAACCGTGTGGGTCGAGCAGGCGGGCCGCCCGTACTTCGGCGCGGTCCTCCTCGACGAGCGGGAGCGACTGGCCCGCGCCATCAACGAAGCACTAGACGACGTCGCCGAAGGGATCGGCAAGCGGCGCATCCGTTAGACCACCCCCGCGACCACCGGGAGCAACCATGCACTTCGTCATCAACGGCGACACCTACGAGGCCGCAAGCCTCGAGCGTGTCACGGGCGCGACCGCCCTGGACCTGACCCGCAAGGAGCCCCAGGGCCCCGGCATCGGCGTCAAGTCCCTTGCGCTGCGCCTGGAGGAAATGTCCCGCCTCGGCTACAACGCCGACGGTGACCCGATCGTCCTGCCCGAGGGTGCGGCTGGTGTAGACGCCTCCGCGGTGCTCGACTCCGGTCCGCACCTTCGGGCGCTTCTCGCGTTCCTGTGGGTGTCGCGCCGCCTCGACGGTGACCCCGGCCTCAAGTGGGCCGACGCCCTCGACTTCCCGATCACGTCGTTGGAGATCCACGACGACGCCGACGCGGACGAGGAGCCCGAGCTGGACCCTCAGTCGCCGTCCCTGGCAACTTCGCCGTCGGACCTCCCGGCAGCAGCCAGCGACGGCAGCGACGACCCCGCCTCAGCAGCCTGATCCCTGACGGCCTCGACGACTTCGACGGGCACCTCGCCGGATACCTCGTCGACCTGTGCCACATGTTCCCGGCCCTGTCGCCGTGGAACGTCTACGACCTCGAGCTGCGCCATTACCTCGCGTTCACCGCAGCCGTTGACCACCACCGAGACGAAGTGAGGAAGGCGAACCGTGGCCGGTAACTCGTCGTCTCTGACGTTTAACATCTTCGGCAAGGACAAGACCGCTTCGAAGGCGTTGCGCGGGGTCGGCAAGGAGTCCGACAAGGTCGGCAAGAAGCTCGGCGTTGCCGGCGTCGCGGTGGGTTCGGCGCTGGGCAACATCGGCGCGATGGCCGCAGCCGCTGGCGTGTCGTTCGCCGTCGACTTCGGCAAGCAGTCGGTGGCGGCGTTCACGGACGCGCAGCGGTCGCAGGTGAAGTTCGAGTCGTCGCTGGCGAAGAACAAGATCGGCCCGTACACGCAGCAGATCGACGACCTCGCCCAGGCCCTCGCCCTCAAGACCCGCTTCGACGACGACGCCACCAAGTCGGGCGCTGCGGTCCTGGCAAACTTCGGCCTGACGGGCAAGGAGTTGACGCGGGTTCTGCCGCTGGTGCAGGACTACGCCGCGTTCACCGGCCAGGACTTGACGACCGCCTCGGGCAAGGTCGGCAAGGCCCTCATGGGCAACGTGCGCGCCCTCAAAGAACTCGGCATCAACTACAAGCCGACGGGCGACCGCGCTAAGGATCTCGCCAACATCCAGGCCCTCCTCAACGAGAAGGTCGGCGGGTTTGCGGAGAAGGAAGGCAAGTCCGCCGCCGGGCAGTCCGCGATCCTCGCCAACCAGTTCGGCGAGTTGCAGGAACAGGTCGGCTCGTGGCTCGTGCCCGCGTTGCAGAGGCTGACGTCGTGGATCGTGCAGTACGTCATCCCCGCCGTGCAGAAGGCCGCCGACTGGATCGGGAAGAACCTCGGCCCGGTCGTCGCAGACCTCGGCAAGTGGATCACGGGCACCGCCGTCCCTGCGTTGCAGGCGATGGCTAAGACGTTCATGCGTGACGTGTGGCCCGCGATCCAGCGGGTGTACGCGGTCGTGTGGGAGAACCTGAAGCCCGCGATCGACTCCCTCGCGCAGCTGTGGTCGGAGTCGCTGCAGCCCGCCCTAGCCGAGGCGATGCCCTACATCAAGGCGTGGGCGCAGTGGTTCGGCATCGTGTGGGCCGCGGCGATGACCCTCGGGTCGTGGCTGATCGGGAAACTGGTGCCGATCATCGCCCGCGTCATCGAGCACATCGTCGCCGTTACCCGGATGCAGGGCAAGGTCGTCGCGGCTTTCGCCGGCATGGCGCAGGGCATCTACGCCGCGTTCAAGTCCGCCTTCAACGGCATCGCGTCCCTGTGGAACAACACCGTCGGCAAACTGTCCTTCACCCTGCCCGGCTGGGTGCCCCTCGGCCTCGGCGGTAAGGGCTTCGACATGCCCGACATCCCGATGCTCGCCAACGGTGGCATCGTCACCCGGCCCACGCTGGCGATGATCGGCGAGGCCGGGCCGGAGGCCGTGGTGCCGCTGTCTCGTGGCGGCGGCATGGGCGGCACCGTGAACGTGTACGTGACGCAGCCCCTCGGCACCCCCGACGCCATCGCCCGCGTCGTCGTCGACGCCCTCCGCAAGTCCGGCCGGGGCGGCACCGTCGCCCCCGGCTACTAGGAGCATCGCGTGGCTGCTGGCCTGCCCACCTCCGTCGCCGTCGAGGTCAACCTGTCCGGCTCGACGTGGACGGCGATCACGTCGTCGGTGCGGTCGTGGCGCATCACGCAGGGTTCGGACTCGGGCCCGCAGCCGGGCACGCTCGAGGTCGTCGTGGACAACGGCGCCGACGGCGCGTTCACCCCGGACAACCCGACCTCGACCTACTACCCGAACTTCGTCGAGGGCAAGGCGATCCGGGTCGTGGTGACGAAGGGCGTCACGTCGACCCGCTTTTACGGGTGGATCAGCAACATCGTGCCGACGTACCCGTCGGAGCTGGTGACGTCGACGGTGACCATC
>JACCDR010061255.1_pt1 | contig 11554 bp, 16 predicted proteins | sample 7446431 | NCBI WGS metagenome assembly JACCDR01 (sample SAMN15323443, study PRJNA562643) | freshwater metagenome | isolation source: river surface water | place: USA:Blue River Watershed | collected 2017-08-17
CGCAGAAGACCCCTATCAACTACAGCGTTCATTCACTCGCCTTCTTTACTATGGCCGGCAATTCCGCCAGCACATTCTTTAGTATGCGCAATTCCGCGCACCGCTCTTTATATAGCTCGACAGCCACACCGGCAAGGATCTCGTTACTCTTGCGGTTGATCGCGGCAACCAAGTATTCATGCATTGCCACTTCAAGCCGGGCAGCCGATGTCACTACGCGCATCATATCGCCTTCGGATGATACCAGCAGTTAGTGTTGATATCATCGGTGAACTTGCGCTTACGCATCTCGGCAAGCACAATCCGCACCTCTTGAGGGTGCATCTCCATAAGCTCATACCGTGTGACTGCGCCCGTCCGCCGCACGGCCTGCCGGATCACATGGCGCTCAAGCTTGGATAGCCGGCTCATAACTGCACAGTGTTGGCCTGGGGCCACAGCACAGCCTGTCGGCCATCAGGCAACAGGAATTGCACGCCACCCTCCGGTGCGATGATCGCGAGCCCGGCCGGCCTGATGTCCAGATGATAGATGCCAGACCGCTGGCTGCAAATTAGCTCAGACAATTCCTCAACGTTAAGCTCGCTCATTTCGCCCTCGGTATATGATTCTCACTGCCACAGCGGGGGCACCGATAGATCAGGTGCGTGGCCGTGGCCGTCTTATATCGCCAGTCATGTGGCGGGCATGGCGCCATCTGCTCACTCATCGACGTTCCACCCCGTACCCGGCCGGCTGCGTTTGGGGTGGTGGAGATCGTGATGGGCACCCTTGAAAGCCTTCTGGCCTCGCGTCTCACCACCGCCCCCGCCGCAACTCGTCAGCACAAGGCTTATGACGATGGCAGCCACAAGCCCCATCTCCAATAGCTGTATGCCGTTTGCCAGATGCCTCATCTGATCTTCTGCAGCCTCCCCACGCCGCTCGCCGCCCCCGCCTTCCTGGTGCTCGGTGCCGGCTTCGCCTTGACGCGCCCGCCGGCCGCGAAGCCGCCGGGGCCGCCCGGCTTTCCCTGCATCTGATTCAGGGCCATGGCGGCCGCAGCAGGGGGCACGGGAGGTGCCGGGGAAGGCGAATTACCCGGCACCCCCGGCGCCATCGGCGCCGGCATTCCGCCGGCTGCCTGAGGTGGCACAATGATGTTGATCGTGGTGCCCTTCACCGGAGCACCCTGCCGGCTCGCAACGCGCCCGCCCGCCGCATACTTGCTCCGGCTGCAACCCGCTTTGATCTTGCTGTAATTGCCCATCAGGTGCTCCAAAACTTGGTGAATTCGGGGTTGGATGGATCACCGCCACCATCCCGATAGAGATCATTGATCCCCATGCGCTTACGGTTGATATGTGGCGGCCGACCAACACCATTGACATGGCGAATGTAGCGCAAGCGAGCGCCTTCGGCATCTTTATGTTTACTGAATTCCCACCATGCAAGCTCTAAGCCACCGTTGGGGGGATCGCCGTCACGCTGCCCTGCCATCAGTCACACCGCCATGAGCCATCCGGCTGCCGCTTCATCGGCTCATTGCGCCGGCTGCAATCCATGTGGCTGCTCTTGTCGTCACAATCGAACAAGATCACGGTGAAGAAGACAGCAGCCACAAGGCCGAACGCCAGCCATGATGAAAGGTTAATTCTTGCCTGCATTTGAGCCCCCCGGCTTTGGTTTGGGTCGCATCTTGGCAACAGCGGTGGTTGTCTTGTTCCGATCTGCCGCCACACGTTCAGCGCTATCACGATTTGCATCGGCTTCGCTAGTAGCATGTTCGCGTTCGGCATCACCGATCACCGCTTGCCCATGCAGCTTCATCGCTTCGCGGCCGGTGGCGCCTTCTTCCTTCATCGCGGCCACAGCCTCGGCGCTTTGGATCTTCTCGCGATCGACGGCAAGCTTTTCAGCTTCGGCCTGCTGGCGCTGTTGGAGCTCCAACTGTTTGATTTGCGCCTGCAGTTGCGCCTTGTACTGCTCCACGCGCTCCCGGCTCGCGGTCTTAAGCGCTTCCGTTTGCGCCACCAGATTGGCGACCGCAAGCGTGGGATCGGGCGGCATCTGACCGGGAGGTGCCGGCGGCGCGAAGAACTCCTCAGGATCATCGATCTGCAGCCCGGTGCGCATCACATGCGCATCAACCTTCTTCCCGTCATAGCGGTCGGGGTTTTGCATTTCCAACTGTTTGAGCCCCATCGCGCGGATGATGCGATGGATCTGCGTCGGTGTGTTGGGATCGGCACGCGGGATGAATGACCAATTGTCGAGCGCGCGCATTAGCCGCTCAACACTCCAAAACCCCTTGGCCTGGAAGTATTTGATGAAGTCCTCCGGCTTCTCCCGGATCAACTCCAGAAGCGTCTGAAACTCCAGCGATTGCGAGGTGTGCGCGCGGCGATGTGTGGCCGCGATCATCTTGGACACCTGCTCAAGCGCGGCAAGCGTGGTGCCCACGGGCGCATCTGCCTTGCCTTCGGCCACCGGAATCATCGCGGTGCCGCCGACGCGCTGGCCTGTTTCCTCCACCGTCTTGAAAAACTGCTGTGTCGCGGGGCCGGGCTCGCGATATGGGTAAGGCGCGACCACCTTGCGGATATCTTCGGCGCCGTTACCGTCGACCGGCACAAATTCACCCGGCGCCGCGCGGAAATTGTTATCCTGCTGGCGATCCCCGTTCTTCAAATACATGCCGCCGGGGAAATTGCCGAACATGCCGGCATCAACAAGAATGCGCCAGCCGGCGGTGAGGGCTGTGGTCGTATTCCCCAGCACCGTGAGCAGCCCCGACGCATGGAAACCGAACATCGGCAGATATGGGAAGGCGATGAAGCGGCGGCGCGCGGTGAACAATTCATCGTCCTTCACCCAGTTGCGCCGGATCTCCAGGATTTGCCGGCTGTCCTTCTCGATGGTGACGATATATGGACGCGGCAGGCCGGTTGGCTTGCCTTTCTCCATATGCTCATCTCCCGGCATGTCCAATTCGCAGTTGCACTCATAAATCGTATAGTCAACATCCTGCTGCCTGTCGGTATTTGGCTTGATGCCGGCAATATTAGCGGTCTTGCGCTCGATGCCGGTCAAATCCTCCACAGGTGTCTGCAACTCGATGTCTCGATATGCACCCACGAATTGCATGCGCTTGACCATCGCCGGCCGCATTTTGATGCGGTGCGTGATCCGGCCGGCATCCTCCAGACTCTTGGCGGTGTTGTTGACGATCAGGTCACCCGGCCCCACGGAATCGACCACGGGAGCGCGCCGCAACGGGCAATGGAAGGCTTTCTTAAAGCCCATGCCACCGAAACCGCGCTGAAACAGCATCCGTTCGCTGTCGGGCACGTATTCCGGCCGATGGACCGTCAGATATTCATTCAGATCCTTCTCAAGCGTGGTCGCATCTTCATCGGTAATCGCGGTCTTCTGGCCTGAATTGTCGATCTTGATTGGCCCGGCCGCCGGCAATAGCTCACCGCATGCATTCGATTGCTCAAGGATGGTCGCTTCCAACAACAGCGGATGGTCGACCACGCTCACGCCTTCGCCGGTTGCCTCCCCTCGCGGCTGCTTCTGCTCCAACCCAAGCACCGACATCCCGCGCTCATAGTTGGCCATCCATACAGCCATAGATTGGATGTCGCTGTTGATGGCCTCGATAAGCTCTTCACCGATCGCGGCAAGCTCCGAATTATCCATGACAAGAGCGAGGTTGTCATAGAAACCATCGTCCTCATCAAATTCCTCACCCTCGTTGTTGTCGAGAAGTTCAGGGCCACCAAAGCGGATGGTGACACCGCCGTCTGGCGTGGGGATCTCCTGCCAACTGTCCATGGGGTCAGGAGATCCCGGCAGGCCGGGCAACACCGGGGCACCGTCGACGGTCGCCAGACGCGGCGCCCGGCCGCTGAGGCTCGCAAGGTCAGGATGTACGCGCTCGGGATCACCATCACGGCCCGGCCATTCGTCCCACGCGCGCTTAACCATGCTTCATCCTCTTTATCATCATGCCGGGTATAAAGCCTTCTTACCTTTGACTTTTTTACCAGCCCTCTGTTGCTCTCGATATTGTCTTTCGATCGCTACATCATGATGCTCCAAAAAGCCGCCCTTGCGCAGATACCATATCACCTGTGTCAGCGTATCCGTTATATCTTTGAAACGGCCACGCGGGAAGCTTGCAGCCTCGCCGATGACCAACTTTGCCGCCGGCTTCCAGTCATGCTTGCCGCCGGGCGCCTCGTTGGCGAGCGCATACACAAGCCCCTCTTCAAACACCGGCACCACACGGAGCGCGCGGGCTCGCTTGTCGAGCTTGCCGGGGTTGATCGGGATCGTGGCCCATCGATCATACTTCTGCAGCCGATGCATTTCATTGATGATGTCCAACCCGTTGGCTTTCGCCTCTACGAGAAGACTATCGACCTTGTACCGAGTGCATTCATAGCGCACCCACTGCATCAGCCCCCATTCATGCTGTGTATCGTCTCGATAATCCTTCCAGCTTTCTGTACGTTTCTTGGTGCGCGCGGTGCCGTTAAAGGTCAGATGCTTACGCCATGCATGTTTGAGCAACGCGCAATAGCTGCCCTCATCATTCTGGAACACCGACCATATCGAGAAGCCATTGGGGTCGTTCTCCTCTTTGTCGGTAAACGAGCCATCGAGCGAAGCAATGATAAGCTCTTCGCTGTCCGGCCAAAGTTCTTTACCGCGCGCATCCCGCTTGCAGACATAGGGTTTCCAGTAATCCCGCTTGAATATGGCGCCGCCGCGAGGTTCCGGCCGCTGCTGATACTGCGATACCCAAGCATGTTCACCGAGCTTTTTGATTTTGCGGATAGCCTTGTCACTAAAGCGCTCCGGCCACATCAACTCACCTTCATTGATGCGCGGATCTTGCCAAAGAAAGGCGCCATCATCGGTGGCGGTCACACAGCGGTTGTCAGCCTCGAATTCCATCGGAATATTGAGGTGAACATAGTCAAGATCATCATCAATAATGGCACCGGCAACATCAGCTTCGTGTGATCGCTGCATGATGGCAATGATGAAGCTATCATCCATATCGTTGAGGCGGTTGCTCATGGCTTCTTTGAACCATCTCACCACCTCCGGCCGCACTACCTCCGACTTGTCGTCTTTGAGGTTATGGGGATCATCGAGGATAACACCATCACCGCGCTCACCTGTGCCGACACCGCCCACCGAGGTGGCAAACTTCCATCCCGTCTTGTTGTTCGCCGGCTTCTCTTTACCATCGGCGGTAAGGGTGAAGACGTGGCCCCAAAGTTCCTGAAACTCATCGCTCTTGATGATCTGCAACATGCGCTGATTATCGCGCTGTGTCAGATGGGCACCATAAGCGAAGTTCATGTAGCGCATGTGCGGCTTGCCGCGCGCCGACCACTGCCACAGCGGGAAGAACACGGAGCACAAGAGGCTCTTCATCGAGCCCGGCGGCACCGTGATCAGCAGGCGCACAATGCGCTTTTGGTCGACGGCCTCCAGATGCAGGCACATGGCCTCCAGTGCCCACCCGCTCACAAAGACGCGCGCGGGCTCGACATGATGCCAGAAGTAGCGGATGAAACGCAGCAGGCCGCCGGGGCCGGCCTGCAACTGCCGCTCCCGACGCAACTGCAACTCACGCATGGCCCGTGCTACCGCGCGCGGCTTCCCGATGCGGTCAACAAGCTCCTCAACCGCTTCATTCTGCATCTGGTGGCAATATCTCACTATTCAAAGGCAACAATACTAATCTGCCGTAGCATCTCCACAACTTAAGGCCACGATCATGATCAAGAATAAATTCATCTTCCTCAGGTCTAACACGCCACAAAATGCGTTTATAATCGGGAAGACGTTCTAAATACTCCTGAATCTTCATACGAAAGCGCTCAATCGCAATCTGCGACGTCAAGCCACTGCTGGTAATCTCCATATATGTTGCAAAGGAATCACCCATATTAAAACGATAATTGAAGAAGGCCATCGCTGGCCCATCTTCCTGCATGTAATCCGTCAACAGATCATCTATCATTTCGCCCTCTTATGCGCCTCCCACTGGCAATGCGGACATGTGCGCCGCCAGCGTCCATGCTTGCAGCGATCAGCCTGCGTCTCAGCCACAGCGCGCAGCCGCCAGCGTTCCTTGGCTTCCGTTAGGTTCACCTCATGCACCAACCGCCGGAACTCCGGCGGTTGGCCGTCGATTTGCTGCATAGTTTGGATGCGCCACAGCAGCCATCTGGAGCGCGGCAAGGCAATAGGGCCGGTGGCGCTCTCGACACCCACCACCCCATTGCGCTCATTATCGGCTATCTGCTCCTCATGCCACGCCCAATCATGTGGCCGGCCGCCGCGTCTCAGCCGTCGCATCCATAATCCTCTTTGCCACACGATCCATGTAAGGTTTCATAGTTGCCGGGTTGGTGATTGGCTCATCCACCAAATAGACATTGGGCGGAAACTCCATGCCGCGCAACTCGACATTGAGCCTATTCATCGTCACTTCATCATTGACGCGGGCGGCTTCATTCCATCGTTGCACCCAAAGTTCAAGCGGTTGGCGATCAAGACCGGCCTTGATGTCTTGTTCACTTATGCCGAATCGCTTGGACATGTTGGCGATGATGTTGGAATCGGCAATTTCGGACACCTTGGGTGTCTGCCGCATGAGCGCAAACCACTCTCGATTGCACCTGAGGCAATGGCCGCAGCCGGTGCCGAGAGTAAGCCGGCCGCTACATTCATCCAGCCACACGGGGGCGGCATCATTCGGATTGCGATATGTCTTGCTCGGCTTGATGATCTCGGTGGTGATAAGAGCATCCGGCGAGATTTCAGCATTCTCATCCACCGATGGCCCCTTGGGGTGCTCTGCAGCCTGCAAGCTCTTGCCGTCATCATCGAGCAAGCCGGCCTTCCGATACAGATCATGTCGCTGTTTGGTGCGCGCCGGATCTTCACCCATGCGCTGCCCCATCCAACTATCCGGCAGCGGCATGAATCGCCGATGGTTGGCGCTGGCATCCTGCCAGCGCCGCACGTCCGCCGCCGGTACCGTGCGGATCGACCACACGGGCTCGTGCAGGTCGATGTACTGGAGATCCCCGCCGCTATGGGTGTGCATCATCATCGCGATGCCCACGGCCTCGGGTGCCGTCATGCCGGCCAACATCGCCGCATGAGCATATTCGCCGCCCGAGCCCCAATGATCGGGGGTATGGGCATTCAGCATGTGAGGCGCGTCACCCCAGCAATATTCGACCACCCCCGGCCGGGCCACGATGAAGCAGCTATCATCCGGCCGCTCCCACCCCTTGGGGACCGGCTGAGGCGCCGCGCCGTTCAGCCACCACTCGATGCAGCGGGGGAACAGCGCCGGGCGCCCGGTGAGGGCAAAGGCCACCTGACCGCCCCCCAGGGCCTCAGGGAGCGTTTGCACCTCCAGCTTGACGCGGGCGCCCGGCATGCGGACGTTGCCGGAGGTGGCGAGGGTGTCGGCGGCTAGGAAGCGGCCACAGTAAGCGATCGTGGTCATGGCTTGACAATACCCCCGGTCTTGACTTCGGCACGTGCCGCAAGCTCGGCATCATTGGTGAGTTGCACCAGCTTGCGATTTGCAATTCCAAGTGCGTCTTGATTTTCCCCAAGCTCAGCTATCAGTTCATCCCGGCGGCGCTCGCAGTACAACACCTCCGCATGTGCCGCCTCCAGCGGCGTAAGCTGCCGCCGGCTCGATGTATGCCCCATTTTATTTCGCCTTCCTCTTGGCCGCAATTCCTGCAACCACCTCAGCGCCATTACTGATTACCCATTGTTCTAGCTCTTCATCCGACATGCGGTCAAAGGCATTGTTCACATCAAGCTCAACCTTTTGTTGTGGTTTGCCATGCCCTCTATCCAACATTGCATTTACTGCCGCCATGGCCTGGGGGCTGTCGATCACGGAAGTAGCTAAAATCACCTCATCCAAAGTATGAATCTTGGCGTTCCTAATAACGTCCAAGGCTTTCTCAAGCCGCAGCCGCTGAATTTCGAGCGTCATAGCTTTCACCGACAAAGCGAGATCGGTGTAACTTGCCGCCATCTGCTTCATTTCTGTAGATGATCTTGGACGACCTGCGGGATTACCACTCTGACCGGGCTTCCATGCATACGGATGCCCCGGTTGTAATCGGCCTTTCTCATCTCTAATTGGTTGGCCAGTGTTTCCAGTTGGCTCATCCACTGATGATTGAGGCATCGCCTGTGCAGTCACACGGGGGGCGGGGATCGGAGGTGGCACAAGCTTCTTAGTCATCCCAGCACCATTTAAAATATGTGCTTACCGTCATTTTCTGATCATCCGGAAAACTGTCAACTACACGCGCTCGAATGAGCAATCTATCATGTTTGCGTTTGATGAGCGATTTTATCCGTTTAATTCCCCACGCTCCACCATAAGCCCGTGGTCGATTCTTCACCCATTTCAATTCCTGGTGAATGGTGAAGCCCTCGCGAATCATGCGCTCATCCAAATCTTCAATCACACAGCCAGTCATCAACGATATCAATGCATCGATGATATCTAATTTTTCGCTCTCATCCATCATTCATCCCAGGTGTCAGGGTGTCAGGGTGTCAGGGTAGTCTGGGGCCGGGTTGATTCCTGCCACACGTGCATAGTTATCCAACCAACGATCTATCTATCTCATTATTTTCTCCATATCATTTACCCCCTGACACCCTGACACCCTGACATTAAAGTAATAAAAACCCTTACTGAGCAACAACTTAAGGCACTGTCAGGGGGGTGACAAAAACCGCCATCACCCTGACAGATATCGGGCAATGATCGCTAATTTCTGCTCTTTTGGCTGATCATTGCGCACATACACGTTGACCTTACGTCCAGCCGTCTTGCTCAACCAACGGCCATCACTCGCCGATCCATTGCGTTGTTTGATCCAACCAATGTCTTCAAGCGCTCTATGTATCTTTGTTCCATTACCGCTATCACTCAACCAATCACTCATAACTTTATTGGGGGGCATCATATACATAGCTGCCCCCGCCAAATCGGCGATAGTGAAGCAAAGACGGTCACCAATGATATCAACTAACTCATGACCATGATCACCACCACCACTCTCAACCATCTCCCAGAACTCAGGCGTCTGCGGTGGAGGTGCCCCAGGCTTGAAATGCGACACGTCGCGGGCATAGAGATATGCGGCGCAATCTTCCAGGCCGCCATTGTCCATCCAATTCCGAAACCACACCCAATACTCAATCGTGAAGCTTGATCGTGTGATTGTGCTAAACATCACATAATGGCGCCGATCGTCAGCCGGCAGATACAGGCCGCCAGTGCGATAATTAGTGGTGATGATGACGTTGTTGAGATTGGGGATCTGGTACGCTTTGACGTTCTTTTGATTTATGGTGTGTTCTTCGGGCGGGGCAGCGATGATGACCTTAGTTTTATCGTAAAATTTATATCGATCTTTGCCAGCATCCTTAGCTTCGCTTATCCGCAGTATCCTTGATTGCAGATATGGGTTGAATTGTTGCTCAAGGATCACTTCGGGGCCGGTTTCCTTCCAATTGTCGTTGCCCACCGCGCGCCGTAGCGGTGCAATGATGCTATCTTTGCCGATCCCCTGAGCACCGCCCATCACCAGGGCATGATTGATCTTCTCCAACGGATGTTGTGTTGCCCATGACATCCAATCAAGCATGTACTCAGCATGATCGGGATACACATGCTTGATGTGATTGAGCCATGGGGAGATGTCGCCACCGCGACCGAGCGGCGGTGTGGGGGCATTGTAGATATTAAGTATTCTTGCCCCAGCATGTTCTTTCCACTCACCACCCTTAAACAATCGATCTTCGATGATTTCACCGGCACCGGGCCACCATGTTTTATCGTGCAAGGGCGCATGTCTAGCAAGCCATTTGGTTGCCTTCATTTTGACAGGCAACCCGCTATTATCACCGATCCCCACCACCACGGGCGGAAACACATCATCAATGCTTGCGGCTGGATAAAACTTACCACCAGGTCTAAAATAATAAGTGTGATCTGGGAGGAAAGCCATGTAGTCGCCAAGGCCACCAGGCGCCGCCCCCGCGCTCCCTCCGGCCCCGGCATCCACCGCCAGCGCCATGCGCGGCGCCGGGAGTGCCGGCGGGCGCATCAGCACACGGGGGTTGCGAGCCCCGACCGCGACCACGCGCGGCAGCCGGTAGCCGGCCTCGCCATTGCGGCGCTCATATTTGTAGGGCCGATACCCACGCCACTGCCGGAACAGCCGCACCATGCGCGGCCGATCGCGGCCGGTGAAATAGCTGAGGTGGGACATGAGCGCGGCATCCACGGCGCTGTGATCGAACGGCAGGCCATCCACGCGGCCTTGGGCTGGGTAGCAGCGGCCCAAAGCCTCCAGGTCGCATTCCCACAACTGGCGCATCGTCAGCTTGCCGTCGAACATCTGTGCGGCCGACCGCGCGCCTTGCGCCACCAGCAGGGCAACAAGCTCCCCGTCATCCTCCGGCCCCGACCACGCGAGATCCCGCCCATCCTCCACCGCGTCGACGGGAGGCGCCAACATGGATCCGAAATGGTGAGTTGCAAACTGCAGCAGTTGCAACCCTAAGGGTGCATTAGCGCTGCCGGTCCCCTGCAATGGGGTACCGAGCGCGAAGAAGCGATGTGAGGTGTATATCTCGATGCCCGGTGCAATCTTCGCCCGCGTGCGGTGCCCGTCTGGAAGCATCATGGCGCCCGTGCCGACAATATGCAGGCCGGTCCCCCCACGGCTCAACTCGACATAGGCGCCTCGAAACAGTTGACATGCTTCAACCGCCAATTGCGACCACTGTCCAGTGACGGGATTGTAACAGTTGTCGAGATCAGCTAAGAACAGCCCATTGCGTTCCGCCATGACAAAGCCAACTTCCCATGGCCGGCTGAGTGCTTCGGCGAGCGTGCACCAGTGCCGCCGATCGTAAGCGCTCACGGCATTGCCGTGCACATCACATGGAACTTTTTCGCGGTGTGAGATATATTGTGGTATCGCAGGCAAACCGGCAGGCACGCCGGTAATCCGCCGCAGCGTCATCAGACAACCCCCTTAAAATGCCCACTCGGTGCGATCACACCGGGTGGGTATCATTGCGCGCCGACACCTTATCCCGCAATACCCGTCTGTTGGGCGCCCACCGTTGCACCGTGCGCACGGAGCACGGCGGCACGCATGCGGCGGCCACAGCGCGGTGTGTGAGGCGCGTCACCCCCACGCGGGCGGCCACCTGCCGGGCGGCGGCCAACAGCAGGCGCTCCCGCGCCTCCCGGTCAAAGTGATCCATGGGGCGCCCCCTGACCCAAGCCCCGGCAGATCTCTATGGCGTGTTCGGGGCACGTGGCAAAGCCGGCGCAGCCTCGATGTTGGCGCACATAGAGGATGAACCGCAACTGCGCACGCTCCCGATCGGTGCCGCTCCACCGCCAATCCGGCTCCTTTGTCTCGACAGCAAAGAAGCGGCCATCAGCAGTCAACCCGATGAGATCGGATGA
>JACCDR012061054.1_pt1 | contig 11554 bp, 14 predicted proteins | sample 7446431 | NCBI WGS metagenome assembly JACCDR01 (sample SAMN15323443, study PRJNA562643) | freshwater metagenome | isolation source: river surface water | place: USA:Blue River Watershed | collected 2017-08-17
AGATGAGCTTTCATTTGAACTCTTCCAAAAATGGAAATGGTACTTTGAGTATAGGGCTGCATTACTCAGGGTACAAAATCCAAAATATTGCATAGAGTTACACTATGGTTCTTATGATTACATCCCCGATGCACAAGCACGAGCAAAACGCACAAAGGATATACTTACAGCCCGAAAAGCAAAGTACACAAAAGCACATAATCAGCTTTGTAACATCCGTAACAATCATAATTCACTTTTTCCGATTGAAGATGACAAGTACTATATAGAAGCTCTAAAAAAAGTACATCAACTCAAAATGGAAATTAGACAACTAGAACAAGAATGTCAGAATCAACAATAACCTGTAAGCATTGCCAATACACAATGCGAACAAACGGAGCAGGATTAACAGACAAAGAGCTTGAGTGCCGAAACTGTGGAAAGCCTTTCCACGAACGACAAAACATCGTTGTCGTTGAAAAAATGGAGAAACACGAGTATAAGATTATTGGAATATACTCAAACCGCAAAAAGGCATTTGACGAAGTATTTAGGTTTGTTTGCTCAACATCATACAAAGAGTTTTGCAGAAAGATAAATGTAACAGCTATCAACGCAAGTATCTCAGACGATTCAACAAGGCACTACTACCGTTTTAGCTTGCATCGCTTACAATAGCAATGCTCCTGTACCCAATAAGTTAATATCTTAACATTTAGAACAATGAACAACGCATTCAATAGAATACTAAAAGATTTAATCATGAACAGAACACCCAAACAGCTAAACAGAGGTGATGTAAATTATTTAGCATCCGTTTTCCTTAATCGTCATAAAAGCTTAAATGCAACAATAATCAAGTTGATTTCCAATAAGAATAATGATAGCTTTATGACTTCTTTTATCGCTTGTGAAAAGCAAATAGCATACCTTCAATACTGCTGGAAACTTTCACTACTCAGAAGAAGAGAGTTTAGACGCTAAAAAAAGCCCTGTCTTACTAGACAGGGCTTTTTTTGTATTGTTCTTGTGCATCTTTAATTCTTGCATTTCGCACGCTTTCAGTATCAAAATCAAGACCATCATCAATTAATGATGTTTGATACAGCTTGTATGGTATTTCCCTGTATCTCTTGTCTCCGTTTTTTGCCGATTCATTTCGCTCTAAAAATGTTTTTAAATCCTTATTAAACGATACATTAAGCATAATATCAATCATTCGATACGCTACCTGATACAGCTTTGTAAGCTTTGTAGTGTACCCACTTCGGCTTGGCGTATTGTTAATAATAATTAACTCATCTGCTTCAAGTGCTTGCTTAATTGGACTACTAGTTACAATGCCGCCATCTGCTCCGTATTCAATCCGCTCATATTTTGTATCAAATTGCTGCGGTTGCCAAATCACCTCCTGACTACAAGAAGCCATAATAGCTCTTATATAGTTGTCATTTGTCTCAAAATCATACTGCGTAAACTCCCTATACATTCCTGTCTTCAGGTCAACAAGCCCAAACGAAAATTCAACTCCAGACTTTTGTGCTTTATCTAACGATACATACTTAGACAAAGTAACAAACAATGGTTCTATCGAAATCACATAGTTCTTACCAGTAAGCAAATTCCAAATAACTCTCCAGAACGATAGTTTGCCTTTATAAACATCCTTGTTGCGTATAGAGTCAAACAAAGCAAGACAAACATCTAAGTCACCCTGTGCAACCAATGCACCGATTATACTACCAACACTTACTCCAGACACAAATTTAACTTCGTTGAAATTAAACTTATCAGCACGCATTTGGCGTAAGATTTCGATGGTGAAGAGACCTCTTGCCCCTCCACCACTTATAACAAGTCCTTTACTCATTTGCTTCAGGCACTACATTAGATTGTGCTTGTACATCCCATTCTGCCAGCATTCCATTAATTTCTTCAATATTTGCATTCACATCAGAAATCAATACAAGTGCCGTCAACGGGATTACGGCATTGCCTTCATTAATCATTTTCCCCGTCTCAGCATTACTAGTTTTCCAGTACAGATTAATCATTTGTGGGCTAGACCCCTGTACAAATGAAACAGGGTTTAACTCTAAGGTATCCTCTATGTAGGTTCTTGGCTTTGGCACTAAATTAATTTTTTGCATAGTTGTGTTAGTTTACGTTAAAAATGAAAATGTTACATCGCAGAGTGAGACACCTTTCGCCAGCCCGTACCGTCGTAGAAGCAGGGTGTATTAAGGTCTATATTATGCACATACAACCCATTAACAGGACTTACAATCGCATTAATCTGTGCGGTTGTTAGTCGGGGTAATAGTACTCCCTGCGTAGTGGAAGAGAAATTTGCAATTGCAGACGACACCGCCGTATTTGTCCCGATTAATAGCGAACCGTATAAGCGGGTATTAAGGGTATTCTCCATCCCGATTACCGTTGTATTCGAGCCATTTCCTACGGCAAAGCTGCCGATTACAATCTGGTTGTTCTGTGCATTAGCGTTAGCCTTGGATTGATACCCTAGATAGATTGAGTTATTTGAAGTTACGTTTGGGCTTGTGCCGTCCGATAGGTATCGTCCTGCTCCGTATCCAACACAAACTGTACCTTGTGTCGAAACGAAATTCGCTCCTGCCAATCCTCCAACTGCTGTATTACCACTTCCGTCAACATTAAGCACACCAGCTGACTTTCCTACATAGGTATTAGAATTTCCTATTGTTGTAGATAAGCCTGCTAAGTGTCCAACTGCTGTGTTTTCTGCCCCTGTTGTAATTACATTAAGTGCACTTAGACCTAAGCCTATATTCGTCGCAATTTCCGTCGTAGTCAGCTCAAAAACCCTCGCACCTACGCTATTGTTAACCTTAAGAGCTTTTTCCGTACCCGTAGAGGTTTTCACTATTTGTATATCGCCAATTACATCTAATTTACCATTCGGTGAGGAAGTACCTATTCCTACCTTACCATTTGCAAGGATTCTCAAAAGGCTTACATCTCCAGACCCTTGTATATCTAGTCCATTTACCGCCCCGACCCCTGTACCTCCCAGTCTAATTCGTGGAACGTCATTGAAAAATTGAATTTTACAATGAGCATTATTATTATTTGGGTTCATCACATATACCCCATCTATTCCAGATGTATATATGTTGTCCGACTTAATATTTCCCGCCACATCGAACTGATACCCCGCATCTACGGTCTTACCTATCAACCAGTTTCCTGCATTATTAATCGCTCTGACGTTGCCGTCACCGTCCGACAGCACAATCTGATTCGACAAGGTCTCTCGACCTACACCCTTATATCTGCCGATATAGGTATTTTTGTTTCCCGTCGTAACGGCCGACCCTGCCGATACACCGACTAAAGTATTAGAGCTAGACACCTTAATACCTAAAAACTTGTTAAAGCTTAATTGTGCCTCTGTTACTCCTGTAAACAAGAGAAACAAAGCAATAAAAAATCTTGTTTTCATAATTAGTAAATTGCTTGAATGATGATTGAAGATGATGTAGCAACGTAACTCATTGCAGGATACACAGCACCTGCAATAACAGGATAAGTAATTGTTTGCCCTGCTTGTAGCGTAAGCGAATTAAACGTCGCCGATGCCGTTTCGTGCGTATTCGATATAGATATGAACCTGGCACCTGCCGCTAACACGCCAGCTGCGGTACTTGTATAGTTCTGCACCGATAGCGTAGTTGCCGAAGATGTAGCTATAACTTTTGACACAACAGGTATTGCCTCAAAAATGTTATTAATCATAATGATTATATCATTCACGGTCATACCTGTTACAGAAACTCCTAAAACTGTTGATACTTCAGACTTCAAGATTGTTGCTGTCAGTTTGTTTGCTACAGCAATTTGAAAACTAGTCTCATCAATCTTTTTCATACTCCGAACATCAGAGCGAAAAACAGGAAATGCTACACCTTTGTAATTAAACACAACGGTTTCACCGCTCTGGGTTACACTAAACTGTGCTTGCATACGACTATGTAGCAAGAAAAACAGCAGAAAGAAAAACACATTTTTCATTTTCATTTCACTAGAATTTTAAGGGTTAAAATAAACAAGGATACAAGTTCTACTCTATTGACAAACCTATTGCGATTATACTTACGCTTATACATTGCAAGTTCTTCTTCTATTGCCTTTCGCTGGCTTTGTTCACGAGCAAGTAACTCAGCCACATCACTAGCTTTATCGGTCAACTTTACAAGCTTAGTCGTAAGCGAATCTATTTTTATGTTTGCAGACAACAGAGCCGTATTTGAATTCTTCAAAATCGCATCTTTCGTATCTTCACAGTTTTTCACTTGTGTTTTCAGTGTTTCAATCGCTCCTAAAATCGCTTGTGGTGTTTGTGCCTTAGCACAGAAACAAGCACAAATCAATAGGGCTAAAATGATTTTAATTTTCATTTATCTTTCGTTTAAGTTGAATAATTACAGAATCAATTTCATTGTCTCTAAGAGGCTTATACTTAGCATCTATTACACGATTACGCTCAATCGCTTGCGTATTGGCACTACGGATACTATCCGCATCTACCTTAATTGTATCAAGCTGTTTTCGCATTACGCTAACAGCTATACGCAGAGAGTCGCTTGTACTTAATGCTCCCTTTTCTGTTTTCCGCATAACAAAAAAGACACCTAATACAACAAGTACAACGATGACTATAATTAGCCCTTTGGGATTAAAATTAATTTGCATGGTAGTTAAGTTGAAAGTTGTTAATCTGTAAACATAAACTAGTATAGATACTACGAGCATTAATAAAGCTATATGCTTGTAAAGCAGTTGTCGAACTAAAATAATTACTAAGTATCCCTCTAAGGTTGTTCATATTGAAATCTATCACAATAGCTGATTTAAGCTCAATCGCTTGTGTAATAGTAACATTACTCAGCAGTGTAACTCTCTTTTCAATACAGTCACTATAGCTTTCGGCAAAGTCTATTGCCGACTGTATGTCCTTAAAAAGGTATTCAACTACGTTCTCATTCTGTTCTACAATCGTTAGCTTAATACAATAAGCAGGTTGCGTAACGGCTCTAAAATCAGGAGATACAGGAGACACTATTTCATCATTTTCAACAATCGCTCCCGAATCAGACAGCACAATATCAAAATCAACACCTATCGTTACAGTATCCTGCTCTTGTTCCTCAAGAGTTGGTATATCTACATACTCAAAATGAAATGTTTGCTCTACAACAAAGAATGTATCTTTATAGTACTCCTTAATACTTTTTCTCGTGATGGATGGCAACTCACACAATGCTTTTTTTACTTTTCGATAGAGCTGATATTTTTCAAGGGTTTTTTCATTTTCAATGCGAGCTATGTCAGTTTGTTGCGTCACATGAGTATTGTTCTGTAAGGGTACGATTGTCTTAACAGTCATCAATGAAACTAACTCTTCATCTTCAGACGCAAACTGGTTAGAATCAAAACCCTCAAAAGAAATCAAACAGGCTGGAGCTAATATAGCGTCATAGCTTTCTGGTGCATCTAACTGACCTTGGTCAAGGTCAATCCATCGTAGCTCTGCTACTTTTAGGAGTAGCTGACTTGCTATGTATGTGTATTGTGTAATCATGTAATTACAGTTTAAATTTTGACATAATCTGATTGACACCCGTCTTCACAACCTCTTTCATTTTCGTTTCCAAAGCCTTGTTGACTCCTTCACCTTGTATTGGCATAAATTGACGTTTTGGCATCGTAAAGCCAGCACCACGGCCAGCCCATCCTTCATTATGCACCTGCCCATACACTCCCGTATCTTCATCCGTATAGAGTGTTATTAACTCCCCATCGGGTGACACATCATAGTCAATTGACTTTTTCAATCGACCAGTATCAACTAAAATCTTTGTATCTCGTTTCCCTTTTCGGTTCTTTTTCTTACGAGCTTTCCACGGCTTCCCTTCGTAGCTTTCTGTTTCAAAAGCCTTTTTCGTGTGCTGCACCATCACTTTTCCAAGCTGGTTTGGTGCAACACGGCCAATAAATCGTGCAAACTCTCTCTGGAGCTTTTTCAAGTCATTGGCTGGGTTATTTTGATTCATTCGTGATTGACTTAACTCCGTTTTTCATTAAAATCACCGTTGGCATATCATGCTTTTGTGCATAACTAGCTATAGCCTGTTCAATAATTTTATCTGACACAGCATCCACATTCACTACTACTATGTTTGCCCCTGTATCAGTTCCTTTTTGCAAGGCATCAACCACAGCACTTTCAGTACTTGTCTGTACAACTGCATACGTAAAGCTTTTACCGTTCAATTCTCCTGTCATATCACTTGTTTTTATTGCTGGCAATAACCTCACATTATCACCAGCATCAGAAAGTGCCTTGTAGTCATCCAGCAAACTACTCTCTAGTACTAAATGCCTTTCAACATATCCCTTAGACTCGTATAGCCTCTCAAAGAGGTCATATTTTGCCAGCCAATCCTTACTCTTATTAATTGCGGCCTCACTTGCCTTTTCACCTAGTTTCTCTTCGTATGGATTGTTTTCACCAAAGAGCAATCCAGTTTTACCAGCATTGTTCTTAAACATCGACGGCATATCTGGCAAGTCTGGCAAATCGTTTTCATCTATGTTCGGTTCTTCGTCAGTCGGTTCTACATCACACTTACAACCCCATGCCGACGGTGGATAGTAGGTATTCCAAAAAGCCGAATCCACAGGAGCAATCTTGCCATATAGCAATCTGTGTACTTCCCTTGGCAATGCCGATACAGATGGCATATACTTTAGGTTTGGAAACACATCTCGTCTAGCATAATGCTTTTGCCACTGGACTGCTCCACGTGCTGTATCAACAGCATGGTTATATTCTGTCTTTAACCACGTTTCATTATAGTTCTTTACTACAGATTTTGAAAGCTTCTTAAATTTTGACCAGCTTCGTGTTTTTCCGTTTTCGTCAACAAGGAGCTTTGCCAACTCATCTGCCTGCACTTGCGTTTTCTGTGCCGAAAACACCCACGCAGATTTGATTAGCTTGTTCTTTAGTCCGTACAAAGGCTCATTATATGAAGTTTTCACTTCTGTATTCACAGCCTCCAACATCGCATCAAACGTACCCCTAAATAGCGTTTCATTTGCCGTCTGACTGCTAACCTTCTTATTAAAGAACTCAAACGTATTTTTCAAAGCCGATTCTATCCAGCTTCGTATCTTGTTTTTGTTTGGCACATCGGCAAAACTCAAACAATCCGAACAAGTACAGTTCAATAGATGTGCCTCACTCTTATCTGTGAGGCTCAACGAAAAAAACCTTTCTGGAACAGTTCTTTTAGTTTATCCCAAAGTTTTATATCATCACTTTGATTCAAATTTGGCACTCCTTTTTGTTCTTCAGGTGCTTTTTGTTCTTCAGGTGTTTCAGGTGCTTGTTGCTCTTCAGGCGTTTCATTCGCTTCAGGTGCATTCTCTTCGTCAGCAAATTCAACATTATACTTTTCTGCGAAGTACTCTTTTTTCAATCTTGCAACATCCTTATGGATTGCAAGGTCAATCTTAAATTGTTGCTCAATCGTAAGACTTTCTTCTTCCTCTCTAAAATCAAAGTCATAACCTGCTACATCATAAAACCTAGCTAGGATATTCGTCTTGAACTTCCGTAAGTATCGTAGCACATAACGTCTATCACTTCGAGCGATCTTTTCTTCAACCTCCATGTGGACTTCACCCAGCGACCTTGCACCTTTATTGCCAGACTCAGTAGTAAGTGTATTTCCGAGAAACAATTTTGAAATTTGTTCATCACAAAAACGAGCAAATTTCTCATAGTTATCATTGTTACCAGAACTTGAATTGGTAACAAATTCAACCTCCGTACCATCAGGAAGTATGACAAATGCCTTACTTCCAGCCTCTGCTAGTGCCTCCGTAAGTTTTTCCTTTTCCCCAGGAATACTACTATTGTATTTCCCTTTCCGCAATGGCATTCCAAACAGCTCATTGAACGTAGCCCAATCGTCAATATCACCACGTTTTAGCAATACCCACGGTGCAGCTTTTAGCAACAATCCTAAATCCTTCTTTTTCCCAACCGCCAGCACTTCGTTTGCAATCGGAGGCATAGTGTAATCAATTCCATTAAATTCGTATGGTGTACGGGTTACAATCCCTAATTCAGGTTTTACATATCTACGGTCTATAATTTCGCATTCACCTAGATTATCAATATCGAAAAAATCAACATTTTGAAAATTAATTAGGCTAAAGCCAAAAATTTTTGCCGAAACTATATGTACAAGTAAATCTTCAAAGTAATTCGTATTAATCACCTCCTGCACTTCTTCATGTTCTTCACCTTCTTTACTAAAACAAATGTCTGTATTCGTAACGGCAAGAAAACGCTTATCCACTACAGAGCTTAGATGTGGGTCAAGCAATATGTCGCTATACAAATCGTACAGCAACCGACGAGTAGGCGACACAATAGACTCTGCTGCCTTCAAGGCCGTTTTCCAAGTCATCAACGATTTGGGCGATCGGTCTATGGCAAGCGTAACAATATCTATTTTCTTCAGCTCTACACTTGTACTTGTAATGCCTTTTTTCTGTTTTGCCATTTTTATTTGTACAGTTCAAAACGTTAAAAAACTACACTTCAAAACGTAAAAAAATAGATAACAAGGCTTTTTCTTGCGTTTTAAGCGTTCACATTTCTGAATAACAGTAAAATATACAGATATGTGAATTAAATTGAAATTAAAAAGAATTAAAAGGGTTTTAAAGGGTATTGTACCGCTTTGCATTCCCTCCGAATGCGATGGTGTTCAGTTTTTCGGGTAAAACAGGCGTTTCGGGTGCTGTTGCAAGCCCTGCAATAACAATTTGACCTTTTAGGGCTTGATTCAACACTTCAACCGCATCATCATAAGCCTTTGCCCGTTTCGCTGGCATTGTCTCCGTTGCTGCATACGTAAAGTAGGCCGCAATGTCTTTTACGTACTTCACCAGCAAAACATTTCTGTTTGTACCAGTCTTTGCAAATTCCCCTATCATATCATATTTGGTTGATAGCTTGCTTTGCACAAAGGCCATTGCCTCATTGATATATTCATTAACCAGTGAATTATCACCCCGTGTAATTGCCGTTTGTATCTCTGGATACACAACAGACTTCATTTCAATTGCTTCTATGTACATTATCTTGACATTCGTCCTCTGCCAGACGACATATTATTACTTGTTCGTGTAAATCCACCTGTAGCGATTGCGTCTTGTGCTTGTTCTCCCTTTTGGTTAGCGATAAAAATACCACCTTCAACCGCATCAGGAGCGTCATCATGCCCCATTGGGAAGCTAAGAAACTGAGCTTTCAAATTCTCAAAATCTTCCGAACCTTTCAGTTCATCCGATACATGAAACAAATCATACATAAAGTAAGAAGTAAGTCCTTCTATACGTCCAGCCTTATCAGGCTTGTTACGCTTATCTTCCTGTATGCCTAACATCTTTCCACCACGTTGTTGAGCTTCAGTAAGATAATCACCCATAATGAGCGATTGAATAAAGTTCGCTTCTATAAAATGATAGAAATGCTTTGCGTTTCTTCTATTCAATTTATCACCCATATCGAAATGGGCTTTTGCCATTTCCGTTCGGGTTGCTTGCCTTACCCAGCAATCCAACAAGTGATATCTCCAAATACCGTCTATCTTAATTTTTCCAATCATAACTACAGCCTTGTAGTCATTTTTCTTAGTATCCTTAAACGACGGGTCATTATAGGTTACAATCACAGCGTAGTTCTTCCAATCTTTTGGTACAGACACAAATTTGAACCACTCATTTTTAAAGACCGTACCTTCTTCAATAGCATTATGGAACATCTCTCGTTGCGTCATGTAATATCCATACTGGACAAATATTACATTCACAAGTCTGTCTCTAGTATAGCGTTCTTTCCATGCTGGCACACCCGTTTCACTTTCGTCTTTTGCGTGTGTTTTCGGATTCTCTAAAGCATACACCTTAATGTGCTTAATTGCCTTATTAATTTGATCACCTTCTTTCACATCACCAACAATGTGTGCAAGTACTGACTTCTTTGCAATCCTGTTACCAACCATCAAAATACGACGTTGGTTAATCGACATTGCACCCATCATTGCACCACGTAACCAGTTTAACGATGCTAGAATCCTTGTCGGGTTCTTAACCTCTTCATCATCGTCAAAGTCATCAATAATCAACAAATTTGGGCGGCGGTGTCCCTCACGAATACCCCGTGGGGACTGTCCTTTGCCTATTGCCCAAAATCCTACACCGTCAAGCGTGATAAAATGCTCACTTGCCCAGTCTCCATGATTCTTCTGTTCTCCAAAGTCACTTATATACCGTTGATTTTCCTCTAATTGTGCTTGTAGGTCACTTAGTAACCCTTTCGCATTATCAGCCTTTGCAGAGCAAATAACTACACCCGTAACCTCTCCTTTAGCCTTCAAAAACAATGGAGTGAAAATATCAGCTACTACCGACTTAGCGTGTTCACGTGGCCATTCCCATACACCATAGTAATCTTTATCCGCTGCAATATCCTTCAATCCTTTTTTATGAAACCATGCAGGTTCAGCACCTCCTTCTTTAGGGTCAAAGAAAATCGGGAAATAATACCTACAGAATTCAACTGGATTATTCAATAAGCGATTAATACGCTTTTGCTTTTGCTCAGGTGTTTCATCCACAAGTACCGTAGTTGTTCTACGTATATTGCGTTTCAGTTCCTCATACCGCTCTAGTGCTTTCTTTTCCTGTGCTGTCATTATAAGGTATTGCTTTGAAGTTTCACACGCTTATAATTAATAAACCCGTCTATCTTAGATAGAAGCTGTTTCGCAAGCTCTAAATCATTCTGTTGGATATAAGTAACAAGCTCACTGCACAGGTCTATCACCTGTACGAGTTTTACTTCAGCAGGCTTTACAGCCTTCAAAATTTTACTCAACGAGTCAATTGTCTTAGAGTCAATCGGCTTAAACTTGCCTTCGCTTATATTATTATCAATCTCAGTTTCTACACACTGGAGTGTATAGTTGATAGCCTTCTTTGCTCTGCGTTCAATTTCTCGTTCCGTTGACAGCTTTTGCATTCTTTCATCTTCCCATCCAAGTTTTTTAACCCACGAAGACATAGTCGCTTCCGAAACGTCAAACGTTTCAGCGATTTGCTTTTGTGAAAAATCACCCGTCATATACAAGATTTTTGCTGCTTCTTTTGCTGTCATTGTTGCCTTTTTTTCTGCTAAGATGCACGCCTCAGACTCAAACCGCAAAAACAGCAATTAGACCTTATCAATTTCTCATTCACTTCACATACATATCTATACAAGCCCTAATTATCCCCTTTGTGAACCACTATTTTTCCATCTAAGTTTGAACAGTCAAATTACAAACAGAGCATCACGTCCGTTAACAATTCTATCCACTTACGGCAATGTAAACGCACACACAATAGGAAAATCGGGAGCGGTAAGCCCTATACAGATTCACAGAAAACAAGAAAGCAAATGGCAAAG